>Ga0256406_1001708_pt1 | contig 34338 bp, 27 predicted proteins | sample RumenRJG_03DNA_FD_185986 | JGI IMG/M metagenome (GOLD analysis project Ga0256406, IMG submission 185986) | Bovine rumen microbial communities from Lethbridge, Alberta, Canada - RJG_03 | ecosystem: Host-associated > Mammals > Digestive system > Stomach > Rumen | place: Canada: Alberta | collected...
ATCCAAGGCTTCGTGTCCCTATACGAAAGTACAACAAATGCTAAAATGCTGATAATCAGAGTTAAAGAAAAATAAATAAAAGTCAATTGTTTGGTTTGCAACATAGAAGGGGCGGGGTTTATCCCCGCCCTATCAGCTGCTTGGTAATATAAATGTGCAAAATGTTATTTTCCGTGGCAGTAGGACGGGGATAAACCCCGCCCCTACGGTGGATACGTGCAACGCATTAATTATCAATGTGTTGAATGCATCCTATCAATGTGTTGCACATATACCTTTGCATTGTGCCGCATGTCCGCTGCTGGTAGGACGGGGATAAACCCCGCCCCTACGGCGGATGCGTGCAACACATTAATTATCAATGTGTTATATTGTACCAGGCCAGCGGAACCTTAGAATATCTCTATGCGGTAGGCCACCGAGAACATTAGCGACATGTTGTGGGCACTGCCGATGATGTCCTTTGTGCGCTGGGCACTGGCCAGACGGCGCGGCGATATGAGGTAGCGGGCATCGAACGACCACTGTTTCCACTCGTAGCTTGCGCCGATAGGGAACGCAAACTCACCCGAATAGATATCGTCCTTGACATCCATCTTCTTGCCGCCGTGCTCCTTGATATTGGCGTTGACAACACGGCTGAACTGGAGTCCGGTGTAGAAACTCACGGAACGGTAGGGCCATGGATACCAGTGGATGCAGTACAACGTGTTGATATAGCCCACGTTGACGTTGTTCTTTATCTTCTCCGTTGTGTGGTAGGCTTTGCCCTGATTGTCGAGACCGTCAATGGTCCTTGTCGTCTTGATGTTGTTTCCACCTACATGGCTGTAGTTGAACTCGATGGAGAGACTCAGATTCTTAGCCACGAACACATCGAAGAAACCACCGGCCATCACCCCCGGCTCCGGCAGTCCGCCGGCACCCACAAGCATCGATGCGCCAAAGCCGAGACGCGGACCGGCGTAGGCCTCCCACAATTCGTGCTCGCCGGTGGGGTGAGCATCTTGCTTTATGGCGTTGAGGGCATCGTGGACACCCTCTTTAATGTCCTTACCAATCTTGTCCTTGTTGCTCTTGTTGATAATCTGCGCCTGCACATTAGCTAAGGGCAGGAGCATGAGCAATAACAGAAAAACGTTTTTCTTCATCTTGTCGGCTTAGTCGAATATTTTTTGCAAAGGTACGGCAATTAGAAGAAAAAACAAAACAAAAACGGATTTTTTGCTTGTTTTTCTGATGTTTCCATTAACTTTGCATGTCGATATGAGAAAGTCAGTTCTATTATATATCCTACTATCGTTCGTCTCCCTGTGCGCCAGTGCCCAGGGCCGCTACCATTTCATGCGCACCGTACGGGCCACAACGCGGCCGGAGGACCGCCTTCAGATGCTCAGCGACTCGCTCACGGCCCTGCATAACCGCATCTTCGCTCCCGACAGCACCGGTAAGAGCGTCAGCCACCGTCTGCCGTCAGACTCCTGCGGCACGGAGGCAGCCCGTCTGCTGTTGCCGATGACGTTCTACGACGATATTGCAGGGCGAGCGTTCACACCCGGAAAGACCCTGACGTTTGCCGACGAACAGCTCCTCAACATATATATGAACAACCCATGGCTCGTCACAGGAGCCGAGAGCGACATCCGTGAGGCTGGAACACCCGTCTACAATGCTGAGGCACCGCTGCGACCAAAGACCGACCTCGTAGAGAAAGCAGGACCCGAATTCGTGGAGCCGGAGGCAGGACCCTTCACCCTCGTACTGAAAAAGCCCAATTTCTGGACCTACAAGGGCGACTTCGCCCTGCAGTTCATGCAGAACTACATCTCCGGCAACTGGTATAAAGGCGGAGAGAGCAACTACTCGGCACTATCGAATATGACCCTCGAGGCCAACTTCAACAACAAGCAGAAGATAAAGTGGGACAATAAGTTAGAGATTCGTTTCGGCATGCAGAACACCCGTTCCGACACCCTCCACACCTTCAAGACCACCGAGGATATGTACCGACTGACATCGAAATTCGGTCTACAGGCCCACAACAGCTGGTACTACACCGTGCAGCTCATAGCATACTCGCAGTTCACCCACAGCTACAAGTCGAACAGTCCCACACTCTATTCCGACTTCCTCGCGCCGCTGAACCTTAACCTCTCGCTCGGTATGGACTACAACGCCGACCTCTTCCGCCATCGCCTCAAGGGAACGGTCCACCTCGCTCCCTTCGCCTACAACATGAAATATACGCGGAAACTGTCGCTCTGCGACCGCCTCGGCATGGACCCCGACCATCACTTCAAGAACGACTTCGGTTCGGAGTTCACCGTCAACCTCACATGGCAGATTATGGACATGCTCCAATGGAAGATGCGCCTCTACGGATACACCAGCTATGAGCGTGCCGAACTGGAATGGGAGAACACCTTCACCCTCCGTTTCAACAAGTGGATCAGTGCCCAGGTCTTTATCTATCCACGTTTCGACGACGGCGTCAAGCGCGACGACCATCATGGCTATTGGCAGTTCAAGGAGTATCTCTCCGTTGGCTTCCAGTACACATTCTGATTCCCCACAGCGCGCCTTCTGATTCCCCCCGTCCGCACTCGTATCCCGCGCCGGTCACGTATCTGCCCGCCACCTCCGCGGAATATACCATTGTGTATCAATTCCTACGATAAACAGAATCGGCGTAGTCGGCGAGAGAATATTCTTCCCGCTGATTACGCTCATTATCAATATTAGCTGCATAGTGCGGTTGCAGGGGCGAACCTGTGGCCGTCCGTAAATAACGGAAACATAATAATGGGGGAACAGACGAATGAAAATGTGGATGTCCACATACAACAGTCAAACAACATTGTGGCAACGGTCAAATAATACCATGGTCGCGGACGGCCCCTAATCCTGCCTGTCCAGCACCCCGCAAACACATAATAATGTGGCCATTCGTTTGCCGAAAGGCAGATAAGAATATTCGGCCTAACGACCGACCGAACGGCCATAAAGGCCGCCCCTGCAAAGGGGTCATTAACGCGCTGACCGTTATCCGTTGAATCTGCGATATATGCGGATTATGCGAGAGGAAAATCCACAAGTAAATCAGCATAAGGAATAATTCGTACGTAGATTGTGCAGATTTTCTTGCGGTATTGTAGCGGTATTATGCAGTGGATATGTGCTTCAACAATCCCATTATCAGCACATTAAAACGACTATAGCTCGCTGCCCATCACAGCATTATCATATTGCTCATTGCCTCAAGCTTATTATTTATGTTGCTCGTCGTCTGCAGTGATTTGAGGTGAATGTATTGTCAATATTTTTCGGATTTAATTTCATTTTTCTTCTCCTTGCTAACCTATTGATATTCAATGTGTTGGCAATAAGGGCCATTTGGCGTTGCGAAATGGACCGTTTGAGACTGCGAAACGGTCCGTTTGACATTGCGAAATGGACCGTTTGGCAACGCGAAATGGCATGTATGGTTTTCGTGTAAGGATTTTTCGTAATTTCCGTTTGCTTGCCGCCTCTCCCTTCTTGCTACCGTAACGGCGGGGCGAGTGGGGAGACTGCGGGGTCGGGGAGCCATTCGTGGATTATTATTTGAGGTCGGGAGCGAAAAGAAGTCTGGTTTTATTTTGTTTTGTGTCGGGTTTATGCTACCTTTGCAAACAGAAGAAATAAACCACTTATACCTACAGAACTATGAAACAGACAAAGATAGTATGCTCAGTCAGCGACCTCAGATGCGACGAGGAGTTCATCCGCAAGCTCTTCCTCGCCGGCATGAATGTCGTTCGTATGAACACCGCTCATGCCACTCCTGAAGGCATAAAGAAGATAATACGGAACGTGCGTGCCGTGTCGCCGCACATCGGAATACTCATCGACACCAAGGGCCCGGAGGTGAGGACCACGGGTACGCCGCAGCCGATACACTACAAGACGGGCGACATGGTGAAGATTTTCGGCCGTCCGGAGATGGACACCTCGAAGGACATCATCAACGTCAGCTACCCCGACATCACCAAGGACGTGAAGGAGGGCGACGACCTGCTCCTCGACGATGGTGCCATCGACATGAAGGTCGTGGAGAACACGGGCCCTATGCTCGTGGCGCAGGTGCAGAACGACGGTACCCTCGGATCGCACAAGAGCGTGAACGTACCGGGCGAGCACATCGACCTGCCGGCGCTGACGGAGAAGGACAAGCGCAACATACTGTTGGCCATCGACGAGGACATCGACTTCATTGCCCACTCGTTCGTGCGCTCGGCTGCCGACGTGAAGGCTGTGCAGGACATCCTCGACGCGCACCACAGCGACATAAAGATTATCTCGAAGATTGAGAACCAGGAGGGCGTCGACAATATCGACGAGATTATCGATGCCTCGTATGGTATCATGATTGCCCGTGGCGACCTTGGTATTGAGGTACCGATAGAGAAGATCCCGGGCATCCAGCGCATGATTATCAACAAGTGTATACGGAAGAAGAAACCCGTGATCGTGGCTACGCAGATGCTCCACACGATGATTGAGAACCCACGGCCTACGCGTGCTGAGGTTACCGACATCGCCAACGCCATCTACAGCCATACTGACGCGCTCATGCTCTCGGGCGAGACAGCCAGCGGAAAGTATCCCGTGGAGGCCGTCGAGACCATGGCCCGCATCGCCGAGCAGGCTGAGGCCGACGCCCATTCGAGCTACTCGGAGCAGCAGGCCGTGTTCGGACTCTTCGGCCATAATCCCACGCAGCGTGAGTTCCTCACCAAGGCGGCCATCGAGGCTACCGAGGAAATCGGTGTCAAGGGCATCATCACCGACTCGGCAACGGGTCAGACAGCCCGCAACTTGGCGGCCTACAGAGGACCGAACCCGGTGCTCGCCATCTGCTATAAGGAGAAGCTGCAACGCTGGCTCAACCTGTCGTACGGTATCATTCCGGTGTATCAGAAGAACAGGGTGTCGACGGAATTCCTCTTCCGCGCCGCCGTACGCATGCTCAGGCAGAAGTGCTTCATCGGCAACGATGACAAGATAGCCTATCTGTCGGGATCATTCTCCCACGGAACATCGTTCATGGAAATCAATACGGTGAAGGAGGTGCTCGACGGCGACGAGAACCTCACGCTTCCCGACGTAACGAACAACGGGAAATAACCGACGATGGACGCAAAGGAGAATATCGACTTGTCGAACCCTGAACTGCAGAACGCTCTGCAGATAGTGCAGTTCACCCGTAACAGCCTCTTCCTCACCGGAAAGGCGGGTACGGGAAAGTCGACGTTCCTCAGATATATCGCATCGACGACAAAGAAGAAGCACATCATCCTCGCGCCGACGGGCATCGCGGCCATCAACGCCGGAGGGTCGACGCTCCACTCGTTCTTCAAGCTGCCGTTCCATCCGCTGCTGCCCACCGACACGCGCTATTCGGTGCGCCATCTGCGCGACATGCTGAAATACAACAGTGAGAAGATAAAGCTCATCCGTGAGGTGGAGCTCATCATCATTGACGAGGTGAGCATGGTGAGGGCCGACATTATCGACTTCATCGACAAGGTGCTGCGCGTCTACTGCCGCAATATGCGGGAGCCCTTCGGCGGAAAGCAGATGCTCTTCGTCGGCGATATCTATCAGCTCGAGCCCGTGCTGCGCGAGGACGACCGGGCGCTCCTCCATCCGTTCTACCCCAGTGCTTACTTCTTCGACGCTCATATCTTCCGGTCGTTTCAGCTCGTGAGCATCGAGCTGAAGAAGGTCTACCGCCAGTCGGACCCCGCTTTCATCTCCATTCTCGATGATATCCGGACGAACAACGCCACCGACGCCGACCTCCGCCGCCTCAATGAGCGGGTGGGGAAAGACGACGAGGCTGACGGAGGACTGCCCATCACGCTGTCGACACGCCGCGACACGGTCGACTACATAAACCAGAGGGAGCTCGACAAGCTCGAGGGCGATCCTTTCATCTCGAAAGGACAGGTGAAAGGAGAGTTCCCCGAGAGTTCGATGCCCACGCCCCTCGAACTGGAACTGAAACCAGGCTGCCACGTGATGTTCATCAAGAACGACATGGCGCACCGGTGGGTCAACGGCACCCTCGGCGTTGTGTCGGCCATCGACGCTGAGGGTGGCATCGTGAGCGTTGTGGCCGAGAACGGCAACGAATATGACGTCGAGAGGGACATGTGGGAGAATGTGCGCTACCGCTTCAACGAGACCGAGAAGAAAATCGAGGAGGAGCAGGTGGGCACCTACGTGCAGTTTCCGCTGCGGCTGGCGTGGGCCATCACCGTCCATAAGAGCCAGGGACTGACGTTCCGCCGCGTGAAAATCGACTTCACCGGTGGTGCCTTTGCCGGTGGCCAGGCCTACGTGGCCCTGTCGCGGTGTACGTCGTTGGAGGGGATAACGCTGAAGGAGCCTATCCGCCGCACCGATATCTTCGTCCGTCAGGAGGTGGTGCGGTTTGCACGGCAGTATAACGACGGAACAATCATCAACAAAGCACTCCGCCAGAGCAAGGCCGACAAGGAGTATTACGATGCCGTGAAGGCTTTTGACCGTGGCGACTTCGAGGAGTGTCTGAGGAGTTTCTTCCTCGCCATCCACAGCCGCTACGATATTGAGAAACCTGCCGCGCGCCGCTTCATCCGCCGTAAGTTGCAGATAATCAATGACCTCCGCACCGAGAACGAACAGCTGCGGGAGCGTGAGGCCGAGCGGATGAAGTATCTGAAGAAACTGTCGACGGAGTATGTCGTGATGGGAAAGGAGTGTGAGAAAGCCGGAATGAACGACGCTGCCGTGGGCAACTACCGTAAGGCTTTGGACCTCTGCCCCGATAATCCGCAGGCCAAGCGCCGTCTGTCGCGGCTGGAGAAACCGTCCAAGAAGAAAAAGAAGTAAGCTGTTATCCGTGGCAGACAGTGTGATGCGGTCAACAGACGAATCTGATTTTTTTTTGCATCACCCGAACGACGAATATGCTGCAATTAACCGCGGATTGCGTTGGTATTGTGTTGATAATTAATGCGTTGCACGCTATTTGTGATTTATCCCCCGTACTACTGACAAAGGGATTGCGTTGGTGTAATACGTTGATAATAAATGCGTTGCACGCTAATTGTGATTTATCCCTGTCCTACTAACAACGGGGTGATTAGAATCCTCCTCAAATTGTATATTCTCCGTCATATCGGCAACGGATGAATAATAAGAAGGTGGGGTGGATAAAACGAGACGAGCCCATAGGATGTTCCTTCTCAGGTGGTCCTATGGGCTCGTTATATATAATAATGTAGTGTTTTTGCTTGTCAGCTTGCTGCGGCTAAAGCGGAATATCGGCCTCTGAGGAGTTGTTCCTGCCGGAGTGGCTCTTCCCCGTATGATGGCGTGTGGATGTCGGCTCTGGTTCATTGCCCTCTCCCTCGACGGCACTCTCATCATTGTTCATATCCTCATCGTTGAGATCTTCGTCAGCCTTATTGGCCTCCGATGACCGGTCGACATATATTGTGTCGAGCTTGCGCTTGGGCTTAGCCCAATAACTCTGACACTCGTAGAGGCTCTTGTCGATGTCGTCGTCGGGCTGCCATTTGGCGTGGTACTTCATGAACCGCTTGTCTTTCCATACGGCCTTGATGAAGTTTCCGACGATAGGCAGTGCCGCCCGGCCTCCCTGGCCCATCTTTCCGTAGCGGAAGTGTATGCAGCGGTATTCGCCGCCGACCCATGCTCCGCACACGAGATTCGGACTGACGCCGATGTACCAGGCATCGGAGTGGTTGTTCGATGTTCCGGTCTTTCCGCCCCAATCGGTGTCCTTTGTTATGTAGCTGTTCAGAGGCTGCGATGTGCCGCCGGGCTCGACGAGTCCGGCCTTGAGCATCTGCTGCATGAGGAACGCCGTGCGGTGGCTGACAGCCTGTGTGTCGTCGTCGTCGGCCTCATAGAGGACGTTGCCCTGGTCGTCGACAACCTTCGTGACGAGTATCGGATCATGGTGACGGCCGTCGTTGGCAATGGTAGTATAGGCTCCGGCAAGCTCCAAGAGGTTGACATCGCTGGAGCCGAGGGCCAGTGCGGGCTTGTCCTTGAGCGGACTCTTGATGCCCATCTTCTGTGCCATCTTTATGATGTTCGACGTCCCTACTTCCTGCCCCAACCGTGCCGCTATGGAGTTGATACTCTGTGCGAAAGCACTGCGCAGGGGTATGGAGTCGCCGGTGAAGTAGCCGTTGGCATTCGTCGGTGCCCACGTCTTCATCTCGTGGGTCTCGTCGTCCTCGACCTGCATGCTGAAGTATTCGTCGCGGCGCTTGTCGCAGGGCGCAAGTCCCTGGTCGATGGCCTCAGTGTAGACGAAGAGCTTGAAGGTGGAACCGGGCTGCCGCTCAGCGGTCACCTTGTCGTAGTTCCAGGTGTCGTAGTCGATGTCGCCGACCCATGCTTTCACGGCACCGGTCTGAGGCTCTATGGCCACAAAAGCGCTGTGCATGAACCGGACCATATATCGTATGGAGTCCATCGACGACATGTCGGCCGTGATATGGCCTTTCTCGTAGTCGAAGAGGCGCACCTTATGCTTCTTGTTCATGTAGTAGTTGACGCTGTCGGGCTGATTGGGGTATTTGGCCTGCAGCGCTTTATAAACCGGGAGCCGTTGGGCTATGCCCTCGATGAAGTTAGGGATGACCTGTCCTTTCTCGTCGCGCCATGGGTCCTCATGATACCAGTTTCCCTCGAAAGCGCGCTGGACGACGCGCATCTGCTTTGTCACGGCCTGCTCGGCATACTTCTGCAGACGGGTGTCGATGGTGGTGTAGATGCGCAGTCCACTGCTGTAGAGGTCGTAGCCGTCGAGCTCCGGCTGCTGCTTGAGGAACTTCGCCACGGCGTCGCGGAAGTACTTTGCACGTCCTGAATCGTCGTCCATCTGTTGTACGTCGAGGACGATGCGCTTCTTCATCAGTGAGTCGCAGGCCTCGGCTGTGAGGTCGTTGTGGTCGCGCATGTTGATAAGCACCTGGTTGCGCCGTTTCATTGCGTTCTCAGGCCGGGTGATGGGGTTATAGTAGCTTGTGGCCTTGAGCATGCCCACAAGGAGGGCGCACTGGTCGGGAGTGAGCTTGTCGGGAGTGGTGTTGAAGTATGTCTTGGCGGCAGTCTTAATGCCAAAGGCATTGTTGCCGAAGTCGACGGTGTTGGCATACATCGTCAGGATGGCGTCCTTGCTGTATATGAGCTCGAGCTTGATGGCGATGATCCACTCCTTGCTCTTGTCGACAATAAGGCGCAGGCCGGGTACGTGGCCGAAGAATCCCTGTGAGTTTCCGCGGCGGACTTGGAAGAGGTTCTTGGCCAACTGCTGTGTGATGGTCGACGCTCCGCGGGCTCCGTTGTGGGTGACGGCATCCTTGACGGCACCGCCGATGCCCTCGAAGTCGATGCCGTGGTGCTCGTAGAAACGCTCATCCTCGGTGTCGATCAGCGCGCGCCAGAACGACGGCGAAATCTCATTGTAGCGGACGGGAATGCGGTTCTCCTTGAGATAACGGCCGAGGAGAACGCTGTCGGCACTGTAAACCTCGCTGCCGGCGTTCTTCGGTGGAGTCATAATCTCGTAGAAACCCGGCGACTTGCCGAAGAGCCAGAGGAAGTTGATGTCGACCATTCCAAGGTAAAGGAACAGGGCAACAATTGCTGACATTATTCCGACAGCGGTCTTTGTGTACCATTTATGTCCCTTGTAGAGACTGGCGTACCAAGGAAAGAATCCCTTGATTCCCCGCCATAGGACTTTGAGTATGTTGATAATTTTCTTTAGCATCAATATTATGGTGTGGGTGTTATAACTATGCAAAGATAGTTATTTCGTTGGAATCTGTACTGAGGCAGTGATATAATTTAAGATTTCTTCAATGTTTTCGGGCGAAAACCATTTCATATCGCTGTCACGCTTGTACCATGTGAGCTGTTTGCGTGCATAGCGTCGGGTGTTGCTCTGGATGTGGAGGATTGTTTCGTCGAGGGTTGTGAGGCCGTCGAGATATTCGAACATCTCCTTGTAGCCGACGGTGTTCAGGGCGTTGGTGCCACGGAAGGGCAGAACGCTGAGTGCCTCGTCGACGAGGCCGTTGTCGACCATTCTCACTACGCGGTTGTTGATGCGTCGGTAGAGCTCCTCGCGTGGTCGTGTGAGGCCAATCTTGATGATTCGGAATGGCCGCGGTTTGGCTTTGTTGGTGCGGAAGGAGGTGTAGGTGCGCCCGGTCTGATGACATATCTCCAGAGCGTGGACTACGCGCCGTGGATTGTTGCGGTCGACGATGGCCCAGTGCTCGGGGTCCAGTCGGCGGAGTTCGTCGACGAGAGCGGGAAGTCCCTCTGTAGCAAGGCGTTCCTTCATTGTGCGGCGGATGTCGTCACGGATGGTTGGAATGTCGTCGATGCCCTTGCACACGGCATCGATGTACATCATGCTGCCACCGGAGAGGAGGGCCACATCGGAGTCGGCGAAGAGGCGGTCGAGGAGACGGAGGACATCCTGCTCGTAGTTTGAGGCGCTGTAATAGTCGGAAACGCTCAGTGTACCCACAAAGTAGTGCTTGGCCTGAGCCTGCTCCTCAGCTGTCGGGGCCGCGGTGCCGATGGGAATCTCACGGTATATCTGCCGCGAATCGGCGTTGATGATGGGTATACGAAAAGTGTTGGCAACACCGAGACAGAGCTCCGTCTTGCCAACACCTGTAGGACCTGTTATTACGATAAGGGATTTCACGCTTATTTGATGATGCCCCTCTTCGATGACTGCACGAAGTCGATGATGTACTGAATCTCCTTCGTGACTTGCAACTCGCTCTTTATGCGGTTGATATTCTCCTCACGTGTGCCGTCGCTGTAGAGGATTCGGTAGGCGTTATGGATGAGATCGATGAGATCGTTGGAGAATCCATGACGGCGCAAACCGATGATATTGATTCCTGCATAGCGGATTGGCTCCTTACCGGCGATAATGTATGGGGGAACGTCCATGGAGAAACGGCTGCCGCCTTGTATCATCACGTAGCTGCCAACGCGGCAGAACTGATGGCACAAAACCTCGGCTGAGACAACGGCATTGTCGTCGACGGTCACTTCACCGCCGAACTTTGTCGAGTTGCCGATGATGAGATTGGAACCGAAAACGCAGTCGTGGGCGATGTGCATATTCTCCATAAGGAGGTTGTTGCTGCCTACCTTAGTGGTGCCTTTCGAGGCTGTGCCGCGCGAAATGGTGACATTCTCACGGACGGAATTGTTGTCGCCGACCTCGCATATCGTGTCCTCGCCCTTGAACTTGAGGTCCTGGGGCTTCGTCGAGATGCTTGATCCGGGGAAGAATTCATTGCCGTTGCCGATGCGGGCTCCATAGTTTATCGTGACGCTGTTCTGCATGACATTGTTGTCGCCGATGACGGTGTTGCGGTCGATGAAGCAGAACGGGCCGATAATATTGTTGTCGCCTAATTTCGCTTCGGGGTGTACATAAGCTAAAGGACTTATCTGATTCATAGTCGTAATTATTGTTCTGTTGTGTGTGAACGATGAGTGAAATGTAGTAAAACGCTCAGTGGCAGTTACTTATTCTTGATAATCTGTGCGGTGAACGAAGCCTCTGAGACTACAGTGTCGCCCACAAAGATGTATCCTTTCATCGTGCTGATGCCGTGACGCACGGGCTGGAGGAGCTCGACGCGAAAGAGGAGGGTGTCGCCGGGAACTACTTTCTTGCGGAACTTAACGTCGTCAATCTTCAGGAAATAAGTTGACCAGCGCTCGGGTTCCTCGAGTTGTGAGAGGACGAGAAGACCGCCGCACTGTGCCATGGCCTCAATCTGAAGTACTCCCGGCATCACCGGCTCCTGTGGGAAATGACCCTGGAAGAACGGCTCATTGGCTGTTACGTTCTTCACTCCGACGATGCTCGTGGGTCCGACGGCAGTAATCTTGTCGACGAGCTGCATGGGATAGCGGTGGGGAAGGAGTTCGCGGATGCGGTTGTTGTCCATCACCGGCTCGTCGTTGGGGTTGTAGATAGGAGCCTGAACCTCATGCTTTCGAATCTCCTTGCGCATGAGCCGTGCGAACTTGTTATTCACGGTATGGCCCGGTCGGGTGGCGATGATGCGGCCTTTGATGGGCTTTCCGATGAGTGCCATGTCGCCGATGATGTCGAGAAGCTTGTGACGGGTGCACTCGTTGTCCCACATCAGCGGCTTGTGCTGGATGTAGCCAATCTGTGTGGCGTCGATATGCGGAACGTGGAGGAGGTCGGCAAGCTGGTCGAGTTTCTCCTGTGGAACCTCACGCTCGTAGATGACGATGGCGTTGTCGAGGTCGCCGCCTTTGATGAGGTTGGCCTGAAGGAGTGGCATAATGTCGCGCACGAAGACGAAGGTGCGGGCAGGAGCGATTTCGTCGGCGAACTTGTTGACGTCGTCGAGGGTCGCAAACTGACTGCTGATGAACTTCGACTGGAATGAGCACATGGCCGTAATAGAGAACTGATCGTCGGGAAGAATTGTTATAACCGACTCACCATCAGTGATTTCTATCTTGTGACGGATGATGTAGTAGTCCTTAGGAGCGTTCTGCTCTACTATTCCTACTTTCTTTATCTGCTCAACATATTTCTCGGCAGAACCGTCAAGGATCGGGAACTCAGGGCCATTGACTTGGACGAGACAGTTGTCGATGCCCATGGCGTAGAGTGCTGCCATGCCGTGCTCGATGGTTCCGACGCGCACATCGCCCTTGGCAATGACTGTACCGCGCTGAGTGTCAACGACGTACTCGGCAAGGGCATCGATTGTCGGCTGCCCTTCGAGGTCAATACGCTGTATCTTAAGTCCGGTGTTCTCAGGTGCCGGATTGAATGTTACTGTCAAACTCAAACCTGTGTGAAGGCCTTTTCCGAATAGCGAGAAACTGCCTTTCAGTGTCTTTTGTTTGGTTGCTTCCATTTCTTTTGTTTCAATATTATTGTTGTTGCGGCGTTGGCGTAATTTTGATGATAAACCCTCAGCCGCTTGAAATATTTTCTTTCAGAATCTATCCGTTTCTTCTTCGGATCTTATACGACTTCTATCTGCATTCTAATGGCCTCTCTTTTAGATTTTTACGGCTTCTTGATAAGAGTCGGATAGATTCCTTTTCATAGCCAAACGATTCCTCTTTCAGAATTTATTTGCTTTTCTTCAGCTCCTCGACTTCTTTCTGTAGCTCGTTTATTTGCTTGTAAAGGTCGGGCAGACGGCGGAAGATAGCCTGTGACTTGAAGTAGGGACGCGACTCCATTGGCGGTGTGCCGATGAGGGTCTGGTTGCTCTTCAGACTTCCCGGAACACCGCTCTGTGCCCCGAGGAATACCTTGTCGCCGATGGTGATGTGGCCTGCAATTCCCACTTGACCGCCGAACATACACCACTGTCCCACCTTTGTTGAACCAGCGATGCCCACTTGCGCGCTCATGACGGTGTTCGAACCGATGTCGGTGTTGTGGGCTATCTGAACGAGATTATCGAGTTTTACGCCCTTGCGAACGTAAGTACTGCCCATCGTCGAGCGGTCAATGCAAGTGTTGGCTCCTATCTCCACGTCGTCCTCAATGGTCACAATGCCAATCTGCGGAATCTTGTCGTATTGGCCGGTCTGTTCGTTAGGAGCAAATCCAAAGCCGTCGGCACCGATTACGCTGCCGCTATGTATGGTCACGTTGTTGCCCAAACGGCACTCGTGATAGATGCTTACGTTGGGGTAGATGATACATCCCGAGCCGAGAACGACATTGTCCATGATCGTGGCATGGGGGTAAATCTGGCATCCGTCGCCAATAACGGCACCGTCGCCGATATAGGCGAAAGCCCCGATATAGACGTCTTTGCCGACCTTTGCCTTAGGGGAGATGAAGGCCAACGAGTCAATGCCTTGTTTCTTAGGCTTCATGCTCTCGTAGAGTTGCAGAAGTTTAGCCACGCAGTCGCGGGCGTTCTTCACGCGAATGAGTGTTGCCGTTGCCGGTTTCTCAAGTTCGATACTCTCGTCGACGAGAACGATTGTCGACTCTGTATTGTAAAGATAATGAGTGTATTTAGGATTGGCAAGGAATGAGATAGCACCCGGTTTGCCATCTTCTATTTTTGCAAACGTATTGACGGTAGCGTTCTCGTCACCTTCAACACGACCCTGAATGAACTGGGCTATCTGCTTTGCGGAAAACTCCATAATATTAGTTTCTGTTTAAATATTTGTTGCAAAGATACCAAATTTTTGTCACAAACGTTGATAACAAAGGTAATATTTGCGAATTTTTTTGGATAGTAGATCAACATTGAGCAGTTCGGAGGCCTCTGCGATGTCTTTTATAGTGCCATCCTTGTACAATATGGATATGTGATCATCGTTGATGTCGTACATATCTTTCTGTATCGTGTTGACACTCAAAAGGTAGTCAGAATCGGCCTCGTCGATGCCCACTTTCTCGGCGATAGTCCTCCGGATATCGGCTATCTCGTCGTCGCTGACGGGCTCGTCGCGCACTTCCACGCGGAATATGCGGCGGTTTATCATGTCGGAGGCAAGCAAAGCGAGAATCTTATCTTTCGATGTTGCCCACACTTTCAGTGCCGACCAGATGTCGTTATCGTCGAGTTGGCTGTACATGTCGAGGGTTTCCTCGTGGCTTGCGAACCATTTGTCGTCGATGTGATTGTAGAGGAAGTACCGCAGTGCTGGTGTCCCGAAGATGTCCCACCCCTGCTTTGCCAAGAACTCGGCGCGCCGGAGGGCGTTGATGAGTGTCTTTTCGTATGCCACGACTGTCTTGTGAAGATACACCGACCAGTACATCAGCCTCCTTGAGGTGAGGTAATTCTCGATGGAATATATGGCTTTCGACTCTACGACGAGGGAGTCGTCGACAACGTTTAGCATCTTTATTATGCGTGCCGAGCCAATGTTTCCCTCGGTGACACCGGTGAAAAAGCTGTCGCGACGGAGGTAATCGAGTCTGTCGACATCGAGCTGACTGGAAATGAGCTGGTGGAGAAACTTCTTAGGATATTGGTCCTTGAAGATTTTTATTGCCAAATTCAGCTCCCCCTTCATGTCGTCGTTGATGCGCTGCATCATCATTACCGAGATTTCCTCATGGCTGATGCCGTGGATGAGTGTGCCCTCAAGGACGTGGGAGAAAGGCGCATGCCCGATGTCGTGCATGAGGATTGCGGCCTCGACGGCCTCTGCCTCGCTGTCGAAAATGAACACTCCTTTCTGTTCGAGCGACAGAACAGCCTCACTCATAAGGTGGAAAGCACCAATGGAGTGGAGAAATCTCGTGTGCTGGGCACCCGGATATACAACATTGGCCATGCCCAATTGCTTGATGCGGGTGAGCCGTTGCATGAGCGGATGCTGTACGATGTTCAGCAGCAGACCGCGCGGAATCTTAATGAAACCGAACACCGGATCGTTGATTATCTTACTGTCGTTCAATATCTTATAGTCCTTTCGTTGTTGAATAATCCATTCCGAATGATGGCATTTCATTTCTTCAAACGCCACCATCCCTTTTCCCTCTTGCTGCCGTTACGTTTCCCGATGATGTCATTTTCTTCGCCGTTGAAACCGGTTTTTACAGGAGAACGATGTCATCGGGAATGTTTTCTGCACTGCTTAGGAATCAGATTTTTGCCAGTTCGGCCTCCATCTGCTGTTGCAGTTCCTTGGCCTTGCTCGCCGCAGCCTCGGCAAAGTCCTCACCGTTGGATGCGTAAATGATTCCACGAGAGGAGTTTACGAGCAGACCGCAGTCCTTGATGATGCCATAACGGCATACTTCCTGCAGACTGCCGCCTTGTGCTCCAACGCCCGGAACGAGGAGGAAGTGGTTGGGAGCCACCCGTCGGATGTCCTCAAACATCTTTCCTTGTGTTGCCCCAACGACATACATCATGTTTTCGGCGTCGGCCCAGTCCTGGCTTTTGCGTATAACCTTTTCGAAGAGCCGTTCGCCCGATTTATCCTCAGTGAGCTGGAAATCGTGGCTTCCCTTATTGCTTGTCAGTGCAAGCAGAATGACCCATTTCCCCTCGTAGCCGAGGAAAGGTGTCACACTGTCCTCTCCCATATATGGAGCCACAGTCAGAGCGTCGATATCGTACTCCTCGAAGAACGTGCGGGCGTACATTGCCGAAGTATTGCCGATGTCGCCCCGTTTTGCGTCGGCAATGATAAAGTGGTTGGGATAGTTCTTCTTTAAGTACTCCACCGTCTGCTCGAAAGCAGCGATGCCCTTCACCCCGAGACTCTCGTAGAACGCGAGATTGGGCTTGTAGGCCACGCAGTAGGGTGCAGTGGCATCGATAATGGCTTTGTTGAATGTGAGGACAGGGTTGTCGCCATTAAGGAGATGCTGTGGTATCTTCCTGATATCAGTGTCGAGTCCTACACAGAGGAACGATTTTTTTGTGAAGATTTGGTTTACGAGTTCTTTGCGGTTCATGACATTCGTGAGCTCCGTCTCACCTTCGATATGTAGCAATCGCGGGTGGAACGGATAAAATAACGGTTGTTTTTACAGTGTTTATTAACTCTATAAGGTAGTGATAAGTGCTGAGGCCACCCCGATGACTATTGTCGCGAAGTGCAAAATCATATCGCGGTGCCCCATCTTTCACCTTTACAGTTCCGATTCCTTGAGTTTCTCAGCGTTTTCGGCCACTGTCAGTGCGTCGATCATGTCCTGTATGTCGCCGCCGAGGAACCCCTGCAAGTCGTGGGTCGTATATCCGATACGGTGGTCGGTGACTCTTCCCTGCGGGAAGTTGTATGTCCGAATCTTTGCGCTGCGGTCGCCGGTAGAGACGAGCGAGCGTCTGCGGTTGGAAATGTCGTCGACATATTTCTGATGCTCGTGGTCATATATATAGGTATAGAGACGGCTCAGAGCACGCTCCTTGTTCTTAGGCTGGTCACGGGTTTCGGTACATTCGATAAGGATTTCCTCCACCTCACCGGTCTCCGGGTTCTTCCAGGGGTAGCGCAGGCGGACACCTGAGCTCACCTTGTTGACGTTCTGACCGCCGGCACCCGACGAGCGGAAGGTATCCCACTTGATGTCACCCTCATTGATATGCACCTCAAACTTCTCAGCCTCAGGCAGTACGGCTACCGTCGCTGCCGACGTGTGCATACGTCCCTGGGTCTCGGTGGCCGGAACGCGCTGTACGCGGTGGACCCCCGACTCATACTTCAGGGTGCCGTAGACGTTGTCGCCCTCCACGGCGAAGTCTATCTCCTTGTATCCTCCCACGGTACCGGGGTTGGCATCGGTTACCGACAGCTTCCAGCCCTTCTTCTCGCAGTACCTCTTATACATATTAAAAAGGTCGCCGGCGAAGAGCGCAGCCTCGTCGCCACCCGTTCCGGCGCGTATCTCCATCTGCACATTCTTGGCGTCCTCGGGGTCCTTAGGCACTAAGGCTATCTTTATTTCCTCTTCGAGTTTCGGTTGCAATTCCTCGTTTTCGGAGAGTTCCTCGCGTGCCAGCTCCTTCATGTCGGGGTCTTTTTCGTTGGCGAGCACGTCCTTAGCCTCCTTGATAGCGTCAAGACAGGCGACGTATTTCTTTTTCGCCTTCATGATGTCCTCAAGGTCCTTATACTCTTTTGTGAGCTTGACGTAACGCTGCTGGTCAGCGATTACGGCCGGGTCGGTGATGAGCGTGCCCACCTCCTCAAACCTTGCCTCAAGTCCATCGAGTTTCTCTAAAATGTTGTTTGCCATATTGTTATGCCCTTGTCGTGAGCTCGCCGACGGTTGTCGGATGCCGTAATGAGCTCACGCAAAGGTTGTTATATTGTATTAATCAATTAATATTCGAATACACCGTACTCACTCTTGATAGTGAGACTGCGCTTGCCCTCCTCGATATGTCCTACCACCTGAGCATCGATATTGAAGTGCTTGCTGATGGCAATGACATTCTCGGCAACTTCCGGCCGCACGTATATCTCCATTCTGTGGCCCATATTGAACACCTGGTACATCTCCTTCCAGTCGGTACCGCTCTCGTCGTGAATGAGCTTGAACAGTGGAGGAACGGGGAACATGTTATCCTTCACCACATGACAGTTTTCGCCTACGAAGTGCAGAACCTTTGTCTGAGCTCCGCCGGTGCAGTGAACCATTCCGTGGATTTCGGGTCTGAGCTCGTCGAGCAGCATCTTTATCACCGGAGCGTAGGTGCGGGTGGGTGAGAGGACGAGTTCTCCGGCGTTAACCGGCACACCCTCAATCTTGTCGGTGAGATGCTTGTCGCCGCTGTAGACCAGCTCGTCGGGCACCTTATGGTCGTAGCTCTCAGGGAATTTTTCGGCCAGGTACTTGGCGAAAACATCGTGCCTTGCGCTTGTCAAGCCGTTCGAACCCATACCGCCGTTATAGCGGTGCTCGTACGTAGCCTGTCCTGTCGACGACAGTCCTACGATGACATCGCCGGGCCTGATATTGGCGTTGTTGATGACATCGGAGCGCTTCATACGGCATGTAACGGTCGAATCGACGATTATTGTGCGCACAAGGTCGCCGACGTCAGCCGTCTCACCTCCTGTAGGCCAGATGCCTATACCCATCTCGCGCAGCTCAGCGAGCAGCTCGTCGGTGCCGTTGATGATGGCTGAGATAACCTCACCTGGAATGAGCATCTTGTTCCGGCCGATGGTGGAGCTGACAAGGATATTGTCGACGGCTCCCACGCAGAGCAGGTCGTCGGTGTTCATCACCACGGCATCCTGCGCAATACCCTTCCATACGCTCAGGTCGCCGGTCTCCTTCCAGTACATGTATGCAAGGCTCGACTTTGTTCCGGCTCCGTCGGCATGCATGATGTTGCAGTAGTCGGGGTCGCCGCCGAGGATGTCGGGGATTATTTTGCAAAAAGCCATAGGGAAAATTCCCTTGTCGATGTTTTTTATTGCGTTGTGGACGTCTTCCTTAGCAGCGCTGACGCCGCGCATCATATATCTGTTGTTCATAAGCCTTTCTCTCGCATCCTCCATCGTTGGGGGATTTGATGTTTTCTCTGTTAAACGATTGGTCTTTATACTTTTTCTGTTGTTATAGTCTTATTCCTGCTCCTTTCCGTTCCAGAAGTCCCAGCTGGCGAAGGCCTGCAGGAGCAGCATCTCGAGGCCGTTTTTCACTGTGGCCCCGTGTTCAGCTCCCTTCTGCATAAACAACGTTCTGTCGGGATTGTATATGAGGTCGTAGAGGAGAGTATGGTTGTCCATGGCCTCATAGGGCAGGAGCGGGCACTCCTCCACTTTCGGGTACATTCCCACCGGCGTGCAGTTGACGATGACGTTATAATCCTTTATCACCTCCGGCGTGATATCCTCATACTGTATTGTTCCGGGGCGCTTGTAGCGGCTGACGAAAACCGTTTCCAGTCCGAGCGATTTCAGTCCGTAGTTGACGGCTTTCGACGCTCCTCCCGTTCCGAGGATGAGTGCTCTCCGGTGAAATCTCTCCAACAGCGGCTCTATGCTCTTGGTGAACCCGATGACATCGGAGTTGTAGCCCCTGAGAATGAGCTTGTTGCCTTTATGTGTGACACGTATGACATTGACGGCTCCGATGGCGCGTGCCTCCGGACTGATGTAGTCGAGATAGCTTATCACCTTCTCCTTGTAGGGAATGGTGACGTTCAGCCCCCTCAGTTCAGGGTTCACGTCGAGAATTTCCACGAGTCCCTCGATATTCGGAATCTCGAAGTTTATGTATTCAGCGTCGATGTTCTCGTTCTCGAATTTCTCGTTGAAGAAGTTCTTCGAGAACGAATGTCCCAGGGGGAAGCCTATCAGTCCGTATTTGTCCATTGTGTCGATATATTATAAATAATGTGTGATTATCGAATTTGTTCCGTCCTGCCCGTGTCCTTCCTGTTTACTTCTCGGCAAAGAACATGGTGCAGATTCCAAATGTCAGCCGTTTGAATCCGGCCTTGGCGAATCCGGCCTTCAGCAGGATGTCGGTCATCTGCTCGCCCTGCGGAAAGGCCTCGATGGTCTTTGTGAGATACTCGTAGGCACTCCTGTCGCGCGATACTATCTTGCCGTAGGTGGGCAGAACGAGGTGGGAGTAGACCTTGAAGAGCTGTTTCATCGGGAATGTCACGGGTGTCGACAGTTCCACGATGCTCAGATGTCCGCCCTTTTTCATCACCCTGCACATCTCGGCCAGCCCCTTGTCGAGGTCCTGGAAGTTGCGGATGCCGAAAGCGGAGATTACCGCGTCGAAGGTGTTGTCGGCGAACGACATTGCCGTACAGTCCTCTTTCCTGAAGTCGACGGTGCCGCTGAGGCCCTCTTCGTCGGCCTTCTTCCGTCCCACGTTCATCATTCCCTCCGATATGTCGACGGCCGTTATGCTCTCTGGGTGTAGCATCTTGGCTGCGAGAATGGCAAAGTCGCCCGTGCCGGTGGCTATGTCGAGTATCTTACCGTGAGGGTAGGGCATGAGCTGGCTGATGGCTTTCCGCCTCCATCCCTTGTCGATGTCGAACGACATGAGGTGGTTAAGCCTGTCGTAGGTAGGTGCGATGTTGTTGAACATCTCCTCGACGAGCTTAACCTTCTCACCTTTTTTCCCGTAGGGATTGATTTTTTCCTGTTTGTACACTACTTTCTGCTTGCGAGATAGTTCTTGACGTTCTTCTCGATTCGTGCGGCGATATCACCCTCCTCGACAGCTTTGTCGAACTTCTCACCGGTGATATGCTCGTAGAGCTCGATATATCTGTCGCTGACGCTCTGGGCATATTCCTCGGTAATCTCCGGCATCTTCTGTCCTGGCTGGTTCATGAATCCCTGCTCGATGAGCCACTGTCTGACGAACTCCTTCGAGAGCTGGCGCTGCGGCTCACCCTTTTCGAATTTCTCCTCATAGCCGTCGGCATAGAAGTAGCGGCTTGAGTCGGGAGTGTGAATCTCGTCGATGAGATACAGCTTTCCGTCGCGCTTGCCGAACTCATATTTTGTATCGACGAGAATAAGGCCGCGCTTTGCAGCTATTTCCTGACCGCGTGCGAAGAGCTTGCGGGTCCAGTCCTCAATGATGGCGTAGTCCTCAGCACTGACGATGCCCTGCTTGATAATCTCCTCACGTGAGATATTCATGTCGTGGCCCTCGTCGGCCTTTGTCGTCGGGGTGATAATTGGCTCTGGGAAGCGCTCGTTCTCGCGCATGCCGTCGGGCAGTTTCACTCCGCAGAGCTCTCGTGCACCCTCCTTATAAGCGCGCCATGCGCTGCCGGTGAGGATGGAACGGATGATCATCTCCACGCGGAAACCCTCGCATTTCAGTCCGACGGTAACCATTGGATCGGGAGTGGCGAGTTTCCAGTTGGGGCAGATGTCGCTCGTGGAGTCGAGGAACTTGGCAGCAATCTGATTCAGCACCTGACCCTTGTATGGGATACCTACGGGCAGGACTACGTCGAATGCGGAAATCCTGTCGGTAGCTACCATGACGATGAGGTCGTCGTCGATGTCGTAGACGTCACGAACTTTGCCGTGGTAAACACTCTTCTGTCCGTCGAAATGGAAATCAGTCTTTGTTAATGCTTTCATTTTGCAATGCCCCTTTCCTGTCCGCTGCTCACTTGTCTGTGCTGAGTGTGGGCAGGTTGTTGAGGACTTAATTAAAATACGTTACTTATAATGTTGAATAATCTCTTCTCGTTTTTTGTCATCCTTTCTCTTCGGCCGCCTTAGCTTGCCGTACCCGTTCCCTCTCCTTGTCGTAGGCCTCGTAGGCGTTGACGATGCGTGTGACGAGCTTGTGCCTTACAATGTCCTTGTTGGTGAGGTTCACGATGCTTATGCCCTCGGTGCCCTTGAGCACCCTCAGGGCCTCCTTCAGACCGCTGGTCTGCGAGTGTGGCAGGTCTATCTGCGTCATGTCGCCGGTGATAATCATCTTTGTGTTCCATCCCATTCGCGTGAGGAACATCCTTATCTGGGCCGGGGTGGTGTTCTGCGCCTCGTCGAGGATGACGACGGCGTCGCTGAGCGTGCGGCCGCGCATAAAGGCCAATGGTGCTATCTGTATAACCTGCTTGTCCATGAGGTCCTGGAGCTTCACCGCCGGGAGCATGTCCTCGAGGGCATCGTAGAGCGGCTGTAGGTACGGGTCTATCTTGTCCTTCATGTCGCCGGGGAGGAACCCGAGCTTCTCGCCGGCTTCCACGGCGGGGCGGCTGAGGATAATCTTCTTTGCCGTCTTCTCCTTCAGGGCCCTTACGGCGAGGGCAATGCCGAGGTATGTCTTTCCCGTTCCTGCCGGTCCCACGGCGAATATCATGTCGTCCTTCTCGAAGGCGTCGATGAGTTTCTGCTGATTCTCCGACCGGCTCTTTATGGGGCGTCCGGAGATTGAATAGACGATGACACCCTTGACGGCGTCCTCTTTGGTCTTCTTCCCCTTGACTATATCGAGGATGTCCTCCTCGGTTATGGTGTTATACTTGACGACATGCTTGCGCATCGTCTCAATGTCCTCCTCGGCCTTGGCCATTTCCTCCTCGTCGCCAAGGATGCGGATGACATTATCGCGCGCGACAATCCTCAGTTTCGGAAACAACGACTTCAGCATCTGCAGATGTCCGTTCCCGACACCGTAAAAAACAACAGGATCTATATCCTCAAGTACGATATGCTTTTCTATCAAATTCTTGCCTTTATGTTATATGTTGCAAAGGTACTGCAAATGAGTGGAATGGCAAAACAAAAACGCGAATTTTTGCTTTGCGCCTCACTGATGCCGCCTCCCTTGCATGGTGGTAACGTTAGTGAGGGGAACTGAAGAGTCTGAAATCTCTTTCTTCCTGGCTGTTGGTGGCTGTGTGGCGGAAGATGCCGTCCCTCCTGACAGCCCCGTCCCCTACAGATTGCGCCACGAGTCCTTCCGTCTTTTCTGTCATAATGCCTCGTCATGAGCGGTCATTGCGGTGCAACGAATGTGGCATCGGCGAGAAGAATCTGTGCAGGATGGTCGCCAGACAGGAATAGGCAGGACAATGAAATCCTGCTGCCCGGTCCGTCGGGTTGCATTGTCAGCCTGCCGGCCACAGACCGGATAAAAAGGATTGAAATGATGAAAAATATTTACTGCATTTCAATATGTATCGTTTTGCACTCTGAAACGGACCGTTTTGGCCTGCGAAACGGTCTGTTTTGCGATGCGAAACGGCCTGTTTTGCAACGTCAAACGATAGGTTTTGCTAAGCGATTGAAATTCAATGAGTTGCAAACTCGATTCTGTGACAAGTCTATTCCGAATTATTTTTACAATAGTTTCTCTCGTTCCGGGCGGACAAAATCAACGATTGTCGGCATAAATCAACCGTAGGGACGGTGCATTGATTATCAGAAAGATACCACGTCCAATCCGCTGCGCGGCGTGTGATTATCCACGATGGGTGGGGAAGCAGAGTGTTGACCATCAACGAGATGCTACATCCAAGCCACTGTATGGCGTGTGGCTATCCACAACTCAAGTTTCGGAAGTAGAGTGTTCAATATGATGTACCCCAAATATCGGCACTGCGGATATTTTCCGTGGATTCATGGTAAGTTGATATGCCAAGGTAATTTTCGTCATGGACAGGCCTCACATCCTACGGGGCAAAGCCTGTTCATGACAATTTTCCATTACCATCTGGGGGGATTGGTGGTCAGGCATTGGTGAAGTCACGACAATATATTTTCCCACGAGTTTGTATTCAAGAACTCGTTCAAAATGGGTACAACAAATTGAACACCCTATTTCGCAATCCACTTCTTGAACTGCGATGCCTTGTCCTTGCTCACGATAATGCTTGTATCGTTGCAATTCTTGAGCCTTACCGTAAGCCGGGAGTTAAAGAAGCTCCTTATCTTTAAGAAGCTGTTGATGTTGGTTATATACTGGCGGTTAATCCTGAAAAACTCCTCCGGGTCCAGAATCTGTTCCAGTTCGTTGAGAGTGCTCTCGGTATAGAAGCTGCGGCCGTCGAAGAGGAAGATTCGCACATTGTCGTCCTTGCATATATAGCAAATATCATCCGTCTTGACAGGTATAATCTCATCGCCTTTCGACACCAGCAGGCGCTTGCGGTAGTGGGCTTCCATCTGCTTCACCGCAACCCCCAACCTTCTATTGTCATCAGTACCGGCTACAGTGTGCCTTGCCTTCTCTATGGTAGCGTGCAGCTCGTCAGGGTCAATGGGCTTAAGCAGGTAGCCTATGCCGTTGTTGCTGAAGGCGGTAAGGGCATACTCCTCATAAGCCGTGGTGAACACCACGAAACAATTGGGCATGACGGTTTGGAAGGCATCGAACACCAAGTCGCTGCCCAGACGTATATCGGCGAAAATGAGGTTATAATTGTTCTCTTCCTCCAGTCTCGCCACCACCTCGCCGACGGTTGACAGAGGTCCGTCAATGACGAACGTATCATCGATTTCATTAATCATCCGTTTCAGGCGTCCGGCGCTTACCGGCTCGTCCTCTATAATAAGTACCTTCATGATTGTCTCTTCTTGTTTATGATTGGCAGTTTAACGGTAAAGCAGTTGTCCGTCCGCAAGATTTCAACATGCTTGTCGGACAACAGCTCATACTGTTTCACAAGATTGTCGAGCCCTATTCCCGATTGCTTGATTTCGCATTTGTCGTGGAAGTCCCTGCTGACATTGTTGCTGACGGTTATACATTGCCTGTCTACGGCAATAGTAACGTAAAGCTTGTTGTCCTTCTCCGGGGGATTATGCTTTACGGCATTCTCTATAAGGAGTTGCATAGCCATAGAGGGGATATTGCCCTCTACGGCATTTCCCTTCAACGTGAAGATGAGGCATTCGGGAAAACGCATCTCCAACATAGTAGTATAGTCCTTGGCAAAGGCTACAGCCTCAGACACACTGACAAAGTCGGCGCCAATATTCCGGGTTATATACCTGTAGACCCGCGACATGTCGAGTGTGAACCTCTCGGCACTCTTTGGGTTGGTCTCTATCAGCCCCGCCAGTATGCTCATACTGTTGAATATAAAGTGCGGGTTTAGCTGGAACTTAAGCATCTCCAGCCGTCCTCGGCGCTCCTTCTTCTCATATTCTGAAATAATCTTCGAGTAGTTCTGCACCACTATGACCAGAGAGCACATCGCAGTGATTATCGCCGACTCCAGGATATCCTCCGTAGTATCGGTAAAGGCATAATCCGGCAGAATGATGTTGTATATCCAGGACAGTAGCAGGGAGAGCACGAAGTTGATGGCAACGACGAGGATGAAGCTCCACCGCCTGTAGTTTGCCTTATGGAAATCGATTATGCGGTTATGGTACACAAGCCTGCAAATAAGCAAGCTCGACAATGAGAAAATGGCACTGAAAACTCCATTGATAATCAGTTCCTCCTTGTTCTCTATGATTTCCCTTATACCTTGTGGCAGCGATTCCAGCTCAAAGAGCAGGAAGCAGAGAAGAGTTATTGCCATCCAGTCTCTCATCAACCGGCCCCACTTATTCCGAATATGTATTCTGCCTGTTTCGTTCATCTTCATTATGCATCAATGTCCATGCTGTTGCAAAGATAACCCTTTTTGTCCGAATGCCAAACTCTTAGCCTCAACCAAATACTTGAAGAAGGCAATATTGGCGAATATTCAACGGTTTGAGCCATATATCATGCCCAGTATCTTCTGTCCGAGTTGCCTTCTGTAATGTGACGTGTCGTAGAAATTATGGTAGTCGTCCATCCAGAAGAACCGTGGAGAGGAGAAATCGTAAACCACACCGGAACCAAAGATGCTTTGGAGAGTCCTGACATCCTTCGAATTCATTATTTTTCGGTCAAAGCTCGGGCCTATGACAATCTTCAGATTGGTGTGGTGGTGGAGGCAGATGGCCCTTATCTCCTTCCACTGTTCCAACTGCTCAGGCTGATAGATAGGAGCCATGACCTGCGGGACGCGCTGCTTGGACAGCTGCTTTTTCCACGTGCCCTGGTGCCAGTAGTTCTCCCCCATCGCCGAAATCTTACTCTCAGTGTGGAGTATGGCATCATTGGTATATTTCTCACGGGTAGGTATGTCGGCATTGATGATGCCCCTAAGCTTGTCGGCAGAACAATGTCCGACGGTATAGCGCAGATAAGGCAGCAAGAACCGTGGAGAGAAGAAGCCTTGCATGAATGCCATCTGGAATGCCGCCTCGCTCTTGTGGCTGACATCCGGCGGCATGATGTGCATGAAGTCGTTGTGCGCACTGTTGAACGATGCGGGCTCAAGGACTATGAGCAGGTTTCTGATTTGCTGTCCCGGCTGCCGGTCCAGTGCCTCAAGTTTCTCTGTCAGACCATCCAAGTCCTCACTGTTGGCAAAGAAGCGAAGGGGGCTGCCACTGACATATTGCAGCCAGTCGGCACTCTGGAAGGCTTTCGTACAGCTGTTACCCATTATGAAGCTGTCATAATGGCGGACGGAGTTATACCGCTTGTATTTTATCCAGCCTATCATGCCCTCGTTCTGCGCTACTCTGTTGTGGTCATAGTCGCTATATTGGCGCAGGACCTGAAAAGGGTCACTCGCAACATAATATATAAGCAAGAAAAGAAACGGCAGACTAAGGAGCAGCAGCTTGGCATAGAGTGCCGGCAAACTATGTTTTCTCATCATCATCTCAGAATTGAATGTAAATAAAGTTCTCCACGCCGAAGGAGCCGAAGATGAATATGCAGAAGACTATGCCAAGGTAGACAACCCATCTGACAGGAGCGTTGAGCCGTTCTGTCCACAGTATCAGGCTGCGGCGGTTATTGGCATACTCCAGCAGGAGCATTATGACGACGGCAATGCCGAAGACTATCCAGTCGTAATCACGCATGCCCAGCCGCAGTTCCTTGGCACTTGAGGCGAAGCCGTCGAACATATGACGATATGTATAGAACACGTCATCGACCCTTGCCACGCGGAAGAAAAGCAATGAAAGGGCAAAGAGCAGATAGGTGCGGACTATCATGATGGCTTTCCATACCTTTGCGCCGATAAGCTCACGAAGTCTGTCGCGCTGCTTTTTTGCTGCCGTCTCATAGATAATTACCAGTCCCTGGAACAGTCCGTAGCAGGCAAACGTCAGTCCTGCCCCATGCCACACGCCAATAGCGACAAAGGTTACGAGCAATGACACGTAGGTGCCCCATTTGCCCCACCCTCTCAGACTCGCGTTCAAAGGTACGAACACATAATCGCGCACCCAGTAGGAAAGTGTCATATGCCATCGGCGCCACAGTTCTCCGGTCGTCTGCGATACGAACGGACGGTTGAAGTTCGGATGGAAGGAGAAGCCCAGCATCCGCCCGAAGCCTATAGCCATAGCCGTATAGCCTGCAAAGTCGGCATAAAGCTGTATGGGATAAACCATTGTAGCAACGAGAAGCTGCATGCCTGAGGAGCTGCGCACGTTGTCCAAGACCATGTCCATGGAGGGAGCTATGCGGTCGGCAATGACCAGCTTGAGGAATATGCCCCAAGCAACAAGCTTTAGTCCTCTGACCACACGGTCATAATCGAACGCCTTGGCTTCCTTCAGCTGAGGAAGCATGTCCACGCCACGCTCTATAGGGCCGGAAAGGAACTTCATGAACATCAGCATATAAAGAAGGAAGTCGAAGAAATCATTCTCCGGCTCTTCCTCCTCCCAATAGATGTCTATGAGATATGCCAGGGCCTGAAAGGTGTAGAACGACATACCGATAGGGAATGCCGATGAGACGTAACGCTCTATAAGCCAGAAACCAGCAAGCACTATGACACTGCCCCAAAGCAGGACTGCGCCGCTCTTGTCGTCGATATGCTTCCGTATGGTCTTTCCCGCAAAGTAGGTGAACACCGTAACACCCAACACCACCCACAGGTAAGTGAGATGGTAATACCCTATGAACACGCTGCTGGCAAGCAACAGAACGCAATGCTGCAATCGGCGTGACGAGGAGCGCAGATAGTAGAGCAGGAAGGTCGCGGTCATGCATACCACGAAGGGGATTGACAGAAACTCCATAAAGAACCGTTATGCTACTCGTTTAAGGATTATGTCACACATGTCGCCTATGTTCTTCATGTGGACAATGTCGCGCATCTTCAGCTTTATGTTGAACGTATGCTCTATCTCGCTGATTATAGTCATATTGGACAGGGAGTCCCAACCGTCAATATCGTTTGCCGACATGTCGTCGGTAAGATCAAGGCCCGACAACTTCAGTACGTTAGAGATGATGTCGTGCAGTTTAGTCATTACTTCTTCTTTTACCATTGTCTTATTGATGTTATTTTATCATTTTCTTTATTGCCTTGCGGTCTATCTTGTTGTTGGCATTTTGTGGGAAATGCTCTATGAACATGAAGTCATGTGGCAGCATGTATTGCGGAAGTACGCCTGAAAGGAATTCCTTCAGTTCTCCGGTTTCCATCGCAGAGCCCTCTATGGCCAGACGGATAATGGCATTGCCGCTCTTGTCCTCCACGGCTATGGCCACTGCATTGCGCTCGCCATGGAAGAAGTTCCTTGCCGCATGCTCTATTTCTCCAAGCTCAACACGGAAGCCTTGTATCTTCACTTGCGAATCGTTTCTACCATAATATAATATGTCGCCGTCGCCATCCAGTGAACAGACGTCGCCGGTACGGTACCACCGCCGTCCGTCAACCATAAAGAACGCCTTGCGGTTGTTGGCCTCATCGTTCCAATAACCAGGGGTTAGTTGTCTGCCCGACAGACAGAGCTCGCCAAGCTCGCCTTCTCGAAGGAAATGACCGTTGTCATCTACAATTGCCGTAAGGTTATTGCGCATGGCCTTGCCTATGCAGACGGTACCATTGACATCCTTTGGCTTGTCGTCCAACTCGTAAACGGTGCAGAAAATGGTGTCTTCCGTCGGACCATAGACATTCCACAAACGGGCGTTGGGAACGGCTTGTCTCCATACTCTGGCATCATCGGCATTAAGTGCCTCGCCACAAAAGAGACAATGGCGCATTGCCGTGTCATTGAGTTCGTCAACATAATGCCTAAGATAGTGGATAACTGACGGGACCATCAGCGCGAAGGTCAGGCTGTACTCGTCCATAAGGCAGAACACTTCCTGATATTTAACACGTCCCGGCGCAACGGTATATAGGCTGGCCCCATGAAGGAACGCGGGGAGAAAGCTCCCGACACTAAGGTCAAAGGTAAGGTCGAACATCTGCAGGCATCGGTCCGTTCTGCTAACATCCATGCCCATCGCATCAAAAGCGTCGGCCCAGCCAGCTACATTACCACGCGTTACCGGCACGCCCTTTGGATTGCCGGTGCTGCCCGAAGTAAAAAGGATGTAGGCTGGATGTGAGTCGGGGACATCACGGGGTGGTTGTTGTACGGAAGAAGTATGCAAGCTGCATGTCGTAATGATATTGGAAGTAAGTCCGACGGGTGTCTCCTTCGGGGTCAGGATGACATCAAGCCCCACCTGCTCAACTATGTTGTTAAGCCGGGCTACTGGCTGAAGGGGATGCAACGGCACATAGCCCCTACCCTCTATCCATAGAGCGAGAATGGAAGCGTAAGTATCGATGTCGTCGTAAGCGATTATGCCCATTAGCGGCGACTGTTGTGTTCTGACATAGTCGCGTATTGCTTCTACACGGTCGTGGAGTTGTGAATAACTGAATTCATTTCCGTCAATGCATAGTGCGACAGAGTCGTTCTCATTAGTCAAGTGAGATAACAAAGGTTGGATTACTGTATCCTGAAACATTCAAATTACTGCTGTATATTCTGTTGTAAAAGTTATCAACTGCAAAGGTAAGAATATATGCTCTTTCAATAGTACTGTTTCTTACTGAAGCGGAAAAGAAAGTCATTCAAACATACAAATTCCATACTGAACCGTTTTGCTGAGGGCACCATTTATATACGGAGCAACCGGCAAAGGCTGGCGACATCCCAATAACAAAAACAAAATTTCTATTTTGTTTTGTATTGTCTTCGGTTTGTGCTACCTTTGCACGAAGAATTATGAAAAAGAAAAATAAGATTACTAAGAGGAGATATATACTTGGCTTCTTTGCCATTGTAGCCTTATTGGCGATAATAAGATTAATCTTCCCATCTATCGTGGGGGAAAGATACAGTGATCAGGAAACAGCGAAGGAGGAAAAAGCTGACAACAAGGAGGACAAGGACTCGCTCGGCACCAACAAGCGCTCGCAGGCAAATATCGTGGCGGAGAAGGGTGTAGACTTCTTCAACGCCGATGGTTCCGAGGCTGAGCACCCGCTGAAGGGTGTGTGGAGCTATAAGGACTGTGCTCCGGACTCCAATGCGTCGCATCTCGTTGCTGCCAAGCAGTTTGGCGTTGTGCCGGTGCAGAATATTGCCGATGCCGAAAAGCGCAAGCACGAACTGGTGTATATCGGCGCAAATCCCTACTATAAGGTCCGCAAGCTGCAGGCAAGCATTCCCTACCTCGTGCCGCGGGCTGCAGCTCTGCTCCAGGATATCAGCCGTAACTTCCTCGACAGTTTGGCTGTAAAGCACATACCCCTGCAAAAGCTGATTATCACAAGTGTGCTGCGGAGTAAGGAGGACGTAGTGAAATTGGGAAAACACAACAAGAACGTATCGCCAAACAGCTGTCACGTCTATGGCACCACCTTCGACATCAGTTATACCCACTTCGAGCCTTTAGAGGCCAAGGTCGACGACGACAGGTATAAGAAAACGCTCAGTGAGGTGCTCAGGGACATGCGCGACCAGAACCGCTGCTACGTGAAGTATGAGCTCCATCAGGCCTGTTATCATGTCACAGTGAGATAAAAGTCAGGATTAACTTCAGACCCATTGCTCCATTGGATGCGGAAGTTAGCCCATGATTTTCTTCACTTCTGTTGAAAGTGCTGTTGCTCGCTGATAATATATTCCATATGGATGTCCCCATGACGAAAACAGGAATACCTTTTTGAGCACAAATCTGCAAGAGGAGACTATTTTCTAAAGACCTGCTGCCACAGAGTCTTGTCACTGATAGTGATTCTTGCTGAGGCTTTCAAGCCTGGCTGTGCGTTGCGGCCGTTAGAGCGGATGGAAGTCTTGGCGGTAAAATAATGACCTCCACCAATAATGAGTAACTTTTCGTTGTGGCTCGTGATGGTGCACACGATTGGTGCGGTATCTTCGTCCTGTCCTTCAAGGGTGATGCATGCCGTGTGCGGCTCATCAAAGAGATAAAGGTATTTGTAAGGGACAAGGAACTCAACCGAGTCTTTGCTCGTTACCTTTCCCTGCGCCTCTATCGTGATGGGGTAGCGGATGGTGTAGAAGGCGACGGCAAGGGCGATGACGACAAGCGTAATGACCAACGTACCGGTCCGCACAAGGGCTGGAGGCACCTGCCCGATGATGTGGCGTACCTTCTCGCTCCGCAGTTCTATATTTTCTGATTCATTCTTGTTGTCCATGTCTAAAAAGTCTTTTTTGCTTTGTCGGTATCAACAGCGATTGTTCATCAATCGAAATTAAGCGGACGGTCTATATATCAGTTACCTAACTCCAACTGGTTCTTAACAAGGTTATAGTACGCTCCACGCTTTGCTGTCAGAGTCTCATGATTGCCCGTTTCGACGACCTTTCCATGGTCGATGACGACAATCTGGTCGGCATTCCTGACCGTGCTCAGGCGGTGGGCGACAATGACGACGGTCTTGCCACGATAGAACGTGTCGAGGTTCTCCACGATGGCCCGCTCGTTGTTGGCATCGAGCGAGTTGGTGGCTTCGTCGAGGAAGATGTAGTCGGGATTCTTGTACACCGCACGGGCGATGAGGATGCGCTGCCGCTGTCCCTGGCTCAGTCCCACGCCGTCACGGCCTATCTTTGTATTGTACTTTAACGGCAGTGACATTACATAGTCGTGGATGCACGCTATCCGTGCAGCCTTCAATAAACGTTCCTTGTCGATGTCGCCGTCGTCAACGGCAATATTTCTTGCTATGCTCTCCGAGAAGATAACACCATCCTGCATGACAACACCGCACTGGCGACGCCACCATTTCTTGTTGAGCGTGTTGATGTCCGTGCCACCGATATTGACTTGACCCTCCAAGACGGGATAATAGCCGAGCATAAGCTTGACGAGCGTCGTCTTGCCGCTGCCCGAGGCTCCGACGATGGCCGTCACCTTTCCCTTGGGGATGTGTATCGTCACGTCGTCCAAGGTCTTGCGCAAAGCGTGAGGGTCGTACTTGAACATAATGTGCTCGATGTCGATGCCCTTGTTGTTGTCGGTTAGCGAGGTTCTGAGGCCATTCTTCCCATTCTCGTCCTCAGCGCGGTGAATCTCGTTGATGCGCTCCAAGCTGATTCTTACGTCCTGCAGGGAATAGAAGAAGTTCATCAGTTGCTCTACAGGCGAATTGAGTTGCCCGATAATGTATTGCACGGCAAGCATCATACCAAGTGTCATTTGCCCATGAATCACAGCGGTTGCAGCTACTACCGTGATGATGATGTTCTTCACCTCGTTGATGAAGATGCTTCCTGCCTCCAGTGTCTGTTGCAGTTTGAGCGACTTCATCTGTACGCCGAATAGCTCAGCTTGTGTGTCCTCCCATTCCCATCGTCTACGCTGCTCACAATCCTGCAACTTGCTCTCTTGTATGGTTGTTATAAACTCATAAGTCTTGTTGTTGTTGATGGCTTGTTGCTCAAACAATTCGTAATCAAGCAACTTCCTTCGCTTCAAGAATAAGGCCATCCATACACCATAGAGGATGCTTCCCAACAAGAAGATAGCAAACACCAACTTATTGTAGAAGAACAAAACCACCGAGAACACCACGAAAGTAAGCATGGCAAAGGTGATGTTGAGCGTCTGCTGTGTAAGGAAGTTGTTCACTCGGCTATGATCATTCATTCTTTGCATCAAGTCGCCCATTAGTTTTGTGTCAAAGAAAGACATCGGCAACTTCAAGAGTTTGATGAAGAAGTCGCTTACTAGAGAGATGTTGATGCGCAGGGAGATATGCAGCAACAGCCATCTGCGGATAAAGTCGATAGCGGTGCGACTGATGGTAAGCATCAATTGCCCAAACAAGATAAGCCAGACGAAACCTATGTCTTGGTTCTTGATGCCGACATCCACAATGGATTGGGTAAGGAATGGAAGGACAAGCTGCGAAAGACTTCCGACTATCAAGCCCAAGATGACTTGTCCGAAATACTTACGGTATTTCTTCACATACCCAAAAAGAAAGTGAAAAGATCTCTTCTCGCTGATTTTCTTATTGTCTTCCATCTTATGGGTAAAAAAGGTGGGAGTAGTTTCCAAAAACATAGCTATGCCTTTGTCCTGTCCATTAGAGTTTGTACTAATCCAATGTTTTTTGAACTCTTCAAGACTATAAGTCAGCAATTCTTTTCCTGGGTCGGCAATGTAGAACTTCTTCTCATTTTTTACTCTATATAAGACTACAAAATGATTTTGATTCCAATGAAGGATACTTGGTAGAGAGACCTCTGTTAAAGTTTTAACTGTACACTTAACATTTACTACATGAAAGCCCAAACTTGTAGCAGTTTCGCTGATTCCAAGCATAGAAACTCCTTCCGTTGTAGCAAAACATATTTTTGACAAGGAATCAAGGGAATACTCTTTGCCATAATAGTTACATATCATTTGTAAACATGCTATGCCACATTGCATACTATCATGTTGTCGTTCTACCTTAAATTTATTCATCAATTTTTTTTATTCTTACTATGTCTATGAAAAAACTAAAATATTACTGTAAACAAGTGAGCGAAATACCTTATCTACATCTTTCTCATATAGTTTTTTGCTTATGCCTTCACCTTGTTGCTTTACCTCTAAGCAGTTTTTAATTTCTTTAAAGGTTGCATTTTTTACATTTTGCAAATACCCTATAATTTGCATTTTGACACCTGCTAATAAGAGCTTTTGGGGCTGTCCCAATGTTGCATCTGGTGTTATGACAACAGCGAGGTCTTTTATATTCGTAACTTTTCTTAAAATATTATCATCTAGATGGAGTACATTGCGAATTATATCTTCATGTGAAATACTTACGTATTCCGGACGAAGCCCGTTCACTTTGTAGCGGAATGTAGAAGGTAAAGATTCTAAACATTCGCTCGTTTTTGGCGCTCCGTTTTGCTGATTTTCTTCTCAAAAGTTGACAGAAATGAGCA
>Ga0256406_1001709_pt1 | contig 34338 bp, 26 predicted proteins | sample RumenRJG_03DNA_FD_185986 | JGI IMG/M metagenome (GOLD analysis project Ga0256406, IMG submission 185986) | Bovine rumen microbial communities from Lethbridge, Alberta, Canada - RJG_03 | ecosystem: Host-associated > Mammals > Digestive system > Stomach > Rumen | place: Canada: Alberta | collected...
AGCCAGCCGCTCATGTCGGAGGCCTGTGCGGACATGGCCACGACCCACTTGTTCATGCCGCGGTTGCCCAGGTAGTAGGCATTCAGGCTGTTCGCCTTCTTGGAGAAGTAAAAGCCGATGCCAAGCATCATCAACAGGTATAAAATGAAAACGGTTAAGACCATTTGTCGTCTCCTTTATGTATGCTTTTAAAGATAGAAAAAAAGGGGGGAGGGCTCCCCCTGCTTGCAGCCCCGGCTTATGCGCATGGCCTTCGCGATGTTGTTACCCGCTCACTATCACGGAAAATTCCGTGGCTCGTTCGCTTGCTAACAACATTCGCTTCGGCTTGCACGTCATTGCGAGGAGCAAAGCGACGAAGCAATCCATAGTCGGGTCTTCCAGCACCCCCTCGCCTAGGTGGTTCCACCCCCTAAAACCCCCGGATGTCACCCCGGACTTGTTCCGGGGTCACCTTTCCATCCGAGAAAACGCTTAGCAAACAACGCTCCGGCTCAGCCTGCTCCGCACGCTTACATGATTTCCAGAAACTGCCCACGGCTCCAGAGCTAAGCTCGCCTCGCTCACATGGCCTCGGCCTTCGGCCGACGAATGTTCGCTCGACGACTTATCTTCTTCCGCCTTTGGGCATGCCCCTCACGCCCTAATTATTTTGTTTAAAATTTTTGGTTAATTGACTAGTTTTGGGCCAAGGGATTATCGTCGTCCATTACACAACGAACAGAAAAGCCATAGGTCTTGTAAACGGCCTGCCTAGAAGCTGTTGTTAAAGAACGCGTTGTAGAACCAGCGTATGCCCCCTCATCTGGATATTTATTCGATTCAGCAGGATAAAGCCAATATGTTCCATCGTTCAACTCGTCAAATTCATGATTCCAATTATACCCAGCCCCAAGCAAACTATATCCACTATAATTATACCCACCAAAACTTGTCGCACGAACATCTTCTGCGCCATGTCTATTTCCATCTGCATGCAAAATGATATAGAAATCATCTTCGGTTAACAAGCGCCAGCCTTTAGGACAAATTCCCTGGTGGTTCGGCTTAATCTGATTTGCACAGTTCTTGGTATTGCACTCGCTCGGTAAATTCATCATCTCGGCCCACTGATAAAGTCCGCCATATTTGTCACAGTTGGTAGTGTCATTATCGTAGCAATAGCGTTCTATTTTAGAATCGTTATTTTGGTTTTCTTCACCATCAACCATTTCACCAATATTCAAATTTTCCGCCATCACGGTAACAGAAGCAGGCTTATTATTCTTATCAACACCATTTATCGTCAAATAGTAGTAAGAGCGCCCATTACGGGCATCCGTAAATTTCTTATAAGCTCCAGCGTGTAAGCTATCTGCCCCGAGATCACGATCGCAGTAAGCATACCCTGGTGTACAGAATCGTGCCGTGTCAAAAACAATCCCGCTACCGCTAGATTTGACAATGTCTACAGAACTGCTCGAAGCAACAGCACTCGAAGAAGACTGCTTTACTTCTTCACTGCTGCTTGACTTCGGCGTAACGCTTGAAGAAGACGTCACAGCGCTACTGCTGGAATCTTCTTTTTTGATTGAAGAACTACTCTTGTCGCCACCAACGGAGCTAGAAGAATTTTTAGAAACCTCACCGCTACTAGAGCTGGTATCGTCGCAGTCATCGTTCTGTTCCTCGCACTGGCGGATATCATCGCTGCTGCTCGAAACTTCCGCAATCGGGTCAGGGTCGGCACTGCTGGAGCCACTGTCGCACGCAGTAAACGCCGCAAAGACAAGAGCCATGGCAAGAAGTATGGATTCCCTACGCTTCGCTTCGAGAATGACAGGCCAAGAATGACGCAATGTAAAAATCTTCACAGAAGACCTCCAGTTGTAGAATCCCACCAAACTTTTCCGCGAAATATAGATTAATCTCTATTTCAAATGTGCTTTTTATAGCTGAAACCAGCTCCCATATTGATTTTGGATAAGTATTTTTGTATATTATAATCAGCAACAGGGTGGTAGGTCGCCACTTGAGATAAAAAAGAAAGGCCAAATTGATGAAACAGGGTGGTAGGTCGCCACCTGAGATAAAAAAGAAAGGCCAATTTTTGCCGTTTTTTATATGAAAATATAAAGAACGTTTTTTTTTGATGAAAAATCATCCAGTGTTAGTTCTGATGTTCTTTTAGCTATTGATTTTGGATAGTTGAAAAACGTTGGCCCATTTTTCTATTATTTCGCTGTGCAATCGTTTGACGAGATAACTTTCAAGGTCATTGCCCGCATCAGGAGCGATTTTCCGGACAAGTTCGGGATTCCGCGGCAGAGCGGGCTCTTGAAGAATTTGCGTTCGACGATTGTCTTTGAGCCGGAATTCAGGAATGCCGACGCGTTGCGTGGGCTGGAAGGCTTTAGCCACTTGTGGCTCTTGTGGATTTTTTCGGAGAACGTTCGCGATACCTGGAAGCCGACGGTTCGCCCGCCCCGTCTTGGTGGCAATATGCGGCTGGGCGTGTTTGCGACCCGCAGCAGCTTTAGGCCGAATCCCTTGGCCATGAGCTGCGTGAAAATCGAAAAAATCAACTTGACGGGGGAGGGCGCGCCCTCCATTACGGTCAGCGGCGCCGACCTCATGGACGGCACGCCTATTGTAGACATCAAGCCCTACTTGCCGTACGCCGATTCCGTGCCCGAGGCCACTGGCGGCTTTGCCGAGGCGGTGCGCTTTAAAAAGCTCGAAGTCGAATTTGCCGCCGAGGCGCAAGCGGTTCTTGACGGCACCGGATTTGCGCCCGAAAATTTAGCGCCGGAGTTACTTGATGGCACGAAAATTGCGCCCGATGCCACCGGTATCCCTGAAGTATCTGGTGCCGCCGGCGTAAAATTCCCCGCAGAAAAAAAGGCAGCTCTTGTGGAGCTGCTTTCCGAAGATCCGCGGCCCGCGTACCAGAGGTCCGCCGACCGCATTTACGGCATCAGGTTCGCCGGCTTCGAAATCAAGTTTCAAGTGCAGGGCGACCACCTGACGGTCGTCGCTATTTTACCATTACAGGCTTAGTGGCCTTGAACCCCTCGCCCTGGGCACTGACTACGTAGCGCCCGGCCGGGAGTCTGTTTGCAAGCACCAGAGTGTTTGTTCCGGCGTAGTTGCCGCTCAAGTCCAGCACTTCCTTGCCGAGGTTAGAGTAAATCTTGACGGTCAGCTGCGTTGCCTTGGCAAGGCTCAACTGCACATTGCCGGCTTTGTTCACCGTAAGCGCCCCGTCTGCAAAGTGGTTTACCTGTGCAAATCCCGTACCCACTTCCGACGAAGAAGAAACTCCATGATGGCTATGGCTGGAGCTGGATTTTGCTTCGCTAGAGCTGGAGGCGACTTCGCTGCTGCTGGATTCTGCCGCGCTGCTGCTCGATTCTGCAACGGGCTTGAGCTTGTCGCCCAGGACCTCGATCATCTTTTCGGCGTAGCGCTTGCCGAAGTCGCGGTACTCCTGAGAGGTGAAGTGCACGTTCTGGCCGTCGCCCAAAGCCTGGTTGAACCCTTCGGAAGACACCACGTAGAAGTTCTTGGACTGCTGCGGGAGCTTTGCGATGTTGTTGTTCGCGCCGGCACTCACACCGCTGCGCAGCACTTCGCCAGCGAGGAACGGAATGTCGCTACCGAGGTCCAGGTCCTTGATAATGTTGTCGTAGACCTTCTTGACCTTGGAGGGCCACTGGCCGTTACCAGCATCCGTTTCGCCCTGGTGGAAGATGATTCCCTTGATGAATCCATCTTCCTGGGCCTTCTTGGCCATCTCAATCAGGCGACCATAAGGGTTGCCGCCATAGGTGTTGATTCGCTGGGTCATCCAGCTCTGCTGGCCCTGGGCGTAGCTTCTGTAATTGTCCTTGTCAAACAAGTCAATGCTGCATCCTGCAACAGCCACCACGATGACGCCCACCTTGATCTGGGGGTCCGTCTTTTCGACCATCGTGCGGCCGAAATAGTCCGTGGGGCCAAGCTTTGCACCCTGGCAGTGGGCCAGTGGAGGCACGGCAGTAGACCATTTGCCCTTGGTTTTTCCGGAACAGGAGCCGTTATCTGCCGCCCAGAGAACCTGGAAACGTTCGTCAACCGTCTTGTCCTGTTGCCCGACATCGCCCTGACCTTCCATGTTGGACTGGCCAAAGGCGAGATAGATGTGGAAATTCGGGTCCGGGGCTGCGTTTACTTGAGAAAGAGCCATTGCGAAGGCTGCTCCTAAAAGAAATTTTTTCATAATATACTCCAAACAAGAGGGAAAAAATACCCTCAAGCTAAAAATAATCCATAAATGTGGAGAAATTTTGATTGTAAACTTTATTATGTTGTTGATTTTTACAACAAGAATTACTTATATTCAATGAAAACTTAGAGGTTTAATATGAAAAAAAGTTTTTTTGCCGTAGTTGCCGCCGGAGTTTGTGCAACAGCATTGCTGGTCGGATGTGGTGATTCCAGTTCATCTCCTTCCAAGAGCAGAGTGCAAAAGTGTGCTAATGGACTTACGGATGAATGCTTGATCGGTACCTGGAACTTGAACGGCCTGGCCAATCTGGCGACCCCGACGCGTGACATCAGGACTCCCGATTTCGATTATCAGGCCAATCCTGGCAAACTGGTGTTCAAGGCGGACGGTACTTTGGAATTTACGTTCCCTGCGAATGCTCCGGCTGATCTGATGGCGGATTCGGACTGTCAGTCGATCAAGGGTTCCTGGAGTATTGAAGCGGGTGCTTTGAAGGTTCGCAATGTCACCCAGAACTTCGACAATCTCCAAATGTGCGTCCTGGAAAACATCTTTGTGAAAAAGTCGATGCATTCTGCAGGCTCTATCACGGTTGTGCCTGAAATCAGCTCCGAAGGTGCCGTCGTAAAGATGGTTATCCCGCAGCTGTTGATGATGGGCGGCAAGTCCGTGGCGACCGACGACGTGGCCTTCTACAATTCGACGGGCGAAGTCTATACCTGCAAGTAATAGCATCCCGTTAGCGGTTTAAAAACTTTAAGCCACTAAAAATCCCCGGCAGTTCAAAACTGTCGGGGATTTTTGTGTGTATTTGGAACTTGGGGCGGTCAACCTCGTTTAGGCGTAAGCCGACCGCTATTTCTTACTTGATAACGAAAACCCTGTGCTGGAGCGTTTTGCCGCTTGCATCCTTCAGGCGGGCCATGTACTTGCCTACGGGGAGCTTGTTCAGGCTGATAGCAGCGTTGCTGCCGATTTCGGTACTGAAGGCGAGCTTGCCGTTTGCGGCGAAGAGTTCAACGGTGCTGTTTGCCGGGGCGCTCACATGGAGCGTACGCTTTTCAAGCTGCATAAAGCTGCTGCTCGAAACGTTGACGCGCGAAATCTTTGTGACGAACTTGGTGCCTTCGGGTGCTCCCACGATGGTGCCGCGGCCGACCGTGCTCATGTACACGACGCCGAAGTTGTTCATGTCGCCCTGTACGAACTGTCCGTTACCCGGGCCGCCGAACTGGTGCATGTCGTCGTTAATGCGTTCGAAGGTCTTGCACTTGTCGGTGCTGCGGTAGATGCCGATCGGGTCGCCCGATTTTGCAGCACCCCAGATAAAGATGGTTTCGTAATCGGAGCCTTCTTTTGCCTTGCCGATACCCACGGAAATCGCTGTAGATGCGCCTTCGCAGCGGTTCCAGCTCTTGCCGCCATCTTCGGTGTAGGCGAGGCCGTATTCAGTAAATCCCTTGGGCTGCCAGACTTGTGCCTGGTCCATCGGAACCCACAGGTGGCCTTCTTTCTTCGGGACGGTGCGGATAAGACCTGCGCCATTATAGTATTCTCCAGCACCTTCGTTTTGCAGGCGGGCATCCTGGGCGACAAAGTTCTTGCCGGCGTCGGTAGACTTGTAGAGGGTGCCCATGGCGTTCATGACGTAGAAGGTCTTGGGGTCGACAGGGTCCGCCACAATGCGGGCGTACTGCGTCTGCGTGCCGGTTTCGACGGCGGTCCAGCTGGCACCGTTATCGTCGGAACGGTAGACGGTTGCACTCTGGTCGGGGCGGTGGAGAATCACCTTGCCGTCAGCGGAAAGCACGACAAGTCCCTTTTCCCCCTTGAGTTCGGTTTTCAGGGAATCCCAAGTGGCGCCCATGTCGTCAGAGCGGTACATCACGAAGAAGTTCTTGGATTCGTAGGTGTAGTACTTGGTGATTGTTCCGGTACGCAGCAATGATCCGCTGAGCGGGGCGTAACCCATGCTCTGCGTGGTGCCGATTGTCGGGGTGTGGCGCGGGGTGCTTTCATTGATGTTCGCGTAGGCAGCGCCATCGTAGTCGCCAATTGCGGTGACGAGCGGGCCGTTCGGAATGCTCACGATGTCGAGCGGAACCGTTTCTTCGATACCTTTGGACATGAACTTCCACACGGGAACCTTGGCGGTAATGTCTTCGGTCATAAAGATGCCGTTGCCGCTGGTGACCCAGGCTTCCTTGTTGTTGAAGGGGTTGATTTCCAGAGAACCGGCCCAGTGAATCGCGTTACCAGGAATCCAGGCGGTACCATTGGCGTCGATGTTTGGAATGTCGTTGTAATGTTGACCGTGAATCCAGTTCTTGCCGCCGTCAGTCGTGGTGTAGATGCGGTCGCCGTAGTTTTCCTTTTCGTCTTTGGTCACGTGGCGTCCGGTGTACTGGCCGAGAGTAGAAACGATGATGTGGTTCTTGTCCTTGGGGTCGATAGAGATGCCACCGTAGGAACATTCGTTCTTTTCGTGAACGATGGAACCGCCTTCCTTTTCGTTGTCGTCATAAGGGGTAATATCTGTCCAAGTAGCAGACTTGATGTTGTACTTGTAGACACCGCCCTTGGCAATATTGTAGGGGCCGGGGCCATCGGCAAAGGTTACATACATGTCGCCGTCCACGATTTTGGCGCGGTGTGGCATTAGGCCTGTGGGAACTCCCTTGACGACTTCCCAGGTAGCGCCACCGTCGTGGCTGACCTGCAAGTTGTCCTTTGTTTCGGAAGTGCCGATGTAGATTGTCGCAGTGCTTCCGTCGGCAAGTGTACCCTGTGCGGGGTCGAAAAGGACGAAACTCACGCCATTCACGCCGTTCAGGCTGCTTTCGGTTGCGGAGGAAAGGGCGACCTTGTAAAGGCTGGTCCAAGTTTTACCGTAGTCGGTGCTCTTGTACACGCCCTTGGTGCGGCTACCGCAGAGAATGATATTTCCCATATTGGGGTCGACGGCGAGCTTTTCACCGGTCTGGCGGCCCATGCCGTTGCCGTGGGCGAGCATTTCCACGTAGCTTGTGTCCCAAGTGTTGCCGAAATCTTCGCTGCGGAGCACGGCGGTGCGCCCTTTGCTAAAGTAACCCGTGCCGGCCAGCACGTAAATGCGCTTCGGGTCGTTCGGGTCGAGTGCAAAGGCTTCTGTTCCGTAAAGGCCCACATCGTTCTCGGAAATCCAGTCCATTAACGGGACCCAGGTCTTCTTGTCAAATTCAAAGCGGTAGATGCCGCCCACGTCGGTGCGGGCGTAAAGCAGGTTTTCGGCCTTCGGGTGGAAAATTACAGCCGAAACAAATCCGCCGCCATCAAAGCGGACGTTGCCCCATTCGTATTTTTCTGCGTTTACGGTCGTAGCAAGGGCTCCGAGAGCCACTGCGGACGCTACCGTGAAAATCTTTATTTTACCAAGCATGCCATCTCCATTTCTTCCTGTCATCCCCGCGTATGCGGGGATCCAGGGGTACATTTCTTTTAGAAAATACCTAAAAAATGGCGGTAAAGAGCAAAAAATCGCCATATAACATATAAATATGTTTATGGATTCTCAACGATTGTAAAGTCGTGAGTAACCCAGCTCCAAAGGCCGTCGCTAGGGCTGTTTCAACCTAAATTTCTTTCGGATTCTGGATGTTTTTGTAGCTTTTTTCGGCCCGTTCGTTGCGGCGCTTGAGTTCCTTGTTCAGGGGCCAATAGATGGCCGCGAAAAGCACGTAGCCGCAAAGGAGCACAATCCAGTGATTCAGTCCGAGGCCGATTTCCAGGTAGCGCATTTCTGCAAACATGAACGGTCCTGCAATCAAGAAAAGCGGCAGTTGGCGGCACTGGTCGCCGAGTGAAAAGCGGCTTTCGTAGCTCACGATAGAATTCATCATCGGAAAACTGGTGCAGAAACCGCCCATAAGGCGCTTGATGAGCATCAGTCCACTGACGACACCGGCAATGGCAGGAGCCTTGATGTAGACCGGCAGGGGAGTCTTGTAGCGCACGCCCGACTTGTAGCTCTGCGTCTGGAAAAGGACAACTCCTACAATAAAATCAAAGACGCATGCCCCGATAAACCAGGCTTCTGTATCGGGAATACGCGGCATCAGGAAGGTGCCGAGCGCCACAAAAAACGCGAGCCCTGCGATAATGCTCGGCACGATAGGGACTTTGACTTTGTAATGCAAAATGCGCACGATATGCACGTACAGAAAGCACATGAATCCCGAAATAGCGTTAGCGGCCCCCATCGGAAGACCGACTGCAATGTAGGCGAAACCGCAGGGAATAGGAATCGTTGCTGTGACGGCCTTCAGTTGTGGGTCTTTCAGATAGGCACTCAAGGTGCCCAAAGCGGTCACCATGAAAATCAGGAGCCAGTCGTAAATCGAAAAATTTAGATTCAAGGCGTCGAACATTGTCGCCTAAAGATAGAATTTTGGATTGCTTCCAAAAATTTCTAGTTCTTATTTTTCATTGACATCTTGTTTTCGTACATGTCCTTGTCGGCATTCTTGAAAACCATGTCTACCGTGTCTCCGCTATGGTATTCCGCAATACCCACAGCCGCAGAGAACCTTTCCCAAGGTTCCCTCGAATTATCGCTCTCCGTTTCGTAGAACTTCTGTCTAGCCTGCTCTATGAGTTCGTGGCGGTTTTCATAGTCAGAATCCCTAAGGATAACTACGAATTCGTCACCACCGATACGGAACACGGGGGAGTGCCTAAAAATAGAGCAAATGATATGGCATGTGCCAAAGATATAACAGTTGCCGTTTGAGTGGCCGTAACCGTCGTTGATGTTCTTCAGGTTGTTGAGGTCGATCATCGCGATGGCAAAGGGTATCTTGTTTTCGGAGATCTCGTTTTCGAGTGCCCTGATAGCCCTGTCATAGGCAATTTTGCTTCCGACGTGAGTCAAGGCATCCTTATAGGCCAAAAGGGTCATGTCTGCAGCCGTTTCCTGGGCGGACTTGATTTTTTCTTCTGCGGACACGATGCTTTGGATATACTTACGCATGTCTTCGGACATCTGTGAAATGGCTCTCGACAGCGATTCGACTTCGTTTTCCGTATGAATGGTCGGCGTATCGAAGACCATTTCGCTAGGATCCTTATGGTTACGGCTGTTCTCTGCGAATTTGCGTGCGCTTTTTTCTAGGGCAAGAATCGGACCCGTGATATTATGACGGAGCCAGACAATCAAGATAAAGCCGAACAGCAATCCCAGGATAAGTGTGAGGACAACGTTGTAAAGAACGTAGGAATTGACGGTCTTGTGCAGGGCCTCGATAGAAATGTCTGCGCAAATAAGGGCGTAGTTTTTGCCGCTGGAATTTGCGAGCGGCTTACAAGCCGTATAGGCTGCTCCCCATTCCGAGTCTTCTTCAAAATATTTAATTTCTGACTGTTCCAAGACTCGGTTGTATTTCTGGATTTCTTCGTAGGAGTATCCTTCCGAAGAATCTAGAAGCGGCATGTCCGTTTCTCCGCGGTCGCGTTCGGCCTGGCTAGTGGCAGAAACCACGTTGATCATCAACGTGTCTCTGGTGAAAACAATGTATAGGTAGAATAGTTCAAATTCGTCTACCATTCCGTTCAGCGTCTGCTGAAGCCGGTCGTATTTTTCGGAGTGTTCCTTGGTCTGGACGCAATTATACAGGTCGTCTGCATCAATCTGGCTGTGGACATAGTTCACGATGTTGTCCAAACTGTCGTCGTAACGCTGATACAGCGACTTCGAAAAAGAGAGATAGGACTGCAACGAGAGAATAAAGCACATGAACGTAATGAACAATGCGCTTCCTAGAATGATGCTTCGTTGAATTGGTCTTTTGTATGCTTTCATACTTTCTCCATTATATGGAAAAGTAAATTTTTTTTGTAGGAAAGTAAATTTTGCACCATTTTTTTGTTAAAAAAAATATTCCAGCTCGGAATAGTCCAAGTTGGAATAGTGCGTTATTCTATGAAATTTAGGGTTAACGGAATCGGCGGGGAAGCGGTTTTCCTTCGGCGATCCATCCGTTGTATTCGGCGGCGGCGGTGTAAAGCACGTCGGTCGAGGAGTTGAGGGCTGTTTCGAGGCTGTCCTGGACGACTCCGATAATAAAGCCGACTGCGACGACCTGCATGGCGATATCGTTTGAAATGCCAAGGAAGGAACAGGCCAGAGGAATCAGGAACAGGGATCCACCGGCAATACCGCTTGCACCGCAAGCGCCGATGGTAGAAACTACGCAGAGTGTCAGTGCCGTCGGGAAATCGACCGAAATGCCCAGGGTATGAGCCGTAGCAAGTGTCATGATGGCGATTGTGATGGCCGCACCGTTCATGTTGATGGTCGCACCCAGGGGAATCGAGACGGAATAGAATTCGCGGTCAAGCTTCAGCTTGTCGCAGGCTTCCATGTTCACGGGAATGTTGGCGGCGGAGCTTCTGGTAAAGAGTGCCGTGATGCCACTTTCCTTGAGGCAGAAAATCAGGAGCGGATACGGGTCGCGCTTGAGGGCGAAGCTCACAATCAACGGGGCCACAACAAAAGTGACAAAGAACATGGTTCCGGCAAGGATTCCGATCAGGACTCCGTAGGTCTTGAAGATGCCGATACCGTTTGTAGCAATCGCCGAATGGATCAATCCCAGGATGCCGAACGGGGCGAGGTTGATAAACCAGCGGACGATGGCGGTCACGGCGACGGCGCAATCATTCAGCAGGGTCTTGGTGGAATCGTTTGCGTGATTCCTGATGGCGAGACCGAATATGACAGCCCACACCAGGATGCCGATGTAGTTTGCCTGGGTAATCGCTTCGAACGGGTTAGAAACCGCTCGGATAAGCAAGTTGTTCAGAATTTCGCCGATGCCTTTGGGGAGGATTGCCGACGTGGATGCCTCGTGGGCGAGCTGCAGGTTCTGCGGAAAAAGGAAACTAGCCGAAATGGCAATAAGCGAAGCGAGGATGGTACTTATCAGGTAGAGGGCGAAGACTTTTCCAAAACGACGGTCGAGCGTGGTCTTGCCCATGGAAAGGGAGTTCACGATCAAGATGAACACGAGGATGGGGGCGATGCCTTTCATGGCTCCCACGAACAGGACCCCGAGTTCACCGATCCATTTTTGTCCGGGGAGGAATATTCCGAGAAGGGTGCCGATTGCGATCGCGATGGCAATACGGTAGTTCAGCTTGATGCCGTTGTACTTAGAAACCAAATTTTTAAACATTTTATTCCCTCTGAAAAAAATATAGTTAAACATTCACGGAAATGGCATAATTGCAAAAAAAATGATTCTGTAATAAATAAAAATGTTTGTTTGTTTAGAATAAATGTATTTTATGGGCAGGAGAATGTGTGTTATGGAATCATTGCAATATACATCGCTTGCGCAGATGTTCTTTGCGAATTGCGACCGCGAGGATTTCGCGGGCTGGTTCCATCGTAGACCCGGCGGTTGGGAGCATTTTTCGGGAACGCGCCTACGGAATGAAACACAATTTTTGGCGCTTGCTTTAAGAAATCGAGGCCTTTCGGTGGGCGAAAGTATTGGAATCGTTGCGAATAGCAGCCCCGAATGGATTATGGCCGATGTGGCCTGCCAGCTCAACCAGGCTCGCGTTGTTCCGCTTTTCCCGAATATTTCGACGGAAAACTTCGTTTTTCAGTGCGATGATGCCATGGTGCAGGTGCTGCTCCTTTATAGGTTGAGCGACCTTTCTCCGGCCATCGGCTTGCTGATGCCGCGTTTCAAGGCGGTAGTCTGCATCGATCCTGAATCGGAGCTTCCGCCGAACGGGATCTACTGGGCGGACCTCCTTAAAGAAGGCGAGGCGCTCTCGAAGCAGCCCGAATCTTCTCTGTGGCTGAACCACCAGATGCATGCCCTTAGCCCCGATGACGTCTTTACGATTATCTATACGAGCGGTTCGACGGGAACGCCCAAGGGGGTCGAGCTTACACACCGCAATATGCTTTCGCAGATTCAGGTCATCAAGTGCGATTTCTTGAAAATGAACCGCTCCGAAGATGTCTGCCTGGTCGTTTTGCCGGTGGCGCACGCCTTTGAGCGCATGTCGGTCTATTTTTATACCTTGTACGGAGTCAAGATTTACTTTGCCGATACGCCGAGGCATATCCCCGAGTGCATCCGCGAAATCAGTCCGACTGTCATGACGGTGGTTCCGCGTATCCTGGAACGGCTCTATGAAAGCATGACTGCTGCCGGAGAAAAGATTCACGGCGTACAGAAGTTTATTTTTGAGCACGCCCTTTCCTATGCCAAACATAGAAATCCCTTGGCGAAGAAAAATCTTGTCTGGAAATTTTACAACAAGTTAGTCTACGCCAAGTTGCGCAAGGCCATGGGTGGGCGTTTCCGCCTGGTTATTTCCGGTGGTGGAGCTCTAAACAAGTCCATTTGCCGTTTCCTCTTGAATGTCGGCTTTGATGTGTGCGAAGGTTACGGACTTACGGAATGTTCCCCTGTCGTTAGCGTGAATCGACCGGGAATGGCCCGTCCGGGAAGCGTAGGTCAGCCGCTGACGCACTTGCAGGTGAAAATTGGCGAACACAGCGAAGTCCTGGTGAAGGGCGAAAGTGTATTCAAGGGTTACCGCAACCGCGACAACTTGAATGCGGAAATCTTTACCGAAGACGGTTTCTTTAGAACGGGGGACCAAGGGTATTTTGACCGCGACGGCTATCTGTACCTGACGGGCCGACTCAAGGAACTCTTAAAGACGAGTACCGGCAAGTATGTGAGCCCCAATCCCATTGAACTGGAACTTTCTAGGCATTTGCTGATTGAACAGGCTTTGGTGATTGCCAACGACCGCAAGTTCACGTCGGCGCTGATTTTCCTGAACCCGGTGAATGCGAAACGTTTCTTGCAGCGCACCGAGAAAGATTTCAGTATCCAGCGTGCGCTTAAGTCCAAGCGAGTCCGCGAATCCATTGAACGATATATCGAACGGGTTAACGGCAAGCTGAATCACTGGGAGCAGATTTGTAAGTGGACCCTGATTGGTGACGAACTTACCGTTGAATCGGGATTGCTGACGCCGACCTTGAAAATTCGGCGCTCTGTAGCCGAAGCGCGGTATGCCGAAGAAATTGAAAAAATGTACGAAGAATAGGAAAATGTTTGAGTAGCAATCGATCGAGCCTATCTGGGACTTGTTACTTTTGTAAATTTGTTTCGCTGAATGAAAATGTGTTGGAGGCATTATGGCTATTGCGATGGAAGAAACGGTGAATCCGATGGAATTTACGCAGGTGTTCAAGGTGACACCCGAGATGATTGATGATAACCATCATTTTAATAATGTATGGTCTGTCAAGTGGATTCAAGATATCGCGATTGCCCATTCCGATTCTGTCGGTGGTACGGCTCTAATGCATGAACTCGGTGCCGCCTGGATGATTCATATTCAGCATGTGGAATACAAGAACCAGGCCTTCCTAGGCGAAGAGATTCGTGGAACGACCTGGGTAGCCGCTTACGGCAAGGTCGCGACTTCGCGTCGCTGCCGGTTTGAACGCATTTCCGATGGTAAGATTATTTTTGAATCGGATACGCAGTGGGTGCTAGTGGATGTCAAGCGTGGGCGTCCGATGGCGATTACCGACGAAATGAAGAAACTTTATGTTGGACATTAAGTTGCTAACGGCGGCTTAACGTCCGTTGCAACCTTTATCTCCGTAAGTGGAGAAGCAAGTTCCGTTATCGGTGAAGAAAGCTTGGTTCCATTTCTTGCCGTTAGGCAGGATGTATATCTCTAAAGAATTTCCCGGGTGATTGACGTCTGTCCAGCGGGCACTCATGGTATAGCGGGTGTTCTCGTTCTTTTTACCCTTGTTTAGGGCTAGACTTGTAAACATGGGCTTTTTCGGAGCGGTTCTTTGCCATTCGGCATTATTGTTGTTGGCGTCGTTCCACGAGAACGAGGTGTAGGTATCGGTTTCTTTCTTGTATGTCCCTTTGATTCGGTCGGCGACTATGTCGGCGACCCCTTCGAATCCTGCTTCTCTTAGAGCGTCGCACCAGGTTCCGCTTGTTCCGAGGATTTCGCTTACATTATAGGTGTTGTTGGCACTGCTGTGACTGTTCTGGACATTGACAGAAAGGCCGTTGTGCACTTCGATGACAAAGAGGGTGGCACCTCTTTCGTACTTGAAACCCTCGTACATCTTGTCGATCAGTTTCTGGAATTGTTCGTCGTTCATTTTTTTCGCGGTAACCGTGTTGGTCAAGGCGGTTTCGTTTTCGATCAAAGCCTTGTTGAGCGCATCCCTCAGGTAATAAAGCTTCATGAGGTCCGTTTTTTCTTTAGTCTTTTCGATGACATTGAAAAGCTTGGGCGCACCGACTCCGGCGAGAATGCCTACAATCACGATGACAACAAGGATTTCGATAAGGGAAAAACCGGCCTTGTGGCTTTGCCTCGATAAGGATTGGCTGTTTGATACGCGAATCATATTTTTTTCTTTCCTTGCGTAAATATAATATTTGAATAGTAAGGTGTTGAGGGCTCATATTGACAAAAAAACGGATAAATGGCGCAATAAATGCTATTTTTGGGTTGAAAATGCTCACCTCTCTTGCACTCATCTTTTTATTGGGGCTTCTACTCGGATCGATCTTTTTGAAACTGAAGCTTCCGAGTATTTTAGGAATGATTCTTACGGGGATTATTCTCGGGCCGCATGTTTTGAACCTGTTGCGCCCCGCGTTTTTGGATATTTCGGCTGACCTGCGCCAACTTGCGCTTGTCATTATCTTGACGCGGGCGGGACTCACTCTCGATATTCACGAATTCAAGCGGATTGGCCGTTCGGCGCTCCTGATGTGTTTTGTGCCTGCGACGGTGGAAATCGTTGGCGTGGTGGTGCTTGCGCCGCCACTGATGGGTGTCACTTATTGGGAGGCGGCCCTTATGGGCTCCACGATTGCGGCGGTTTCGCCTGCGGTGGTCGTGCCGCGAATGCTCAAAATGCTCGAAGAACGTCGCGGCGTAAAACATGGCATCCCTCAGATGCTTTTGGCGGGGTCGTCACTAGACGATGTCTACGTCCTGGTGACATTTGCTGCATTTTTGGCGCTTCTTAAGGGGGAGGCCGTTTCGGCAACGAGTTTCTTGGCGGTCCCTGTTTCTATTGCGCTCGGAGCTTTGGTCGGGGTCGTTTGCGGATATGCGCTGGTATGGTTTTTCAAGCACCGGCATATGCGCGATACGGTCAAGGTTTTGATTATCCTCAGTTTTTCGTTCCTGTTGAATGAACTGGAACATGATATCAGCCATATCGTGCCTTTTAGCGGAATGATCGCAGTGGTGGCGATTGCGGCGTGCATTTACGGGAAACATCCGGAACTAGCAAAACGTATTAGCGGAAAGTTCACGAAGTTCTGGGTCGCTGCTGAAATTATTTTGTTTGTGCTGGTGGGTAGCACCTTGGATGTCGCTTACGCCTTTACGGCGGGAATCGGGGCGATTATCGTGGTGCTCGGAGCGATGATTTTCCGTATGGGAGGAGTCTTCATTTGCATGTTGCGCACTCCCTTGAGCAAGAAGGAACGACTCTTCTGCATGTTGGCTTATGTGCCCAAGGCGACCGTTCAGGCGGCAATCGGGGGCGTTCCCTTAAGTTTCGGGCTTGCTTGCGGTAATGATGTGCTGACCCTTGCGGCTGTAGCGATCATGGTGACCGCTCCGCTCGGGGCAATCTTTATCGATAAAACGTATAGGCGGCTTGTCGCGGTAGACGAAAATTAGGAACAGCGGAGCACTTGACCCGGACGGATCATGTTGCCTTTGATGCCGTTCAACTGCTTGAGGCGCTTGATTGAAATTCCGTACTTGCGTGCGATTTTTCCGAGACAGTCGCCGCGGCGCACCTTGTAGTAGCGGTGCTTGGCGAGTTCTTTCTGGAAATCCGCTTCGACGAGTTGCAGCTTGGTTTCGTCGATTTCGGTCATGGCGTTGTGGAATGTGCCTTCTTCGAAATTGAAAACCGTTGCCGGATCGATGTAGTTGCCGTTGAAGCGCATCTCAAAGTGCAAATGCGCTCCGAAAGAACGCCCCGTGTTGCCTCCGACGCCGATAGTATCGCCGGCCTGCAGTGTATCGCCGACATTGACTTGCCAGCTGGCGAGGTGTGCATATAAAGTAGTGAGGCCGTTCCCGTGGTCGAGGATGACGTATTTTCCGTAGCCCTTGCGACGGCCCTGGTTGCGGACCTTGACGACTGTTCCCTTGAATGCGGCGACAATGGTGCGGTCTTCACCGTGGCAGAGTCCCAGGTCGACTCCGCGGTGCATACGGTAGGTGCGGATGCCGTAAGGAGCAGAAATGCGTCTGCTTGCAGACGGGACAAAGGCGGTCGTCATATCGAGCGTGAGTTTCTGCAGAGAGTCAACCGTTGCGGAATCGGCCGCGGCCATATCGGCTTCAAGCTCTGCTTCGGCTTCTTCACTTTCTGCGCCTGCTTCTTCGTTGCCTTCATCGTTGTTTAAGGCAAGAGAATCTGTTTTGGGGGAATCAGTTAAAGAATCGGAAAGAGTATTAGTGCTTGCCACCTCGTTAGAAATGACGGGGGAGTTTCCTGCATCCTTGAGATTGAGGCTGTCCGTGGCTTTCCATTTTTGTGAAGAGTCTTCAACGGCAATAATTTCTTTCGCGGCGTTTTCTTGGCCGTTTTCAATCAGTGTTTCTGAAGTGGATGAAATATCGATTTCTTTTGCGAAAAGCGCAAAAGGCAACAAGGCGGTCAGTGTAAGGGTCGTCCATTTCATAAAAGTGTTTGGAAATGTAGAAAAAAGTTTTTTGAAATTTTATTTGATTGGCTCGGTATCTTGATTTTTCTATCTTTGGAAAACAATCGGATTCATTGTAAAATTATGATTAGTATTACCAAGCTTTTGATGGATACGCCGAATTATGGCGATCAGCTGCGTTATGAACCCAAGGCCCATGAATGCAAGAACGGCGTTGCTCCGGGTCGCGGCCCTGTAGTGGTGTGGAACTGCACCAAGACTTGCAACTTGAGCTGTGTGCATTGTTATGCCCGCTCCGAGGCTATTAAGTACCAGAACGAATTGACCCACGAAGAAGGCTTGGCGTTAATTGATCAGTTGGCCGATTTCAAGGTTCCGGTGATTCTCTTTAGTGGTGGCGAACCTTTGCTCCGTCCCGATTTTTTTGAATTGGCAAATTATGCAGCCTCTAAAGGTATTCGCCCGACAATCAGCACGAACGGTACCTGCATTACGCCCGATGTTGCAAAGAAACTCAAGGACATGGGTGTGGGCTACGTGGGCATCAGCTTGGACGGCTGCGAAGCGACTCATGATAAATTCCGCGGCAAGGAAGGCGCTTACAAACTCGCTCTTCGCGGTATCCGCAATTGTGTGGCGACTGGCCAGAAGGTGGGCCTTCGCTTTACCATTACGCGCTACAACGTGCAAGACTTGAATGCGATTTTTGACTTGCTCGAAGCCGAAAATATCGACCGCGTATGCTTCTATCACCTGGTTTACAGCGGCCGCGGCTCGGCGATGGTACAAAACGACTTGAACCATGAAGAAAGCCGCAAGGCGATCGATTTGATTATTGACCGTACGCTCGACTTCAAGAAGCGCGGAATCGACAAGGAAATTTTGACGGTGGACAACCACGCCGATGCAATCTACCTGTATCGCCGTATGCAGTGCGAAGATCCGGCTCGCGCCGAGAAGGTGCTTGAACTCATTAGGCGCAATGGCGGCAACCGCAGCGGCATGGCCTTCGGTAACGTCGATAGCATCGGAAATGTTCACCCCGACCAGTTTACGCAGTATATTACGCTCGGCAACGTGCGCGAACGCAGTTTCGGTGAAATCTGGAGAGACGAATCGAATCCGATTATGGCGGGCCTCAAGAACAGGAAGCCGATTCTGAAGGGACGCTGCCCCAAGTGCGCCTACCTGAACCTCTGCAACGGCAACTTCCGTACTCGTGCCGAGGCTGTAACGGGCGATTTCTGGGAAGAAGATCCGGCCTGCTACCTGACGGACGAGGAAATTAATGGATAATGTGGAGTGTGGAATGTGTAATAGAAAAATGAACGAACTTGAACAGAATATTCTCGCCATCATCCAGGACGCATTTCCTTTGGAGGAACGGCCGTATCTGGTGCTGGCGGACCAGCTTGGCTCCGATGAGCAGAGCGTTTTTGCCGCTGTCGAGGGACTGCGCAAGTCGGGAATTATCCGCCGCATCGGGGGCGTCTACGATTCCAAGGCGCTGGGCTTTATCTCTCGCCTTTGTGCGGGCAAGGTGCCAACGATTTCAGCAGGAGCTTCCGATGATTTCGCCTTGAATGAGTTCGCAGCCACTGTGAATGAAATTCCTGCGATTACGCACGATTACGTGCGCAGCCATGAATACAACGTCTGGTTTACGGTTATTGCCCAAAACGAAGAAGAAATACAGAAAATCGTAGAAGCAGTTTGTTCGAAATCGAAACTGCATGACGTCCATATACTCTCTGCGACCAAGAAGTATAAAATCAACACGGTCATGGGCGCTGTCGCGCCAACCAAGACTGAAGACGAAAAAGGTGTCATCCTGAGTGGAGCGCAATGCGCGAAATCGAAGGATCTCGAAAAGAAGGCATTAACAGACTGCGACCGCATCCGTATTCGCGTTGCATGCACCGATATTCCGCACACCCTCACGCCGTTTAAGGATTGGGGCGTTTCGTGTGACGAACTCCGCGAGGACTTGGCTTTAAAACGTATGCGTCGCTTTGGGGCTATTCTTCGCCATCAGGAAGCGGGCTTTGCTTTTAATGCGATGGTCTGCTTTGCTGAACTAGACAAGAATCCGAATAATTCTGCCGGGGCAATTCTCGCTCAAAAGCCCTTTATTTCGCACTGCTACGATCGACCTGCTTTCGAAGGATTCCCGTACACGCTTTACGCCATGATGCACGCCCAGTCTGCCTATGAACTGGATCGCAATATTAAAGAGGCTGCCGAGTCGATCGGCAACCCTGATTATGTCGTTTTGCATTCCGTGCGAGAGCTCAAAAAGACGAGTTACTGCTTTTTCGCCTAGAAGCTCATTACTTTACTTGCATCTTGATCCCAACGCGGTGTCCTGTCTCGAATCCGAACAGAGTCCCGTCGTGAATTTCGTAATTCAGCCCGAATCCTGTGGAAAAACCTGCGATGTTAAAATAACGCATGGCTTCAAACTTCATTTTTATGCCCTGGTACTTGTCCTTCATGCCGCGATAGCGCGAGTCCAAGTTTCGGTTTTCGGATTCTTCGATTCGTGCTTGGTACAGGAAAATTTCGCTGAATTCCCAGCCAGTTTTTAGGGAGTCATTCCAGCCAGGCTTCCATACGAACGATGCCTTGATTCCGATTTCATCGCCAGGTTTGAAGTTCTTGTCTTCGAGGTACGTATTGTATCGAATCGCCGTACCAAGAGTTAGCTGTCTAGAAAATTGTAACAGACCGAACGGTTCCACATTCAATCGGTGGAAACGGTTCTTTTGGGAGCCTTCGCCGGGAGGGAACTGCCAGCTGACATTCAGTCCCAGGTAGGGGAGAATCATCCCTTTTGCGCCCACATAGGTCTCGTTAAAACCATTCACATGCAGGTTGCAGTAATTGTGGATGTAACCCTCGGTTGAATATTCGTAGCTGTAGCTTAGGAATCGGAAAGCTCCGTCTACATAAAGGCTGAGTCGCGGATGAAAGGCGTATTCCGCCGAGACTTCCATATCGCCGCTGTAGACATCTTCGTCTAGTTCGACAGTCCCTTGAATGGATAACGAACTTGTTGGTAATGAAATCGGATGCAGCGGTTCTGTGGCAAAACAAGTCACAAAACTGATCAATATAAGACATCCGACAAATTTGTTCATATTCTAAATATATATATTTCCACTGATGTTTTCGGCTTTGTTCACAATAAACACGCTTAAACGACTTGTTGCATTTTTGTGCTGCATCGTTTTTTCGGCTTGCTATTGGGCCGAAACCGAAGATAATCCCGATTACTTGCCGATGGACGATTCCGTGTATCCGTATGCAGGGCTTCCGCGAATTGTCATAGAAACCGAGGACTTTGCAGGACTTCGCGACCGTGAAACAGAATTCCCGTCAAAGCTCCAGATTTACGGCGAGAAATCTCCCCAGAGTGAAGTTCTGGAACTGACCGTGCGTGGTCGTGGTAATTCTAGTTTCAAAATGCCCAAGTATGGAATGAAATTGGAATTTAAGGACAAGGTGGAACTTTTCGGAATGCCCAAGAGTCGCGACTGGGCGCTCATCGCCAATTATGGTGACAAGACCCATCTGCGCAACTATATGATGACGCGTCTTTCGGAATGGCTTGGTGCAAAATATACGCCTCGGATGCAGTTCGTGGAACTTTATCTGAACCGAAAGTACATGGGACTTTATCTACTTTCGGAAACCATCAAGGTGGCGAAAAATCGAGTTCATATCGAAGAAAACGATACGACGTTCCTTGTCGAAAAAGAAGATGTAAAAAAGTATGACCCGCCTTATGTCATTACGGACCATAAGAACATTTACCACATTCGTTCGCCGAAAGATCCTCCAGATGAATCCTTGGAACTTCTGCAGAATCACTTGAACAACTTTGAACATTTCTTGATGAATCGTTATCTGTACGAGGACGAAGACATCCTGAATTGGATAGATTTAGAAGATTATCTGTTGTATTATTGGGTACAGGAATATTCCAAGAACGAAGATGGAAATTATGCTCGCAGTGTTTTCTTTACATGGACAAAAGGGGAGCCGATTCATTTTGGACCATTGTGGGATTTTGACTTGGCCTTCGGAAATGCGTCTCGTACAGAGAACCAGAATCCTGAAGATTGGTATATCAGCGAATACCGGTTGAATTACTATATCGTGAAAAATCACGTGGTCGATAGTGCTATCGCGGTCTACTGGAACGAACATCGTGAAACGTTTAGGGAACTTATTGACAGTATTCCCGTTTACCGATCCATTATCGAAAGAGCCGTCAATAATGAATACAGACGGTGGCCCATATTGAGTAATACTGAAAACTGGGCGCTCAAGGATTCGTATGATTCCTATGACGAGGCCGTGGAAACGATGACATCCTGGATGCGCAAACGCTATGAGTGGATTGATAGCGAGATAGGTAGACACTAGATTTTTCTATCTTTGCGACATGCGCAAAATCTACATGGCAGGAATGAGCCACAAGGTGGCTGAAATTGCAATTCGCGAAAAGTTCTATATTCCGATGGATGTCAAGACGGATGCTCTGAAAGCGTCTCCGTTCGACGAACTTTTGATTCTTGCGACCTGCAACCGTACCGAAGTTTATACGGCTTCTGACCGCGATATTTCGGAAGAAGAACTGGTGCGGTACGTATGTAAGTTGGCTGGGCAGGCTTATGAGGATTTTGCGAAATTCTTTTATTTCAAGTCGGGTGACGACGTCGCGCATCATGTGATGAACGTGTGCGCGGGGCTTGATTCCGTGGCCATGGGTGAAGACCAAATCTTGCACCAGATTGGACGTGCCTACGAGACGGCACGAGAACTCGGTGCGACAGGTAATAGCCTGAACAAGCTTTTCCAGAGTGCGATTCACACGACCAAGCGAATCAAGACCGAAACGAACTTGAGTAAGCTCAGTTGCAATATTCCGTTCCTTGCGATGAAACAGGTGCAGCGGACGTTCGATGACCTCGAGAACCGAACCGTGTATATTGTGGGTCTCGGCGAAATGGGTTCGCTGATGCTCAAGTATGTGCAGGAATATACGACAAATATTTTTGCGAGCAGCAAGACTTTTGCGAATGCGGAGAAATTTGCGGATGTGTTGACGCCCGTGCGTTTCGAGGATCGCTATAGCGTCATCGGCAAATGCGACGTCGTAATTCTTTGCAGCGCCTGTCAGGAACCGATTGTAACGAAAGATGAATTTGAAAAGGCAACCTTGTTAGGGTCACAGCCTGCATCGGACTCGGCCGAAAGGCCGAAGGGCGCTCTTGATATCGTATTCGAGCGTCATTGTAGCAAGGTTGCGGAACATCCAGGCGTAAGTGCGAGCTCCAGGCGTCTGGTGATAGATTTAGGAAGTCCGCGCAATGCGGAAGCGTCAATCGGCGAAATTCCTGGTGTGGAATATGTCTGCGTCGACGATCTTGAAAAGATTGTATCGGAGAACCGCCGCTTGCGTATGGTTGAGCTCGAAGCTGCCCAGAAAATTCTGAAAGAAGGAATTGACGAGTTCCTGCACTGGAACCGTATGGACAATGTTTCGAAGCAGATTAGCCTGCATGCGGAGCACATGCTGAATGTGGCGAACGATGAATCCGAGAAATTGCTGCGTTCGATGCCTGATTTAGCGGAAGAAGACCGTCACCGCATCTCGATGATGTACGAGCGCTTTGCGAAGAAATTGGCAAACGATTATCTATATAAGGTCAAGGCGGAAAATGCTCCTGAAGATGTGCAAGTCTTCTTGAAGTGCCTGGAGGCTATCCATGAGTGAGTTCAAGCTGCGGGTTGCGACGCGCAAGAGTGCTCTTGCCATGGCGCAGACGACTATGGTCGCTGAGGCCATTGTTAAGGCGAATCCTGGAACTTCTTACGAGCTTGTCTCGATGACGACCGAAGGCGACCGCCGACTCGACAAGTCGTTGGCGAGCTTCGGCGGCAAGGGCGTATTCATCAAGGAGCTGGAGGTCGCTTTGCTTGAGGGGCGCGCAGATATTGCCGTTCACAGCTTGAAGGACATGCCTGCTGAAGTGCTGCCGGAATTCAAGCTTGCCGCGGTGTTACACCGCGAGGACCCGCGCGACGCCTTTGTCGCGCGCGGGGGAGTGGACGGCTGCAGGTTCATGGAGCTGCCCGCAGGAGCCCGCATCGGTACAGGAAGCATCCGTCGCGTCGTGCAACTGAAGGCGCTTCGCCCAGATCTCGAATATGTGCCTATTCGCGGGAATATCCAGACGCGTCTTTCGAAGCTTGCGGAGCTAGACGGTGTGATCCTTGCTGCCGCAGGCCTCAAGCGTATGGGCCTCGCCGACCAGGTGACGGAATATTTCAGCACCGAACAGATGCTCCCGGCATCGGGCCAGGGCATCCTCGCGATTGAAACCTTAAATGCGAAGCAATCTCTAGATGCACTTCTAGCTCATGTAAACGATGCTGAAACCTATTGCATCGCGGTCGCTGAAATGGCCTACCTCAAGGCGCTTAATGCAGGTTGTCAGTTTCCCGTCGCAAGTTTCGCCGAATTTGTCTACACCGCCGCAACTGCCGATGGCGTGCGCGAATTGAAAATCCGCGGTATCTACTGGGATGAAACTTCGCAACAGCTTCTCCGTGCCGAGGTTCAGCATTCCGTGAGTTTGGAATCTCCCGACTCGATTGCGCAATCCCGCGCGGCTGGCGTGGCGCTCGCTCAAAAAATCCGTGAACAGCTGTAGTTCTAGCTAATAAAGGTTTAATGATGTCTGATTTTGGAAAAGTGTTCTTGATTGGTGCAGGTCCTGGCGATCCGGGGCTCTTGACGCTGTGTGGCAAAGAAATCCTTGAGCGTGCCGACGTGGTGGTTTATGACCGTCTCGTTTCTCCTGCAATCCTTTCGATGTGCAATGCCAATGCAAAGATGGTGGATGTGGGCAAGATGCCGACGCACCATAAGGTCAAGCAGTCCGAAATCAACAAGTTGCTCGTGCAGTTTGCACAGGAGCATCCGCAAGGAATAATCGCCCGCCTTAAGGGTGGCGATCCGTTCGTGTTCGGTCGAGGTGGTGAAGAAGCCCTTGAACTTGTGGACGCGGGCGTGGAATTCGAAGTCGTGCCGGGAATTACTTCGGCTATTTCTGTTCCTGCATACGCAGGTATTCCCGTAAGTCATCGAGGAATAGCCACGAGCTTCCACATCATCACCGGCCACGAAAAAGAAAACGCAGAACTCTCTCTTGACTTTGAAGCTCTCGCTAAGTGTCCCGGTACCCTCATCTTCTTGATGGGAATCGCGAATATGGATTTTATTGCACGGCGACTGATAGAATGCGGCAAGGATCCCAAGACTCCGCTCGCCTTTATCGAAAAGGGGACAACGCCGTACCAGCGAACCGTCATGGCGACCCTTGAAACGGCGGGGGAGACTATCGTCCGTGAAAACGTGACTGCCCCTGCGATTACGATTATGGGCGGCGTCGTTGAACTCGGCAAGACGCTTGCCTGGAAAAAGAACCTGCCGCTATCAGGCAAGCGCCTGGTGGTTACCCGAGCTGCAAAGCAGTCCAGCGGAATTTCGTCGAGACTCGCTGCGCTCGGTGCTGAAGTCATCGAAACTCCGATGATCGAAACCCGTACTTTGGACAAACCTTTGGTTGTGTGTCATCCTGAACGGAGCGAAGCGAAGTCGAAGGATCTGGATCAGAATTGTTCTGCAGATTTCAACACCCTTAAGGATTTCGACATTCTCGCCTTCACGAGTACAAACGGTGTCGAAAGCTTCTTCAAACAGCTTTTTGACGCGGGTTGCGACGTACGAGTCCTCGCGGGCAAGAAGATTGCTAGCGTCGGAAAGATTACCGAAAAGAAGCTCCTTGAGTATGGAATCCGCTGCGACTATGTTCCCGAAGACCACACCGCCGAAGGCCTCGGAAAGCTGCTTGCGTCCTTGCCCGCCGACTCTCATCTGGAGCCGAATGGCGAATCTAAAATTCTCCTCCTTCAGGGCAACCTCGCCGATGATACCTTGCTCAAGTATCTACCGCACGCCACCCGCTGGATTGTCTACGAAACTCTTCCTGTCTCGGATCTCCCCGAATGGAAGCGCGAGGCGGTTGCAACAGCCGATGCCATTGTCTTTGCAAGTACCAGTGCCGTCAATAACTTTGTGAAAATGAGCGCTTCTGCAGATTTGGAGTTCAAGCCGCTTGCATTCTGTATCGGTCGCATGACTGAATCCGCAGCAAAAGAACACGGCTTCAACACGGTCGTTTCCGAAGAAACAACCATGGAGTCGCTCGTGAAAAAAATCGTTGAATATTTCGGTCGAAACTAGAACTGAAGACGGTTCTTCGACGGTGTAGTTTCTTTATCACGAAGAGTAATGTTCCTGACGACGAACGTGTAGGCGGACTTGTTGCCTATGTGGCCAACAAATCGAACCTTGCAGTTGATCTTGTTCTCGTTCAGGGGCATGCTGTATTCGACAATCTCATTCGATTTTTCGGCCCATAACAAGTGCTCGAAGATCTTGTCCATGGTTTCTTGAGTGTTTTCTCTTCTTAAAATTCGGACGACATCCTCGATAGTGTTCGCTCCGAAAGAATTGATGACCGTCATGAACGCCTTGTTCGTGTACAGTCCCGTGTAATTGCGTTCTGTACGTTCCAAGATAGCAAGAGGAATGTCCGATGTGACATCCAGGTGATGCTTGCGGAGAGGAGCATTGTCCAGGAAATTCACTTCGCCAATGCAATCGAAATAGGCGCGTTCCTCCGGCGACTCGTTCGTCTCGAAACTGCAAAGTTCCGCACGCTTGTTTTGGTAGTCTTCAAGAGGAATTGGCTTGCTAAAGTAATAGCCTTGAATAAGCTCGCAACCAATGCTCTTCAGGAATTCGTACTGTTCCTTGGTTTCGACACCTTCGGCCAGCGTGTGGATTCCGAGCTTTTTCGCCATGTCCACAATAGAGGCGATAATGACCTTGGACTTCGGGGTCTTGTCGAAGTTCCTCATGAAGTTCATGTCGATCTTGAGAAAGTCAAAGTCGTAGGTCTGCAAGTTATTGAACGAGCTGTAACCAGAACCGAAGTCATCGATCCACACCTGGTAGCCTTCGTCGCGGAATTCCTTGATGTGGTCTCCAAGACTTGTCAAATCCGATGCGATGGCGCTTTCGGTAACTTCCAGTACCAGATATTCCTTGGGAATATCATACTTGGCAACAGCATCGTTCACAACCTTGTTGACGTCACTTAATTCAAAGTCAAGTCTCGAAAGGTTTACCGAGATGGGTTCGTAGGCGTATCCGCTGTCGATGTCGTCACGAAGGTCCTTGCATGCTTGTTCGATAATGTAGGCGTCAAGCTTGTGAATCAGGTGCACCTTTTCAAGTACGTCGATAAAGATGAACGGCGGAATGATTCCCTTGACTGGATCGATCCAGCGGGCGAGGGCCTCGTAGCCGCAGACCTTTCCCGTTAGGGCGCGCACGACGGGTTGATAATAAACGTGGAAATACCCTTTTTCAAAGGCTTCATCAAAATGGTCTAGCACGTACTGTTTCTGTTCGTGCTTATTCTTGAGTGCGTCGTCGTAGACGCAGTAGTCCTTGTTGAAAATTCCGTGAACTTCTCGGCAGGCAAGCGATGCCCTGTCCATCATAATGATGGGTTTCTGTGGGGTCCCGTCGGCAATGTAAATTCCCGCCTTGATTTGATTCCGAAGCCCCCCTTCGTAATTGCCCATCACCTTATTAAGCATGGCCACACGCATGGCGATTTCTTCGGGCGAAAGGTTCAGGCTGATGACGACTAGGTGGTCCGCACCAGCTCGCAATACGGTTTCGCCTTCAAAAAGACGCTTGAGTTCGTCCCTAAATTTGCATAGATATGCATTTCCGCCCTGGTACGAGAAACGCTGGTTGATTGTCTTGAAATTCATCACGTTAAAGAACGTGATGGTCGATTTATGGAGCGGATAGAAACTGTGGTCCTTTTGAGTTTGTGCAAAGAACCATGCTACAAGGTCGAGACCGGTAATGGGGTCTACTTTTTCGGGTCTTGGAAATGCGGAACCACCAGGACCTGGGCCACCTGCATATTGTGCGCCCTGGGGATCTGTCGGATGTTCCGTATGGGGTTCACCATTCATCACTACCATTTTCTCCTATTCTTAGTGTCAATTTAACTAAACAAAACAGAAAACGGATAGTGGTGATGCAAAAAAGTCCTTATTTATTACTTTTTTCGTACTCCAAGTTGGAATATTACAAGTTCAAATTAGAACTTCGGATAGCCGTCCTTAAGATTTTCGTCGTAATGGGCGCGTTCGCCGCCGATAAATTTCGGGCGGGTGCGGGCGGCAATCAGGATTGCCTTGCCGATATGCGTCAGTTGCATGTGTACGGGAACGGCGACTTCCTTTAAATGCATGCCGATAAGAGTGCCGCCGATATCCAATCCAGCATCTGCCTTGATATGCTCTATAGCGACGGGCTGTTCAAAGGCATTGTAGCAGGCCGTTGCGAACGATCCTCCGGCCTTGGGCTGCGGAACCACGTTCACGATTTCTGCGTTGGGTACTGCGGCATGTTCGATAATGATGGCTCGGTTCAGGTGCTCGCAGCACTGCGCTGCGATGTAGATGCCGAGCGGCTTGAAAACGGACTGCAAACCTTCGAAAATCGCCTTGCCGACTTCGGGAACGGAGTGGCTCCCGATATCGTTCCCGAGCGTAGAACTCGTGCTGCAACCGATCACTACAATGTTGCCTGTCGTGAGGTGAGCTTTTTCCACAAGTTCCTTAGCGGCGTTCATCGCGTCGTTCTTAATTTGTTCAATAATGTTCTTGTCTTCGACTTCGTATGTAATGCCAGCCATAATAATTTACTCCTATGGCGCTTTCATTTTGTTCAAGTGCGTGTTCACGCGGCTCCGCGCTACTCCCACGGCGCTTTCACTTTGTTCAAGCGCGTGTTCGCGCGCCTCGGCTATGAAAACATGCGAGCATGTTTTCGCAGCACTCGGCTTACTCCCACTCAATGGTTCCGGGCGGCTTGTGCGTCACGTCGTACCACAGAGAGCCAGCGCCTTCGGCTTCGAATTTGCGCCAGAGACCGGCGAGCATTCCCTGGTCGATTTCGGCGAAGTTTGCCGTCATGGCTTCGGTGGAGTTCACTGGGCGCATCACGATGCAGGGCTTGCCCGCCGTGCGAAGCGGAACGAGCACGACCGGCATCTGCCAAATCTTTTCGTACAGGTCGTTTGCCTGCAAAAATTCGGTGCAGATGTTGTCGAACTTGCGGAGCGTATCAAAGTTTTCGCGGGTGGCGTACTGTTCGACAAGCTTCGGATCTTCGTCAGCGACGCTACCGATCTGGTAAATCACGCGGTTGATGGCCTTGAAGCGGTTGGCAAGTTCGGTGGAGAACTTTTCGCAATCCTTCCAGCTGAGGCCCGGTGTGGTGATGAGAAACGGCTGTGCGTAGGTGCGACCGTCGCCCTGCACGCCCACGCTCTTGATGGGGAGCAGGCGGCCAGCGATGTTGTTCGCCTTCAGGTAGTCGGCGAGGGACTGACCGGCGGTATCCTTCACGTCTTCGAACTTCACCATATCGTCGGTGAGCTTGCCTTCGCTGCAGAGTAGGCGAACGCCGAGGCCCGGACCCGGGAACGGGTGACGCCACACGAGGTTGTGCGGAATGCCGAGTTCTTCGCCGAGGGCGCGGACTTCGTCCTTGTATAAGTCGGCGAGAGGTTCCAGCACGAGGCCCTTTTCCATAAGGTCCAAAACTTCTTGCACGCGGTTGTGGTGCGTCTTGATCTTGTCGGCGTTCTTGGTGCCGCCGCTTTCGATGGTGTCGGGGTAGATAGTGCCTTGGGCCATCATCCACTGGTTCGGATCGAGGTTGAGCTTCGCCATTTCCTCGTCCTTCACCGTCAAGAATTCCTTACCGATGATGCCGCGCTTGGTTTCGGGAGCGGTTACGCCCTTGAGCTTCGCGAGGAAGTGTTCGCTAGCGTCGCGGACCTTGAGGTTGTTCATTCCCTCGGCCTTCAAGAATTCCATAATCTTTTGGGATTCGCCGAGGCGCATCATGCCGTTATCCACGTGCAGGCCCAACACTTTTTCCGGTCCGAGCACGCGGTTCAAGAGCACGAATGCAACGGTGGAGTCCACGCCGCCACTCACGAGCAGGAACACCTTGCGGTCCTTGACCTGTTCCTTGATGCGTTCCGTGATGAGCGGCAGGTAGCTCTTCATGTTCCAGGTCTTCTTGGCGCCCGTGAAGTCCACGAAGTTTTCCAGCAACTTCATGCCGAACTTGCTGTGCGTGACTTCGGGGTGGAACTGGATGCCGAAAATCTGGCGTTCGGGCTTGTCGCTGTCGAAAGCGACGGCGGCGATTTCGCAATCCTTGGTGCTCGCTACAATCTTGTAGCCCTCGGGGAGCTTGGTGACCTGGTCGCCGTGGCTCATCCACATGGGGCTTGCCTTCGGGAGGCCCTTCAGAATCGGGCAGTTCTCGTCGCCCACGATAAGGTCGGCGATGCCGTATTCCTTCACCTTGCCCGGTTCCACGTGACCGCCCAGCTGCTGGGCGATAAGCTGGTGACCATAGCAGATGCCGAGCTTTGGCACCGGGAGGTTCAAAATCTCGGGATTATATTCCGGGGCATCGGCCGCATACACGCTGCTGGGACCGCCACTGTAAATGATTCCCTTCACGCCTTCGAGCTCGCTGACGGGAGCGGCGGGGGAGTGGATTTCGGTAAACACGCCCAGGCGGCGCACGCGGTTAGCAATCAGGTGGGCGTACTGCCCGCCAAAGTCCAAAACTGCAATAGTATCGACATTCTTCATACGCTCCAAAAATAGAATATTTTGTGTTTCTTGGGATAAAAATACCACCGATGTGACGGATATTGCTGATTTTTGTTTTTTTTACATATCACATTGAACACTTTGAATTTCCTTTATTATATTTAGTTTATGCGTATTTTAAATTATCTCTTTCTTGGATTGGCCGTTTCGGCCTATGCTGCCGTCGATTCGACAGAAACCATTGCTTCTCAACCTGAACCGTCACAAACGGAAGTCCAGGTCGCGCCCACGGTCGCTCCGTCTCAGGAACCTTCTCAGCAACCACTGCAATCACAAAAAATTTCGCAGCAGGCTCCGCAATCTCAGCAACCTCTGCCACCACCGCAGTCCCAACAACCGATGATGCTGCCGCAATATGCCCCGCATCCGCAAATCTATCCAACGGCACAATATGTCCAGCCGAGTCCTGTTTACGCACAGCGGCCGGTTGCCCAACCGATGCAACAACCTCGTCCGGATACTCCGGAAAAAGTTCCTGAAAAGAACTACATCCATAACGGATTCTTCTTCGAAGCCGATCTGGGCGTGCGTTACATGAGGCTTGAAAATAAGGAATACGACGACTATTACGACGAAAAGAACGGCGAACTGATTGTCGGTGACGACGGAAACTCCGCTGAAAGTCGTTTCAAGGGCTTCGGTCCCGATTTCGGCCTCAAGTTCGGCGGAATCGTCGCTAGCCGCCTGGCGCTTTACTGCAATCTGGAATTCTCGTCTATGGACGGAAATTTTAAGGCTTCCCGCACTGAAAACGGTTGGGAGAAATCCAATGCCGATTTTGAAACAGACGCCATCCGTTTTGCTTTCGGTGGCGGAACCCATTTCTTCTTTACCCCTGATCCGAACAGCACTTTTTACGGAACCTTTATCGGAGCTTCGGTCAGTATTGTCGCTGAAGAAGCTGGCTTGACCTCTTCGCATTACGACCACGAAGAACTTGAAATTTCAAAGAGCGACCTGTCCTTCGGTTTACAGCTCGGAAAGGTCTGGATGGTCAATGACTCCTGGAACGTAGGCCTTACGGTAAAGGGCTCGTTGGATGGCGGAATTCGTGACGGCGAAAGCGGAAATGACTCGGACTACTATTCGTTGTCGGCCAACCTGGCTGTCATAAGAAAATAAAATGCGTCTAAAATCCGTATTGAATGCGCTCCTTCTAACGTTTGGCCTTGCCGCCGTTTCTTATGCTGGAGTTTACGATTATAATCCCTCGCAAGCGTCTAATGGTAATTATGCTCGTCAGGGGCAGTATTCCTATATCCACAATGCCTTCTATTTTGAAGCATCGCTGGGCTTGCAGTATCTGAATATCAGCGATGAAAAAAAAGACGAAGAAGAAGTCTTCGATGAATCCAGTAGGAATATCTATGAAACTGATTTTTCCGGTATGGGTCCTGAATTTTCTGCTCGGTTTGGCGGAATAATTTCTAGCCGTGTCGCCCTCTTCTGTCTTTTGGGAATATCTTCGATGAAGACTGCTGATTATGAATATGTGGAAAGACAAAAAGGCAAAATTCGTTACGTTGAGAAAAATTCCGAAGGCGGAATACGATTTGCGATTGGAGGCGGAGTGAATGTTTACTTTGTCAGAGATCCATCTAATCCGTTATATGGTCTATATGCAGGTGCTTCATTTGCCATCGCCTACTTCAACCTAGGTGACGACGATTCGTACTTTGACGAAGAAAGGCGCACTAGGCCATTAGATGAAGCCTATTTCTCTCAATCAGCAGCAAGTGTTGGTTTTGAATTCGGTAAATTATGGTATATGACAGATATGTGGAATGTTGGAGCCGGAGTACAAATGGCATTTGATTCTCCAGATCGTACCGACGAAAAAGATGAAAATATCTACTATACTTTAGCATTCAAAATTATGATTGTGAGAAAATAATTCTTGATGAATTTTTCGGATTGAAATTGTAAATTTGTCTATAAATTGAAAATCCCGCACGGTCTGTGCGGGATCTTTTGTATCCATTTTTAGAGCCTTTAATCGACTTTAGTCCGCGCTCGTCTGCGCGATTATTCGCCGCAGGACATTTCGCGGGCAAGCTGGATAAGGGTCTGCACGCCGAATCCGGTCGCGCCGTATTCGGTGTATTTCCACTTCTTGTCGACGAAGGCGGTGCCGGCGATGTCCCAATGCGTCCAGGCGGTGTTTTCGGGCACGAATTCCTGGAGGAAGAGGGCCGCAGAAATGGCACCTGCGTCGCTGCCGGTATTCTTGAGGTCGGCGAAGTGATCCTTGAGCGCGTCGGCGTATTCTTCTTCGAGCGGCATGCTCCAGAACTTTTCGCAGCAGGCTTCGCCGCAGTTGATCACCTTGAGGCCAAGGTCGTCATCGTTGCTGAAGAATCCCGTGACGGCGTAGCCGAGGGCGCGGACCATGGCGCCCGTAAGGGTGGCGAGGTCCACGATGTGCGTTGCCCCGATAAGGCCCGCTTCGGCAAGTCCGTCGCTTAAGACCAGGCGGCCTTCGGCGTCGGTGTTGTCGACCATGACGGTCTTGCCGTTCTTGGCGGTAAAGATGTCGCCCGGCAGCACCGACTTGTTGCCGATGGCATTTTCGGCGAGGCAGCAGACGGCACTCTCGCGAATCGGGAGCTTGAGTGTTGCAATGGCCTGGATGGCGGCGAGCGCGGTCGCCGCACCACTCATGTCGCTAATCATTTCGGGCATGGATTTAGGCGGTTTCAGGCAGAGTCCGCCGGTATCGAAGGTGAGGCCCTTGCCGACAATCACCAAGTGGTCCTTGGAGGTGCGCTTTGCGGGCTTGTATTCGAGCGTAATCATGTACGGTTCGTGCGAGCTGCCCTTGCCGACAGTCACATGGCCCATGAAGCCTTCCTTTTCGAGCTGCTTCATGTTACGAACCTTGATGGAGAGGCCTTCGGTGTACTTGGCGACCGTCTTTGCGCGTTCCACGAATTCAGCGGGGTAGAGGTCGGAAGCACTTGTGTTGATCAAGTTCTTGGCAAGAGTAATGGCCTTCTGTTCTACGGCGACGTCTTCGGCAATCTTCTTGAAATCCTTGACGTGTTCGCCGGCAACGATTTCGTAGGTCACCTGGAAGTTCGGCTTTTGCTTGCTCTTGTAAGCGTCGAACTTGTAGTCAGCGTAATGCAGGCCGTGCAAAATGGCCTTGAACTGTTCATCGGCAGCGTCGGCGAGGAACAGGCTCACGCAGGAAATCTGTTTCTTCATCGCCTTCTTGGCGAGGCGGTAGGCGGCCATTCGTAGGTGGTCGAGGGCGGAAAGTCCGCGCTCCTTGGCGGCGTCCACAAAGATGGTATTGCAACCGTCGATTTCTAAGTATTCGAGGTCTTCGAAGGGGCCTTCCTTCATGCCCTTCAGAATGGTTTCGACCTGTTCTTCGCCTTCGGGGGAGAGAACGGTGGAAAATTGAATAGATTCTTTGACATAAAACAGGGCGTACGCCTTGCCGTCAGTGTTTTTGAGATTTTCGGAGGAGACAATATTCAAGTTCATGCGATAAATGTAGCAAAAAAACGCCAGGCGATTGCCTAGCGGTTTTTAAGCTTTTATGCTACGCGGCAAAGCCGCATTCCTTTACAGTTTGTCTGTGAGCAACAAAGCCCTCGGGTGTTAACCGAGGGCGGTTGCGAGAGAATCGGCTCCAGCGTATGGATTAGCTGGGGTTAGCCGATTCGGTCATTACAGCTTGTCGTTAGAACCAAGCACATCCACGATCTTGTGCATGTACATCTTCTTCATGTTTTCACGAGCCGGCTTGAGGTACTGGCGCGGGTCGAAGTGTTCCGGATGTTCGTCGAAATACTTACGGATAGCGGCAGTCATAGCGAGACGGCTGTCAGAGTCGATGTTGATCTTGCAGACAGCAGAGCGAGAAGCTTCGCGGAGCTGTTCTTCCGGAATACCGACTGCATCCGGGAGCTTACCACCATGAGCGTTGATGGTGTCCACTTCGTCCTGCGGGACAGAAGAAGAACCGTGGAGCACGATCGGGAAGCCCGGGAGCTTCTTTTCGATGGCGTGGAGCACGTCGAATGCCAGAGGAGGCGGTACGAGCTTGCCAGTCTTCGGGTCGCGAGTGCACTGTTCCGGCTTGAACTTGTAAGCACCGTGGCTGGTACCGATGGAGATAGCGAGGGAGTCGCAGCCCGTACGGGTAGCGAAGTCGATCACTTCTTCCGGCTTGGTGTAGTGAGATTCTTCAGCCTGTACTTCGTCTTCCACACCGGCGAGCACGCCGAGTTCAGCTTCGACGGTCACGTCGTGCTGGTGAGCGTATTCAACAACCTTCTTGGTGAGGGCGATGTTGTCTTCGTACGGAAGAGCGGAACCGTCGATCATCACGGAAGAGAAACCGTTGTCGATGCAGTCCTTGCAGAGTTCGAAAGAGTCACCGTGGTCGAGGTGGAGCACGATCTGCGGATTGGCGCAGCCGAGTTCCTTGGCGTATTCAACAGCACCCTG
>Ga0256406_1001710_pt1 | contig 34328 bp, 45 predicted proteins | sample RumenRJG_03DNA_FD_185986 | JGI IMG/M metagenome (GOLD analysis project Ga0256406, IMG submission 185986) | Bovine rumen microbial communities from Lethbridge, Alberta, Canada - RJG_03 | ecosystem: Host-associated > Mammals > Digestive system > Stomach > Rumen | place: Canada: Alberta | collected...
ATTTGAATGAGGTCGCGGGAGTAAACAGATCATATGCCTACTGCGTGCAACCTCTGAAGAGTACTCCTGAGGAGGGAACTCACAAGGTGACAATAGTAGATGACGATGATACCGGGAAGATATCTTTAATGAGGAAGCTGATTTATTACCTGCCCGGAGCATACGGATATACCAAGGTAACGAAGAAAAGATGGTTTGAGAATAATAATACAGGTGTAAATGCCTATGCCCTGGGACATTTGGGTCTGTCATGGGTGTACTCAAATTATTCCGAAGGACGTGAGGCTTGGGCTGATGCGAACGACACTATAAAGAGCAAAGTCAAATCCATGGTAAAAGACCTCTCAAACCTGGCTGATCCACCGGATTCATTTGAAGTCTTTTGGGTAAAGGTAAGCGGAAACCAGGATGTATTCGGAGCCTTCTATTTGAGCGAATACGGAAATGCAAAGCTGGTAAAGACAAGCAGCAATGCGAAGCTCACGGGCGGCAATAACAGTTATTCATTGGCAGGGGCGCAGTATACCATATTTGAGGACGAAGATTGCAAGGTGGTCGCCAAAAACTCTGCCGGAAAAAATGCTGTCATTACAACTAAAGCAGACGGAAGCTCAGATGCGATAGAGCTGGAGACAGGAGTTTACTACATTAAGGAGACAAAAGCTCCCAAGGGATTCACTCTGGATAAGAAAGTAAGAAGCATCAGCATCTCGAAGGATAAGACAACTACTATTACATTGCAGGATGCTCCCGTTCACGGAAAGCTGAGCCTATTGCTACGAAAGGAAGACAGAGAATTAGAAGCAGGAAAAGCCCAAGGTGATGCAAGCCTCGCAGGTGCAGTGTATAAAATCAGTTATTATGACGGTCAATACTCAAGCATTTCCAAGGCAGAATCATCAGGCAGTGCAAGTGCCGTGTGGTATTTTAGCAGTAACGCGGATGGAGAAGTTGTGTGCGATGAGGACAGAGTCGCCGCTGAGTATTCGAGCTCGGACTTTTTCAGGAATGAGGACGGAGATATAGTATTCCTTCTCGGAACCTATGTAATCCAGGAGGTAAAAGCTCCCGGAGGATATATGATTAATACTGAAAAACTCCTGACACATATCACTGAAGGAGGAAGCAAAGACCTTTCGTCCTTTGATGAAAGTGTGATAAGCAAGGATGATATTATACGTGGCGGGGTTAAATTATCGAAAATTGACCACGATAAAAGCGAAGCAGCAGCTCAGGGTGATGCTAGCTTGGAGAATGCAGAGTTTACCATCTATAACAAGTCAGAGAAATCAGTGATGATAAACGGTAAGGAAGTTGCGCCGAACGAAGCAGCCCTTGTCATGAAAACCAACAAGAGCGGAGCTGCTGAAAGCGGAAATGATGCATTGCCTTACGGAACGTACTTGGTCAAAGAGACAAAGCCGTCACAGGGATATCTTTTAAACAGTGAATGGTCAAAGACCTTCCAAATAAGAGAAAACACTGAGGTGGTTGATCTCAGTGAAGATCAGGTCAGACAGATAGTTGAACGAGGCGGAGTTCAGATTGTAAAGAATGATAAGGAACTCGAAAAGTCAGAAGCCCTCGGCGCTGCTAACCTTGAGGGAATTGTTTTGACAATCAGAAACACATCCGAACATGATGTAGTTGTAAGATCGGACATCGGAAACACAGAGGAGATAGTTGATTGGAAAAAAACTGATTCCAAAAAAGAACTGTTTGAATCTGAGCAAATCAAGACTGTCAAACCGGGTGAGGATATAGGTAAAATTGTCACCCACTGGAATGAAGAACAGAAGGCATATACTGCAGAAACCCTTCCTGATGATTTGCCGTACGGGACATATACTATTCGCGAGTCAAAGACCACAAATTCATATCAGAGGACTGACAAAACAGAGCACAGATTCGAGGTCAGAGAAAACGGCACTTTCTATACTCCTTCAAGTGAGGATATGGAAAAGGTCCTGACATTTGAAAACTACGTATATCGTTCGGATGTTCAGGGAACAAAGATAGGCGATGGCGATTCCAGGAGATTTTCATATGTTCCATTCAAAATTACCAGCGTGAGCACCGGAGAAACTCATGTCATTGTCACGGATAATAACGGATTCTTTTCCACCGGAGACAGAAGAACAAAAGATGAGCTTGAAGAGGAAGAAGGTGCGGATACTGCAAGAAAGATAAACCCTTTCGATGATTTGCTGGAGACGGAAGACATTAAAAAAGCAGATTTGCAAACCAGGTCATCTGAAATGCTGATGGGCGTTTGGTTCGGAACGGGTAAGTTGGGAAGCATAGCTGAAATAACCCCGGGTGTAGGAGCTCTTCCGTATGATTCATATGTTCTGGAAGAACTCCGCTGCGATGAGAACGCTGAATACACACTGCAGAAATTCTTTTTCATAGTAGATGAAAAAAGTCGAAACGGCATAATCGATCTTGAGACAATCACTGATGATGTGCCTTTTATCGATACGAAGGCATCTGTCAATGGGAGTCAGAAGGATATCACTCCGGATAAAGAAATAATCCTGACAGATGTGATTGAATACGAAGGTCTTAAAAGACTTACAAAGTACACGGCGAAAGGCAGGCTGGTTGATAAACAGACCGGAGAGACAGTAAAAGATGCTGCGGGAAATGATATTACGGCAGAAAAAGAATTCACTACACTTTTCTCAAGAGGTAAAGTCAAGGTTGAATTCAAGTTTGATGCCGGCAATATGTACGGAAAAGAAACGGTTGTGTTCGAAACCCTATATGATACTGAGGGACATCTTATAGCCAAACATGAGGATATTAATAGTGAAAGCCAGACTGTTACGTGGGAACAAGAAGAGGAGGAACCGTCTATACCGATTAAGCTGACTAAAGAGCCTAGGAGACCTGACGAGCCCGAACCTACACCGGAGCCGACAGAGCCGCCTAAGGCAGATAGCCCTAAGACGGGAGATGTCACAAACATGCAGTTCATTATTTACTTGGCTGTAATCGCGGTATCACTGGAAATACTGCTGTTGACCGTAAAGCGCAGGAATGATAGACTCAATTGAAATCCATGAGTAATATTCTCTAATGGAGCACACACAGAGTTGAGGATACTATCACAAAATGAAAATAGCATTCCACACATTGGGCTGCAAAGTTAATCAATACGAGACGGAGGCCATAAAAGAGGCCTTCGTTTCTCGTGGAGCGGAAATAGTAAACGAAGATGAGGCTGCCGATGTATATGTAGTTAATACTTGTACGGTAACCAATATAGCTGACAGAAAGTCGAGGCAGTATATAAGGCGGATGAAGTCGCTTTCTCCGGATGCCCTCATGATAGTCACTGGATGCTACGCACAGGTGGCAGCAGATGAGATAGAGAGAATGCCCGAGGTGGATCTCATAATAGGAAACAGCCTTAAATCCGAGATTGCAGACAGGGCGTTTGAGCTTTATACACAAAGGAGTGCAACGAAGAAGGAAGGTCCCGAAAAGCATCTGCTGGGATATGATGAGCTGACGGAATATGAGGACATGGGCAGTGTTACACTGGCGGAGTCGTCCATGTGCAGGGCATATATTAAGATAGAAGAGGGTTGCAACAGATTTTGCTCCTACTGCCTTATTCCTTATGCGAGAGGAAGGGTCAGAAGCAGGAGGCCGGAGGATGTCGTGGAAGAGGCTCGCACTCTCATATCCAAAGGATACAAGGAGATAATTCTTACAGGCATCAACATTGCTCTATACGGAACAGAAAACGGGTTTGAATTCGAACGCAAGACGGATGAAGAGGGGCTTTCCGGTCTTGAGACCATCATAAAAAGGATAGATGCACTTGAAGGAGATTTCAGGATAAGGCTCAGCTCACTTGAGCCGACCGTCGTAAACGTGGATGATGTCAGAAAGCTCCTCGGATACAAAAAGCTCTGTCATCACCTGCATCTTTCTCTTCAAAGCGGCAGCGACATTATCCTAAAAGCCATGAACAGAAGGTATAACAGGGAAGAGTATCTTGAGATTGTAAAGGCGCTGAGAGACTTCGATCCGCTGTACGGAATTACCACAGATATTATTGTAGGATTTCCGGGAGAAGAAGATAACGACTTCGAGGACTCGTTGGATGTGGTCAAAAAAGCCGAGTTTGTCAGAGTCCACGCATTCAGATATTCTCCGAGGAAAGGAACCAAGGGAGCAGAGCTTAAAAACACGGTGCCCGGAGATATAAGTTCCGAGCGCGCAGACAGGCTGGAGGCAGCGGCGAAGGAAACAGCGATAAGATTCAACGAGAAGAATTTCGACGTCGTCCATACGGTGCTCGCAGAAGAGGAAAATGGCGGATATATCACGGGTTATACCGGAAACTATATCAGGGTGTATATCGAGCCAACGAAAGGGTATAACAAAATTTCCCCTCGACCGGGAGACTTTTGCAAGGTAAAATTAACAGAGAATTACAAGGATGGTTGCAAGGCCGTACTTGCAGAATAGGATGAGGATATGATAGGCCCTCAAATAAGACTTTGGATTTACAGATTAATCAGGAGGTACAGGAATATGGGAGACTGCATTTTTTGCAAGCTTGCAAACGGAGAGATTCCTACGGATATGGTCTATGAGGATGACAAAATAGCGGTATTTCGCGATGCTTCGCCTCAGGCTCCGGTTCACATGCTCATGGTGCCGAAGGCTCATATAGAATCGCTCGATGATCTTAATGACGAGCATAGAGATCTTATGGGACATATGATGCTCAAGATTAAAGAAGTTGCAGCTAAGGAAGGACTCGAGAACGGCTACAGGTGCGTAATCAATACCGGAGAAGACGGCAATCAAACCGTGATGCATCTGCATATACACATTCTCGGCGGACGCAGCATGCAGTGGCCACCGGGCTAATGAAGCAAGATAGGGGATACTAAATGTCGCCGACACTGATAAAAGCGATAATCTGCATTACTCTTGCGCTCGTGTTCTATACAATGGGCGTATGGAAGGAACACAGAGAGAAAAAGCTCAAAGCCTCGCACATGATCCTATTTTGGCTTGGCTTCTGTTTTGATTCAGCCGGCACGGGTCTGATGAGCCAGGTTTCTAGTAACAGTGAGGGCTTCCTAGCCAGTGTTCACGGTATTACGGGCATAATAGCAATAGTACTGATGCTGATACATGCAATGTGGGCGACTGCTATACTTGTGCTGAGAGATAAGGAAGGCGCCAAGACCTTCCACAAATACAGCATGGCGGTGTGGCGTATATGGCTTATCCCGTTTGCTCTGGGAGTTCTGATGGGATTCATCGGATAGAAGAACTGATTACGGAGCGCCTCAAGCGAGGCGCTCTTTTGTTTTAGCTATATATTGTGGGTGCAGATATAGCAGACACTACAACTAGTACTTTAAGATACGCGTGGGAAAGTGTTAGGGAACAAAAGCCTCAAACCCTTGCAAATTCAGCAAATTTCACTGCAAAAAACACAAAAAATAATCAAAAATATTTTTAAAAATCCCTTGCATTATAAAGTGCAGATTTATATAATACAAAGGCTTGTTAAACGCGAAGAAGCAGGAAGTTACCGGGCTATCGGATAATTTCTGCGGAGAAGTCCTCACCAGATGGGGGCGGAGGTTTCGCTGTTTTGTTGTGCGTATACCGACAGGAAACGCTGAAGCAAGTGTAAGGGGCTCAAAGAGGGAGCTCTGAGAGCCGCAAAGCTTGTAAATACAAGGCAGAGAAGTCCTGTACAAGCATAGCGACAATTAGTACAAATTCATTTAACAGGAGGAAGCAATGAGCGAATTATCCAAGATCAGAATCAGAATGAAAGCTTACGATCACGCACTGCTCGATAAGTATGCAGCCAAGATCGTAGACACAGTCCAGAAGACAGGCGCAGATGTAAGCGGCCCTATTCCACTCCCTACGGAGAAGGAAGTAGTCACAATCATCAGAGCCGTCCATAAGTACAAGGACAGCAGAGAGCAGTTCGAGCAGAGAACTCACAAGAGACTCATCGACGTTACGAACGCAACCACAAAGTGCATCGATGCTCTCCAGAAGCTGGACGCACCTGCAGGAATCGATATCGAGATCAAGCTCTAAGCTGATTAGAAAGATCACACGAGAGGGAGACTTGTCCCGACAACGCAGGAGTCGAGGAAAGTCCCCTGCGAGAGTTGCCCGAAGCGAAGCGAGGTTGCAACTCACCGCTGGCACAAGAATCCAAACCGGAGTGATCCGCTGTAAAAAGTTAGGAGGAACAAATATGAAAACTTTACTGGGTAAGAAGATCGGAATGACACAGATCTTCGCCGAGGATGGAACAGTCATCCCGGTAACAGTCGTAGAAGCCGGCCCTGAGACAGTAACTCAGATCAAGACGGTCGAGACAGACGGATATGACGCCGTACAGGTAGGCTTCGAAGACCAGAAGAAGCAGAGAGTAAACAAACCTCTCACAGGACACTTTGCCAAGGCCGGCGTAGATGTCAAAAAGCACCTCGCAGAGTTCACACCTGGCGAGGGAGAGACTTACGAAGTAGGTCAGGTAATCACGGTTGCCGACTTCGAGGAAGGCATGAAGCTGGACGTAACCGGCACTTCCAAGGGTAAGGGCACACAGGGTAACATCAAAAGACACGGACACCGCAGAGGACCTATGACTCACGGTTCAAAGCACAAGAGACTTGCCGGAGCTCTGGCAGCTGGTACATATCCATCCAGAGTATTCAAGGGTAACAAAGCGCCGGGTCGCATGGGTAGAGATACCGTTACCGTACAGAACGTAGTACTTGTTAAGAAACTCGACGATCGCAACATCATGATGATCAAGGGAGCTGTTCCGGGAAAGAAGGGCGGCCTCGTAAAGATCAGACCGGCGATCAAGGGTCAGGATAAATAGGCAGAAAGGAGGAACTGAAAATGGCAAAGCTAAGCGTAGTAAACGTTGAAGGCAAGAAAGTCGGAGACATCACACTTACAGACGAAATCTTCGGAATCGAGCCAAACGAATTCGCAGTACATGCAGTAGTTAAGAACTATCTTGCAAACCAGAGACAGGGAACCCAATCTGCAAAGACAAGAGCAGAGGTAAGAGGAGGCGGACGCAAGCCTTTCAGACAGAAGGGAACAGGACGCCACAGACAGGGTAGCTCGACAGACCCTACACAGGTCGGCGGCGGAGTGGTATTCGCACCGAAGCCAAGAAGCTACAGATACCCGCTCAACAAAAAGCTCAAGAGACTCGCTCTCAAGTCCGTGCTCTCCGCAAAGGTAGCAGACAATGAGCTGATCGTAGTAGACGAGTTCAAGTTCAAAGAGCCTAAGACAAAGGAAATGGTCAAGGTGCTCGAGAACATCAAGGCAGACAAGAAGGCTCTGATTGTCATGGATGAGAAGGACGACAACGTAGTAAGATCCGCAAGCAACATTCCTGGCGTCAGAACAGCACTGGTAAGCACCATGAACGTATACGAGATCGTAAATCACTACACACTCGTGCTCACCAAGGCAGCAGCCAAGAAGATCGAGGAGGTGTACGCATAATGAAGAACGGATACGATGTAATCATCAGGCCTATCATCACTGAGAACACCATGGATATGGCAGCTGATAAAAAATATGCGTTCAAAGTTGCCAAGGACGCCAACAAGACGGAAGTTCGCAAGGCAATCGAAGAGATCTTCGGCGTAGACGTTGCCAAGGTCAACATCATGAACGTAAGCGGAAAGAGAAAGAGACTGGGAAGAACGTTTGGCACTACTTCTTCATACAAGAAGGCCATCGTAACGCTCACTCCGGACAGCAAAGAGATCGAGCTCTTCTCAGATATGTAATTAAGGAGGCAGTAGAGAAATGGGAATCAGAAAATATAAACCAACGACCCCGGGTCTCAGAGGTATGACAGTCTCTACATTCGAAGAGATCACCACTGATAAGCCGGAAAAGTCTCTTACCGTCACACTTAAGAAGCATTCCGGACGTAACGTAAGAGGCAAGATCACCGTCAGACACAGAGGCGGCGGATACAGACCTAAATACAGGATCATCGATTTCAAGAGAAACAAGGATGACATTCCTGCAACAGTAAAGACAATCGAGTACGATCCAAACAGAACAGCTAATATCGCTCTCGTAGCGTATGCAGACGGCGAGAAGAGATACATCATCGCACCTAACACACTCAAGGTCGGAGACGTAATCGAATCAGGTCCTAATGCGGACATCAAGCCGGGTAACGCACTTCCGATTGCGAACATTCCTCTCGGTACTATCATCCATAATATCGAGCTTAAGCCGGGCAAAGGCGCACAGCTGGTAAGAGCTGCCGGTAACGGTGCTCAGCTGATGGCCAAGGAGGGAGACTACGCACAGGTAAGACTCCCGTCCGGAGAGGTAAGAATGGTAAGGATGGAGTGCAGAGCTACCATCGGAGAGGTCGGAAACATCGACCACGGTAACATCCACATCGGAAAAGCCGGTCGTAAGAGACACATGGGATGGAGACCTACCGTAAGAGGTTCCGTAATGAACCCTAACGACCACCCACACGGCGGTGGTGAAGGTAGAGCACCTATCGGACGTAAGGGTCCGGTAACTCCATGGGGTAAGCCGACACTCGGATACAAGACACGTAAGAAGAACAAAGACTCTAACAAATACATCGTTAGAAGAAGAAACGGTAAGTAGAGAGGAGCAAGTTAATGGGAAGATCGCTTAAGAAAGGCCCATATGTCGATAAGAAACTTCTGAAGAAGATCGAAGAGATGAATGCGGCCAACGAAAAACAAGTAATTAAGACATGGTCCAGACCATCCACAATATTCCCTCAGATGATTGGTCACACAATCGCTGTCCATGACGGACGTAAGCACGTGCCTGTATACATCACAGAGGATATGGTAGGACACAAACTCGGAGAATTTGCTCCAACCAGAACATTCAGAGGTCACTCCGGTGACAGAAAACTCTAAGACAGGTAACAGAAAGGAGATAGAAGACTTATGGAAGCTAGAGCAGTAGCTAAGTTTGTAAGAATGTCTTCAAGCAAGCTCAAACCTGTTACCGATCTGGTAAGAGGTAAGGACCTTGCAGAAGCACTTACAATCCTCAAGTTCACCCCGGGCAAGGGCTCTGAGCTTGTAGAGAAGGTAGTACAGTCGGCAGCAGCTAATGCCGAAAACAATCATGAGATGAACACGGACGCTCTGTACGTAGCAGAGATCAGCGCAAACCAGGGACCGACCATGAAGCGTTGGAGACCTGGAGCACGGGGCAGAGCCGGAATGATCCTTAAGAGAACCAGCCACATCAACGTGGTACTCAAGGAAAGAGAGAACTTCAAGCCTGAGGCCAAAGCTGACACAGCCGCCGCAAAGGTAGATGAAGCAGCTGAGGCAGATAAGGCAGAGGCCAAGACAGAAAAGGTAGAGACAAAAGCCAAGAGCACTGCCAAGAAGTCAGAAACAAAGGCCAAGAGCACAGCTAAGAAGGCTGAGGATAAGAAGCCTGAAAAGAAAGCTGAGAAGGAGGAGGTTCGCTAATGGGTCAGAAAGTAAATCCACATGGAATGAGAGTTGGCGTCAACAAGGACTGGAGCTCAAAGTGGTTTGCTAAGAAGAGCGACTTTGCGGAATTCCTTGTAGAAGACAACCAGATCAGAACATTCGTAAAGAAGAAACTCTACAATGCCGGAGTATCCAGCATCGTAATCGAGAGACCTGCAGCCGAGAAGGTAAAGGTAATCGTAATGTGTGCAAGACCGGGTATGGTAATCGGAAGATCCGGTGAAGGCATCGAGGAGTTCAAAAAAGGTCTCGTTAAACTAACGGGCAGAACAGTTGATGTAAGCATCGAAGAAGTCAGAAAGACAGAACTCGACGCGCAGCTCACAGCAGAGGCTGTAGCACAGTCACTCGAGAGAAGAACTTCCTTCAGAAGAGCGATGAAGCAGCCTATCGGCCGTACAATGAAGGCCGGCGCTAAGGGCATCAAGATTGTATGCTCAGGCAGACTCGGCGGAGCTGAGATTGCAAGATCTGAGAAGTACAGCGAGGGTAATGTACCTCTGCACACACTCAGAGCTGACATCGACTACGGATTCGCAGAAGCCGACACCACATACGGAAAGATCGGCGTCAAGGTATGGATCAACCACGGTGAGATTCTCGATAAGGGTCTCAAGGATTCCGTTCCTTCATCTGACGGAGACAAGAAGGACAAGAGAGGCAGAAGAGCCGATCGCAAGGACAGAAGGTCTGACAGAAGAGAAGGCAGAAGAGACGGAAGAAGATTCGAACGTGAGGCCAAGCCGGAGGTCAAGCCTGCAACAACAAGAATTCGCAAGGCACCTAAGGTACAGGCCGCTCCTGCTCCTGAGACAGTAGAAGAAGCTGCAGAAGCTCAGGTTGAAGCACCTCAGGTAGAGGAAGCCCAGGTTGAGGCACCTCAGGTAGAGGAAGCTCAGGTAGAAGCACCTCAGGTAGAAGAAACCGCAGCTGAGGCTACGGAGGAGACAGAAGCATAGTATTAAGGAAAGGAGAAACTCGCCATGTTAATGCCAAAACGCGTTAAGCGCAGAAAACAGCACCGTGGCAGAATGAAGGGTATTGCTACAAAGGGCAATACCGTAGCATACGGATCATACGGGCTTGCGGCAGACGATCGCGGCTGGATCGATTCAAATCAGATCGAGGCAGCTCGTGTAGCGATGACCAGGTCCATCAAAAGAGGCGGTAAGGTTTACATCAAGATCTTCCCGCACAAGCCGGTAAGTAAAAAGCCTATCGGAGTACGTATGGGTTCCGGTAAGGGAGCACCTGAGTACTGGGTAGCTGTAGTAAAGCCGGGCAGAGTAATGTTTGAAATCGACGGAGTAACTGAGGAGCAGGCAAAGGAAGCGATGAGACTCGCAGCTCATAAACTGCCTATCAAGTGCAAATTCGTCGTTAAAGGTCAGGAAGGAGGAGCACAGTAATGGATCTGAACAAAATCAGAAAGATGACAGATCAGGAAAGAACTGCAGAACTCGAAAGAATGAAGCAGGAGCTCTTCAACCTGAGATTCCAGCACGTTACGGGACAGCTTGAGAATCCCGTAAAGATGAGGGAAGTAAGAAGAGATATCGCAAGAGTAAAGACCATCATGAGAGAGGTCGAGCAGGGTAGGAACGCATAGGAAAGGAGGAATCTGACAAATGGAAAGAAACAGAAGAAAGACCAGAGTCGGCATCGTCACAAGCGACAAGATGGACAAGACTGTAGTCGTAGCAACAGAAGACATCGTCAGACACCCTCTGTACGGAAAGGGCGTCAAGAAAACCGTAAAGTTCAAGGCTCATGATGAGAACAATGAATGCGGAATCGGCGATAAAGTAATGATCATGGAGACAAGACCCCTGTCCAAGGACAAGAGATGGAGACTTGTCAAGATTGTAGAGAAAGCTAAGTAAGGAGGCAGCGAATATGATACAGACAGAAAGTAGACTAAGAGTTGCCGACAATTCCGGAGCCAAGGAACTGCTCTGCATCAGAGTGCTCGGAGGAACCGGACGTAAGTACGCCAACATCGGAGACATCATCGTATGCTCCGTAAAGGATGCTACACCTGGCGGCGCCGTAAAGAAGGGCGAAGTAGTCAAAGCAGTTGTAGTAAGGACCAAGCGCGGTACAAGAAGACCTGACGGTTCATACGTCAAGTTCGACCAGAACGCAGCGGTTATCATCAAGGACAGACACGACAAGACTCCCGTAGGTACTCGTATCTTCGGACCTGTCGCAAGAGAACTTCGTGATACCGGCTTCATGAAGATCGTGTCATTGGCACCGGAAGTACTGTAGGAGGTGTAGTGATGCAGATTAAGAAAGACGATACAGTAGTAGTAATCGCCGGTAAGGACAAGGGCAAGACAGGCCAGGTTCTCAGGACGATTCCTAAGAAAAACAGAGTTGTTGTCGAGGGAGTAAACATGCAGACAAAGCATGCCAAGGCAACAAGAACATCCGGCTCGGAGATCAAACACATTGAGGGCCCTATCGATGCATCCAACGTTATGTTCTATGACAAGGATACAAAGAAGGCCACAAGAATCGGTCACGAGATCAAGGACGGAAAGAAAGTTAGAGTTTCTAAGAAGAGCGGTAAAGCAATCGACTAGGAAAGGAGGAGCGAATATGGAAATCAGACTTAAAGATAAGTACAGAAACGAAGTTTTTAAAGCCATGCAGGACAAATTCGGTTACTCCAACCCTATGCAGGTACCTAAGCTGACCAAGATTACCATCAACATGGGTCTTAGCGAGGCCAAGGACAATGCCAAGGTACTCGAGAGTGCAGTTAAGGAGATTGCACTCATCTCAGGACAGAGACCTGTAGTAACCAAGGCACGTAAGTCCATCGCTAACTTCAAGGTCAGAGAGGGAATGCCGGTCGGAGCCAAGGTCACACTCAGAGGAGACAAGATGTATGTATTTGCCGACAAGCTGTTCAACATCTCCCTCCCAAGAGTAAGGGACTTCAAGGGACTCTCCAGAAACTCATTTGACGGCAGAGGAAACTATTCGATGGGACTCAAAGAGCAGCTCATCTTCCCTGAAATCGTATATGACGATGTAGATACCATCAAGGGAATGAACATCGTATTTACGACCACAGCTAAGACAGACGAAGAGGCCCAGGCCCTTCTCGAGCTGATGGGAATGCCGTTTGAAAAGAGTGCTAATTAGTATAGGAGGAGAGTATGGCAAAGACTTCACTGAAAGTTAAGCAGTCGAGAAAGCCTAAGTATTCAACAAGGGCTTATACGAGATGTAAAGTATGCGGCAGACCGCATTCTGTTCTGAAGAAGTACGGAATATGCCGTATCTGCTTCAGAGAGCTTGCTTACAAGGGTGAGATTCCAGGCGTAAGAAAAGCAAGCTGGTAGGATAATTTTCGCAGGCCCTTCATACATATATGTAGGGAACCACGTTAAGAAAGGAGAATTAACTGTTATGTCAATGACAGACCCAATTGCAGATATGCTGACAAGGATCAGAAATGCCAACACTGCGGGACATCCTAGTGTAGACATTCCGGCTTCAAAGATGAAGAAGTCGATCGCAGAGATCCTCCTCAATGAGGGATTTATCAGCGGATATGAAGTAGTTTCCGACAGTGCTCAGGGAACAATCAAAGTAGATCTCAAATACGGCCCTAACCGTGAGAAGACGATCTACGGAATTAAGAAGATTTCAAAGCCGGGCCTCAGAGTTTATGCCAAGGCAGATAAAGTGCCTAAGGTGCTCGGAGGACTCGGAGTCGCCATCCTGTCGACTTCCAAGGGTGTTATCACCGATAAGGAAGCTCGCAAGCTCGGAGTCGGCGGAGAAGTTATTTGTTACGTTTGGTAGGAGGTAGACAATGTCAAGAGTAGGTTTAAGACCAATAACCATCCCTGCCGGCGTAGAAGTAACGGCAGATGGCAATGTAGTCAAGGTAAAGGGACCTAAGGGTGAACTTTCCGCTACTATCGGTTCTGACATCAAAATCAAGATCGAAGACGGCACTCTCAGCGTTTCAAGACCTGACGACACAAGAGAAAACAGATCGCAGCACGGTCTGGCAAACTCGCTCATCGCCAACATGGTTGAGGGAGTTACAAACGGATTCGAGAGAAAGCTCAACATCGTAGGCGTAGGATACTCCGTAGCCAAGCAGGGCAACAAACTCGTCCTCAAGCTCGGATATTCCCACCCAATCGAGCTCGTAGATCCAGAAGGAATTACCACGGAAGCTCCGGATGCGAACACCATCGTAGTAAAGGGTATCGACAAGGCTCTGGTAGGCAACTATGCCGCAGACATCAGAGCATGGAGAGCACCTGAACCTTATAAGGGTAAGGGAATCCTCTACGAGGGAGAGGTCGTCAAGAAGAAGGAAGGCAAGAGCGCCGTAGCAACTGCAGGTTAGGAAAGGAGGAAAGAAAATGGCAGAAAAAAGCAGAAATGATCAGAGACTTAAAAGACATGCAAGAGTACGCAAGCACGTTTTCGGAACTCCTGAGAAACCAAGAATGTGCGTATTCCGTTCGAACGCAAACATCTCGGTACAGATTATCGACGATGTTAACGGCACAACCCTCGTAAGCGCTTCGTCACTCGACAAAGACATCAACAAGAAGGGTTTCTACGGCGGCAACAAAGAAGCTGCCAAGCTGGTAGGCAAGTCGATCGGAGAGAAGGCTGTAGCTAAGGGCATCAAGACAGTGTGCTTCGACAGAGGCGGATACCTCTTCCACGGAAGAGTTAAGGAACTCGCCGACGCAGCACGCGAAGCCGGACTGGAATTCTAAAGGAGGATACGAATGCAGAGTAAAGTAGACGCATCCAAGCTCGAACTTACAGAAAACATCGTAGACATCAGACGTGTAGCCAAGACAGTAAAGGGCGGACGTAACATGAGATTCTCCGTCACGGTAGTTGTCGGCGACGGCGAAGGTCACGTAGGCATGGGTCTCGGCAAAGCAATCGAGATTCCTGAGGCTGTAAGAAAGGCAACAGAGGATGCCAAGAAGAAAATGATATACGTACCTACGGTCGGAACTACGGTTCCTCATCAGACAGTAGGTGAGTTCGGAGCGGGCAAGGTTCTCATCATGCCATCCGCAAAGGGTACAGGCGTTATCGCGGGTTCATCCGTACGTACAGTGCTCGAGGCAGCAGGCATCAAGGACGTAAGAGCTAAGTCCCTCGGAACGAGCAACACCGGCAACATGGCCAGAGCAACAATGGAAGGACTCAAGAACCTGACAACCGTTGAGGAAGTTGCAAAGCGACGTGGTAAGACACCGGAAGAAATTATCGGATAGGAGGCAAGGGAAATGGCAAAACTTAAAATCACACTGGTTAAGAGCCCTATCGCTTGCCAGCCAAAGCAGAGAAAAACCGTAGAGGCACTCGGCCTGAGAAAACTCAATCACTCAGTAGAGCTTGAGGATTCCCCGGCCACAAGAGGCGCTATCAACAAGGTTTCGCATCTGCTCAAAGTAGAAGAGCTGTAAGGAGGGCCGCAACATGAGAATTCATGAACTGAAAAAGCCTGAGGGCTCCACAAAGGCACCTAAGAGAATCGGCCGCGGCCAGGGAACCGGTCAAGGTACAACTGCCGGCAGAGGTATGAACGGTCAGAACTCCAGGAGCGGTGGCGGAGTCAGACTCGGCTTTGAGGGTGGCCAGATGCCACTCTACAGAAGACTCCCTAAGAGAGGCTTCAACAATAAATGGGCTAAAGAGTATGCTGAAGTAAACATTAAGGATCTCAACAAGTTCGACGACGGTGCTACAGTTGACGTTGCCGCTCTGAAGGAGAAGGGCATTGTTAAGAAAGCACTCGACGGAGTAAAGGTTCTGGGCAATGGAGAGCTCGAGAAGAAGCTCACCGTCAAGGCCGCTAAGTTCAGCAAGAGCGCTGTCGAAAAGATTGAAAAGGCAGGCGGAAAGGCAGAGGTCATCTAATGGAATTTGTGAAGACATTCTCTAAAGCATGGAAAATACCGGAGATTAGACAAAAAATAATCTTCACGCTTCTGATGCTGCTGGTATACAGAATCGGTTCAAATATCCCGGTTCCGAATATCGATAGAGATTATCTTGCGCAGATGTTTTCCGGAGAGACCGGACTACTCGACTTGTTCGACCTGTTCTCGGGTGGTGCCTTCAGTAACTTCACCATATTCGCACTGAGCATCACGCCGTATATCACAGCCTCGATTATCATCCAGCTGCTGACAATAGCCTTCCCGTATTTCGAGAGGCTTGCCCGTGAGGGAGCAGAGGGACGTAAAAAGATGGCTGCGATTACCAGGTATATGACCGTTGTATTGGGACTCATCCAGGCCATAGGCCTGACCATCGGTCTTTTCAGAAATGCCATCACAGATCATAGCATATTCAGCACTATCACAATTGTAGTCGTGCTGACCGCAGGTACGGCATTCCTGATGTGGCTGGGAGAGCAGATTAACGAGTACGGTATCGGAAACGGTATCTCAATGATAATCTTCGGCGGAATAGTCGCCAGACTGCCGTCCGCCGTCAGAAGTGTATATGTTCAGGTCAAGGACGGAGCTGTCAGCCCTGTAGCTGTAATCGTTTTGCTCATCGCTGCCATTCTGGTTACCATGGTAATCATTGAAATGCAGCAGGGTGTCAGAAAGATTCCGGTACAGTATGCAAAGCGCGTTGTAGGACGTAAGATGTACGGAGGCCAGTCGACTCACATTCCTATGAAGGTGAATCAGGCAGGCGTTATCCCTATCATCTTCTCCATCTCGCTGCTTCAGTTCCCGCTGACCATCACGTATTTCTTCCCTAACACGGGATTTACGGACTTCGTAACGAAGTATCTGTCACCATCGGGCAACCCGGGAGTATGGCTGTACGGATCGCTGAATATCATACTGACGATATTCTTCACCTATTTCTACACAGCTATCATGTTCAACCCGGCAGACGTGGCCGATCAGATGAGACAGAATGGCGGATTCATTCCGGGCATCAGACCGGGAGTTGCAACGGTAGAGTATCTCTCAAGAATCATGAGCAGACTCTGCCTGGCAGGAGGACTCTTCCTGGCAGCAGTAGCTACGCTTCCGACAATCGTAAGCGTATTCACACCGTTCAACTTCGCATTCGGCGGTACTTCACTGCTGATTATGGTCGGAGTTGCGCTGGATATAGTACAGCAGCTTGAGAATCAGATGCTGATGAGGAACTATCAGGGCTTCCTTAAGTAAATAGTAATTAAGTCGTGCGCAAGGGGCAGGTCACGGCGGCTCGAAGACGAAGCCGGGAAGCCCCGTTCAGCAGCGGCATATGATAGTGAAAGGAGCAAGCTTTGAGAGCAGTATTACTTGGGCCTCCGGGTGCGGGCAAAGGCACTCAGGCGGTAAGACTCGTTGAGAAATACGGAGTACCGCAGATTTCTACGGGAGACATCTTCCGTGCAAATATCAAGGCCGGCACAGAGCTCGGCAAGAAGGCGCAGGAGTATACAAACTCCGGCAAACTCGTACCGGATGAGCTCGTATGCGATCTGGTCAAGGACAGACTCATGCATGATGATTGCAAGAACGGATATCTGCTGGACGGATTCCCACGCACAATCTTCCAGGCTGAGCAGCTGGACAAGTTCCTCGAGGAGATGGGACAGAAACTCGATGCAGTCATCAATTTTGAGATCGGAAACGAAGTTCTGATTGAGAGACTGACAGGCAGAAGAATCTGCAAAGGCTGCGGAGCAGGCTACCACGTTGTGAACCTTCCGCCTAAAGTTGAAGGTGTTTGCGACAAGTGTGGCGGCGAACTCGAGCAGAGAAAAGACGACTCCAGAGAGACTGCAGAGAACAGACTCTCCGTATATGAAGAGTCAACAGCTCCTCTCATCGAATACTACAGCAAGACCGGAGCTCTCAAGAATTTCAACGCCGATCAGGATCCTGATGTCGTATTCGCGGAAATCGTGGCAGAACTCGGAGAGTAGTGCAATATGATTGTTATCAAGTCTAAGCGCGAGATAGAGCTCATGCGAGAACCTTGCAAGGTAACAGCTGAGCTCCTGCACGATCTGGCGGACTACATCAAACCCGGTGTATCCACAAAGGACATAAGCGATTTCGCAGAAAAAAGGATAACTTCCTACGGCATGAAGCCTACGTTCAAAGGCTACAACGGTTTTCCCGGAGCAGCCTGCGTATCGGTTAATGAAGAAGTCATTCACGGCATCCCGTCTAAGGGAAGGTTGCTGAAGGAAGGTGACATCGTGAGCATCGATGTCGGAGCCACATACAAGGGCTACAACAGCGATGCGGCCAGGACCTATCCCGTCGGAGTAATAAGTGACGAGGATCAGAGACTGATAGATGTCACCAGAGAAAGCTTCTTCGAAGGCATAAAGTATGCCATGGAAGGCTACAGGATACATGACATAGGACATGCGATTCAGAGTTATGTCGAAAGCCGCGGAATGGGAGTCGTAAGAGACTTCACGGGACACGGCACCGGCAGCAAACTTCATGAAGACCCGTATGTTCCGAACTACGGAAAGGCGGGTACGGGCGCCAGGATAGAGCGCAATATGACACTGGCCATTGAGCCGATGATAACTCTCGGCGGATACAATGTCCGTACCCTCAGCAACGACTGGACGGTCGTGACCGAGGACGGAAGCAAATCCGCACACTATGAAAACACGATACTCGTGACAGAAGGCGAAGCTGAGATTTTAACTCTGTAAGAGGAGGGAATTAATGGCAAAGAACAACACTATAGAGGCTATGGGCACCGTAATCGATGCACAGCCAAATGCAATGTTCAAAGTGAAACTCGATAATGACTTCGAGATACTCGCTCATATCTCCGGAAAGATCAGGATGAACTACATCAGGATACTGCCGGGAGACAGGGTTAAGGTGGAATTATCGCCTTACGACTTGACTCGAGGAAGAATAACTTGGCGTGAGAAGTAATGGTTCCTCCGGATTTTACGGCGTTGCTGTAAGGTTGGAACCATTGATCTCACTCGACAAGCTCGCTCGATAGGATCTTCCTCCGTATTATACGGCGTTGCCGTAAGGTCGGAAGGTTCGAATCAGAAACAGGGAGGAAAAACAATGAAAGTAAGAGCATCTGTAAAGCCTATGTGCGACAAGTGCAAGGTAATTAAGAGACATGGCCGCGTAATGGTCATCTGTGAGAATCCTAAGCATAAGCAGAGACAGGGATAATCACGCAATATAGTTAATGAAGTGCTGTAGGGCCGGGCCTGCAGATTGACACTTTACAAAACATGGAACACCCGTCTGTATCGCCCCCGGAAAGGCGACGGAAGATGGGAAAGGAGGAAAAGAATGGCAAGAATTGCCGGAGTTGACCTGCCTAGAGACAAGAGGATCGAATACGGTCTGACATACATCTACGGAATTGGTCTGAAATCATCCAAAGACATCCTTGCAAAGGCAGGGGTTGATCCTGACATCAGAGTTAAGGATCTGACAGAAGAAGATGCTGGTAAGATCAGAAGAGTGATCGATGCAGAGTACATGGTAGAGGGTGACCTCAGAAGGGAGAATTCGCTCAATATCAAGAGACTCATGGAAATCGGATCTTACAGAGGCATCAGACACAGAAGAGGTCTGCCTGTAAGAGGACAGAAGACAAAGACAAACGCAAGGACTCGCAAGGGGCCTAAGCGTCTTGCCGGAAAGAAGAAATAAGGGGAAGGAGGTATAAGTTATGGCAGCTGTTAAGAAAACAGTACGTAAAAAGAAAAGAGAACGTAAGAACGTTGAAAGAGGCCAGGCTCATATCCAGTCCACCTTCAACAATACGTTAATCACACTGACCGACATGGACGGAAATGCACTTAGCTGGTCATCCGCAGGATCGAACGGATTCAGAGGCTCCCGTAAGAGCACACCTTTCGCAGCGGCAGAGGCAGCTACAGTTGCAGCAAAGGCGGCCATGGAGCACGGTCTCAAGAGCGTAGAAGTCTACGTAAAGGGACCGGGATCCGGAAGAGATTCCGCAGTCAGAGCACTTGAGACTGCAGGGCTCAAGGTAACCATGATTAAGGACATCACACCGATTCCTCACAATGGTTGCAGGCCACCTAAGAAGAGAAGAGTCTAATCGGGAAGGAGGAGTTATATATGTCAAGAGACAGAGGACCTGTACTGAAGAGAGCGAGAGCCCTCGGCATCGAGCCTCAGTACCTGGGTGTAAATAAAAAATCAAAGAGACATGGAGCAGTACGTCGCCGCAAACAGAGCGAGTACGGAATCCAGCTCAACGAAAAGCAGAAAGTAAGATTCACTTACGGACTCAGCGAAACTCAGTTCCGCAACCTGTTCGATAAGGCATCCAAGAGAGCCGGAGGAGCCGGTGAAAACCTGCTCATCATGCTCGAGAGCAGACTGGACAATGTAGTGTTCAGAATGGGATTTGCTGCAACGAGAAGAGAGGCCAGACAGCTTGTAAATCACGGACACTTCCTGGTTAACGGTAAGAAGGCCAATATCCCTTCAATGGAAATCAAGGCTGGCGATGTTGTATCCGTAAGAGAAAAATCAAAATCTTCCCCTAAGTTCGCAGAACTTAAGGAAATGATCATAACAACTCCTGCCTGGATCGACCTGAATGTAGACAAGTTCGAGGGCAAGGTACTGCGTGCACCTGAGCGTGAAGACGTAGACCTTCCGATCGAAGAGCACTACATAGTAGAGTTCTACTCTAGATAAAAGGGTCGGTAGCCGGACACACCGGCACGAATTGAACACTATCAATTGAATATACAGGACAGGAGGAAGAGAATGATCGAGATTATTAAGCCAACAATCACTAAAGAAGTTGATGCAAATGGGCAGTATGGCAAGTTCGTGATCGAGCCTCTCGAGAGAGGATACGGTACAACTCTCGGTAACTGTATGAGAAGAGTACTTCTCAGCTCTCTTCCGGGCGCAGCCATCACATCGGTCAAGATAGACGGAATTCTTCATGAGTTTTCGACGATTCCGGGTGTCAAGGAAGATGTTACCGAAATCATCCTCAACCTGAAGAGACTTGCGGTCAAGATTGACGGCGATGAGGACACAAGAGCCATCATTAACGCAGTAGGACCTAAAGAGGTAACTGCAGCAGACATAATCGTCGATTCGCAGACAGAGATTTTCAATCCGGATCTGCACATCGCTACCCTCGCAGAGAATGCGACTCTCGTTATGGAGATGAACATCGCGACAGGTAAAGGTTATGTGCCTGCAGAGCAGAATAAGACCGATGAGACACCTATCGCAGTTATACCGGTAGATTCGATCTTCACACCGGTAAAGAAGGTCAACTTCTCAGTTGAGAATACCAGAGTCGGACAAGTTACCGACTTTGACAGATTGATTGTAGAGATATGGACCGACGGATCAATCGCACCTGAAGAGGGTGTTTCCATCGGAGCCAAGATCATACAGGAGCATCTGGATCTGTTCATAGGTCTAGGAGCTGAAGTAGGCGACATGAAATTCATGATTGAAAAGGACGAGGACCGCAAGGAGAAAGCACTCGTCATGGCCATAGAGGAACTCGAACTTTCGGTAAGATCCTTTAACTGCCTCAAGAGAGCATCCATCAATACAGTTGAGGAACTCACTCAGAAGACAGAAGAGGATATGATGAAGGTAAGAAACCTCGGAATGAAGTCGCTGGTAGAAGTAAAGAACAAGCTGGCTGAGCTGGGATTATCCCTCAAGCCGAGCGATGATGAATAATCGAAAGGAGTAGATTGATGAAAGGTTATAAGAAGCTGGGCAGAAATTCTGCACACAGAAAATCCATGCTGAGAAACCTGGTAACCGATCTCTTCAGAGAAGGTAGAATCACAACTACTGAAATGAGAGCTAAAGAAGCAGGCCGTCAGGCTGAGAAGCTTATCACAATAGCAAAGAAGGGCGACCTTCACGCAAGAAGACAGGTTCTCGAGTATGTATTTGACGAGGACGTTGTGACAAAGCTCTTCGATGAGATCGCTCCGGGCTATGAGAGCCGTAACGGCGGATATACCAGAATCCTCAAGCTTGGACCTAGACAGGGAGATAATGCAGAAGTCGTATATCTTGAACTCGTCTAGCGGACAATAAATAATGTTTCCTTAGTTGTACGGCTTTGCCGCGAGGTAGGAAACATTGATCTTCGGAGGCAAGCTCCTCCGATAGATGCGCATGATTTTGATAGAGGTCGCTCTCGTGTACTCACTTACGATTCAAAGTAAGCTCCGTGCACTCGAGCGGCCTCTTTCGCGTCCTGCATCTGTTTCTTGCCCGCTATTAAATTACGAATCTTTTATTATGCCATTACGTTTATTGCTGAAACTATGTCATTTTTGAATTGTCCTTAGGCCCTTTTTACTATGAAAAATGCGCCTAAAGTGTTAAAATTACTATGTACGTTTTCAGAAGGAGTAATGACGTGACGAAGGTACAGAAAAAGAAAGCAATAATAGTGTTTGCCGTGATTGCTCTCGTCTTTATGGCGGGTGCCATACTCACGGGACACGGAGAAAAGCACGAGACCGTGCAGGAGATGATGAGGGACAGCGTACTTCATGATCTCAACAAGATTAGCTTGCTCGGAATTAAGGATGTAAACCCGGGACTTATCGCGGGCTTCATTGTTTCGGGCTTTTTGATTTTATTCGCACTCTTCTGCAGGATATTCGTAATACCGAAGTTCAAGCTGGTGCCGGGCAAATTCCAGACGATATTGGAGACCGTAGTCGGACTCTTTGACGGTATGGCCAAGACCAATTCGCATCATCTGAACGGATTCCTCGGAGCATATATCTTTGCGGCAGGTGCGTTTATCTTTACGGGAACGCTCTTTGAACTCTTCGGGGTTCAGGCAGTGACCACAAACGGGCATTCCATATCGCTTCCTGCGCCGTTTTCGGATATTAACGGAGCGATAATGATGGGTTGCCTCTCGTATCTGGTAATACTGTCCGGAGGAATTATCGGGAACGGAATTAAGGGCGTAGGAAAGACCCTTAAGGAGTTCTCTCTTCCGATATCTCTCAGCTTCAGGTTGTTCGGAGCCCTCCTTTCCGGAGCGCTCGTAACGGAGCTGGTTTATTACTACTCCGGACTCAGCTATGGCCTTCCGGTGCTGGTAGGTGTGCTCTTCACACTGCTACACGCACTGATACAGGCATACGTACTCACCATGCTGACTTCACTCTTCTACGGAGAGGTATCGGAAAAGACCGAGAAGAAAAAGAAGAAGAAAGTGGATGAAGCCGAAGAAAAGGCTGATGCCGAAGAAAGAGATCAAGAGATGGCCGATACTAACGAACAGGAAGCGGCTGCGTAATAAATAAGTAAAACTATCAAGTAATAATGATCATCACACACTAAGGAGAAGCAAAATGATTAACTCAAAATCAATCACCAGACTGGCGCTCGTGCTGGGAGCGGTAATCGCCGTATTGGGAGCAATCGCTACTGTAGGCGTATTTGCGGCAAACGAGACAGCTGATGCAGCAGCCGCTGCAGGATCGGGCCTGACCATAGGTCTTAAGTCCATCGCGGCAGGTGTTGCCATCGGACTTGCTGCCGGAGGCGGCGGAATCGGCATGGGTATCATCGGAGGTAGAGCTTCCGAGGGAATTGCCAGGCAGCCTGAGGCTGAGGGTAAGATCAGGACCAACTTCATGCTCGGTCTTGTATTTATCGAGACAGCCATCATTTACGCATTGCTGGTAGTAATACTTATCATATTCGTGCTGTAGCTGCGGCGGGAATCAATACTTAAGATACTTAGGAGAATTATCATGACCGGAGTACCACTTAATGTAGATTGGCAGCAGATACTGCTTCATCTATTTAACTTCACAATACTCTTCGGAGCGCTGTACATCCTGCTTTACAAGCCTGTAAAGGACTTTATGGCGGGAAGAGAAGCGCATTATGCAGAGATGGACAGCAAGGCCAATCTCGCACTTGCCGATGCCGAAAAGAGCAAAGAGAGCTACGAAAGTAAGCTCAAGGCTTTTGATGAGGAAATGAAGACCAAGAGGACAGAGGCAAGCAAGGAAATCGAAGCCGAAAGAGAGAAAAAGCTCAGCGCCGCTAAGGAGGAGGCAGACAAGATAGTTGCCGATGCCAAGAGCGCTGCAGATAAGGAAAAGACTGAAATAATCAAATCTGCACAGAAAGAAATCACCGGAATGGTCACGGATGCCATGGAGAAGATCACGATTGAGACTACATCCGAGGCATACGACCGCTTCCTGGATGCTGCTGAGGAGAAGGATAAATGATTAATGAAGAAAAAATCCTGACTGCAAAGCTGTATTCGGAAGTAGAGCCGAGCAAAGAACAGCGAGCCAGATTCGGGAAGTTTCTTAAGAATAAATACGGGCAGGACGTAGAGCTCGAGTGGATTAAATCGGACGAGTATCCGGGCGGTTTCCGTATGGAAGTCGGACCTGATATCTACGATTGGTCGCTTGAGGGAAGGTTCCGCCAGCTCAGAGACACTCTGGTAGAGATGCCTACGGAAGAGGGCAGCATTATACCTCTTCTCAAGGAGTCTATTTCATCGTGGACACCTGAGGCTCTTGCAGAGCAGATAGGAGAAGTCCTGACTGTTGGAGACGGAATTGCCACCGTAAAAGGACTTGAGGAGGCCACCTTCGGAGAGATCCTTATATTTGCCGAGGGCGTAAGGGGCATGGTACAGGATATCCGAGAGGATGAGATAGGCTGCGTACTCTTCAATGATGATGAGTGCGTTACCCAGGGATCCGAGGTAAAGAGAACGGGGAAGACCGCAGGTACTCCTGTAGGTGAAGACTTCCTCGGAAGAGCCGTAGATTCACTCGGAACACCTATAGACGGTCTCGGAGAAATCAGCGCTGCGGGTTATATGCCTGTAGAGGCGGCAGCTCCGCCTATCATTGACAGGCAGCCTGTAGATACGCCGCTTGAGACGGGTATCTTCTCCATAGACTCCATGTTCCCTATAGGAAGAGGACAGAGAGAACTTATCATAGGAGACAGGCAGACGGGCAAGACCGCTATTGCGACGGATGCAATCATCAACCAGAAGGGAAAGAACTGCATCTGCATATATGTTGCTATAGGTCAGAAGACCTCGTCTGTAGTACATATACAGCAGACTCTTAAAAAGCACGGTGCTCTCGATTACACGATCATCGTATCGGCATCGGCAAGTGATCCTGCACCGCTTCAGTACATCGCCCCTTATGCGGGATGCGCTATGGCAGAATACTTCATGAACAAGGGAGATGACGTCCTCATTATCTACGACGATCTTTCAAAACACGCCGTAGCATACAGAGCGCTTTCGCTCTTGCTCGAAAGAGCGCCGGGACGTGAGGCGTATCCGGGAGACGTATTCTATCTGCACTCAAGACTTCTGGAAAGAGCCGCAAGGCTTTCGGACGAGATAGGAGGAGGTTCCATTACGGCTCTTCCTATCGTAGAGACCCAGGCAGGAGATGTATCGGCATATATACCGACCAATATCATTTCGATTACGGACGGTCAGATATTCCTCGAGTCGGATCTCTTCTTTGCGGGACAAAGACCTGCCGTAAACGTTGGTCTTTCCGTATCCCGTGTAGGCGGAGATGCTCAGACCAAGGCCATGAAGAAGGCCGCAGGTACGCTCAGAATCGATCTGGCACAGTACCGCGAGATGGAGGTCTTCACACAGTTTGCCTCCGATCTCGATGAGCAGACCAAGAGACAGCTGGATTACGGACAAGGGCTCATGCGTATGCTGAGGCAGTCGCAGTACGCTCCGAAGTCTCAGCACGAGCAGGTACTCACGCTTGTAATGGCGCTGGCACATACCATGGAAGGTATCAATGCGGATGACGTGCCTGCTTTCATAGATGAATTCATCAAGATGTTCGAGAGAGATCATTCGGATATCTGCGAGCGCATCGATAATGAGGGAGTGCTTGATGATGATTTGAAACAGGAGATAATCGATATTTCCAAGAAGTTCAGAGAGTCTTCGATAGCATAGTTCTTAAAAGGGAGTTTTCAGGGGAAATATACATTTTTGATTAAAAAACGCGAAATATGTATATTTTCGGACATATATACTTTGCCCAGATTAACAATAATGCTGAGAAAAAGCATTATTGTTAAGTGCTAGCAGGATTCCTTCAAGACTTCTTTAAAAAAATATACATATTCGGGAGTTTTTTACGAAATATGTATATTATGCGATAAAAGTGCGAAATGGCATCGACTAAAGAGATTAAGAACAGAATAAAGAGCGTCGGAGATACGCAGAAGATTACGAATGCGATGTACATGATCGCATCCACCAAGATGCGCCGTGCGACCAAAGAGGCATCGGAGGCGCAGCCGTATTTTAATCTGCTCAGAGACGAGATCCGCAGAATATTTGCCCTCGAAGACAATATAGATATCAGATATGTAGACTCGACTGTCGATGAGGAGGTAGCGGGAGGCAGAAACGGTATTCTCGTCATTACGGCAGATAAGGGGCTTGCCGGTGCATACAACCAAAGCGTAGTTAAAGAAGCTCTTGCTCAGATGGAAAAGAGCGATGAGTACAAGTTCTATGTAGTGGGCGACTACGGATGGAGGTATTTCAGGACTAACGGATATAACGTGGAAGAAAGCTTTACGCATTCGATGCACCAGCCTTCTCTTGCTATGGCCAGAGACATCACGGCCGAACTCTTAAAGGACTTTGATGCAGGCGTGATAGACAGGATATATGTTTGCTACACGGAGTACACGGGCGGCATGAGTGCAGGCATTGCAAGGCATGAGAGACTTGTTCCCTTCGATAAGGACGACTTCGTGACGGAAGGGGATGAACTCGGAAAGTATGCGGAAAATGTATTTTCTTATGAGCCGGACAGAAAGACCGTGCTGATGAGGACGCTCCAGTCATATCTGGTGGGATACATATACGGAGCATTGGTAAACAGTTATTCGTCGGAGCAGACCGCGCGTATGATGGCCATGGAAGCCGCTGATGACAATGCATGCGAGCTACTCGATGCACTCAATCACGAATATAACCATATCAGGCAAAACGCCATAACACAGGAAATAACAGAGATATCTTCGGGAGCCAGGAGCCTGGCCAGGAAGAAAAAGAAAAAATCACAGTCGACATAAAAGGAGATTAGTATGACCGGACGCATAGTGCAGGTTTCGGGATCGGTAATAGACGTATTGTTTGAAAACGGGCAGCTGCCAAAGATAAACGAGGCGCTGACAGTGGAGCTTTCTGACAGGACGCTTGTCATGGAAGTCGCACAGCACATAGGCGGCAACATGGTAAGATGTATCATGCTCTCGGGTTCCGAGGGAATGAGCAACGGTATGGAAGTCACCGCGACGGGAGATTCAATTACGGTGCCTGTCGGTGAGGTTGTTCTCGGCAGGATGTTTAACGTTCTCGGAGAAACCATAGACGGAGGAGCTCCTCTTCCTGACGGTGTTGAGAGAAATTCAATTCACAGAAAAGCTCCGGGCTTTGATGAAATAAGCCCGTCGGTAGAGATACTCGAGACCGGCATCAAGGTAATAGACCTTCTGGAACCTTACGCAAAGGGCGGCAAGATCGGACTCTTCGGCGGAGCCGGAGTAGGAAAGACCGTACTTATACAGGAGCTCATTCACAACGTGGCCATGGAGCACGGAGGATACTCCATATTTACCGGAGTAGGAGAGCGTTCGAGAGAAGGAAACGACCTTTGGAAGGAGATGAACGAGGCCGGCGTTATGGATAAGACAGCCATGGTCTTCGGTCAGATGAACGAGGCTCCGGGAGTTCGTATGAGAGTGGGACTGTCCGGTCTTACGATGGCTGAGTATTTCAGAGACAAAGAAAACAAAGACGTATTGCTCTTTATAGATAATATATTCAGATTCGTGCAGGCGGGTTCTGAGGTATCGACCTTGCTCGGACGCATGCCTTCTGCGGTAGGATACCAGCCTACGCTGGCGTCTGAGATGGGTGCTCTTCAAGAGAGAATTACATCCACAAAGGCCGGCTCCATCACATCCGTGCAGGCTGTATACGTACCTGCCGATGACCTGACAGACCCGGCACCTGCAACCACATTTGCCCACTTGGATGCGACGACGGTACTTTCTCGTAAGATTGCCGAGATGGGACTTTATCCTGCGGTCGATCCGCTTGACTCAACATCCCGTATACTCGAGGCTGACATAGTAGGTAAAGAGCATTACGAGGTGGCCAGAAAGGTGCAGGAGACACTTCAGAAATATGCGGAACTCCAGGACATAATCGCGATACTCGGTATGGATGAACTTTCAGATGAGGATAAGGACACGGTATACAGAGCGCGTAAGGTACAGAGGTTCCTATCGCAGCCGACTCATGTAGCGGAGAAGTTCACGGGTATGCCGGGCGTATACGTTCCTGTTAAGGAAGCCATCAAGGGCTTCGCTGCGATTGTGGAAGGTGAGATGGATGAGTATCCTGAGGCGGCCTTCTTCAATGTCGGCACCATCGATGATGTAATAAAGAAGGCAAAGACATTGTAATTGCGAAAAAGAGATGGATAGTTTCAAGTTGCAGATAATGGCCAGCGATCATATGGTATACGACGGTGATGCAAAGTCCGTGTCGCTTAATACGACAGAGGGCAGCATCGGTATTATGGCGCACCATATGAACCTCATCATGGCTGTCGTGCCCGGCATGCTGACATATGTGCCGTCTGACGGAAGTGAAGCGGGAGATAAGGAAGAAGTCATCGTCTCCGACGGTCTGTTAAAGGTGGAAAACGGAGGGGTAATGATACTCGTTGACTCGGCGGAATATCCGGAAGATATCGACGAAGCTCGTGCGAAAAGAGCGGAAGATGAGGCTAGAGAGAAACTCCGCAGGGCCAATTCAAGCCGAGAGATGGCCATGATAAGCGCGGAGCTCTCCCGTGCGATGAGCAGGATAAAGGCCTCCAAGAATAAGCATAAGTTGTAGGGGACTGGGACGGACGGAAGAGGAAAAGAAAATGGCTGAAAAGAAAAAGTATGATGTGGTAATTGTTGGAGCGGGCCCGGGCGGAATATTCGCGGCCTATGAGCTCACCAAGAACAATACAGATCTCAGCGTGGCTGTGCTCGAAGCGGGCACGGAGCTTCACAAGAGAAAATGCCCTATAGACGGGGTTAAGGTCAAGACCTGCATTCATTGCAATACCTGCTCTATCATGAGCGGTTTCGGCGGTGCAGGCGCTTTTTCTGACGGTAAATATAATATTACGAACGACTTCGGCGGAACTCTGTATGAGTATATCGGAAAAGAAGAGGCTATCGAACTAATGAAATACGTGGACGGCATTAATATGTCGCACGGCGGAGAGGGCACGAAGCTTTATTCGACTGCTAATTCCACATTGAAGAAGGTCTGCATGCAGAATAAGCTGAAGCTTCTCGATGCTTCGGTTCGTCATCTCGGCACGGATATAAACTATGTTGTGTTGGAGAATCTGTATGAAGAGTTAAAAGAGAAGGTAGACTTTAAGTTCTCTACCACGGTTACCAAGATTGAAGTGGAAGATGACGGATATAAAATCATTACTTCCGTGGGTGCTCTCAAATGCGATAAGTGCATCGTCTCCGTAGGCAGAAGCGGCAGCAAGTGGATAGAAGGCATTTGCAAGGAGCTCGGTATCGAGACTCAGTCGAATCGTGTGGATATCGGAGTCAGGGTGGAGCTGCCGGCAGTTCTCTTCTCGCATCTGACAGATGAGCTCTATGAGAGCAAGATAGTATATAAGACCGAAAAGTTCGAGGACAAAGTCCGTACGTTCTGTATGAACCCTAAGGGCAGCGTGGTTACCGAAAACACCAACGGCATCGTTACGGTAAACGGACACAGCTATGAGGATCCTGCCAAGCAGACAGATATGACCAACTTCGCACTCCTGGTATCCAAGCACTTCTCGGAGCCTTTCAAGGACAGCAACGGATACGGTGAGAGCATTGCCAGGCTATCCAATATGCTGGGCGGAGGCGTCATAGTGCAGAGATTCGGAGATCTAATAAGGGGAAGAAGGTCCAATCAAAAGAGACTTGCGGACAGCTTTGCAAGGCCGACTCTGAAGGCAGAGCCGGGAGACCTCAGCCTCGTGCTTCCGAAGCGTATACTCGACGGCATCATCGAGATGATATATGCACTCGATAAGATAGCACCGGGAACAGCCAATGACGACACTCTCCTCTACGGAGTTGAGGTAAAGTTCTACAATATGGACGTCAAGCTTAATAAGAACCTGGAGACCAAGTACAAAGGCCTCTACATGATAGGCGACGGCAGCGGCGTAACGCATTCTCTCTCGCATGCATCGGCGAGCGGAGTATTCGTCGCAAGGGACATTTTAGAAGCGAATTAAGATTGTTAGAATAGCAGCTTTGTGTTAGAATATATGAGCGTTAAACGGTGGGCGATTTGCCGTGCGCGGGGGCCCTGCGCAACAGGGCTCCGTGAACCATGTCAGGACTGAGAAGTAGCAGCATTAAGCGACCTGTCTTGTGTGCCGCAGACCAGCCTCTGCGCATAGCAAATCGCCTTCCGCTTTTTTTATAGAAAAGGAGTATTATGCAAACTGCATTATACAGGGCTGAGAGACCTGAAATATTCGAAGACATAATAGGCCAGAAGCACATCGTAAGAATACTGCAAAACCAGTTAAAGACGGATACGGTGAGCCAGGCTTATCTTTTTGCGGGCACTCACGGCACGGGCAAGACCAGTACCGCGAGGATACTGGCGAAGGCCGTGAACTGCACGGGCGCTTCGGAGTATCCTCCTTGCGGCAAGTGCGAGAATTGCGAAGCAATCCGTGAGGGCCGATTCGTGGACTGCATTGAGCTCGATGCAGCATCAAATAACGGGGTAGATGATCTTCGTGCGATAGTGGATATGGTAAAGTATCCGCCTTCAATCGGAAAGTACAAAGTATATATAATTGACGAAGTTCATATGCTGAGTCAGGCGGCAGAGAATGCTTTTCTCAAGACTCTGGAAGAACCGCCTGAGCACGCCATATTCATACTTGCAACTACAGATCCTCAGAAGGTAAGAGCCACAATAAGATCAAGGTGCATGGAGCTTAACTTCAGGCGAGTCACCGAGGATGAGATGATGGCGGGCATGCAGAGGATATGTGAAAAGAGAGGCATCAAGGCAGCCGACGATGCACTGGCTACTATTGCGGCCAGGGCTGACGGCTCGGTCAGAGATGCACTCTCCATACTCGAGCAGTGCATCGCGGCGGGCGACAAAGAGCTGGGCAGAAGCCTCGTGCTTGAATACACAGGCGCCGCCGGCGAGGACTTCTTCCTCGCGCTGACCGACGCCGTACTGGCAGGAGATGCAGGAAAGACCCTCATTTATATCGACGAGATAATAAAGAGGGGTAAGGACGCCCGGCAGATACTAAAGGACTGGCTCAAGCATCTGAGAGACCTCATGGTGGCCAAGTACGTCAAGAATCCTGAGAGAATCGTCGGAATGTCTGCTGAGAATATCGCAAGGGTATCCGCTCAGGCAGAAAAGACAGGCCCGGACTTTATAGAAAGAGCCATTAAACTCATATCCGAATACATCAATATGGGAAGGTATTCGGAAAGGCCGAGAATACTTCTTGAAACTGCAGCCGTCAAACTCGCGACTGAAAGAAGCAGCGTCAAAGCTGTGCCTATAGTACCGGTCAGACAAGAAGCACCAAAGGCTGCACCGGAGCCTGCAACAGAGGCTGCAGAAGACGTGGAACATCTGACGGATCTCAGGCAATTATTCCCGGAAGATTCCGAGGAAAAAGAGGCCGAAGAGCCGGACATCTCCCCGGATGCGGGAGATGCTCAGGAAATGTGGGATAGAATCGTGCAGGAGGTTTCGGAAACAGACAGGAGCTTTTTGAGTCTTGTAGGACACAGCTCAGAGGCCCTTGACTTCGACTCAGGAGAACTCAAGGTGGCCGTAAGGCCGGGCAAGATAAGACTTGCCGAAGAAAAGATTAGGGATATAACTGAAGCTGCAAGAAAACTCTATGGTAAGGGCATAATAATATCTCTCAAGAGAGCCGAACAGGACGAGGGCCTGCGTAAGACCTACGAAATGACCGAAAGAGAAACCATGGAGATACTTCAGAACGATAAGTTCATGAATGAAGCGGCACAGGATGTGGAAGAATTATTCGGAATGAAGCCGACTATAGAGAGCTGATCCGAAATATATATCAGGAGGAATAAAATGGGTAAAGGAATGAAGGCCGGAAAGAAGCCTAAGAACAGAGCGCCGGGAGCCGGCGGCGGAAGAGGCGGCCAGTCTGATATGCAAAAGCAGCTGAGACAGCTCCAGGCCATGCAGGCTGAGATGGAGCAAGCTCAGGCGGAGCTCGCTGAAAAGGAAATCACGACCACTGCAGGAGGCGGTGCGGTTGAGGTTACCATCAACGGAAACAAAGAGATCACAAAGCTCACAGTAGATAAAGACGTAGTGGATCCGGATGATGTTGAAATGCTGCAGGATCTCGTAATGGCTGCGGTAAATGAGGCCATTCGCCAGATGGAAGAGCTGACCGAAAACGCCATGAATGAGATAACGGGCGGATTCGGCGGCATGGGTATTCCCGGTTTTTAGAAACGTCAGATGAGGCAGTATCCGAGATCGCTGAACAAGCTGATAAATGAGCTGGGCAAACTCCCCGGAATTGGCGGTAAGACCGCTCAAAGACTGGCATTCCATATCCTGAGTCTCACAGACAGGGAGGCAGAGGACCTTGCGGATGCGATTTCGACTGCCAAGAAATCCCTTCATTACTGTGAAATATGCGGAAACCTCACGGACTCCGATAAATGCAGGATATGTGAAGACAAGGAAAGAGATGAGACAGTTATATGTGTCGTAGAAACTCCTCAGGATGTCATGGCCATGGAAAGGGTCAGGGAGTTCAAGGGAAGATACCACGTGCTGCACGGTGCGCTTTCCCCTATAGACGGCATAGGACCCAATGAACTAAATCTCGCTAGTCTTATAAAAAGGCTGCAGGAAAATCCTGAGGTAAAAGAGCTAATACTTGCCACCAACCCGAACATAGAAGGCGAGGCCACCGCCATGTACGTGGCAAGCCTGATAAAACCGAGCGGCATCAAGGTAACGAGAATCGCTCACGGTCTTCCGATCGGAGGAGACCTCGAATATGCGGATGAAGAGACGCTCTTTAAGGCCATGGAAGGCAGACGGGAGCTCTAGATAAAAAGATAAGATAAGGAGATACTCCAAACTATGAAAAAGAAGAAAACACTCTCAATGAAGGAGACCATAGTCGTAGCCAGTACGCTCTTCGGCATGTTCTTCGGTGCGGGTAACCTCATTTTTCCGGTTCATCTCGGACAGATGGCGGGCAGTAATTCATGGCCTGCAATTATAGGTTTTTGCATTACCGCAGTGACCATACCTATCCTTGCGGTAGCAGCCATAGGTAATACGCACAGCGACAACCTCATGCAGCTTGCCAGCAAGGCCGGCGGCAAATATGGAAGGATATTCACAGCTGCGCTCTACCTGACCATAGGACCTTTCTTTGCAATCCCGAGATGCGCATCGGTATCATTTACGACGGGCGTTGCACCTTTGGTAGGTGACAAGGGTCAGTGGATAGCACAGCTCATTTTCACATTCATATTCTTTGCGATTGTCATGTTTTTCTCGCTCCGTCCGAGCGGAATTACGACATGGATAGGGCGCATAATTAACCCGATATTCCTCGCATTTCTCGCAATTCTCGTCATAGTGGCGCTCATCAATCCGGGAGCTCCTATGTCGGAGGTGGCACCGACTGACGCATATCAGAGCGGAGCCCTCTTTAACGGATTCCTCGAAGGATACGGCACAATGGATGCCATAGCGGGACTCGCATTCGGCATCGTAATCATAAATGTTGTAAGAGATCTCGGTGTCGATGATGACGGAGATGTTGCAAGAGAGACGGTTAAGTCCGGAGTATTCACGGGACTTCTCATGGCCGTCATCTACATCCTGACCATTATAATGGGTGCACAGTCAAGAGGACTCTTCGAGCTTTCGGATAACGGCGGAATCGCCCTCACACAGATTTCGAATCACTATCTCGGAAGCTTCGGCAGCATCGTGCTTGCACTTACAATCACATTTGCCTGTCTTAAGACTGCAATCGGTCTTGTCACAAGCTGCGGAGAGATGTTCGTAAAGGTCATTCCGGGCAAACTGAATTACAGGGGATGGGCCATGGTATTTACACTCTTCTCGTTCATAGTATCGAATGTGGGCCTCACTGCAATCATCACATATGCAGTGCCTGTTCTGATGCTCCTCTATCCGCTTGCAATTACGCTTATAATCCTGGCGCTTACAGAAGGACTCTTCGGAAAGCGCAAGGAAGTATATATGTGGGTAACCATAGGTGCATTCATACCGGCCTTGTTTGACTTCTTCAAGGCGCTCGGAGTAGGCCCTGTGGCCACGCTCGGTTCCAAGATATTCCCGTTCTTTGACCTGGGCCTCGGATGGGTTGTTCCGTCGCTTATAGGTCTTGTCCTCGGACTGGCTTTCAGCATGGCCAAAAGCAAGTCCGAAGCAGCTTAGGAATATAAGGACGGTGTAAAGTAAAAGTGGAGTTTTAAGAGAAGAGAGCACGCGTCTTAGGGCCCACCCAGACTGGCCCGCCCCAGGCGGACGCGTGATCAAAAAAAGAAAAATAGAGATTGATTCCTAATGTAA
>Ga0256406_1001711_pt1 | contig 34321 bp, 33 predicted proteins | sample RumenRJG_03DNA_FD_185986 | JGI IMG/M metagenome (GOLD analysis project Ga0256406, IMG submission 185986) | Bovine rumen microbial communities from Lethbridge, Alberta, Canada - RJG_03 | ecosystem: Host-associated > Mammals > Digestive system > Stomach > Rumen | place: Canada: Alberta | collected...
GCAGCCAAACCCTAAAGCGGAACAGCAGCCAAACCCTAAAGCGGAACAGCAGCCAAACCCTAAAGCGGAACAGCAGCCAAACCCTAAAGCGGAACAGCAGCCAAACCCTAAAGCGGAACAGCAGCCAAACCCTAAAGTAGGGTACGATATTCCCTGATGGGAGGCCTAATATGAAATACATGCCTAGGATAGCTGACGAAGAGCTTTCAAAGCGTCTTGACCGTTCTGGTGCACTTCTTGTACGCGGGCCAAAGTGGTGCGGCAAGACGTCGACCTGTCAGCAGGTAGCAAAGAGCTCCCTTATGCTTCGCGATCCAGATGTGCTTGCTGCTAGCGCGGATGCACTTGAGATACAGCCGTCTCTCCTGCTGAGAGGAGGCAAACCGCGCCTGATTGATGAGTGGCAGGTAGCTCCTGTGCTCTGGGATACGGTAATCAATGCCGTGGATGTTGCGGGCGGCGTTCCAGGCCAGTATATCTTGACTGGTTCTGCAACTCCTCTCAGCCTCGACGAGGAGGATGCTCCGAAGCATACGGGAACAGGCCGTATCGCGCGCATGGAGATGGATACCATGACGCTGGAAGAGTCGGGGGATTCCTCCAAAGACGTGAGTTTGGCAAAACTCTTTGAGGAGAATGGGCGCGTCCAGGGAAGCTCGGATATCGATATCGAGGGCTATGCTGAACTCATCTGCAATGGAGGCTGGCCCGCGCCCATCTCGTTCGGAAGGCCAGATCCAGGCATCGCGGAAGATTACATAGAGGCGCTCTGCGAAACAGATGTCTCACAAGCTGCAAACCAGGATCTTGATTCATCAAGGACACGGGCTCTTCTGCGCTCTCTTGCGCGCTGCAGCGCTCAGGAAGCATCGTTGGCAACCCTTCTGGCAGATGTCCAGGACACGGTCAAGATCAGCGACCCGACGCTCAGGGTCTATCTCAATGCGCTGCGTAGGCTTTATGTCATTACTGATATCGAAGCCTGGGCTCCCAATCTTCGTTCCAAGACACCGCTTCGCAAGGCACGTGTCTGGCACCTGTGCGATCCGTCTCTTGCGGCAGCTGCGCTGGGCTGCAATGCGCAAGGACTGCTCAACGACCTGAATACCATGGGCTATCTGTTCGAGACGCTCTGCGTTCGCGATCTGCGCGTGTATGCACGTCCGCTCGGAGGGAGAATCTATCACTATCGAGACAAAAACGGCCTCGAGGCTGATGCTGTCATCCAGCTCAATGATGGGCACTGGGCTGGCATAGAGGTGAAGCTCGGAGGCAAGGACCGCATAGAGGAAGGCGCCGGCAATCTCTTGTCGCTATCTGAGAAGGTGGATCACGAGAAGATGGGTGCTCCGAGTTTCCTGATGGTGCTGACCGGGGGCAAGTATGCCTACACGCGGCCTGATGGTGTCCATGTCGTTCCGCTTGGCTGTCTGGCACATTGACCAGATGGCTCCATCTTTCGATGTTCCTCTGATACAAAGTCGGCCCGCCTCCATCTGGAAGCGGGCTGACTGGGCAATTGGCTGTCTGAGTAGGCTCTACTTGACGAGCTGGATCTTCTCCACATCGTCGCGGTGGGTCTCGCGGTAGAGCACGAAGCGGTGGCCGATGACCTGGACGACGGCAGAATGGGTCGGTCGGGAGAGGGCAATAGCAGCCTCGCGGGTGTCCATGCCAGCGCTTCCCTGGACAGAGCACTTCACCAGCTCATGGGCTTCGAGTGCATTGTCCATCTGGTGCACGACAGCATCCGTGATGCCTGCCTTGCCGATGCCTACGGTTGCCTCGAGCCTGTTGGCGAGGCTGCGGAGCTGCCTGATCTGGCGGCCGGTGAGTTCCATGGAATCCTCTTTCTGGAAAGTGCAGGCAGAGATGTCTGCCTGCCTCGTATCTGTGATGGGCCGGCAGCGGTGTCCGGCAATCTGGCCCACCCGATGATACGGTATCGGATGGCAGGATGAGGCAAATACTCCTGCAATCCATGAGCGGAAGGACAGACATGCAGGAGCTGCGCCCCTGCCTACTGCCGGTTCAGGATCCCTGCCGCCTCGCGGCCGCTCATGCCAGGCGTGATGCCAAGGGCTTCGGCGGCAGGCGTCATGCCGGTGATCTTGTTCGTGAGGACCTCATCGAAGCTCGACCCTGCGACACGCACGGCTGCATCGCCGAGCTGCTCTGCCTTCTTGAGGCTCAGGTATCCGCACATGAGAAAGCCCCTGGCACAGCGGATCACAAGCAGGTTTGCGTGTCCCTCGCCGGCAAGTGCCGGCACCATGGTTCCTTCTGCATATCCATTGTCCAGTCTGATGAGCTCGGTCGTAGTCATTGCTCCTCCTCTGCTCTGGCTGCTCCGGCAGCTTGGATCGGTCCGCTTCGATGATACGGCGGATACATTTCCTGCTCGTTTACTTGGCAGGGCGTCCCTTGCGCTTCATCCTGATGGGAAGGGCCGCCAGGGCCTCGAGCGTTTTCTGGGCTGCCGCCTCTGCCTGGGCAATCTCGTCAGAGGCAAGGCCTGCCTCCTCGAAGGCTTCCTGTGCCGCTGCGGCATAGTTCCTCTTGTGCTTCTTGTTGAGGGCATTCCAGTCGATATGCGCAAAGCGGGGGACGAGCATATCGGCGCAGGGCAGCTTTCCCTGCTTCATGAGGACAGCGAGGACGGGATATCCTGCATATCCTTGCCAGTAGCTTGCATTGTCGTTCGAGGAATACGTGTCTTCGGTCCAGCTGACCATGTAGTGCTTGGCACCGTTCGAGGAAGCGACGTCTGCGGTGTCCTCTCCCATCTCGACCCTGCCATCGGCAAGGGCGCTCCATGCTTCATAGACCTTCTGCAGAGGCGGCAGCTTCTCCATGCTTCACCTTTCTCGCGGCTCTTCTGACTGCCATCATAGCCGTCCTTGGCAACAGGACTTCGCTTCAGGGCAGTGCCGTGCCGTCAAGAGTCTGTCTGCCTTTGCAGGCGTCCCTGGCAGAGAGCCGGGGCTGTGGGAGAATGGTCACGCTCTGGAAAGCGGCAGAAACAGGAGACTTCCATGAAGCAATACATTGTCGATGCCTTTACCGACCAGCTCTTTTGCGGGAACCAGGCTGCCGTCTGCGTCGTCGACGAATGGCCTACCGACCGGCTGATGCAAGACATCGCGAAGGAGAACCGGTTCTCGGAGACGGCATTCGTCGTGCGGGAGCAGCAAGGGTGGCATCTGCGCTGGTTCACGCCGGGCGGTGAGATCGACTTCTGCGGGCATGCGACCCTCGGCACCGCATTCGTGCTCTTCCGCTTCTATTGTCCGGATGCCGCATCCATTGCCTTCGACACGCAGGTGGGCAGGTGCTCTGTCGAGCGGCAGGGCGACCTCTATGTGATGGACTTTCCGTCCTACGCCTGCACAGCCGTTCCTGTCACTGATGCTATGGAGGCAGCGATTGGCGTGAGGCCCAAGGAGGCCTATCTCGACCGTGATCTTATGCTCGTGCTTCCCTCGGAGAAAGACGTCCGCGAGCTCCATCCCGACCAGGGACGCCTGAAGGAGCTGGACGGGCTTCTTGTGGCCGTGACGGCACGAGGCGAGAAATACGACTGCGTCTCGCGGGTCTTTGCACCCAAGCTCGCTATCGACGAGGATCCTGTAACCGGTAGCACGCACTGCATGATTGCGCCGTACTGGTGTGCAAGGCTGGGAAAGACGGAGCTCAGCTGCTATCAGGCATCCGAGCGGGGAGGCGAGCTTCGTGCCACCCTGGCGGACGGCCGTGTGAAGATTGCCGGCAAGGCGGTCCTGTTCGCGGAAGCGGAGCTGAGCGTCTAGCTGCCGATGCCTTGCCTTCAGTCCCGCCCGGCCAGCTGCAGCCACGTCGCAGGTCCGTTCGGCAAAGCCTGGGAAATGCCCTTTCGGTATCGCAGTGGCCCGGGTGCCGGAGCGGCTCGCATGGGCCATAAGTCCGGCCCGGAGGCTCCAGTCTGTCCTATGTGCCATGGACACGCCGGACAGGTCCGCGGCAGTCTCCATCATCACGCACGCAAGCAGGCGCGCTGGCTGGCTCAAGGGCTGGGCTGCCCTCAACCGGGCAAAGGAGGCCGGGACGGAGGAAGAGCTCGCGGACAAGAAGAGCATGCGCATTGCCGATCCGTCGGGCTTCAGCAGGAATGCGTTCCTAGCGAAACTGGTCAGCGGGCAATCTCGGACAAGACCGTGTTGACAAAACACACGGAGCATGGCATCCATGCCAGGGGGCAGGATGGGCTCACGCCTCATGCCCTTTTCGAGCCACAGACGCTGGTCATGGCCCCCGGGCTAACGGCGGTCCAGATGGATTCGGCGCTGCGCATGCCGGGCGGGGCTGTCTGGCGGATGCCGAGGCGCGCGGCCGCACCCGGCGGGCTCTTTTCCTGGATGATGCGCTCCCCAGTGGCCGTGATGAAGGCCACAACAGGAACGCTCGGGAAGGAGCGGGAGCGCATGCCCAGCTGGCGGAAGAGAGAGTCTGTCCGCGAAGGCCTCGATGCGACGATCCGGTCCGCCGCAGCGCTGCCAGGGGCTTCAGGAGCATCGCCTGCTACAGAACGATGACATTCCTGAGATGGGGCCACCTGGGCTTCGCTTCCCAGAAGAAGCTGGCAGGTGTTGCCCGCCAGAAACAGCGAAGAGCCCTTTTTGCCGCTTCAGACGGCTGGCATGGCGCATGGAGCGCGCTCCGATGCGGTGCTTTGGAGACTGTGCCGCAGGGGCTTTCCGGGCTTCTTCTCCTGGCAGCCTGATGCCGTTCCCCGAGAATCATCAAGCGGCGAACGGTCTGAATGGCTGGCCGCCTCTAAGGAAGCTTTCTTTCAAGGGAGGACGCACGACCTGGTCCGGCTGCAGACTTTGGCGTTCTTGCCTGCATGTGGTAACCGGGGCGTTGCGGATCCGTCCGCTCGATGCGCCTGGGTCTACAATGCCTCAGACTGCGTCGCTGCCGGTGGGTGGCGCCACGGCACAGGCGGATTGCGAAAGGAACCTTGTGGACAGCTTCATCTTCAGCGTCAATGCGACATTTCCCATCTTTCTTACCATGCTCCTGGGCATGTTCCTGCGGCATATCGGGCTGATGGACAGGCGCTTTGCAGACTACCTCAACGCCTTCGTGTTCAAAGTGGCCCTTCCCGTCCTGCTGTTCCAGGATCTTGCGACCCAGGATTTTGTGGCTGCCTGGGATGGGCGCTATGTGCTGTTCTGCTTCGTCGCTACAGCGGCGAGCATGGTGGCAATCGTGCTGCTGTCCCATCTGGTCGTGCACGATGTGGCCGAGCGCGGCGAATTCATCCAGGCGAGCTACCGCAGCTCGGCAGCGATTCTGGGCATTGCCTTCATCCAGAATGTCTATGGAAGCTCTTCGACCAGCATGGCGGCGCTCATGATCTTGGGGAGCGTTCCGCTCTACAACGTGGCTGCCGTAGTGGTGCTTACGCTCACGGCGCCAGGAGATGGCTCGTCTGGCCCTACGGTGGGCGCGCTGGTGCGCAAGGCGCTCTTCGGCGTTGCGACCAACCCCATCATCCTGGGAATCGCTGCAGGGTTTGCCTGGTCGCTTCTGGGCCTGCCCATGCCCAAGATTCTGGCGTCGACCGTTGGCAACGTGGCGGTGCTCGCGACGCCTCTGGGTCTCATGGCTCTGGGGGCGGAGTTCAGGTTCCGCTCTGCGCGCAGGAGCCTGGGCGCCTCTGCCGTGGCAAGCGTCGTGAAGCTTGTGGGGCTCGTCGTGGTCTTCATGCCCCTGGCTATCCATCTGGGATTTCGCAATCAGCAGCTCATTGCCCTGCTTGTGATGCTGGGGTCTGCCTCCACGGTGAGCTGCTATGTTATGGCGCGCAATATGGGACACGACGGGACGCTCACCTCGACCATCGTGATGATGACAATGCTGGGATGTGCCCTGACGCTCACGCTGTGGCTCTGGATGCTGCGTGCCGGCGGCTTCGTGGCATAGGGAAGCATCGGCTCTGCGTCCTTTTCCCTGTCCCATAGGCAGGGAAAAGGGGACCCTGGCCTGGCCAGAATCCCCTTCTTCATGCGGCGGATGGGGCAGGAGTGCCTGCTAGCAGGCAGTGGAGCCCTCGCCCTTGGAAGCAAGCAGTGCCTCGCCCTGGGCATTGGTCGCGACGATGGCGGCATAGAGTTCGTCGGGCGTGACATCGCCTGCAAGGTTGTGGATCGTCTCGCCGGGGACGCAGGCATGCTCTGCGATCGTGTGGATCTGCTCGTCGGTCGTGACGCCGAGCTCTTCGAGCGTCACAGGCAGGCCGACCTCCAGGCAGAAGTCCTGGATGTCCTCGAACTCCTCCTTCGTGGCACCTTCGAGCGTGAGCTGGACCAGCGTGCCGAAGGCGACGCAGTTTCCGTGCGGCACGCTATGGCCGCCGAGTGCCGTGAGCCCGTTATAGAACGAGTGGGCAGCAGCGCAGTTCACGTTGTCTGCGCCCACGCCGGACAGATAGACGTTTGCCTCGATGATTGCATCGAGTGCCGGCGTGACCACATGGTTCTCGCAGGCAGCAAGAGCCTGCTTTCCGTAGTTCCTGAGTGTCTCGTAGCAGAGCTTTGCCAGTGCCATGCCGGCACGCGTGATGCCGGTGCCTTCAAGGCTCGGGGACTCGGTGCGGATGGAGGCGCGGCCCTCAAAGTAGGTGCCCAGAGCATCGCCCATGCCGGCAATGAGGAAGCGTGCCGGTGCATCAGCGATGACCTGGGAGTCGACCATCACGGCGTCCGGGTTCTGGGGATAGAAGAGATACTTGTCGAAGCTGCCGTCGTCGTTGTAGATGACGGAGAGTCCGGTGCAGGGGGCATCGGTCGCGGCGACCGTCGGGATGATGACGACCTTCTTGCCGGTGTAGTAGGCTGTCGCCTTTGCGGTATCGACTGCCGAGCCGCCGCCGCAGGCAACCACGGCGTCGATCCTGTCCTCTTCGACGATCTTCTTCATCTTGGCAATCTCGCCCTTGCTCGATATGCCGCCGAAGACCTCGTAGCGGCGGTAGCTCGAGTCATCGCCGAAGCTCTGCTCGATCTTGTCGTGGCAGGCCTTGTAGCCGCTCCTGGAACAGATGAAGAGCCAGCGGCTCCCCATGTATCCCATCTCGTCCTTGAACTTCAGGAGCGCATCCTTGCCCTGGACATACTTCAGGGGCTCGCGCATTGCACGAAGAAGCTTCATATCTGTCCTCTCCTTTTTGCCATGTGGCGGCATTGCAGGTCCCGGGAAGCCGAAGGCCGCTTTCGGCCCTGGCTGCCTTCCTGAGTTGATACCCGCTCAGCCTTCGCTCTGGCATGGAAAGGGAGAAGAAGACAGCTGTCGGAAAGAAGGCGCTGTGCTGCTCTTTGGCCTCTGCCGGACTGGGCCTTCTTCTCTTTCCTACCGCGCCCCGTCTTCTGTGTCCGAGGACATGAAATCGAGCAGATGCACGATCCTCAGGTCGGGGACCACCCAGAATGCGAAGGCAAGCGCTATGGCGGCCAAGGCGATATGCGTCTGGGGAGCAAAGATTGCCAGAACGATGCCAGCAACTTCTAGGCCAAGCGTTGCGCGCTCCTTCACCAGCGAGCGCTTCTGGAGCTCTTCCATGCCCGTGACGGAGTACTGGCACGCCAGGTCGTGGCGGATGACGCGCTCGAGGTTCATGTAGGAAAGCGACAGCAGCAGGTTGAGCACGACGTAGACGGTGGTCGGAAGCGTCTGGAAATGGGTCTTCTGGAGCCAGTCGGTCGCTGCCGGCATGAAGGACATGACAAAGAGGAAGAGCAGGTTCGACCACAGCATCCTGCCGTCGACCCGCTGCACCAGATTCAGCAGATGGTGGTGGTTGTTCCAGTAGGTGCCGACGCCGACGAAGCTGATTGCGTAGGAAAGCACTGCCGGGCCGAGCGAGGCAAGGTCTTCGAACGTCGCTCCCTCAGGAGCCGAGATGGTGAGGACCATGATCGTGATGATGATCGCAATGACGCCGTCGCTCATGGCTTCCATACGCCCTTTTGGCATGAGCCCGCCTTTCTGATCGCTTTTCCGAAGGGCCAAAGCCCTTCTCTGCTCCCGATTGTAGAAGATGCGCGGCAGAGCGGCAGTGCGGGCTGCTGCATGCTCGAGAAGATGTCTTTAGCCGACGGGGCTGATGCTTCTGGGCAGGCTCAGGCGCGGCCATGCGCTTGCTTCTGGGGGCGGCCCTCGATGAAGTAGGTGGGGAAGCGGTCGATGACGGCAGAGGATTCCTCGAACAGCAGATGCAGGTGGTTGCTGACCAGAAAGTCGGTCTCCTCTGCATCGTGGCCGGAGATTGCGTCGAAGATCCTGTCATGCTGGTGCATGATCGCATTCCAGTCGAGCTTCTCTGTCAGTACGCGCAGCCACCGGTAGCGCTGCAGGTCCATATCGAGGGTGCCGAGCCACTCCCAGACCCGGTCCCTTCCGGCGATGCGGTAGAGCGCCTCGTGGAACTCGTTGTCGCTGTCGAAGAACTCCCGTGTCCCGTGGGACGCGCAGGCATCCTGGGCACGGTGCATGATCTGGGAGAGCAGCTCCTCGCCCGCGGCATCGATGCGCGCACAGCACTCGACCGCGACCTGGCGCTCGAGGGTCTCGCGCACATAGCGTGCGCATTCGACAGAGCGCAGGCTGATGCAGCGCACGTAGGTGCCGCTCTGGGGAACGGTCTCGACCAGTCCCTCCTGCCTGAGGCGTACCAGGGATTCGCGGACCGGGGTCCTGCCCATATCGAGATCCAGGCACAGGTCCTTGACCTGGAGCCTGTCTCCGGGGGCATAGGTCGCATACAGGATGCCTTCGCGGATGGTCTCGTAGGCTCTGAGCTGGAGGCTCTCTCCTGATTCCTGGGTCTGCTCGTCTGCCATGACAGCTCCTTGGTTGGTATTGATGACGCTCAAGAGTATATTAGTTCATTTTCATGCGGTAGCGAACCGGCGTGATTGATATACGAGTATGGTCAGAGGAGTTCATCGAATGGTGCACGGATTCTGGGTCTGTTTGGGCATATTTGAGGTCTTGACAAGAATTGGTATCAGACAGTGACCGAAATCTCAAGAATTTCAGGCGAAACTGTACTATACAAAGCATCTCAACTGATATACTAGTAACAGCATCAATACCAAGCAGGAGCCCGAACAGCGCCCTAAAGTCAAGGAGATCGACATGTTGTCCCTCAAACAGTGGCAGAGCCAGCGCAGGGAATTCGAGGAACACGGCATCAGGCTGCCGAAAGGCGACGTCAGTGCCGTGCGCGAGGCCGGCAGGAAGCAGCCGGTGTGGATCCATGTGGGAGGTGGCAACCTCTACCGCGCCTTCCATGCAGCGATCGCCCAGGACCTGATCGATGCAGGAGAGCTTTCCCGCGGCGTCGTCGTCATGGAGACCTTCCGTCCCTTCACGGTCGACGAGCTCTACAGGCCATATAACGACGATATCCTCCAGGTCGTCATGAATCCCGATGGCTCGCTTTCCGAGCGCGTGCTTGCCTCCACGGCAGATGCCCTCTTCGCGAATGCGGAGCGTCCCGAGGACTGGGCACGTGCCAAGGCCTACTTCGAGAGCCCCGAGCTCCAGCTCGTCACCGTCACGATCACCGAGAAGGGCTATGCCCTGCGCACGGCAGATGGCAGCTTCTCTGCCCAGGCAGAGAGCGACTTCGCTTCCGGCCCCGCTGCGCCGAAGACGACGATGGGGACCTTCGCGGCACTGCTCCTTGCCCGCTACCAGGCAGGGGCTGCCCCCATCGCCATGGTCTCGACCGACAACTTCAGCCGCAACGGCGAGCATTTCCGCACGGCGGTCCTCGATGTCGCCCAGGCATGGCAGGAGCACGGATTCGTGGACGGGGGCTTCGTCTCCTATGTGTCCGACGAGTCCCGGGTGAGCTTCCCCTGGACCATGATCGACCGCATCACGCCGAACCCCTCCCCCGAGACGGAGGCGGCCTTGAAGGAGCAGGGCTTCGGCGACCTGCCGCTCATCGCTGCCGGCCGCGCGCACTTCGCCGGCTTCTCCAACACCGAGCAGGCACACTACCTCGTCGTCGAGGACTCCTTCCCGAACGGGCGTCCCGACCTTTCGGCCGGCGGCGTCATCCTCTGCGACCGCGAGACCGCTGAGCGTGCCGACACGATGAAGGTCACGGCCTGCCTGAACCCGCTTCACACGACGCTTGCGGTCTATGGATGCCTTCTCGGCTATACGCGCATCTGGCAGGAGATGGAAGACCCGGACCTGGTGGCGCTGATCCGCCATATCGGCTACGACGAGGACCTGCCCGTCGTCGTCGACCCCAAGGTCATCGACCCAGGCTCCTTCATCGACGAGCTCCTCGGGAAGCGCCTGCCGAACAAGGCGCTTCCCGATGCGCCGCAGCGCATCGCGACCGATACCTCCCAGAAGGTGCCGGTGCGCTTCGGGCATACGCTCAAGGCCTATGCAGATGATCCGGACCTCGATCCGTCCAGCCTGACCTTCATCCCGCTCGCGATTGCAGGGTGGCTGCGCTACCTGATCGGCGTGGACGACAATGGCGCTCCGTTCGACCCCAGCCCCGATCCGCTCCTGGACGAGCTTCAGGCCCAGCTCTCTCCGCTTTCGCTCGGCTGTGCCGATGCGGCATCCGTGCATGCTGCGGCAGAGCCGATCCTTTCGAACAGGGAGATCTTCGTCGTCGACCTCTATGAGGCGGGGCTCGGCGCGAAGGTGGAGCAGATGCTGCTCGAGGAGCTTTCCGGTCCGGGAGCCGTTGCAGCAACGATCAAGCACTATGTCGGATAGGCATCACAGCGAAAAGAGGATTCCGCTCATGAAGATGACATTCAGGTGGTACGGGGAAGGGTCCGATCCGATCCCTCTGGACTACATCCATCAGATCCCGGGCGTCTCGGGCATCGTCGGATGCCTGATGGACGTGCCGGTCGGCGAGGTATGGCCGAAGGAGAAGATCGCGGCGCTCGTGGGGCAGGCGGCGGAGCATGGCCTCGGGTGCGAGGTCATCGAGTCCGTGAACATCCACGACGGCATCAAGGCAGGGCTTCCCTCCCGCGACCGCTACATCGAGAACTACAAGGAGACCATCAGGAACCTCTCCGAGTTCGGCATCAAGGTCATCTGCTACAACTTCATGCCGGTCTTCGACTGGGTGAAGTCCGACCTCGACTATCGCCTTCCTGACGGATCCTCCACGCTCTGCTTCAGGAAGGAGGACATCCCCGACGACCCGGAGGAGCTGCTCGAGCGCTACGCGCACGGCACGGACGGCTATGTCCTTCCCGGCTGGGAGCCCGAGCGCCTCGCCCACCTGAAGGAGCTCTTCGAGCTCTACAAGGACGTCGACGAGCAGGCCCTGCGCGACAACCTCGTCTACTTCCTCAAGGCCATCATCCCGACCTGCGAGGAGTGCGGCGTGAAGATGGCGATCCACCCGGACGATCCCCCCTACTCGATGTTCGGCCTTCCCCGCATCATCAAGAACCGCGACGACCTCGACTGGCTCTGCCGCGCCGTCGATTCCCCGGCAAACGGCATCACGCTCTGCTGCGGGTCGATCGCGGAGGAGCCCGCGAACGACGTCTACGCGATCCTCGACGAGTTCTCGAGGCGCGGCAGGATACATTTCGTCCACATGCGCAACATCCGCTACCTCGAGCCGGGCAGGAGCAAGGACTTCTACGAGGCGCCGCACCTGTCCCGCGAAGGCTCGCTCGATGTCTGGCGCATGTGCCGGGCGCTCTTCGAGAACGGGTTCGACGGCTACATCCGTCCCGACCATGGCCGCATGATCTGGGGCGAGACCGGGCGTCCGGGCTATGGCCTCTATGACAGGGCGCTTGGCTGCACCTACATCAACGGCATCTGGGAGACGCTCGAGAAGGACGCCGCCCTTGCCAAGGAGGCATGATTTCCATGTTCATGGACGATGATTTCCTGCTCGATACCGAGTGGGCCAGAAAGCTCTTCCATGGGCATGCAGAAGGCCAGCCCATCATCGACTACCACTGCCATCTCGATCCGGCCCAGGTCGTCGAGGATGTGCACTTCAAGGACCTGACCCAGCTGTGGCTCTTCGACAATGGCGGAGGCGACCACTACAAGTGGCGCCTGATGCGTGCGGAGGGCGTGCCGGAGCGCCTGATCACCGGTGACGGCGAGCCATACGAGAAGTTCTGTGCCTATGTCCGCACGATCGGGCGGGCACCAGGCAATCCGCTCTATGAGTGGAGCCATCTGGAGCTGCGCCGTGCCTTCGGGATAGACCTCACAATCACGGAGAAGAATGCGCCCGAGATCTGGCGGCGCGCAAACGAGCGCATTGCAGAGCCTGGCTTTTCTGCCCGCGGCCTCATCCGCCGCTTCGGCGTGCGCTGCATCTGCACGACCGACGATCCGGCATCCGATCTTTCCTGGCACAGGAAGCTCGCCGAAGAGAAGGATCCCGGCTTCAAGATGCTGCCGACCTTCCGTCCTGATGCCCTCTCCGCTATCGAGGCAGAAGGATTTGCGTCATATATGCAGCGTCTCTCGGCAGCGTCCGGTATCGAGATCGTGGACTGGAAGAGCCTTAAGGAGGCAGCAGCGCAGCGCGTGGAGGCGTTCCACACGGTGGGCGGCCGTCTTGCTGACCATGGACTCAACAGCTTCAGGTTCGTCGCGGCAGATGAGGAAGAGGTCGCGGCCATCGTCGCTAAGGCGCTTGCCCATGAGCCGGTCTCTCCTCAGGAGGCAGAGGCCTACCGCACGGCACTCACGCTCTTCCTGATGGGGGAGTACGAGTCCCATGGCTGGACGCTCCAGCTCCACATGAATGTCTTCCGCAATGCGAATTCCTGCCGCTTCCAGGAGCTTGGTCCTGACACCGGCTTCGATTCGGTCGGAGACCAGCCGGGTCTGGTGCATGAGGTGGCATCGCTTCTCGATGCAGCGCAGATGCGCTCTGCGCTTCCGCGCACGATACTCTATTCTCTCGACGAGGCGCAGTGGATGGGGCTTGCGACCCTCATGCAGTCCTTCCAGGGCGGCGTGCGGCAGCGCATGCAGCTGGGATGTGCCTGGTGGTTCTCCGATTCCTTCGCAGGGATAACGAGGCAGCTCGAAGTGTTTGCCCAGGAGAGCCTGCTTGCCAACTTCTGCGGCATGCTGACCGACTCGCGCAGCTTCCTGTCGTATCCTCGCCATGAGTACTTCCGGCGTGTCCTGTGCCGCCTGCTCGGGCAGTGGGCAGAGCAGGGAAGGATTCCTGCCGACGAAGAATGGCTCGGCGGGATCGTGGAGGACATCTCCTACAGAAATGCCCACGACTACTTCGGCTTCTTCGAAGAAGAGCGCTAAACCAGAAAACATGCAGAATGCCTCCCGGCAAGGCCGGGAGGCATTCTGCTCTCTGGAGCCTGGCTTTTCCTGCATGAGCGGTGGCGTGCCTCAAACGCCTTGCTCGCAGAAGCAATGGCCTGCACCCTGGCTGCTATTTCAGCTCATGGCGGTAATGAAGCGCATTCTCCTTGTGCTGACGTGCATATGCCTCGATCTCATCTGCAGGAGCGCCGCTTTCCATGAGCCTCAGGAGTTTGACATGCTCCCGCATCGAAACCTTGCGGCGCTCTAAGCGTCCGGCATTCTCTGTATAGACGACCCTGCGCTTGATGAAGCCGAGGCACTCGATTTCGGCGATGATGAGCGTCTGCAGATGGGGTGGCGATGGAAATCTTGGAGCGCGGGCGCCGTCCAGCCAATGCCATCCGCTCTGCAGGCTAGCGGGCCGTCTCCGACCTCGGTCGGGAACCGCGTGGAGCAAGTGCATCCTGAATCGCTCCGAGCATCGAAGCATGCACGTCGATGTGGCACATGCGGCCGCGACTGCGCAGTCAACGCGCGAGATGAATGCCATCTTTCCGTCCCCCCACATACTGCTTTCATGGCCAGAGTACGACACCGAGCATCCATTCGTAATGGATTTGGGCACGGCGTATGAACCGGAGCCTCTGGCAAGCCCTGAAAAGATCGAGTTCTGGAAGCTCTTCTTCTCGCTGCAGAAGGCCTGGTAGTGGCGCGGCTGGCGGCTAAGTTAGCATAGGATGCAGGATATGGCAGCTCATCTGCGGTGATAGGCCGCGGGTGAGCTGCCATCCTGCATGCAGGGGATTGACAGGGTATTGAGGTTTAATCCTTGTCGCTATCAATCAGAAGGCAGTCTGCCTTGTCCAGACTCTCATGCCACTCTTTGCGTAGAGGCCGATCCGTTATTATCCCTGTTGCCTCCGTGAAGTCGCAGAGATGCACGAAGGACGTGTTGTCGAATTTGGAATAATCTGCGACAAAGTAGGTGTGCTGCGAATGCTCGAGAACGATCCTTCTGACATCGTTCCAGCGGTCGGTCGAATCGGTGATACCGCTGCTCAGGGACAGGGACCGGCTGGAAAGAAATGACGTGTCGACGTAGTAGCGCTGGATGGTCAGCTTTGCAATGGGTCCGTAGAAGGCCTTCTCGGTAGGGGAGTAATTGCCGCCGATGCCGATGAGCTTGATGCTTGGACACTTTGCAAGCAGGTTCAGTATCATCAGGTTGTTGGTCAGCACCGTGATCCGCATGTCCTGCAGAAGCTTTGCGATATAGAAGCAGGTCGTCGAATTGTCCAGGAAGATGGTGTCCCCGTTGCTGACAAAGCGCAGGCAGCGGGCAGCGATGATCTCCTTGCTGTCGCGGTAGGCAGTCGTTCGAATGTTGACATCTACAAGATTGTCGACGCCCGTCTGGACATAGGCACCTCCATAGGAACGCTTGAGAGTCCCCTCGGATTCGAGGACCTTGAGATCCCGACGGATGGTTTCGTCTGTCACTGAAAAAGTCTTGGCAAGTTCCGTTACAGAAGCGCTCTTCTTTTCACGAACGACTTCTGCGATTTTCTGACGCCTGACCGCACCAATCATTGTTCACCTGCTCGAAGGTTCTAAGAATCACGCTAGGGCATAAATGATGACCCTTCCGCATGTTCTTGCCCCATTCATTATCAAAAATCACCGTTTACCGGAAAAACAACAACATCGGGCAAAAACCCAAAAATGAGCTCACCTATCTTAAAGTTGTACGCGTAATATCTGCCAATGTGTTGAGTGTTTATGTTGGAAATTGTTGATTTGAGAGGAGATGATATCAGTGAAACAGAACTTCATGTCTGAGGAGGAGGCTCGTCAGGCGATTGTCCGGGCAGGAAAGCGCATGTATGACCATGGCTATGTCGTAACGAATGACGGCAACATTTCCGTTCGTATTTCCAGCACAGAAATCATCGTTACACCTACGGGCGTTTCCAAGGGATTCATGACACCGGAAATGATGGTGAAGATGAATCTGGATGGCGACGTGCTCGAAGCGAAGGGCACGAAGCCTTCCAGCGAAGTGAAGATGCACCTGCGTGTCTATGCAGAAGACGATAGCGTGATGGCGGTCGTCCACGCACATCCCATCTATGCAACGTCCTATGCAATTGCGGGCATCCCGCTCGATGAGCCGATACTGTCTGAAGCGATGCTCCAGATAGGAGCCGTGCCTATTGCCAAGTATGCAAAGCCTGGCACATACGATGTGCCGGATGGCATCGCTCCGTTCGTGAAGGGCTATGGGGCAGTGCTTCTCTCGAACCATGGCGCCCTGACATGGGGGACGACGCTTGTAGAAGCGTTTTCCCGCATGGAAGTGCTCGAAAACTATGCACATATCAGCTTCGTGGTAGGCCTGCTCGGTGGCGGACGAGGTCTTGATGTGGAACAGGTGGCGGGGCTGGCCGGCATCCGGAAAGAGATGGGGCTTGCTGCCATAGCCATGCCAAAGGGCAGACCGGAAAAGGAAAACGGAAAAGACCTGATTCCGTAGGCAGCGCACATTCTGCATATGCGTACAACGAACGTGGTAAGGGGTATTTCGAAATGCTGTTGAGGAAAGAGCTCGTCAATGTCAATCTCGAGGCTTCGTCGCAGGAAGACCTGCTTCGAAAGCTGGCTGGTGAATTTCTGGAAGAGGGATTGGTCAAGCCGTCTTTCCCCCAAGCAATCCTTGATAGGGAGGCAGTATATCCCACAGGACTCCCTGCTGTTGCGTTCGATATAGCCATCCCACACTGTGCAGCCTCGAATGTCATCGAAACGTCTATGGCGGTGGCTACCTTGGCGCATCCTGTCGAATTCCGGCAGATGGGGTCGGCAGACATAACGCTGCATCCTGAAGTCGTTTTCATGCTTGCCATCCAGGACCCCGACAAGCAGCTGGAGACGCTGCAGAAAATCATGGGGGTCATACAGGATCGCGATTTGCTCGTAAAGATTCGCAGCTCCAGGGATGCCGATGAGCTGTATGGCCTGCTGTCGCCGAAGGTCAATTAGGGTCAAGCTGCCGGAAGGGCCGGCAAAAGGAAGAAAGGAAGCAATCATGTCCAAGAAAGTGAAGTTCCTGTCAGTATGCGGTTCCGGCGTGGTCACCTCCCACATGATGGCCAACAAGATCGTCGACATGCTCTCCGATGAGGGCTATGACGCAGAAGCCGACGAGTGCAATCCCTCCGAGCTCGATGGATACCTGATGCGCGGGAAATATGACTTCATCGCCAATTCGAGCCCCATCGGCGATGCGCATGGGGTGCCTGCATTCTCTGCAATGGGCCTCATCACGGGACTGGGAGATGAGGAGTTCCTGGAGCAGGTGCTCGATCTGCTTCACAAGGAAGGAAAGTAGGCTCTGGCCTGCAGACAGCAAGTCTGGATTTGACAGAAAGGGAAGGAATGGATGTATTTCTCAATGCCTTGAATCTGTTCTTCACCACATTCAAGGCAGCAGTCTTTGTTCCTGTATTCATCTTCATCATTGCTATTGCCATGGGCGTAAAGCCCAAGAAGGCATTCTTCTCTGCCCTGTCGGCTGGCGTCGGTCTTGAGGGCTTCTCTCTGGTCATCGGCACCTATAGCCCGATTCTGCAGCCCATCATCGACAACATGATCAATTCTGTCGGCATCAACCTCCCGATTGTCGACCTTGGCTGGCAGACGACCTCGATCATTGCCTATTCCTATCAGGTAGGCATGATCTACATTGCAGTTGCAATCGCCCTGCAGGTCATTCTCTATCTTGCGAAGTACACGACGATCTTCCAGGCGGGCGACCTCTGGAACAACTACTCGTACTTCGCATGGGGCTCCTGCCTGTTTGTCCTGACGGGCAATTTCTGGCTTGCAATGGCATGCATGGTCGTGCAGCAGCTCTACACGCTGCTCTGCACTGAAATCATCGCCAAGCGCTGGTCTACCTACTATGGCTACCCCAACTGCTCCATCGCATCTCTTCACACTGCGACCTGCGGCATCATTGCGGTCCCTCTGAATCTTCTTCTCGACAAGCTTGGTCTCTACAAGACCAACGCTGACCCCCAGACCCTCCGCCAGAAGCTTGGCTTCATCGGCGAGCCTATGACCCTTGGCCTGTTCCTCGGAATCCTGATTGGCATCATCGGCGACTTCAATAAGCTGGGAGAGCTTTCTACCTGGGGCGAAATCACGACATGTGGCATTGCAACAGCTGCAGTCATGGCAGTCTTCCCGAAGGTTTCCGGCATCTTCGCGGGCTCTTTCTCGGCCATTACCGAGGCCGGCAAGAAGAAGATGAAGAAGGCAGGGACAAGCAACCGCGAATGGTATCTGGCAGTCAATGACGCTACGGGCTACGGCGAGGCTGCAACGCTGATCACCGGCATCCTGCTCATGCCGGTCACGCTTCTTGTCGCATTCATCCTTCCGGGCAACCTCACGCTCCCCATGCTCGACCTTGTCGCTATCCCGTATATCATCCAGCCCTTCGTCGCCTGCTCCAACGGAAACATCGTCAAGTCGTTCATTGGCGGCCTGGTCTTCATGATCATCGACCTGTATTGCTGCTCGCTGACGGGCGCTGCATTCACGCAGGTGGCAGTCTCTACCGGTATCGATATGGGCTCGTATGGCATGATCACCTCTCTTGTCATTCTTGGCCAGCCAGTCGGAGCAATCATCTTCCTTGCGTTCCTTAGCCAGAACCCCGTCATCATCGCAATCGTGATTGTCGTCTACGCTGTCTGCTACATCCTCGTCCACAAGAACATGGACTCCATCCATGCATTCATCGAGAACTCTGCAGTGAACCACCAGATCGGCGTTCCGGCAGTGGCCGCTGAATAGCGACTGACCGACGGCGTCAAAGAAGGAGATTCATTTCTATGCCTTCATCTAAAGATGTAAAGCCCGAACTCAAGAAGCTTGTAAGGCTCTCAGGCGTCCGCATGATTGATTCCGGCCTTACGGTGGCAACCTGGGGTAACATCAGCTGCTGCGACAGGGAGACGGGCTTGATGTATATCACGCCCAGCGGCATGAACTACCATGAGATAGTCGACGACGATATCAACGTATATGATCTCGATGGCAATCTGGTTCAAGGCCATCGTCGTCCTTCCATCGAACTCGACCTGCATCGTGGCATGTACAATGCACGCCCTGACATTTCGGCTTGTGTCCATACCCATCCCATTTTCTCGACGGTATTCTCGTCGATGGGTGAGGACATTCCGATTAACCTTCATGACGAAGCGGCACAGGCGCTGGGGGATACCGTGCGCTGCGCGGACTATTGCCTGCCGGGAACGGTCGATCTGGCAAATGCTGCAGTAGCAGCGATGGGGCAGAAGTCGAATGCCTGTCTGCTCCGGAACCACGGGGCAGTATGCATCGGTGCGGACATGGATGGTGCATTCAAGGTTTCGACTGTCCTTGAGATGGTTGCAGAGATCTATTGGCGCATCCGTGCCACAGGCGGCACCTATATTCCCATATCGGATGAGAATGTCGCCGCAATGCAGGTGTTCGTCAAGACGAAGTACGGACAGTACTAGAGCCAGAGCAGCGTGGAGATGCCAACCATGAAGTACACGTACAAGTTCAAGATCGATGTTCCTACCTTCCGGAAGGCCCTGTATTTCAATGCCTTCGCACGGAAGCGGGCGCAGCTGGGATTTGTGGCCGCTGCTTGGGCAGGAGCTGTCGTCCTTGCCGGCTTGGACCTTTTTGGCGGAGCGGAATTTAGCAATGTCGTGCAGATCTGCTATATCGTGGTGCTACTCTCCATGCCTCTTCTGATCTTCTCATGTGAACGTGGATGGCGCGAATATCGGGACAGCGGCCTGCAGGAACGCGAACGGACCGTTTCCGTCAGCGAGGACTGGATGAAGTTCCGCATTGCCGGAGATGCGGATTCGGAGAAGGTCGAATGGCATAACGTGTCTGCCATCTTCGAGCTTCCCGACGAGTTCATCATCTACCGCGACGCCGACCAGATGGTCGTCCTTCCGAAGTCTGCGATTCGCGAAGACGATGTGCCGGTCCTGCGCAGGCTGTTCATAAGCAAGCTGGGGAGAAGCTACAGGCTGCGCACCTCTATGCCCCAGAGCGCCTGTACCACGGTATGACGCAGCGCCAAAGGGCAGGACAGAATGGGAGCGGAGAGACATTGTATGCCTCTCCGCTCTCTTGTCTTGGCGATGCATGTCCAAGCCTGACCTGCCGGCTGCGGCGCCAACAGGTGCAGGGAGGGCACAGGATGCAGGAGCTAGTCTTCGGTCGATGTGCGCGTGCCGATGAGGTGCTCGTTCATGTGCCCGAAGATCTCCCTGACGCTCATCGGCTTCCTGCCGACGAGCTTCTCGAAGTCGTCGGTGAAGGCTGCCATCTGACCCAGGCGGATGGCCCGGCCGAAGCTCACCATGCCGTCAGAGCAGAACGGGAAGTTCTTTGCGGTATCTGCCCACATGTCCTCGGTGGTGCGCGGAACGCTGATGGAATCGAAGAAGGCATACTGCTCCTCGTCGTCGATGTAGCGATAGGTCACCTTCCTGCTTGTCACGTCTGACGCAATGGCGAGATAGTCCGCGATCGTGAGGAGCTCCGGCCCGTTCACGTCGACGACGCGGTCTGACCAGTCGCTCATCGCGGCATATGCGGCTGAGGTTGCGCAGTCATCACGCGAGATGAATGCCATCTTCCTGCCTCCCGTGTTGTTGGCAAGCAAGCCGCCGGTATTCTTGGGCGCATTCACATAGTTCGATACCATGGCTTCTGGAACTGGGCTGGCGGCGGGAATCTTGGAGCGCAGTGGCACAGGAGAATCCATGCATGGCATGGAGCAGAAGAGGGCCTCTACTCGATGGCCCAGTTCGCCAGGAGGGCAGCAGGGGGGCTTCAGGAACATTGGGCGTTTCGAAACGATGACGCTCCTCAGGCCCGGCTGTCTGGACTTCTCGGCCTAGCTGGCCGTCTCATCTGCTGGCCGCTAGAAACAGCGAAGAGCCCTTTCGTCCCTCCCTTGATGCGCTGCAGCCTGTTTTTTTGGACCCCCAATCCATCCGCAGAAAGTGGACGCATGGATTCCCGGCGCGCAGATGATGTCGCCAATGACAGGGCCATCCGTCTTGAGGCGGATGGCCCTGTCCACCATCTCCTGCGCCCGTCTCGAACATCTTGTCGCTCGAATCGCCTCCGCGAGTGTCGATAGCTCCTCTCGCGGCTGATTCTCGGCTGCCGTCACAAAGGCAGGAAGAAGGGGCGCAGCTCACCCCTGCATCTCGGTCGCCTACAGTCTCACAGCGGCAGGTGCAGGGTGCCCCTCGCAGAAGAGCTCTATGGGCGTCATCCCGTCGTCTCCATACAGCCGCCTGGCGGCTTCGGGACACACCGCCGAGCAGCTTCAGAGCGGCGGAAACTGCCGAGAGGGAAGAGAGCTCTGCCTCGGCAGGGTTGAACAGGCGCTCGGTGTGTGCTGCCCGGTTCCTCACGCGGAGTATTCCGTTCAGCAGGTGCTGGAACTCCTTCCTTCTCGTCCCCTTCGGCCACGCGCGATAGAGGCACGTCCTCCATATCGCGGTCTCGCGGGAGCGGTCGGTGAGATGGACCCAGAATCCCAGCGCTCGCATATCAAGCGGTCGTAGGCATTTCGCAGCGCGACCCCGAAGTGGCAGACCTCGCGCATGACCACCTGCGCAAGGGCGGTATTCCACTCGTAGAGGTCCAGCGCCTTCTCTATGTCGCCGTTGCACGCGGCGGGGTAGGGTGCGAGGCGCTCGGGCGAGAGCCACCGCTCTGCTCACGCGCGTGTTTCATCGCCCTCGGAGAGGCATTTGACGTTTTCGTCGATGGGGCTGCCAGGTTCTTCGTGCATCGAAGACCCCCTATGTACAGATCGAGGCCCGGTGACTTGAATCAGAGGCCATTCCCGGACCCAACGACAGATATCTCACCTGCTTTCGCGAAGTCCAAGAAGAGGACTCGGGGAGCGTACATCATGCCGCCAGCCCTTCTGTTACCGCCACCCCAGAACGTGTGGAAGGAGCTGCCGGCTCCGGATTTGCCCCAGAGAGAGGCATGCATACTGATATACAAGACATCTTGTAATTCGTACAAATATACGAGTTTGATGGATGGCAATTGAGGAATCTGAACGAATGATTACCCCAACAGAACGAATTGAATAGCGTATTACCAGCAAAAATGCATAATGCCAGCGGCACAGTGTGGAAGAACTCCGCTCACAACTGATATATAACCACTGGCCGATGGGCAGGAAAAAGAAAGGGATTCTGACGATTGCGGTATGACTGATATACTAGTATAGGAGTCAGGAAATGGGAGACAGGAGGGACAGTGCGCAATTGTCTTGATCTGGACAAGGGCTGGCAGTTCACAGGCCCTTCGGGGGAAACGGTTCAGGTCGATGTACCGCATACCTGGAACGCCGAGGATGGCCAGGATGGAGGAAACGACTACTGGCGTGGCACCTGCACCTACAGGCGCCGCTTCGAGGTCCCTGACGGCTTCGATACTGCCACCATGGAGGCATGGCTCGAATTCCGCGGCGTCAATGCCTCTGCCGACGTGACGGTCAACGGACATCTGCTTGCCCACCATGATGGTGGATATTCGACCTTCAGGGTCGATGCCACGGACGTGCTGGCTCCGGCAGGGACTGCAGACGAGCTCGAGGTGGCAGTCGACAATTCCGTCAATGATCGCGTGTATCCGCAGAAGGCAGACTTCACGTTCTATGGAGGAATCTATCGCGACGTGAAGCTGATTGTGGTACCGAAGACGCATTTCGAGCTTGGATATGCTGGCACGCCGGGCATCCATGTGGTGCCTGAGGTGCATGACGGGGACAGGGATGTGCCGGTCCAGGTGAGGACCTGGGTCTCGGGTCCGGACGCCGGAAGCTGCGAGACGAAGGTCCGCATCTTCGATGCGGACGGAGCATGTGTGGCCTCGGGCACCGGCACGGATGTGACGCTCATGCTCGAAGGCGCGCACCGCTGGGATGGACTCAAGGACCCCTACCTCTATACAGCTGAGGCAGAGCTCCTGTCCCAGGATGGCTCCGTGCTCGACGAGGTGAGCGCACGCTTCGGCGTGAGTAGCTTCTCCTTCGATCCGAAGAAGGGCTTCTTCCTGAATGGCAGGAGCTACCCTCTGCACGGCGTCTCCCGCCACCAGGACAGGAAGGGCATCGGCAACGCGCTCACGCCTGCCATGCACGAGGAGGACATCGAGCTGATCTGCGAGGTCGGCGCCAACACGGTGCGCCTTGCCCACTACCAGCATGACCAGCACTTCTACGACCTCTGCGACGAGCGGGGCCTGGTGGTGTGGGCAGAGATCCCCTACATCTCGGAGCATCTTGCCCACGGCAACGAGAACACCCGCTCGCAGATGGAGGAGCTCATCGTCCAGAACGCGAACCACCCGTCCATCGTGTGCTGGGGCCTTTCGAACGAGATCACGATCTCGACGCACGACAGGAAGGCGATGCTCGAGAACCACCATGCGCTCAACGATCTGTGCCACAAGCTCGATCCTGCGCGGTTCACGACGCTTGCCTGCTACGCGATGTGCGGCCCCTTCAACCGGACGGCCTTCGTGAGCGATGTGGTCAGCTGGAACCTGTATCTGGGATGGTATGTGCCAGGCCTGTTCCTGAACGACCTGTGGTTCGGCTTCTTCCATCTCGTGCATCCGAAGCGCACGGTCGGCATGAGCGAGTACGGATGCGAGGCAATGCCGAACCTGCACTCCGAGCACCCGAGGCGTGGCGACCACACGGAAGAGTACCAGTGCATCTACCATGAGTACATGCTGCGCTTCTTCGGCAGGCACCCGTATCTGTGGGCGACGCATGTATGGAACATGTTCGACTTTGCAGCTGACGCCAGAAACCAGGGCGGCGAGCCCGGCATGAACCACAAGGGGCTTGTCACCTTCGACCGGGCGACGAAGAAGGACGCGTTCTATCTCTACAAGTGCTGGTGGAACCCCGAGCCCATGGTCCACATCTGCTCGAAGAGGTTCCGCGACCGTGCGCAGGACAGGATCCGCGTCAAGGTCTACTCGAACCAGCCGGAGGTCACGCTCTGCGTGAACGGCGAGGCTGTGGCGACGAAGCGGGCGGACAAGGTCTTCACGTTCGACATCACGCTCCAGCCTGGCAGGAACGTGATCGTTGCCAAGGCTGGTGCGCTTTCCGACACGGCCGAGTTCTGGCGCGTCAGGAAGGAGAACGGCGCCTACAGCCTGAAGGGCAAGGGCGGCGGAGGCAACTGGACGTAAGAGCCTTCGGCATCACAAGAGATCAAATCCAATATGGCAACCGCGCCTGGCCCTAAAGGCCAGGCAGGGAAATAGGTGCCTGCCATGCGCAGGCAGAGAGATATCCATGCGAAATGGGGGAGTGAAGTACATGGGCAAGAAGTCACCAGAACACAGGCTGATGACCCGCCGCGGCTTCTTTTCGGTAGGAGCGCTGGGCCTTGCGGCGGCATCGGGCATCGGCGGCGCTGTCGAGCAGTATGCTGCGACGCTCGACCAGAATTTCGGTACGAAGAGCTCCGAGTTCATCTCGACGAGCACCGACGCAGAGCCGTTGTATCAGGCATTCAGGCCAAGCGAGGAGCTTCTCAACGCAGATGGTTCCGGAAACTCGCATGCACTGATCCAGAAGGCAATCGATATGGGAAGGCGCCAGGCAGTCTCTGGTACGGTCCTTCTGAAGAACGAGACCGCAGATGGCCGCGGCCTGCCTCTTGCGCCCGGCGAGCGCGTCACGCTTTTCGGCTCCCGCTCCCATACGACCCTTCTCGGCTCCGGCATGGGCACCAAGGCGGCCGGCCCCTGCATCACGCTTGAACAGGCGCTGGGGTCTGATACATCGACCGACTTCGCCCACACCATCGCGACCGCTGCCGCAAAGAAACACGTGAAGAATCCGGATGGCTCTTCTGCCATTGTCTTCAGCGATCCTGCTCCGACGATTCAGTCCTGGGCGGGAGACGAGTTCGAGATCGAGGGTGCAGGCCTCGAGCTGAACCCCACGATGATCTCCGCCTATGATGCGGTGAACCAGAGCAACAAGCTCGGCAACAACGAGCCTGCTTCCCCTTCATTCGATCCTCGTGAGGCATCGCAGGACCAGCTCGAAGAGGCAGCGCCGGGCTTCCGTGACAGCTTCGGCCAGTACTCCGATGCAGCCATCGTCGTCCTGGGACGTCCGAGCGCCGAGAATATCGACTATCTGCCGGGCGGCGTAGCCGAAGGGACCGGTGCCAAAGAGCCGCTTGCCCTGACCGACAACGAGCGTGCCGCGATCGAGATGGCCAAGCAGTGCTCCCAGAACGTTATCGTGTTGCTGAACTCCTCCAACACGATGGAGGTCAGAGAGCTTGCCGACGATGAGGGAATCTCTGCCATCCTCTCTGTCGGCTTCCCGGGCTGCTATGGTCTTCTGGGCGTCGCAGATATCCTGATTGGCCGCGAGAGCCCGTCGGGCTGCCTTTCCGACATCATGGCAACGCACAACATGAGCGCTCCTGCCATGCAGAACATGGGCAGCTACAGCTATGCGAATGCAAAGGATGTCCTGACCCGTCCGAGCGGTATGTCCGATACCTCTTCCCACTATGTGGTCGAGGCAGAAGGCATCTATACTGGCTACCGCTACTATGAGACGCGCTACGCCGACGCCGTGCTCGGACAGGGCAATGCCTCCTCTGCTGCTGGCGCCACGGTCCTCGAAGACCGCTGGGACTACGCCTCCGAGGTCACCTATGGCTTCGGCTACGGCCTTTCCTACACGACGTTCGTGCAGACATTTGCAGGCGAGCCGAAGCTTTCGGTCACGAAGGGCAAGCAGGGCAGCACCGAGGTGCGCCTTACCGTCGCGGTCGATGTCGCAAACACCGGGTCTTCTGAGGGCCGCTCGGTCGTCCAGATCTATGGACAGGCACCGTATGTGGCAGGAGGCGTCGAGAAGCCTGCCATCCAGCTTCTGGGCTTCGCGAAGACCTCCGTCATCCAGCCGGGTGGCCATGAGACCGTGACGGTCGAGGTCGATCTCGAGCACCTTGCAAGCTATGACGGGACAAAGACGAATGCGGACGGCACGACGGGCTCCTTTGTCTTCGAGCCGGGCACCTACTGGTTCGCCTTTGGCAATGGCGCCCACGATGCCCTGAATGCAGTCCTTGCTGCCTCGGGCGTCGATGCCGGACGCCTCGCGGGAAGCGCAGATGCGTCCCATGCCTGGCGTCGCGATGTCACGGATGCCGTCCTTCCTGCCGATGCGTTCTCGGTCTCGAAGACGGGCGTGGCAGTGAGCAACCATCTCGACTATGCAGACTGGAACCACTTCCAGCCGGGCGAGGTCACCTATCTTTCCCGCGCAGACTGGGCAGGGACCTACCCGCACTCCTACTCCGACCTCACGCTCACGGACTCCCAGCTTATCGACTACCTGAACGGCAACTACTACGAGGTCAGGACCACAGACGACACTTCCGGCATCGTCTGGGACAAGAGCTCGGACGTGATGTTCTGGGATCTTGCGGGACTCGACTACGACGACGAGCTCTGGAATGATGCCCTCGACAAGATGTCTCTCAAGGAGGCGCTCTTCCTTGCGACGTTCGGCGGCCCTGCCATCCCAGGCGTGAAGTCTCTGGGGCTCTGCGAAGCGAACATGACCGAGAACATGGGCATCGGCTTCGCGGTATCGCTGACAGCCAATGTCGATGCCAACTCCCCCTGGGCAATCGATCCGAAAGATCCCAATGCCGCATGGCAGGGAAGCGTCCTGGGCGGAGCCACGCTGCTCGCTGCATCGTTCGATTCCGATCTCATGTGTGCGGAGGGCCAGCTCGTCGGCGAGGAATCGCTCTTTGTCGGCCTGCCGATCCTCTGGGGCCCGGGCCTCAATACCCACCGCCATGCCTACAACGGCCGCAACGGCGAGTACTATTCCGAAGATCCGGTGCTGACCGGCACCTGCGGCATGGAATTCGCGGTCGGTGCCGAGGACTTCGGCCTCGTGGTCGCACCGAAGCACTTTGCCTTCAATGACCAGGAAACGAACCGCGCCGGTGTCGCTCCGTACATGACCGAGCAGAAGGCACGCGAAGGGGATCTGCGCGCCTTCCAGATTGCGTTCGAGGCTGCGAAGTATGCCACAGACGATCCGTCGCGCCGCCTCAAGGGCGTGATGACATCGTTCAGCAAGATCGGTGCCGTCGAGTGCACCTGCTCCGAAGGCCTCATGACCGACATCCTCAAAAACGAATGGGGAGGGCGCGGCTACTTCGTCACCGACATTTACGACGACGTCGACCTCTATGCCGCTGTCCTCAATTCCGGCGTCAGCTGCTACGATACTCGTGGCATCTCCGGCTTCGACAGCGCCGGCACCACGATCGAGGGCAACCAGTTGTTCAGGACCCAGGCAAACGGGATCCAGGCAGGCATGGCAACGGTCGAGCATGATGCGAACCTGCAGCAGCATGTCAAGGAATCGGCACACAACGTGCTCTATGCCCTGGCACAGAGCAACCTCGTGAACCGCTACAACACGACGGCAAAGGTCGAGAAGCGCATGACCTGGTGGAGAGGATCGTATCTGGGGCTCGCTGCCGCATCCGGCGTCCTTGCCATCGGCGCGCTCGCATCCCAGGCCCGTCTCGCATCCAAGGGCGCAGCCGATGACGGCGATGGCGCCGGCAAGGAGGAATAGCAATGGCTGCTATGAACAAGAAGAAAGGCGCAGGCTTCTACATCGGAGCCGTCGCCCTCATCCTGGCTGTGGCAGGTGCCGCTGCAGCTGTCTTTTCGAGCACGATCAGCGCCGACTATGCGCTGGCCAATCTGCCGCTCGTCCTTCTGGGCATCGTCTGCGCGATCGTGCTCGCAGCGGTGCCGAAGGCAGTCCAGCTCAAGGGCAAGGCACAGCTCTTCGTGCCCTTCATCGCCCAGGGCGTGAGCGTGTTTTTGCTGGCGCGCATCGCCCTCGATGTGCTCGCAGCGCGGATTCTGCTGATCTCTGGCCTCTTCAGCTGGAACTCCGGCAATGCAGTCGGCTGGAGCGTCTTCAGGGCCACCGTGGTGGCGGCTGCCCTTCTGCTTGCGGCTGCCGTGCTCCTCGTCGTGAGGGCCTTCGCTCCTGACGCAAAGCGCGCCTAGCATCTGGCTGCCGTCTGCATCCTTCCCGTGCAGGCGGCAGCGCCTGATGCGCAATCCGATCTGTCCGAACAAGAAAGCGAGATATCCTATGCCACAGGCAAGCAAGACTGACGGACGCACGGACGCCGCCAGCACGCGCACAGGGGCAGACGGGCTCAACCGCGCCAAGCTCTACCAGCTCGTGCTCTTCCCCTTCAACAATGGCGCGACGAACGTCTATTACGTCCTCCTCATGAACTATATCGCCTACTACGCGGAAGGCGTGCTCGGGCTGCTCCTGGCCTTCGCGACGACGATGGTCACGGTGACGCGTGCGCTCGATGCCTTCATCGACCCTGTTGTCGGCATGCTGATCGACCGCACCCAGACCCGCTTCGGCAAGTTCCGTCCCTTCATGGTGCTCGGAAACCTTGTCATGGTCGTCTCGTCCCTCTGCCTGTTCTATGGCACAAGGCTCATCCCGGCGGACAATGTCGCTGTGCGCTACGTGGGCTACACGTTCTTCTACATCCTCCTCATGGTCGGCTACTCGATCCAGACCTCCTGCACGCGTGCGGGACAGACCTGCCTCACGAACGACCCGAAGCAGCGCCCGACCTTCACGCTCTTCAACACCATCGCCTCCCTCGTCGGCATGGGCGTCACGATGGCAGTGGCATCGCTCGTGGGAGGCGTCGTCGGCTTCAGGACCGAGCAGTTCTTCAACATCGTGATCCCGCTCGTGATCTGCCTTTCCGCTGCCCTCACGGCGCTTGCCGTCATCGGCATCGCAGGCAAGGACAGGCCCGAGTTCTGGGGGCTCGGCACCGGCGCGGACGCTCCCGAGCTCAAGGTCCGCGACTATGTGCGGATCTTCCGCGAGAACCATGAGCTCAAGCGCCTGATCGTCGCCGCCTCCGGCACGAAGTTCGCCTTCGCCGTCGCCACGAACACCTCGGTCGGCATCCTGCTCTACAGCTGCATGATGGGCAACTACAACGGCCTCTACCTGCCGATGTATGTCCTTGGCTATGCGTTCTCGGCTCCGTTCTTCCTGGGTGGACTCCGCCTTTCCCAGAAGCAGGGCCAGAAGAAGACGCTTGTCACGTTCACGTCGCTTGCGCTTGTGCTGTACCTCGGCGTCTGCGCGCTGCTCATGCTGTGGCAGCCGGGCAATCCTGCGCTGACGCTCTCCATCTTCTCGACAGAGGGCGGCTTCCACCTGACGCTCAATGCCTACACGATCATCTTCATCGTGCTCTATGGGCTGGGCTATGGCGCCTACTACTCGACGGCAGACATGGCCATCCCGATGATTGCCGATGTCTCCGACTACGAGATGTTCCGTTCGGGCAGCTATGCGCCGGGCGTGATCGGCACGCTCTTCTCGTTCGTGGACAAGCTCGTGAGCTCGCTTTCGACCACGGTGGTAGGCATCGCCCTCCTGGCGGTCGGCCTCAGCCATCTGCCCGATACCACCACGGCCTATGTGCCGGGCATGAAGGGCCTCACGATCGTGCTCTTCTGCATCATCCCGATGGTTGCCTGGGTGCTCACCCTTGTCGCTATGAAGGGCTACACGCTGACCGGCAAGAGGATGGAGGAGATCCAGGCCGTGAATGGCGCCCGCAAGGCCGCCATCGAGGCAGGCATGCCGGTTGAAGAGGCGATGGAGCGCTGGAAGGATGCGCAAGACCTCGAAGATGGAGCTAAGGCCTAGATAGCCGCTTGCGATCGGTCTATATGGAGTCCGGCCCGAAAGGGCCGGACTTTCTCTTTTCCGGAGGCTTTGGAGTGGAGCCTCAGGGGAGGGGCCGTGCCGTGCCTTGCGCCGCTCCTATTTGGAGTATGGTGGAGCTGATGAAATGGTGTGGCCGAAGGAGGAAACCCGATGTTCGATCATGAGCCGGTGCCCGGCAGGAACGATCCCTGCTGGTGCGGGAGCGGGAAGAAATACAAGAAATGCCATGAAGCATCCGACATGAAGATGGAGCGGCTCTACGATGACGGCGAAGAAGTGCTGCCGCGCTCGCTTTTGAAGATGCCGAGAGACATCGAGGGCATCAAGGCCTCTGCTGCCGTGAACATGGGCGTGCTCGACTATGTGGGAGAGCATATCCGTGCCGGCGTCTCGACGATGGACATCAACGAGTGGGTCGAGTCCTATCTTTCGGCACATGGCGCCGTGTCGGCCGACCTCAATTTCGAGGGCTACCCCTATAGCGTCTGCACCTCCATCAACGATGTCGTATGCCACGGCTTCCCGAACAAGGACGATGTGCTCCAGGATGGTGACATCATCAATGTGGACATGTCCACGATCAAGGGCGGCTACTTCTCCGATTCCTCCCGCATGTTCTGCATCGGCGAGGTCTCGCCTGAGCGCAGGCGCCTGGTCGAGGTCTGCCATGAGTCGGTGAAGGCCGGCCTTGCTGCCGTGAAGCCCTGGGGACATCTGGGAGATGTGGGTGCAGCCGTGCACAAGGTCTGCACCGACGCAGGGTTCACGGTCGTAGAGGAATACGGTGGCCACGGTATCGGCAAGGAGTTCCACGAGGATCCGTTCGTGAGCTTCGTCTCCGATCCAGGAACCGGCCCCATCCTCGTGCCGGGCATGTGCTTCACGATCGAGCCGATGGTAAACGCCGGCAAGCCGGGCATCCGCACGGACCGGAGCAACGGCTGGATCGTCCGCACGCGGGATGGCTCCGACTCCGCCCAGTGGGAAGTCCAGCTCGTCGTAACCGAGGATGGCTACGAGCTTCTGTCCTGGTAGGCAGAGACTCGAAGGACGCTTCGTCGGAAGGCATGCGGGGGCATTCCCTGCATGCCTTCTTCCGTATCGGGCGTGCCGTCTGCATGCTGGGGTCTTTGAAGCGCCGGAGCGCGCGGCTAGACTGGAGGAAATGCGTACAGGAAAGGGGTCCTGCCATGCTGAACCATTTCTCGAAGCATCCTCTCTGGGAGTGCCACGCCCCGCTCATCCGGGTAGCACAGGGCAAGGAGCCGGCCGATATCGTTCTGAGGCATGCCACGCTCGTGAGCGTGACGACCCATGAGTTTCTGGAGGATGCCGACATCGCGATCGCTCAAGGCCGCATCGCCTATATCGGGATAGAAGGGCATACGGCAGAGCACTGCATCGGCGAGAAGACCAAGGTCTTCGACCTTGCCGGTGCCTACGTGGCCCCTTCCTTCATGGATGGCCATATCCATGTGGAGTCTGCTATGGTCGGCCCCGCCGAGTATGCCCGTGCGGTCGTGCCCCATGGCACCTCTGCCATCATGTGGGATCCGCATGAGGCAATGAATGTCGCCGGCATGGGCGCGCTTTCTGCTCTCATGGAGGACGCAAAGCGCGTGCCCCTCAAATGCTATGTGACGCCCGGCTCCTGCGTGCCGGCGGTACCGGGCTTCGAGGATACGGGGGCCACGATCGATGCGTCAGACATCCATGAGGCGATGAAGCTCGACGAGGTGGCAGGCCTCGGCGAGATGATGAACGACCCTGGTGTGCTCTCCTGCGCAGAAGGCCCGCTCGAAGAGATCGAGGAGACGCTCAGGGCAGGAAAGACCGTCACGGGCCACTACACGATGGGGGATACCGACCAGGGCCTCGAGGCCTATATAGCTTCCGGCGTCTCATGCTGCCATGAGTCGGTCACGCGCGAAGATGCGCTGGCAAAGCTGCGCTTCGGGCAGTATGCACAGCTGCGTGAAGGCTCTGCCTGGCACAATCTCGAAGAGCTTGCACATGCCGTGACGGACAACGAGATTGACACGCGCTTCGTGAACCTCGTGACGGATGACACCCATCCCGAGACGCTTGTCTCGGAGGGACATCTCGACCGGATCCTTCGGAAGGCGGTCTCCTTCGGGATCGACCCCATCACCGCCATCCAGATGGTCACGATCAACGTGGCCGAGTGCTTCGGGCTTGCAGGAGACCTGGGCTCTGTGACGCCGGGCAAGTGTGCAGACATCGTCGTGCTCGACGACCTCAAGGACTTCCGGGCCCGTCTTGTCTTCATCGACGGCGATCTTGTGGCGAAGGAGGGACGTGCGTTCTTTGCGCCCGAGCCCTATGCGTGGCCCGAGAAGTTCCTCCATACGATGCATATCACGGACGAGATCTCGGCAGATACGTTCCGCATCCCTGCCGTGAGGTCGGATGGCACGGCGATTGCAGACGGAGCTGCCCTTGTCCGCGTCATCGCCTCCTCAGCAGGCTCGACCCTGACGAAGGAGGAGCACCTCACGGTGCCCGTGCGGGACGGAGCGCTTCTGGCAGACCCAGCACAGGATATCCTCAAGGCCTTCGTCTTCGACCGCCACCACGCAGGCGGACGTCATGCCTGCGCCTTCGCGAAAGGCTTCGGCATCCACGGCGCGCTTGCCCAGACCGTGGCCCATGATGCGCACAACCTGCTCGTCGTCGGAGACTCGGACAAGGATATGGCCATCGCAGCACGCACGCTCATCGCTTCGGGTGGTGGCGAGGTAGCCGTCCAGGATGGGAAGATATTGGGAAAGGTCGCCCTTCCCCTTTTCGGCATCATGTCCACGTCTCCTGTCGAGGACGTCGCGCATGATGTCGCGGGCATCGAGCGCGCCTGGAAGAAGATGGGATGCACGATGCCGAGCCCATTCATGACAATGGGGCTGCTGTCGCTTGCCTGCATACCGGAGCTAAGGCTTACTGACCGTGGCCTTGTCGACTGCTGCCGCTACTGCTTCGTGCCGCTCCTCGTCGAGGACGAAGGCTAGGCTTCTCTCTTCTGGAAGAGATTGAGCTGGAAGCGGGCTGCCTCGCTCATGGGCAGCCCACAGAAGCTGTCCAGCTCCTCTTTCGGCACCATGAGGAAGCGCCTTGTCTCGAAGTTCTGGGAGATGCCTTCGAATGAGGGAAGCGCTGCCTCGATGAGGGCTATGGGCTGGAGCTTGCGCTCGCCGATGAAGATGCCAAGCGGATGGAAGGCATCCTCAGGAATCGCGGCTCCGAGCTCCTCTGCGCATTCGCGGGCAGCGCAGGAACGGATGGGGTCTTCTGCTTCCAGGTCACGCTCGTCGAGCGCTCCTGTCACGGAGACGGAGAACGTCCTTGGCGCGATTGAGACAGCGCCTGACCGTTCTGCAAGAAGGCACCTTCCCTTCCCGTCATGCACAAGCACGCTCACAGCGAGGTCATTTGCCAGAAAGGGACAGGAAAGGATTTGGAGCGGATCTTCTGCAAGGCTCAGAGCTGCGGCCTTCTGCTTCAGGCGTGCAGCAAGTGCCTGCATTGCGGGCGTCCAGCCTGAGACATCGCGGCTCACGAGCAGGTTCGTGGACAGAAGGTCGAAGTAGCGCGAAGGTGCCAGGCCGAGCGTGAGCGTATCGGCTTCTTTTAAGAGACGTTCGAGGCGTACGGTCTTCCCGTTCCAGGCCCCTTGGGCAATCTCGCCCGCAAGGATCGTCTCTTCTTCCGGCGTGAAGACGGAGGAGAAGGTCGAAGACAGAAGCTCGTAGCGCATGTGTTCCGGCGCGGCTATGAACATGGACGCTCCTAGACCTCGACCACAAGAACAGAGGCATCATCGCGGTGTTCAGAGGCATCTTTTTGGCTGCATGATGCCGCGAGGTGCGCTGCCGCTTTCGGGATGGCGGCAAAGATATCGGTGCTGTCCTTCGCTTCCTGCTCGAGCGCTGCCACAAAGCCGTCGCTTGCAAGCGCGATCCTCGTGCCGGCAGGGGCATTGATGCGCGCTCTCGCGACATGGGCGAGGCCTTGTCCGTCGAGCGTCCCTACCCAGTAGCCATCCTCCCGGTTCATGAGCTTCCGGGTGTCCTGGAAGATCTTCTGCCGCGCTTCCGGCGTGTCATGCTCGAGCGCTGCGATTGCGCGCCTGTTGCGCTCGACGATTGAGGTGAAGCGTGTGTCGGTGAAATGTGTGCCGGTGTCCATGAAGAGATGGCAGTCGCAGAGGGCTGCTGCTTCGATTGTGCCGTCATATCTGTCCTGTACGAGCATGAAGGCAAAGGAGGGGAGTGTATAGGCTGGGACTTCCTCAATAGTGGGGTCAAGCTCTGTGGCCAGCTCGCTGCAGAAGGAGAGGGCCTCTTTCATAAGGGAGGCAGGATCGTCTTCCGGAAGGGCCGGGAATCCATCTGCATGGGTTGCGAGCTCGAAGGAGACAAGACGCGCAAGGAACTGGCTGTCGCTTGACGCGAAATGGCGGTCGGGGAAGACATCGGTCGCGCCGTCGATCATCCAGGCATAGCTGCCTGCCCTGCCGAAGACATCTTCGTTGGCTGCTTTCGTGCCGCGGAGCGTGAAGGAGAAGATGGTATCCATAGCCTGCCCTCCGGAAAGTGCATTGCCTGATGGTTCAAGTCTAAGGGGTCCGCGTTTTGCGGCGCTGTTACGTTTGCCGAGGGGATGAAAGCCTGTCGGCGCCTCTGGATATAATCCATCTTGTTCCAGGAATTCCTGGACCACGGAGCAGAGAAACAGCAGGAAATGAAGCCATTCAAGCTCCGATGAGGATGCAAGCCATTCAAAGGGCGCGATGCCAGGTGCACCGGGCGTCCTTTCACCATTTGTGAACATTCTGTGAAGCCCCACTTTCCCGCATTGCAGGGGAGCGGAGCCGTGTAAAGTTTCTTCTCGCGCTGAGGCACCCCGCACCGAGCGGGACGCAGACAGCGCGGCGAACCTTGAAAACCGGATACTGCGATCGAAGAGATCGGAAGACAGACGTGAGCGATGCTATCGACAAGACAGCATCCGTCG
>Ga0256406_1001712_pt1 | contig 34315 bp, 26 predicted proteins | sample RumenRJG_03DNA_FD_185986 | JGI IMG/M metagenome (GOLD analysis project Ga0256406, IMG submission 185986) | Bovine rumen microbial communities from Lethbridge, Alberta, Canada - RJG_03 | ecosystem: Host-associated > Mammals > Digestive system > Stomach > Rumen | place: Canada: Alberta | collected...
ATGCTGTCCGTTTGTGCCGGGCTCTCCGAAAATGATCGGTCCGGTCACATAGGAAACCGGTTTGCCGAAACGGTTGACCGACTTTCCGTTGGACTCCATATCCAGCTGCTGCAGATGTGCCGGGAAACGGGACAGAGCCTGAGAATAAGGCAGTACCGCAGTTGCCGGATAGCCGAGGATATTGCGCTCATATACGCCGATCAGCGCATCAAGCATATCCGCGTTCTTCATCGGGTCAGCTTCCTTTGCCGCCTCATCCTCTTCATGTGCGCCGTCCAGAATCTCCGCGAATACCTCCGGTCCGAAGGCAAGCGACAGAACCGCGCCGCCGACCACAGACGAAGAAGAATAACGTCCGCCGATATAATCATCCATAAAGAAAGCGTCCAGATATCCGCCGTTCTTTGCCAGAGGTGAAGTCTCGCTGGTGCAGGTGATCATATGCTTCGCAGGATCAAAGCCTTCCTTCGTCAGCGCATTCTTGACGAAGGCTTCGTTGGTCAGCGTCTCAAGCGTCGTGCCCGACTTTGATACCAGAATAAAAATCGCGTGCGCGACATCAACGGATTTCAGCACTGCCGTGGCGTCATCCGGATCTACGTTGCTGATGAAATGAGCATCCATGAACAGCTTTCCGTTCGCTCTTGCCCAGTTCTCCAGCGCGATATACAGCGCGCGGGGACCGAGGTCACTTCCGCCGATACCGATCTGCACGACCGTCGTGAATTTCTCGCCGGCTTCATTCGTGATCTCGCCGTTATGAACCTTATCTGCAAAATCAGCGATCCGCTGCTGCTGTTCTCTGTAAAAATCTCTCTTGTTGACGCCGTCGGCAATCACGTCGTCGCCCAGCTGTCCTCTGCAGAGCTGATGCAGCACCAGTCTGTTCTCGCCGGTGTTGATCACGGCACCGTTGTACAGCTCCTTATACTTCTCCTGCAGCTGTGCCTCATCGGCCAGTTTCACCAGGGCTTCAAGAACCGTGTCATCGACTTCCTTTGCCGCATAGTTGTACGCCATGCCGCATGCCATCGGAACACTGTACTTCCGTACTCTCTCTGCTCCGCTCTCTCCGCTCATGACCTCGCGGAGGCTGACGTGCTTCACGCCGCCCAGTGCCTTAAACGAATCAAGCTCGTCCAGATTTTTCCAATCTGCCATTGTCTTCGTCCTCCTGTATCTGATGGATTACTTTTTCAGACTGCCTTATCAATATCAAAAGTACCACAAAAAAGCGTTTCTATAAAGTCCGTATGCGCAGAATCGGATGACGGGCTTCAGCCTTCTTTTCTCTTCTCCGCCTTTGCGGTGAATCTGTCATTGCTGATGATAAAACGCTCGTGCGTTCCCTCACCGATCACGCCTTTTTCATCGCGCACTTCCACATCAAATACCAGACGACGGCCGTCGACCTCTTTCAGAACTGTCTTCGCAGTCACCTTCATGCCCACCGGTGTCGGCGCCTCATGCTGAACATTCAGCAGCGTTCCGACGGTACCCTGTCCGCTTTCCAGCTGATCCTCAACGCTTCTCCACGCCGCCTTCTCGATCAGTGCCATCATACAGGGCGTCGCGTACACCAGAAGCTCACCGCTTCCGACCTTCCACGCCGTCTTCTCCTCCGTCACCGTTTCTTCAGCTGTTCCTGTGATCCCAGTCTCAAGCATAGTCCGTCCTCCATGATTTCAGCTTTATTATCAGTGTAAGCGGGGATTCTCCGCTCCCTTCAGAAGAGCGTTATCTCCCGCACAGCCTCTATCATAACACAACAGCGCATCCTGTAAAACCGGACGCTCACTGCTTTTTCGCATCGGCAAGCATGGTGCAGAGCTCCGGGATCGTCGTTTCAAAATCAACGCCGTACCACGGCTTTGCCGGATTGTCGAGCGTCGTGCGGATGGTGTCCGCGGTGTAGTCCGCCGCCAGACGGAAAGATTTTTCCAGAGACAGACCGTTCATCAGCGCACCGACCGAAACGCTGGCGAAGATATCGCCCGTTCCGTGATAGGAGGCGTCCACACGGTCATTCTCATAGCTGAAATATCTGCCGGTTTCCGTATCCAGTCCGTACACGCCGGTCCTGCCCGGTGTAAAGGCGATGCCGGTCAGCACGACCTTCTTCGCTCCGAGCTTCGCCAGCTTCTGCAGCAGCGTCTCGATCCAGGCGCGGTCGTAGTCCTCGCGGTACGGCGTATCCGTCATGAAGCATGCCTCCGTCAGATTCGGCACAATGACATCTGCACTGCCGCACAGGCCCGCGTTCAGCTTTGCGTAGGATTCGTCGAACGCCGGATACAGTTTGCCGTTGTCGGCCATGACAGGATCGATGAAGATCAGCGTATCGTCCGTGCGGAACATGTCAAAAATCTTCTTCGCGATATCAATTTCCTCTGCTGATCCGAGATAACCGGTGTAAATGGCGTCAAATTTCACGTTCTGGGATTTCCAGTGCTCCGCGATCGGCAGCAGCTGATCCGTCAGGTCTTTGCAGGTAAATCCCTGAAACATGGTGTGTGTCGAAAGAACCGCGCTCGGAAGAATCACGGTCTCCACCCCCATCGCTGAAATAATCGGAAGCGCCACCGTCAGGGAACACTTGCCGAGACAGGAAATATCCTGGATCGTTAATACTCGCTTCATTGATTTTATCCTCCTGAATCTGTCATCTTCCGGATCCGCATAAAAAAAGCGGCCGGACGGGATTTCTGACCTGTTAACCGGGATTATAGTCGTTTTCTGACCTTTATAAAATGTCCAGATCATCTGATTTTTATATATCCAGAATCTCTGCATGTGGTATGGGTGTTTACACAGGAAGTTTATCTGTGGTATTCTGTGAAATGCCTATGAAATAAGAAAGAAATCAGGAGAAAATCATGCACAAGCTTCAGCGTGCCGGAATGCAGGATACAGAGGAATGCTGTGCCATCCTCGAGGACGGGAAAAAGTATCAGAGAGCCCAGGGATTTGTTCACTGGCCCGATGACTATCCGCAGAAAAGAGATGTCGCGGACGACATCTCTCATCATGCAGGTTATATCTATGTGATTGACGGTCAGATTGCGGCCTGCCTCAGCCTTCATCTGGACGGTGAGCCGTTCTACAGTGACCCGAGAGCGAAATGGCGCACTGACAGTCCGTGTGCGGTTCTGCAGAACCTGGCCGTTGCCGCTCCGTTCCGCAGCCGTCATCTCGCAGGAGAGATCCTCGATGCGGTCGGACTGCTCTGCTGCGTCTTGGGCATCAGTTACATCAGGACCGACATCACCATGCCCAACCGCCGCATGCAGCACATCGCGGAAAAGCACGGCTTCGTCAGATGCGGTCTCGTCAGCTGGAACGGCGGCGATCATTTCTCCTATGACCGGATTCTCACGCGCAGCCTCCAGAAACTTGCAGATGAGGAGATGGCACGCGCCGCTGCTGCCCTGAAAGCTCAGCCTGCCGCCGTCATGCCGCAGGACAGCGTTCCGTCACATACAGGTGCGGCTGATCCTGCCATGGCCACCATGGTGATGCCGGAAAGGCTTGCACGTGCCACAGCTCCTGCCGGGAGTTCCATGGTTACGACCGGCACGGTTCATGTGAGCGCCAGTTCAAACCCGTAACAGCTTTTCTCAAAGCCGTAATTTTCGTAAAACTGATGCGCGTCCTTCCTCGGAAGGCCGGAATCAAGAATCAGCGCCTTGCATCCTTTTTCTCTGGCCATCTCCGCGGCGCGGTCCATCATCATTCTGCCGTAGCCCTGATGGCGTTTTTCTTTCTTTGTAATGATGCTGGATACGTAGCAGGTCAGGCCGCACATCCAGAACGTCTGAAAATAATCCCCGTGGCAGAAGCCCGTGTATTCTCCGTCATCCAGCAGGAAAAATGCAAAACTGTCCGGATCGTTTATGACCTTTTCATACACCTTCTTCGTCGGCTCATCCTCATAGGTGTTGTAATCCCACAGCGCTCTGATAAATTTCATTGCCTCCGGGAAATCGTCCATCGAAGCCTTTCTGAATTCGATCATCCGTCTCTCACCTGCCCTTTCTTACGGGGCCCTTTCTTACGGGGCCCTTTCATGACCGGTTCTGACCTCAGGACACGGCCTCGCTGCCTCTTCTGTAGAGTGCCTTCCTGTACAGTGCCTCGATATCCTTCTGGTTCAGCTCAACCGGTGTGTTGGTCAGATTGCCTGCGGAAACCTTCATGCAGTTCTCAGCCAGCCATGCCACATCGCTCTCCTGTACGCCGAGATCTGACAATGTGATATCCAGATCCAGATCGCGGAGGAACGAGCGGATTTTTTCCGCGCAGTCCTCAGCGGTATAGCCGCCCATCATGCGGGCGAGCCGGCCGAATTTATACCGGTTACCGCTCCAGGTTGCTTCAACTACTGTCGGCGCCAGTGCGGCAAGTCCCTGCCCGTGAACGACATTCTTCAGTCCGCTTACCGGATGCTCCATGCCGTGGGCCAGCGTCACACCGGCGGTATTGATGACCATGCCTCCGATCGTGCTCGCGATCGACATTTCCTCCCACGCCTTCATGCTTTCTTTGCCGTGGTACAGATCAGGCAGATTCTTCAGAATCAGCGGGATCGCATACATGGCAAGTGCGTCCGTGAAAGGCTGCGACCTGTTCGCCGTATATGCCTCGATGCAGTGGCACAGCGCGTCGAAGCCGACCGATGCCAGAACCTTCTTCGGCATCGTCATCATGCACTCCGGGTCGACGATGGAAACTTTCGCCACAATCGCCGGGCAGCGCAGTGATTTCTTGTCTCCGTTCTCCGGATTGGTGAGAACCGCGAAGCCATTGCCCTCCGAACCTGTACCGCAGGTCGTCGGGATCAGGACAAGCGGCAGTGCGTTGTCGCTGTGTTTTCTGTTGTAGATGTAGTCATTGATATCACCGTCATTGACGGCCATGAAGGCCATGCCCTTCGCAGCATCCATGATGGATCCGCCGCCGATGGCAACGATGACATCCGCACCGGTCTTCTTCGCGAGCTCAGCACCCTCGATGGCTGTCGTTGTCAGCGGGTTCTGCGAAACCTTATCATACAGTTCCGTCTCAAATCCTGCCTTCTTCAGGCTGTTGTTCACCTTGTCATACAGGCCGGACTTCTTCGCACTGGAATGGCCGGTAACGATCAGTGCCCTGCTGCCGTAGGGCTTTGCCAGTTCTCCGACCTGACCGGCTTTTCCCGGTCCGAATACAATATTCACCGGAAGGAAATAGCTGAAAGCCGCTTCCTTTGCCGCAGTAACCGTTCTGCCGGCAGCGGACACGCGGTCCAGTGCCGCAGCCACCTCGGCCTGCTCTACCGTTGCCGCCGTAGCGCCTGCAGGAACTGCTGCCGGACGTGGAGCCGATACCGCAGCGCCTGCCGCAGGAGAAGCTGCTCCCGGAACGGCGGCCGCAGGTGCACCGGCTTCTTTCGCAGCGATATCCGCCGCAGCCTCGCGCTCCTTCGCATATTCCTCATCAAGCTCCGCGTTGGCGATCTCGACAAGCGTACCGAACTTTTCACCGTAAACGGCTCTGCAGCCAAACAGGAAGACAACACCCAGAGCAAACCAGCCGCCGACAATAAGCCATTCTACCGGCTGAAGCGTTGCACCGGTTCCGGGCAGAATGTACATGATAACCATAAAGCCGGACATGATAATGGTCATCGCGCCAACCAGCTTATAATGCTTTACCTTATAAGGTCTCGGCATCGTCGGCTCTTTCTTCCGGAGGATAACAAACGACATGGCAACCATGCAGTAGGCAAGGCAGCACGCCAGGTTGCCGGCATCAACGATCCATACCAGCATCTTCCGGCCGAGAAGCGGTGCGAGACAGCTCAGCAGACCGATCAGAATCAGAGCAGTGATCGGAGTCTTGTATTTCGGGTGAAGCTTTCCGAATGCCTTCGGGATCATGTAGGAAACAGCCATGGAATACATCGCACGGCTGCCGCCGATCAGGAAAGAGTTCCAGCTGGTCACAATACCGCAGAGACCGCCGACAATCAGTACCTTCGCCATCACCGAGCTGTTAAACGCCGCCGCCATCGCGTCGGCTGTCACCAGACCGCTGCCGGAAGTCGCCGCTGCCGTGATCTGGTCATGATTCATCACAAGGCCGACAGACAGGATGATCAGTGCATAGAAGGTAACGGCCAGAATGATCGAAAGCAGAAGCATTCTGGCGATTTTTTTCAGCGGGACATTGATTTCCTCCGCCGCCTGCGGGATGACGTCGAATCCGATGAAATAGAAGGGGCTCATCATGGCCACGCGGAGGATATTTCCGAAGATGCTGCCGCTGCTGCCGCCGATGAAGGCCTGCGAAGAGACGTTGGACGGATCTCCATTGATCACCGAAGCCGCGATCAGAAGAATGCCGGCGCCGCCGATAATGCAGGTCAGAATGGTCTGCATGATCGCAGCGGTTTTTGCACCCCGGATGTTGATCCAGGTGATAAAAACCGCCACCGCAATGGCCACGGCAAGCCAGGACGCATAGACGTCAAAGCCCGCTACCGTATACAGATAACCTTTAAGGAAATGCGGATCCAGATAAGTGATAATGGTGGGCAGCGCACATGCCTCAAAGCAGACAACGCTGACGTAGCCCAGAATGATCGCCCAGGTGCAGACAAAAGATCCGTAGGGACCCATCGCACGATAGCTGAATACGTGCTCGCCGCCGCATTCCGGCATGGCGGGCGTCAGCTCCGCATAGGTCAGTCCAATGAAGAAAATCATCACGCCGCCGAGAATAAATCCGAGCATGGCGCCAATGACACCGCCGCGGTCGATCCAGTCACCGGTCGAAACGACCCATCCCCATCCGATCATAGCGCCGAAGGCAATCACCAGGATGTCCCATGCGCTGAAGACCTTATTGAATTCCGATTGCTGTTTTTCCATAACCAAATCCTCCGCAGCAGACTGACGTGAAACGGATACAAACGCTTCATAATATAAATAAAGACGCCGGAACAGACCCGTATTCCCGGGTTGTTCTGGCGCCTTCGCCCTGCCGTTCATCATTGTAACAGGCTATGCCTCATCAGAAGACATGTCTGTCATTCACCAAGCATCTCAACAAGCATCAGAAGATACTTTGCTGTTTTTTCCCATCCGAGCAGGCTGCTGTCGATCAGCAGATTTCTCTGCGAGCGGTCACCCCTGTAGGTACCTGTAATGTACTTATGTCTCGAATGGTTCATCTCATCATTATAGTCGATAATTTCTTTTGCTTTGTCCTCAGCTACGTGATCCTGTTCCATAATGGAGCGCACGCGCACATCCTTCGGTGCATAGATAAAGATGTTCAGCACATTATCTCTGTCCTTCAGAATGTAGTTGGCACTCCGTCCGATGATCACGCACGGGGATTTTTCCGCCATCTGATTGATGACTTCATACTGCGTATAAATAACGCGGTTCGTAAGATTGGCATATCTGGGTCCGAGGGAAGTCTCGAAGCTGTACTGAACGCTTTTCTTTTTATCCGCTTCCTCGACAAGTCCGCGGTCTACGCCCAGCTGCTCAACTACCTTATCCACCAGATCCCTGTCGTAATACTCGATACCGAGTTTCTGCGAGAGCATCTTACCGATCTGCGGACCGCCTGCTCCATATTCGCATCCGATGGTGATGACCAGATGTTCTCTGTCCATAATAATCTCCTTATCAGTCCGCCGCATGTCTCAGAACAGAACTGCACACCTTAAGGGGGTGTGCAGTGCCGGTCTGTTCTGTGCAGCGATTACAGGTACGAGGATGAAGTGCGGGAGCACGCAGCCTCAGCCCTCAAGTGCTTCCTTCAGAGACTCCTCGAAGATCTCGAGTCCTCTCTTCGTCTGCTCATCCGTCATGCAGAGCGGTGCAAGGAAACGGACTACATTGCTTGCCGTACCTGCGTTCTCAATCAGAAGGCCCTTGTGAAGTGCGTTCTGAATCAGCTTCTGTGTCAGCTCGGTCGCCGGCTCCTTTGTCTCAGGATCCTTGACGAACTCGATACCGATCATGGCGCCGAGGCCTCTGATATCGCCGATCACCGGATACTTCTTCTGCATTTCCTTATATCCGTCGGTGATCATCTTGCCGATATGACGGGCCTTTGCAGGATAATCTTCTTCCTTATAAATCTTCATGGCTGCGAGTGCCGAAGCGCAGGAAACCGGGTTGCCGCAGTAGGTGCCGCCGATGGTTCCGGGCTTTGCCGCATCCATCACCTCAGCACGGCCGGTAATAGCGGAAATCGGCATGCCGCCGCCAAGAGACTTGGCTGTTGTGATGATATCCGGTGCAGCGCCTGCCTCTGCCCAGTACTCGGAAGCGAAATACTTGCCGGTACGGCAGTTACCGCACTGAACCTCATCGGCAATAAGAAGGATGCCGTTGTCGTCGCAGATCTTCCTGATGGCCTTTACCCATTCGATAGGAGCCGGAATGAATCCGCCCTCGCCCTGCAGCGGCTCAACCAGCATGCAGGCAACTTCATTGGCCGGTGTAGCCTCATCAAATACTCTGTACATCGCATCGATGTAATACTTGATGGCTTCGTCTCTGCTGTATCCCTTCGGAGCTCTGTACAGATAAGGATACGGCGCTCTGTAGATACCTGCCGGGAACGGTCCCATGCCCTGTGAATATGCCTTCTTGGCGGTCAGCGCCATGGTCAGGTTGGTACGGCCGTGGAATGCGCCGGAGAAGCAGATGACGTTGCTTCTGCCTGTGTAAGCCTTTGCGATCTTGATGGCGTTCTCATCGCACTCAGCGCCGGAGTTTGCAAAGTATGTCTTCTTGTGATCACCGCGGCACGGCATCAGCTCATTCAGGCCCTCTGCCAGTTTTACATATCCCTCATGTCCGATGATATTGAAGATGGTGTGGAAATACTTCGGTGCCTGCTCCTGAACGGCCTTTACCAGTTCCGGACGGGAATATCCGATATTCAGTACGCCTACGCCGCCGATCCAGTCAAGGAACTTGTTGCCGTCGACATCCTGGATCATCGCGCCTTCGCCGTGATCGATCACAACAGGATAGGTTGTTCCGCACAGTGCCTTCGGCACATTGGCGTCTCTTCTCTCAAAAATGGCCTTGCCCTTCGGTCCGGGAATAGAAGTTACAATTTCAGGCAGATCCTCACGTAATGACATAACTTTGTCCTCCTTCAGTTTCCTGCTGGTTTTCTGCGGAGTAAAAATCTCCGCGGCAGCCTGTCGCTTTCACCGGTGTCACCGGATCCGGTGCAGGAATAAAAAAAACGCCTCCCGCACAGATTGCCTGTGCAAAAGACGCCTTCGTCATAACTGGTTACAATGATGAAATTGAAAATAATAATTAATTTATTGAACGTTCAACAGGTTCATTATTTTGAACACAGTCTCTTTATAGCACAGCACCAGAGGCATGTCAATCATAAATTAAAACTTTTTAAGTACAGAATTTCAACACCCCTGGGCCGGCATTTTCCGGTTATTGAGAAGATTTCCCGTCAGAATCTGCTTATTTTCCGGGTCTTTCCGGAATGCGATCCGGACATACTGTTTTTTCAGTGTTTTTTATATTGCACGGTTTTGCTATAATCATGGCTGTCATTATCCATTATAAAGTACATTCGGAGGTCGATCCATGGACTATCTGGAACACAATATATCGGAAAATCTTCACCGCTACCGCACCAGCCACGGCTGGAGTCTCGACAATGCCGCCGAACAGACCGGCGTCAGCAAGAGTATGCTCGCGCAGATAGAGAAGGGCTGTGCAAACCCCTCCATCGGCACGCTCGGCAAAATCGCCACCGGTCTTCGTATCAGCTTCAATGATCTCATCAGCCCGCCGCCGATGGACACCTGCACCATCGATGTGCTGAACACGGAGCCCATCAAGAAAAGCGAAAACAACTACAGAGTCTGGAACTGCTTCCCCTATGAGGACAACCAGATGGTGGAAATCTACCGGATCGACCTCGAAGAAGACGGCGTTTATTCCAGCGGAAGCCACGGCGAGCGAACCAGGGAATACCTGTGCGTCACCGAAGGCGAAGTCATCATCCGCATCGACGGCAAGAGCTATCCTGTGCCGAAAGACAGCTGCTTCCGCTTCGAATCCGACCGTCCGCACCAGTATATCGGGAAAAAGAAATCCAATTCTCTCGTGATGTTCTTTGTATCCTGCTGAAATCATCACTGAATTTCCAGGCCTGCTGCTGTTACCGTTCAGACACTGCCAGAGCCACGACACACATGGAGGCTCCCGGGCCGAGACCTCCGCAGGCGCCGGTGATTGGCGAGGACGAGCGAAGTGATGACCGAGCTTACCACCGCTGCGCCGAGGACAAGCGAGAGCGCGTCGAGGCCGGAAGTCTCCATGTGTGACAGTGGCTGACCATGTGTGAACAGTAAACCGCTGTTTTCCGGAAACATTTTCTGGACTTACCGCCTGAAGGTTTTATAATTAAATAGCAGAGTTTTTGCTTTTTTGCCAGATCTGACAGTTAGGATGGTTTTTATGCTCGATCATAACAGCAGCGGCCGCGGAAAGCGCAGGGCACACCGCGGGCCGGATGCCGCTTCTCCGGAAATCAGGGATGCAGGCAGCACAGCAGCAGGGAAAAAATATCACGAGCCGGAAGGGGCAGAGCGGCGCGTCAGCCATGTGGGCGACCGCAACAGCGCCGACGCCTATCTCGAAAGTCAGACGGGCAGTGGCTGGATGACGCCCCGGTACAGAAGAGCTGTCGCCGTCATCTGCCTCATTTGCCTTCTGATCACCTTCATCAGTTCTTTCATCTGGACCCGTTACCGGCTGGTCACGCTCCGGCAGGAAGTCGGCACAAAGACAGAAAACTTAAGCAGCGAGCTTCAGGCAGCACTGAATGACGCCGAGTGGGAAGCGAATTTTCTCGGCCTCCTGATGAGAAATACTTCAGTTTCTCCTGACGGAAACCAGGAAGAGCTCGACACCGTCATTGATCATCTGGAGCCTGCCGACTCCCCGGTCAGCAGCATTGCCATCACGGCTGGCGATGAAATTTCCTACTCCTATTCCTTTATGGGTGAGTCGGAAGACTATCTCACGGATCTCATGACGCTGTCCGGTGCCAGAAGATGCATGAATCAGGCCAGAAGAGACCGCAGCAGCTGCCTCAGCGACCTGACGCAGGACAGCAGCGGGAAAAAGCATTATGTTCTGTATGTCCCGCTCTTCCGTTCAGAATCAGACCGGACGACTGACCGCTTCATCGTCCTTTTCCTGGATTATACCCTCCTGTTCGATCAGAGTTCCCTGGATGCACTCATACAGGGCGACGGATGCAGCGTCGTGATTCAGAAGATCGAAGACAGCGGCGCGCTCACGAGGATTTTTTCAACGTCGGACAGAACGCCGGGGAACCCGGTCACTGTCGACTTTAAGCTGAGCAATCAGATCTGGCACATCGAGGCCGCGCCGGAAAACGGCTGGCTGATGCCCGAGATCATCATGATCTGTATTATTCTGCCGTTCCTGATCTGTGCCATTGTCATCATCTTCAGCATTCTGTTTCTCCACATCCACGCCGAGCGGGAGTCTGCGGAATACTTCGCGATGTACGATTCCCTGACAGGCGTGCAGAACCGTCAGGCGCTGAGAACGGAGTTCCGTCAGCTCGCCACTTCCGGGGATATGATGTTTGTCATGCTGATCGACCTTGACAACTTCAAATCCGTCAACGATATTCACGGGCATTCCGCCGGAGACATCTGTCTTGCCAACGTAGGACAGGCGCTTTCCAGGTATTTCCCGCGCAACAGCTGCTTCCGTTACGGCGGGGACGAATTCCTCGTGATCGCATCGGACAAAAATCTCCGCAGCTTCCAGAAAAAGGTGGATGACTTCCGCAGCTGCTATCATGAGCTCGCCACCCGGTCCGGCGTCATCACCACACTCAGTGCGGGCTTTGTATACGGCACATGCAGCAGCATGGAAGACCTGAGAAAAATGATCTCTCAGGCCGATGTCTGCCTGTATGAGATCAAGAAGGGAAGCAAGGGGCACTCACAGAGCAAGCCCTACGACCCGGATGCCGTCTATCAGGATTTTGAAAAGCAGAACGAGGACGACCAGAAGAAAAAGCATTATATTGTGGATTCGATCCGCACGGCACTTTCCTCCGGATGGATCAGCGTCGTCTATCAGCCGATCATTCGTTCCCTCACGGGTCAGCTCGCCGGCGTGGAGGCGCTGGTGCGGTGGAACGATCCCGACAGGGGCTTTGTCAGAACCGAAGAATTCATCCCCGTGCTGGAACAGGCCTACCTGATCACAGATCTTGACCTGTACGTGATCGAACAGGTCTGCCGTGACTACGTCGAGGAGAGGAACGGGCATTATCCTCAGATTCCGACCTCCGTCAATATTTCCTTTGTCGACCTGCGCGACCCGACCTTTATCGAGCAGGTAAACGCCATTGTAGATAAATACAAAGTGCCTCACCGCCACCTGAGTTTCGAAATAAAGGAACACCCGAACATCACGGGAGACCTTCTCCGCGAACGCACGCAGGAGCTGAAAAATCTGGACTACCGCGTCTGGCTGGATGATTTCGGTTCCTCCTCCAGTTCCCTGAGCGGACTGCTGTCCCTCCCTGTAGAACTGGTCAAACTGGATATGAATTTCCTGAACGATCTGGTCTCCAACGCCAACGACCGCGAATATGTCGAAGCCATGATCAGCATGCTCAAGGAACTTCACGTGCAGGTACTGGCCGAGCGGGTAGAGAATGATTTTGAAAAGGATCTGCTGATCTCCTCCGGCTGCGGACTGCTGCAGGGATACTGCTGTGGCAGACCGGTCAGCGAAAACAGCCTGATCTCGCAGTGGCTCTCCGTTCCGCACCGCGTGGAAAATACCGACAGTCACAATTATTACCGTACGATCAGTCAGGTCAACATCCTGCATCCTGTCATCAGCTCGCCGGTCAATCTGGAATATCCGTATTCCGGCAATCTGCCGATGTGCATCATGGAAATCCGCAACATGAGTTCCATCCGCATTCTTTCAGAAAACGAAGCCCATATCGCTGCGCGAAGATCGGATAACTCCCATCGCAGTCAGCCGTTCGGCTCCGATTTCTACGGAGAAGAAGCCTTCAGGCAGAGATTTTTCAAGGCCGCCACCTACTGCCTCGCCCATCCGGACAGCTGGCAGAACATGGACTTCATCTCGCCCGGCGCTCATTACTGCATCGGCAGAGTGCATTACCTCGCCACGGATCCGTCGACGGATACCACCGCCTACGAATTCGTCATGATCGATCTGGACGCCTGCTCGCAGGTCGGGCAGAAGCTCTCGGCGCTGTCCCCCGACAGCGCAGGATCACCCGATCTTGTCATAACGCGGCGCGGCAGCTGACAGCAGGCTGCGCCGGGATCTGAAAAACCGACAGAAAAAAACGGGGCCTCGCGGTCCCGTTTTTAATTTTATCCGTTCAGTTAGTTCCGCCCCGTCTCTGCCATCCCGCCATCCGGCGGGCAGAGCCCCTCACAGCGGGAAGGTACGGATCTCGTACGCCACCTCACAGGGCATATCCTGCAGTTTCCAGTTATGCATGATGCGGTCCGCGACCATTCGTCCGTCCTTCTGATAGCAGTCCATGAACATCGCCAGAAGCTGGCAGGACGTGTACCGGACGGTCACATCACATCGCCTCAGGCACTGGCTTACCACCTGCGTGAAGGCCGCCATCATGCCCTCAAAATCGACGGAATCCCTCTTCACGTCTCCCTTCGGATACATCGTAAACATGACGATCTGGGCTGTTACGTCCTTTCTCTCGCGCTGTCTCTGCATCAGACGGTACATGACACAGAATTCAGAGAAAGAAACCTCGCAGGCGCCGAAGGCATTGCCGCCGGTTTCCGAGACTTCCGCCTGAACCTCCGAGAGGTCGCGCAGCTCATCTACGGCGCCGCTCCCTGCCTTTGCGCCGTTATCCTCATCTCCGGCTTCTCCGCTCACGCCGGAATCTATGAACAGCTGACTGAGGCTTTCCTCGACGCGCGTTCTGCGGCTGCCGCTGATCTCAGGCTTCCTGCTGACATCCTCCTGCAGATTGCGCCAGGTTTCCTCCGTATTCAGGATCCTCTCCACCTTGCCGGTCAGATCCTCCTCGGAAAAAGGCTTGCGGATATAGTAATCTCTGAACCCGAACGCCAGGCTCCGGCTCTCCGTCGTCGTTGACTTCTTCGAAACCAGGAAAACCACCGGAATCGTATAGGCATCTGCCTGTGCCAGCTTCTCCAGAAATTCTCCGCCGTCCAGGTTCGGCATATCCAGATCGGCAATGATCATATCCGGCTTCTCTTCCTGCACACACCGGACCGCCTCGCTGCCCGTGGAAACACAGCTGATCAGATAATCATCGCCGAGCGAGTGAAGGATGATCATGCGGATCATCTTATTGTCCTCTGTGACCAGAAGTTTCTTCCTCACCGGCTGTCCTGCTCCGTCCTTCGCCGAACTGTCTGTCAGCTCCGGATTTATCCTCTCATCATTTATTTCATCCATCGTAAAAGCTCCCATACCATTTCACGGATGCACCGCCAGTTTCTCCATCTCCCCGCGCCTGAAAAACTCAGCCGGAACAATGTTTAACATGATTTTAGCAGATTTTTCGTCATACTTCCACCTGTTCCGTTCATGCAGCAGGGCCTGTGTCACAGATTGCTGCATTCCCGTTTAAATCCCGCTGCGCATCTTATATTTTTTCATAATATGTCGTTATAATAATAGAAAGACGGCACCGTCGTCTCTACGTTTTTTTGCGTTCAACTGACTGATTGAAAATTTTATGTATTGAGAGGCATTGACATGAAAATCCAGGATTTCTGTAACATGAAGCAGTTTGAGTCGATCATGAACAACTGGGCGGTCGCTACAGGTCTCGCCTGCGTAGCAGTCGGCGCAGACGGCAAATATATTTCCGGTCAGTACAATTTCACTGACTTCTGCATGAACAAGACACGTGGAACGGAAAAAGGAAGACGCCGCTGCGAGGAATGCGATGCCACCGGAAAAGGCGTCTACAAATGTCATGCCGGACTCATTGATTTTGCCATCGATCTTGTGATCGAGGGCAAGAAATTCGGCGCCATCATCGGCGGACAGGTGATGCCCGAGGATCCCGATGAGAAGAAATTTCGTCAGGTAGCAGAAGAGATCGGTGCCGACCCCGATGAGTACGTCGAAGCACTGAAGAAGGTTAACGTCCGCACCGAGGAATCGATCAATGCATCCGCGGAACTTCTCGGTCAGGTGCTTAACAATTTCATCAATTCCGAGTATTATCGTTACAAGATCAATCATCAGGTCAGCAACCTGGAAGAAGGCATCGACAAGACGAACAATCTGGTCCGCCAGATCATCACCTGCACCGGAACGCTGCAGAACCTGCAGAAGCGCCAGAAGATCGTTGCGATCAACGCCAGCATCGAGGCTGCACGTGTCGGCGAGGCAGGAAAAGGCTTTGCCGTCGTTGCCGAGGAAGTAGAGAAACTTTCCGAGAGCAGTTCCGAAGCCAACAAGAAGATTGAAAAAATCATCAATGAGATCAAAGATACCGTTGAAACCCTGAACGTATCAAGTGATATTTCAAACTGATGCACTTTCCGGATACCGCGCAGACGGCATACCGCAGAGTTCCGGCAGGAGGCTCCTGTCAGGAACGATATAAATAAAGCAGAGCACAGCTCTGGAATTCTGCCGCCGGGGTAAAGGATTACGCCGGACGCAGTCGAAAAATCCCGAAGGGAGGTACAGGTCATGGCAATAGAAGGATTATACAGCGTCGGAAATGCTTTCAATGACGCAAGAAAAGTCACCGGTTCAGACACAGAGGACAGAATCGCCTATATCCGCAATCTGCAGAGTATGATGAACACTTCCGGTGCCGAACAGGTGAAACTGGCACAGAACGCAGAGACTTCAGCAGCCAGCACAGCTACAAATGTAACCAAAACCATCTCGAACGAGGCTCTGACGATTCAGCAGAACGCAGCGTCACAGGCATCAGAGGCAGCGAGGGAGACAGAATCACTCGACTCTTCTCTCTTTGTCACGGAAGACGGTTCTTTCACGCGTTTTATCGGGGATGAAGATACCTTCTCCTCATCGCGGGATCTCGCCGTATTCATCGAGCAGTCGGCAGCAGATCATGCCGCAGATGATTCAGATTATGCGGCGGAAATCGTCTCCGATGTCACCGAGACGGCACAGCAGTTTGCCAATATCAAGGCAGCGAGTATCGGCACGGATCTGAGTTTTCAGGCTCAGGGCATTGTCATAGCCCAGAACCAGACACCTTCGTTTTTTGCCATCCTGAAGAATATGAATCAGCCCGACAGCGCCAATACGGACATTCTGCCGAAGACGCTGAGCGAGATCGTCATGGGTGCAACCCATGGTCATGACGGATATCCGATCTTCATGGCCGGCACCGTCGGCGGGCTGATGAAGAGAATTTCCTCCTACATGGTAGCTCACGGATGGAGCATTCCGCCGGAAATCGACTATTCAGGCATCGACACCAGCGCGTAACCGGATTATACCGGCGTATACGACCGGGCACATACGATAAGCGCCGATAAGCACCGTAACGAAGCATAACGGGAGTTTCGTGCCGGACAAAGGCTACAGTACGTAACAGCACGACAGAAATAAACGTGAAAATAAACGGGAATCCCTTTCGGGATTCCCGTTTTCATGTCCTTATACCGACCGCGGATTCTTTTTCCTGGGTCGGATATCTTATGACTCATTTGATGTCTTATGACTCATCGAATCCGATGTCTGATGACTTATTTCTTCTTCATCTTGTCTGCGGCTGACTGCTTCACCGGTTTCGACTTCGGCATTCTCAGGCCCTTCTTCGCCTTTGCCTTGCCGCCTGCCGCTCCGCCTTTTGCGTCACCTGCAGCACCTGCGGCCTCTCCGCCTTCTTCACCGCCGGCTTTCTTCTTTTTCTTCTTCAGGATCACGATAACCACCGCCACGGCAGCGATCGCACCCACACCGGCAAAAAGCATCATCTTCGGGATCTGCAGCGGTCCGACACTGATCATTTTCGAATCCAGAGAACCCGATGAGGATTTCACCGCCTCCGAACCCGACATGGCTGATACTGCCTCGGATCCCGAATCTGCCGCCACCGATTCACCGGATGAAGATTTCACTGCCTCACCGGATGAAGACGCTGACGATGCGGACGAAGATGAAGAAGTACTGCCGGTGCCGAAAGGACCGTCCTTTACCGGGTTGCCATTCTCATCAACCGTCTGGAAATACCGCTGAAGCTCCTCTTCTCTTCTCTTCACGGAAGCATTCGCCGCTGCTTCCGCACCCGTATCCTTATTGAGAAGGGCGTCCTTTTCCACTGTAACCGTCTGCTGCAGAAGCACATAACCCTCTGCCACATCGGAATAGTTCGTAAATCCCCAGAGTCCGCCGTTGCCGTCATCCGCCTGACTGGTGATGTGAAGCACCGTTCCGTCCGGGATGGCCTCATTCAGAAGCGAAGGCGAATTGGTATTCGGAAGCTTCCTCAGAATGACACCGCTGCCGTCCGGCGTCTGCACACGGATATAAAAATCATATACCGGTGAAGTATACGATGACGACGTCGTGTCATCCGCCCGAACCACCGATGCCAGCGGAAGGTCTGTCTCCGCACTCAGAACTCCTGTTATACCGAAAATAAAAGCGGCGGTCAGAGCAACCGCCGCTACTTTCCGGATCAATGTCTGAAAGCCCTTCTTCCGGGCTGTCTCATGATTCATCGACAAAATCCTCTCAGCCTGCTTCAGATGTCACTTCAGTTTCCGTATTTGCGTTGAAATAATTGTCAAAAAGCCTGCTCGTTGCTTCCAGCGTGTCTCTGCTGATATCCGGAAGTTTTCCGCCCCATGCCTCTTCGGCATCGTCATAGCCCTTCTGGATGGCTGACTGAAGTGTCTTCATCAGTTCCTGATCATCGCCCGCGATCGACGAAGCAAAATCAAACAGTCTCTGTGAAGTTCTGGCCACACCGTAATAGCCGTTCTCACTCACGGCTTCCTGTGCGGACGTCTTCGTCTGAAGATCGACCGTGTAGTTTCCGCTTGCGAGAAAATGCCATACACCCTGGTTATCCACCGAAGGCATCGCATTGGCATTCTCAAATTCGCTCGCCTGATGTCCCAGTGCTTTGGTCACAAGTCCGAGGAACTGATTCGTCCGCATCTCCTGGTCAGCTGCAAGCTGCTGAACCAGACTGGTGCGTTCCTCCGCACTCATGCCCGCCACATTCGACTGTGCCTCGACATTCGCCTGCGCGGCATCCGAAATGTCTTCCTGCTGAAGTCTGCGCCCCGAACCGCTGTAATAAGCGTTCTTTGCGCCTCCTCCGTTCTCATCCGTTGCATCGGATGAAGTCACGTAACTCTGCGCTGAACTGACATACGTATCTCTGGCAGACGCGGCCTCACTGAGTAATTTGGAGAAATTCTCAGTCTTTCCGGCTTTCTCCGGCTTGCCCCGGGCTTTGGATTCGCCGACCTTGTCTACCTGCGAGGTATTATAATTCCCCGCCAGATAACCGGCAACACCTAACGACATATCCCTGTCCTCCTGGTCACTGCCTCATTACAGAACGCCTTCCCTGGCGTTAACAATAGCTGCCGGTTCAGGTGCCGCCCCTCGGCGCCGAACCTTCTGAACCACTCATGTGAATCAGAGCAGAAGGCCTGTAAACAGACCTCTGCTCACTTAATCATACATCCAAAAAGTTCGCTTGTAAAGAAGGTAAAAGATCAGTATTTATCGTTCTGATCGTAAGTGAAATCCTCGTCAGCCGGCATATCCTCCGTTCTGGAAGAATGTGCCACCGGAGCTTTTGCTCTGCCCGTGCGGTGTGCGGTATGAACCGGAATCTCATCGGAGGAATCCTTTTCTTCCGCGCCGCCATCCTTCTCTTCCGCATCCTTATGAGCGGCCGTGTGTGCAGAGGAAGCTCTGCGGACAGCCGATGAAGCTGTGCCGTTTTCGCGGAGTCTGAACTTGCTCAGCATGTCGTTCATCATGCCGGCCTGACCGGACAGCTCCTCGGAAGCTGCAGCACTCTGCTCCGCCGTCGCGGAGTTCGTCTGTACCACGGCGGAAATCTGGCTGAGACCTTCCGTAACCCTCGTTACGCCGTCGGACTCTTCTACTGTTGCCGCGGAAATCTGATTGATCAGCTCAATGATCTGCTGCGTCTGATCAGAAACCGCCTTCAGCGCATCCGCCGTCTCCTGCGTCAGCTTGCCGCCACGTGATACGGCGTTCACTGTATCTTCGATCAGAAGGGCTGTGGACTGTGCCGCCTCCTGAGACTTCTTCGCCAGGTTGCCGACCTCGTCAGCGACTACCGCGAAGCCCTTGCCTGCCGTACCTGCTCTTGCAGCCTCAATGGCCGCATTCAGAGAAAGAATATTCGTCTGGAATGCGATATCGTCGATCGTGCGGATGATCTTGCTGATCTCATCGGCCTTGCCCGTGATATCCGTCATGGCACTGCCAAGCTCGGTCATCTTCGTATTCGATACACTGATGGCCTGACCGGCTGTACCGGACAGTTCAGAAGCACGCTCTGCCTTGTTCGCGGTCTCCTTGATCTTGCCCGTCATGCGGTTCATCGTATCCGTCAGGGTCTGTACGGAAGAAGCCTGCTCCGTGGATCCCTGTGCCAGAGACTGCGCACCGGAAGAAACCTGCTCGGCGCCCGTCGCCACCTGATCTGCCGAAGAGCGGATCTCGCTCATCGTTTCATTCAGGCTGTCGCGGATCATGGTCAGAGATTCAAGCATGGATCTGTAATCACCTACATAAGAATCCTCAGCCTGAGACTCCACGGTAAAGTTCCCCGAAGCCATCTCGCCGACGATATGAGACATATCGCTGACGATTTTCTTCAGATGCTCGACCATGACAGACATGCTGCCTGCCAGTCTGCCGACCTCATCATCCTTCGCATAATCGATCTTCACATCGAGAGAACCTCTCGACATCTTCTCTGCCACTTCTGTCATGCCCGCCAGCGGTTTCAGTGAACTGCTTACAAGATTTTTCAGAATAAACAGAAGAATAACCAGTGCTGCAGCCAGTACGGAAATATTCAGGAAGATCAGCTTCAGCGTAGCGGCGTTCAGCTCCCTGATCGGAACTGCTGTCTGAATCCACCAGACACTGTCGCCGACGGTAAGCGGTGCGTAATACCTCATAACGGTTCCGCTGCTGGAGGAAGTCGTTATGTTGAACATCTCTCCCTTCTCCCAGTCTGCGCTGATGCTCTTGTAGGCATCTTCACTGACCGTGTCAGCATATGCCTTGCCGATCACCTTCTCATGGGTGCTGTACAGGATGTAACGGTCGCCGTCTACGATATTGACGTACAGAGAAGGATAAGCCGGGATCTCCTCATGGATCGCACTGAACACATCCAGATTGATATCGATGATCACGGCACCGACTACCTTGTCATTGTTCGTGATCGGATAATAGGCGGAAACGGTTCTGACGCCGTTGGCATCTGCTTCCGTCGGATTGGACCACTCTGAAGTCTTTGTCTCACAGATTTTATTGTAGAGATCCGTATTCAGCACATCTGCCGACTGGTTATAGATGGATTTCTGCTCAACGGAATCCCTGTCTGCATAAGGAAAATAATTATCAATATAACTGGTAAATGCACCCTTATCAAAATAGACGCCGGCATCCATGACCGTATCGCTGCTTTCCACGATGGCGATCAGATTCCGTTCGATGACTTTCTCCATCTCGCTTCTGCTGAGAGGAATTCTGTCACCGGTCAGATCACTGTAGGTGGTCATGATGGCCGGACTCTTCGCTGAGGGCTGGTTCAGAACACCGACAGCTGATGTCACCGATGAAAAATCATCGGGCATCGAATACATATCTTCTGCTGCCGAGACAATGGAAAGAGAATAGCCGTCCATGAGACCGGTGATATTCTGGACCTTGGCCACATTCTTCTCTGACTCGATCGTCATCTCCTCTGCGATACGCCTGCGCATCGTTCTGCCTGCGTACACATTGGTCACGGTCGTCGCCAGCGCCAGCGTGATGGCCATGGCAATCGCAAGGATGATGATAATCCTTGTGCTGATGCTGTTTGTCTTCACAGCAAAGCGTTTTTTCTTCTGCTGCTGCGGTGTCTCTGCGCCATTTCCGGCATTTCCGGGTTTCTTCTTTATGTTCATTTCCCATACCCCCATTTGATTAGATTTGCTTTGTGATGCCTGACGCGCATTTTAATTTTCATATTATATCTTCGGCGATAAGGCCGATAATATAATTGTCAGACAGAAAAAAGAAAGAACGAACCAGCAGTTCATAAAATCATATGAAAGAGAACAGATCATGAGAGATACCATGAATATATACGGCAATGACGTAGGACTCACGGAGAAGACGCTCGACCTCCTCTGGCAGCGTCAGAAAATCACCCAGAACAATATCGCCAATGCGGATACGCCGAATTACAAGGCGCAGTATCTGACGTTCGAGGATGAGCTTGCGTCGCAGATCCACGCGACCGGCAGAAAGCACGCAAAGATGACGATCGGCAGAGCCATCGATCAGACCACCGGCACGGTTCACACTTCCACGAACGAATCCACCCGTATGGACGACAACAACGTTGATATGGATCAGGAGCAGGTGGATCTGGCAGAGACAGCCTATGAGTATCAGATGATGGTACAGGCTGCGACAACTCAGCTGAAACGCCTGGACAGTGCAACAAAAATCTCGTAATAATAACGTTCTTCCCGCGGCGCCGGATCAGAGAAAATAACGCGTGATGCCCGACACGGCACTGTCGGACGAACTGATATTATGACCTGTATATACTGATATTATGACCTGTATATAATGATGCGCTGCGCAGCCGGTACTGACGGCCGGCCTGCCGGACCATGTCATTATATATGATGCCAGATGCACAGGGCCGGCCTGCCCGGTTCTTCGTGTCATCAGAAAAGAAGGGGTAGCAGTTAATGGACAGTACAATGGAAGGTATGCTTGAGACATACCTGTTCGAGACAAACGATCTGCTTGACAAACTGGACGAGATGCTCGTGGCAGATGAGAAAGTCGGAGATTTTTCCACGGACGACGTGAATGAAATTTTCCGTATCATGCATACCATCAAGGGCTCATCGGCCATGATGGAATTCAACGCCATCTCCACCGCTGCGCACAAGGTTGAGGATCTGTTCTTCTTCATCCGTGACAAGGGAATTGATTTTCTCAGTGCGGATGCGAAGAAGGAGCTGTTCAACCTGATGTTCAAGTCGGAGGATTATCTCCGCGGTGAAGTTTCAAAGGTCGAAAACGGCGAGCCGCTGCCGGAAAACTCTGACGAATTCTGCAAAGTCGTTTCAGACTTTCTTGACAAAATCAGCAAAAAAGAAGAAAAGGCCGAGGAAGCCGCTGCCTCAGGCGGAAACGCCGCTGCAGGAACTTCTGACAGCAAATCCTCAGCCGGCAGCAATATCAAGGCCGTCAACGCACAGCTCTCCGGCCTGCCGGATGATCCGAAGGCAAAGACCTTCATCCACATCTATCTGGAAGAAGGCGTCGGCATGGAGAATCTCCGTGCCTTCATGATCGTCAACGCCCTGAAGGAATGCGACATTGACTTCAGATACTACCCTGAGCATATGGACACCGACAGTTCAACGGCGCAGGGCATCGTCGACAACGGATTCTACCTCGCCTTTGACAGCGCAGAGGCATGCCAGAATGCGCTCAGCGTTCTGCCCTCTCAGAATCATATCCGCTCCTTCGAGGAAGTAGAGGCACCTGCAAAGGAAGAGCCGAAGAAAGAAGAGAAGAAAGCCGAGGCACCCGCATCCGAAGCCAGCGCCCCTGCAGAACAGAAATCAGCCGCAAAGCCGGCGCCCGGAGCACCCGAAAAGGGCACGCCCTCTGCCGCCAGGAAGTCGGCACCGATCAAGCAGAGTCTGATCAGTGTCAACCTGCAGAAGCTGGATGCCCTGATGGACCTCGTCGGCGAGATCGTGATCACAGAATCCATGGTAACTTCCTCTCCTGTCCTCAAGCAGCTGGATCAGGAAGATTTTGATTCCTTCAACAAGTCCGCCCGTCAGCTCCGCAAGCTGACCAATGACCTGCAGGATATCTCCATGAGTCTGCGCATGGTCCCGATTTCCGGTGTATTCCAGAAAATGAACCGTATCGTCCGCGATATGAAGCAGAAGCTGAACAAGGACGTCAAGCTCACCATTATCGGCGAGAATACCGAGGTCGACAAGAGCATCGTCGACAGTATTCAGGACCCGATCATGCACATCGTCCGCAACAGCATGGACCACGGCATCGAGAAGACCGCCGACGAACGTATCGCGGCAGGCAAGAATCCGCAGGGCGAGATCATCCTCTCCGCTTCCCACACGAGCAGCGAGGTTGTCATCTCCGTTTCCGATGACGGTTACGGCATGGATCCGAAGGCTCTGCTGGACAAGGCGGAGCAGAAGGGACTGCTGACGAAGCCGCGCTCGGCATACAGCACACGTGAGGCGCTGAACCTCATTCTTCTCCCCGGCTTCTCCACCAACAAAGAAGTCACCGAATTCTCCGGCCGTGGCGTCGGCATGGATGTCGTCAAGAAGAATGTCGAATCCGTCGGCGGTGCCGTAAGAATCGACAGTGAGCTCGGCAAGGGAACGACGATCACGCTGAAAATCCCGCTGACGATGGCCATCGTCGACGGCATGAAGGTTACGGTCGGCGATTCGATTTTTACCATCCCGATCTCCAATATCACGCAGTCCTTCAAGATTGAAGACGAAAGCGAAATCATCCTCGATGAGAACGGCAACGAGATCATCGAGCGGATGGGCAACTTCTATCCGATCATCCGTCTGAGCAAATTCTACGATATCCCGGGTCAGTATGATGACAGGATGACCGAGGGCATCATGATCTGGGTGGAAGCCGGCGACAAGTCCTGCGTGCTGTACGCGGATGATCTGCTCGGAGAACAGCAGGTGGTTGTGAAACCTCTTCCGACCTTCTTCAACAACTTTGACCTCAAGAGTGTCGGAATCAGCGGATGCTCCATCCTCGGCGACGGCAACATCTGCATCATACTCGACGTCGCAGGCATTTACGCAGCAGCAGTGGAAAACACCTGAGGGAGGAAGGATCAATGGCAGAAACACAGGGAACAGATATCAAAGCCGAATCTCTTTCGAACGTCATAACCGAAGCGCAGGCGCTCGATGTGGATGACGGCGTACATGATATGAAGAGGTGCCTCGTCTTCGAGTCCGGCGGAATCACGATGTTCATCAGCACCGAATACATCACCGAGATCATCAACGATCACAACATCACGCATGTACCGGTCGTTCCGAATTACGTCAAAGGAATCATCAATCTCCGCGGCTCCATCCTTCCGGTCGTTGACATACGGCTGATGATGGACAAGGAACCCACCGAGTACACCAACAAGACCTGCATCATCGTTCTGAATATCGATTCCGTGCCGGTCGGCATCGTGGTGGACAATGTCTACAGCGTCATGGATATCGACCAGGCGGAAATCCATCCGCTTCCACTGAAGCATCAGGAAAAGCTGGCAAACGGTATGCTGAAGCTGGACGATGAAAAGGAAACCGTGGCCATGTCTTTTGACTGCCACGCACTGATTAACGTATAAAGCTTACAGGGGCCATTTATCCGTTCCGACTCGCGGCAGCAGGTAAATGGTTCTGTTTATATCAAGCGGGGACAACTTCGAAATGGCTTTACCATTAACCGACGAAGATTTTGTACGGCTGTACACCTACATTCATCAGAATTACGGCATCGACCTTCACAAGAAGAAAATGCTGATCGTCAGCCGGCTGGAACACTCGCTGGATGAGATGGGATACCGCAGCTTCCACAGCTACGTGGACGATATCGTATCCGGCAGCCGGCCGGATCTGGTCAATCCCATGCTGGTCAAACTGACGACCAACTACACCTTCTTCATGCGGGAACAGCAGCATTTCGATTTCATGATGGAAACGGTCCTGCCCTGGATGGAACAGGTACATCAGAGGGACAAATGTCTCGCCATCTGGAGCGCCGGCTGTTCATCGGGTGAGGAGCCCTACTCCATCTCCATGTGTCTCGAGGAATACTTCGGATCACGCGCCAGTGTCTGGGACACCCGCGTGCTCGCCACCGACATCTCGCAGAATGTCATGGCGCACGCTATGAAGCCTTCCTACATCAGGGACGAGCTTGAGTCTCTCCCCGAGGGATGGATTTCAAAATACTTTGTAAAGAAATCGGATGGAGAGTATACTGTCAGTGACGCGATCCGCCGCAATGTGATTTTTCAGCCGTTCAATCTGATGCATCCGATCCGCTGGAAGAAGCGAATGGATCTGATCTTCTGCAGGAATGTCATGATCTATTTTGATCAGGACACCAAGAACGCGCTGGTCAACCGCTTCTATGATGCGACAAGACCCGGCGGGTACCTGTTTATCGGCCATTCGGAGGGACTCGGAGCAGCAAACGTGCCCTACGATTACATCAAGCCGGCGATCTACAGGAAAAAAGATAACGGGCTGCGATAACGGGCTTTGCTGATGTTCCGCCGCTCCTTATGAATACAGAAAAGAGTCAGGTTTGGATACCATGAGAAATCTCATCGCCATCGGAGCCTCCACGGGAGGAACCGAGGCCATTCTGAAAGTAGTAAGAAATTTTCCGGCAGATATGCCGCCCGTTGTCATCACGCAGCACATGCCGCCGAAGTTCACGGAGATGTATGCCGAGAGGCTTGATGGCATCTGCGCCATGGACGTCCGCGAGGCAAAGCACGGCGATGTCCTCCGTCCCGGACTGATGGTGATTGCCCCGGGCGGATATCAGATGCGCGTGGTCAGAATCGGCAGTACCTACAGCATTTCCGTTACAGAAGAGGAAAAGGTGAACGGCCATGCGCCTTCGGTTGACGTGCTTTTTGATTCTGTGGCCACGGCGGCCGGGAGCCATGCCATCGGCGTGATCCTGACCGGCATGGGTGCCGACGGCGCAAAGGGGCTGAAGCACATGCACGATAAGGGCGCCTTTACCATCGGGCAGAATGAATCCTCCTGCGTCGTGTACGGCATGCCCAAGGAAGCCTACAAGATGGGCGGTGTCATGAAGCAGGCGGACCTCGATACGATCCCGACCCTGATCTATCAGGAGCTGGGGAGAAGCCTCACGGGGAAATAAAAAATGCCATGAGAACATCATGGACTGAATACGACCGGAATGAGACGTGCACATGAGTGTACGTCTTTTTTCGGGTTCATCTCCGGCTTTCCTGCAGCAGTGTATTTCACATGGCAGCCGGCCGCAGGATGCTGTCATCCTTTGAGCGACTTCACAGAGCCGATGTATCTCCCGGCCAGTCGAGTGAAGAAAGGCGAAAAGCGCGAGGACCCGTTCAAGCCTGCGTCAGCAGGCGCGTTCCGCAGCGCCGCCTTTCGAGTGAGAATGGCCGCCGGAGATACACGGCGAATGTGACCGGAGCGAAAAGGGTGATACATCCTGCAGCCGGCTGCTGCAGAATGATAATGATATATTGCGATTCGAAATGAAAAAGATTAAGATAACGGCATGAGTACATTAAGGAATAATGATTCAAAAAAAGACGCACCTGACCGGATCTCACAGAAGGATGTCAGAGATTCCGGGCGCTACGTCCGTGACCGCCATTCGAGACTGGCGGAGCAGAATGAAAGACTTGAAAAAGAAGCAAAGCGCGCGCACTTTCTGATGATTGTGACCTTTGTGGTCGCCATGGTGGTGATGAGTCTGCCCACCTCAAAGGGTGTGAAGAAACTGATTCATGAGGCTTCTGCGGCATCCTCGACTTCCGCTTCTTCTGTTTCTTCACCGGTGCTGACTGCCTCGGCGGAAACAGGCGATGCCGCCGGCGCTGATGAATCCGTGGCTGCCGTGTCCGGCACCTCGGGAAGCACGGTCTCTGATGATGGCGGGACCGGCGGTCTGATCCATGCGTCCTCCGCCGATGGTTCGACTGATGCCGACGGCAGCACCGACAGCAGTTCGGCTGCCGCTTCGTCTTCTGCTGCGTCGTCAGCTTCGTCCGCAGCCTCATCATCCGCTTCATCTTCTGCTGCCGCATCTGCGGACAGCACCGCTTCCTCCGGCGCCACGTCCTCCGGAGAAGATATTACGCCGTCCGATACCGGAGATTCGACTGTCATGCTGGATACGGTCATGGGGCCGATGATCTACTACAGTCAGGATGACCCTGAATGGGCGAATTACCTGTGGGGCGGCACCGACGCGATCGCACATTACGGCTGCGGGCCGACTACCGTCGCCATGGTCGTAAATTCCTTCGGAAACAGTGCGGAAAAAATCACCCCTGTCACCGTTGCCGACTGGGCTTACCAGAACGGCTACTTCGCGCAGGGAAGCGGCGCCTACAACGGTCTGATCCTGAACGGCGTCCCGGCCTTCAGCAATCTGAAAGTCGAATCCATGCAGAACGACACCTCCGGGGATGCCATCCGCAATGCCCTGCACGGGGGCAGTATGATGATCGCCCTTGTCGGACCGGGCTACTTCACACCGGACGGACATTTTATCCTGATCGACAACATCAATGACGACGATTCCGTCGACGTAGCCGATGTGCACAGTCTGCAGCGCACACAGAACAGCTATACGGCAGAATTTATTTCCGGACAGCTGCAGTCGGCTTCCACCAGCGACGGCGGTCCGTTATGGAAAATTTCACGGGCGGATTCCTGAAAACCCGCCCGTGCTCTTCGTTCCGTTCCTCTTATTTTTACATGAATTCATTTCCACACGTTTTTACATGAATCCATTTCCACATGTTTTTGTATGAATTCACTTCCACATGGATGCATTGATGGTGAATCCTTCTTCCGGCTGTGTCACATCCACCAGCTTCTTTCCGTTATCCGAATTGGTCACAACCAGATGCAGATGCCAGTCCGGCGTTCCGCTGAACACCTGATACAGCTCCGCGTCAAACAGTCCCTGATGGAGAACCGTCGCCATACCCTTGATATCACTGCCCGGCGGCGCTGAAACCGTAAGCTCTGTGTAGTTCATGCTGTACTGATAACTGACACCGCGTTTCGAGGCCTTCTCCTCGATCTCCTTCATGCTCTTTTCAGCCTCATCCACCCAGATTTTTCTCTGATCATCCGTCACATACAGGTGGATATGTCCGTCGTTATCCAGCCTTCCGTCTTTACAGAGGCTTTTATTTTTACTCTTCCGGATATAATCTCTGCCCGCCTCCGCCGTGCCGTAAAACTCCGTGATCACATACTCCGTCGTGCCGGGCGGTGCCTTATATCCGTCATCTCCGGAGCCGCACCCGCCGAGAAAAATCGCCGCCATGCAGCAGCACAGCAAAAGCAGCGCCGCCGGCAGACCGGACATACGCCTGAAAAACCCGGACAGTTCTGACCGTCTTTTCATACAGCTCCTCCTTCCGGAAATTCTGATGCAGGTCATTTCCTGCTGCAAACGCCGGCATAAATCCGAAAAGCTCAGGGCAGCCCGCACGCCCCGCACATCCATGCTGTTCAGAAAAGAGCTCTCTGACGAACTCATCTTCGATATCCGTCACAGAGCTCCTGTCATCCGTCATCTCATCACCGATGACTGCACAGCCGGTAATGTATTGTCACGCTTTGTCCCCGTCACGCAGCTGGAAGTGTCCCACCAGTTCGTTGAGCATATTGGCCTGAGAAGAAAGCTCCTCGGAAGCCGCAGCCGACTGCTCCGCCGTTGCGGAGTTCGTCTGTACAACAGAAGAAATCTGATCGATTCCCTCGGTAACCTGCTTTACGCTTGCACTCTGCTCCTCGGAAGCCTTCGAGATGCTGCCGACGAGTCTGTCGATCTTCTCGAAGCTCTCGGAAACCCTGTGCAGCGATTCCGCCGTCTGATCGGTGATGCCGGCGCCGCGGTTCACGGCCGTGATCGTATCCTCAATCAGTCTTGCCGTATCCTGTGCCGCTTCCTGAGACTTCTTTGCCAGGTTGCCTACCTCATCAGCGACAACGGCGAAGCCCTTGCCTGCGGAGCCCGCTCTCGCCGCCTCGATCGAAGCATTCAGCGAAAGGATATTCGTCTGGAAAGCAATATCGTCGATCGTCTTGATGATCTTGCTGATTTCGCCGGCCTTCTCGGTGATGTCCTTCATGGAATCAGACATCTCCGTCATCTTCTCATTGGACTCGCCCACAGCCTCACTTGATACACGGCTGATCTCCGCCGCTTCCTTCGTCATCTTCGCCGTCTCGGCAATCTTCTGCGAGATATGCGTCATCGACTGCGACAGCTCCTCAACGGAAGACGCCTGCTCCGTAGAGCCCTGTGCCAGTGCCTGCGCACCTGAGGAAACCTGCTCGCTTCCGCTTGTCACCTGCTGCGCCGCATCACGGATCTGCGTCAGCGTCGCAGAGAGATCATCGGAGATTTTTTCAATCATCGTGCGCATGGACGCATACGCGCCGATATAATATTCCTTATTCTTATCCATATCGACGTTGAAGTTTCCGGAAGAAACCTCTCCCAGTTTCACGTCCAGATCGTCGATAATGTTCTTCAGTCTCTGAATAAACGACTGCAGCGAATTTCCGAGAGAACCGATCTCGTCACCCTTCGTATAATTGATGGAGACATCGAAGTTGCCCTTTGCGATCTCGTCCGCCGCAGAAGACATCTCACTGAGCGGTTTCAGCGTTCTCTTCAGAATCTGCGCCATCAGCACAATCAGGACAGCGGAGAAGACGATGCCCAGCACAATGACCATCGTTACGATTCTTCTGACCGTCGCGTTCAGCTCAGAGGAAGCCACTGACGCCTCGACATACCATGTCTCTCCCGCCACATCCATCGGCACGAAGTAGGATGTCGTTCTGCCCTTGTCCGTGGCATACTGCATCTTGAACTCTTTGCCTGAAGCAAATCCGCTTTCAAAATCTTTGTACGCCTTTTCCGACACCGTATCCTTGTACGCCGATGCAATGATGTCGCTGTTGCCGCTGTACAGAACATTTTCGTTATTGTTGATTACGCTCATGACCAGCGATGAATAACCGCCGTACTCCGTTTCCACCCGCGACAGCACATCGGCTTTCAGGTCGATATCCACAACGCCCATGAACTTGCCGTTGTCGGTAATCGGGAAATACGCGCTGATCATATACACGCCGTCTTCCTTATAGGCATCCGTCATGCCCGCGGTCAGATTTTTCTTCGCAGGCAGATAATAATCCGCATCCTTGTAGCTGTCGTAGTCCAGATTCTCAAGCGAATTATTGGCCAGATCTTCCGTATTCAGATAAGGCGCCCAGGTCTTCGCATTATCAGAAAAAGCGCCCGGCTCCATGAGCACGCCGGCACCGACAACTTCATCATAATCCCTGACGATCTCAAAAATATTACTGATGACAATACTCTCAGCATTAAAACGGTCGCCCGAAATTTCATCACCGGTGAGACGGCTCCTGAATGTACCGGCTGCGCCGCCGTCCTCACTCGAATGGGTGCCCTCCGTGCCGAACGTCATCGTAATGCCTTCCTCCGGCTTGTCAGGAAGCTTGTACATCTCTGTCATCGCCGAACTGATGCTGTTGTTGATGGACTCGACGAGCGTCATCACGCTGGTGATATTGCCCGCGCTGCCATATGCCGTCTTATACAGTTCCCTGTCAGCGACATTTCCGATGCTTCTTCCGCTGATCATCGCGAAAAGCAGCGCCAGTGCCATAAAGCAGACCAGCACCAGAACGCCGATGTAAGCTGAAAGCTTTTTGCTGAGACTCATCGTCTTCCCAGCACGGGCACTGTTCTTCAGTGCCGTCTTTTCCTTCCGATTCTTCAATGCTCCGACCTTTTTCATCCCGGACTCCTTTGTATAATTGATCTGTATCTGTCTCAGCTATATATATCGGCCGCGTCTGCCAATAATTAAGAGGAAGTCTCCTCAAAAAATTCACGCAGCTTCTTCAGCACCAGATCCCGTCCGTTGGACTTCAGCAGATATCCGTCCGGATGGTAGGCGAGCACCTTCATAATGCTCTCCCGGTCATCCTTGCCCGTGAGAAAAATCACCGGCAGATTTTTCAGATCATCATTTTCCCGGATCGTCGCCAGCGCCTCGGGACCGGACATCACAGGCATCTCATAGTCCAGCAGTACCAGGTCCGTTTTCCGTTTTGTCAGATAGGACAGCGCCTGAGCGCCGCTGCTCACCGCCGTCACCCGGTAGAACGGTCCGAGCCATGCCTTCATCATGCGCAGGAACGTCGTGTCGTCATCCACCAGAAGAATGCTCTTCTTCCGGTTCAGCAGCGAAGAAACGGAAACGCCCTCGTTCTTCGCAATCACCGGAAGCAGTTCATCCAGCATCTCACTGACGTCATACGGTTTTCTCTGTTCAAAAGAAATCATCCGCGTCGCCAGACGGCTCTCGGCAATATTCAGACTGATGCTGTCGCCGAAAAGGCACAGATACACCCCTTTAGAGGAAGCCACCTCGCGGAGACACCGGAACAGGTTCTCCTCCCCGTACACTTCCTTGTCCATCATGAAAATAATAATACTGACTTCCTTCACGTGTGCGCGGATCTCCGCCTCAAGCGGGTTCACCTGCAGCGCTTCCAGACGTTCAGACTGAATCTGCCGGAGCACCGGCCTCACGGCGAAACCGCCGGAGCTTATTACCATAACCTTCTTCTTCATCATTCACCGGCTCTCTGAGGCAGTCCGGAAAACCGCCCCCTGTGCCAGAATCCGGGCAGCCTTGCCGGCCGCCGGAACCCCTCTGTTTACATAGTTTCCTGTCTGCACCCTTCGTGTGCAGTCCGCCTCTGGCATGCGACTGACTTATACCATAAACCCCATACTGCAAGTAGTGCCACATACTGTATAAGCTACGGATTGCTCCGTGCTTCGCACTCCCGCAATCCTACAGGTATGAGCACTTTCGCGATGTTTCGCATCGCTCCATGCTGAGGCAGTGCCACATACTGTATAAAGCCAGCTGCTTCGTTGCTTCGCAACTTTCGCAGCTGTCACATGTATTCGCATTCTCGCGATGCTGCCGCATCGCTCCATGCTCATACATGTTAGCGTCGTTCAGGCATGCAGTTTTATGTGCATGCTTTGCATGCCCAAAAGCTGCCTGTCTGACGACGGCTTTATACAGTATATCGTCACTAAATGTATTAAGTATTAAAAATTAACCCCGCCTGAGAATCGTTACGGCAATGTCTCTGTCAGTTCACTGATTCTGTCCCAGTCGGCTTTTGCGAGTGCGCTTTCTATCTCTCTGACCGTTTCGGCCGCATCCTCCGGCAGGCGGTAGGCCTGAAGTTCCTGAAGGACGTCCTGCAGACCGTCCGCATCGAAGACAGCTGCACAGTCGCGGATCGCGTCCTGCGCATCTTTCAGGTCATCATCCGAAATCTCCGGCCTCGTGTCCTCCTCCGCATCAGGCTTCTCCTGCTGTTCCACCTCATCTTTCACAAGCGGGAACAGAAATTCCAGCAGATTCCCGTACATCTGCAGCAGGTCCGGCGTCCTCTTCGCGATCGTCTCCGTATCCCCCGCGTCGCCCGCATGTTCCAGCTGTGCCGCAAGCTCACTCAGATCCTTCGCTCCGATCAGCTTCGAAGAGCTCTTCAGTGCATGAACCTTAATCGTGTAATTCTTCCAGTCCTTCGAGGCAAAATACTGCGCGATCAGCCCGTACTGGTCATCCGCGGCCATGATATAATCCTTCAGCGCCGCCAGATAATTTTCCTCCGAGCCGCAGTACCTGACGCCTTCCCTCGTATCAATGGCCTGCGACCGCTGAAGCCACGCAGGAATCACCGGGGCACCCTCGCCGTCTGCCGGAAAATCCAGGGCGTTCTCATCCCCGGCCTTCGCGCCGTCCGGTCCTCCCGGCTTTCTCCTTACCTGCCTTGCCTCCTTTGCGCTCTCCGCATCCGCCGCTGCAAATTTTGCGCGCTCCTCCTCCGACATGTCTTCCGAATATTTCAGGACCTTCTCCTGCGGAAGAAGATTCATCATGCAGAGTTCCAGCTTGTCGCCGTTCACCGGCTTCGACAGATAATCATCAAATCCGGCCTTCAGGTACTCCTCTCTCGCACCTGTCACCCCGTTCGCCGTCAGCGCCACCGCCTTCGTCTCCCGGTTCAGGTTCAGCGAATCCTCCCGCATCGCGTGAAGCGTCTCGACGCCGTCCATGCCCGGCATCCGGTGATCCAGGAAAATCAGGTCATACTTCTTCTCCCTCGTCATCTCCAGCGTCTGCGCGCCCGAGAGCGCCGTATCCAGCTGCACCCTGGTCCGCTTCAGGAGATTCCGGATGACCGTCAGGTTCATCTCCGTATCATCCGTCACAAGGACATGCGCCTCCGGCGCTATAAACTTCTCATGATACACCTTCCGGTTCATCTGCGACTGCTTCAGCGCCTCCGCGAAATTACGGATCGGCGTCCAGTCAACCACCTTCTGCTTCAGTCTGAACGAAAAATCAGACCCCTCGCCGTACACGCTCTCCACGCTCAGCTTCGTTCCCATCATCGCCAGCAGCCGCTTTGTGATGTTCATGCCGAGGCCCGTTCCCTCAATCGTCCGGTTCCGCTTCTCCTCGATCCGCTCAAAAGGAGTAAACAGCTTCTTCAGGTCCTCCTTCTTAATGCCGATACCGGTGTCCTTCACGCTGAACATCAGGCTCACATGATGGTCATCCAGCTTCGTCGACGTGACCGTCATCGTCACCGAGCCCACCTTCGTATACTTCACGGCGTTCGTCAGCAGATTCGTCACCACCTGCTTGATGCGGATCTCATCGCCGACCAGCACATGCGGGATCTCGGGATCCGCATGAACAATCAGCTTCAGTCCCTTGTCCTGCGCCCTCTTCCGGATCATATTCACCAGATCATTCAGCGTCGACGCCGGATCATACTCCACCGGAATAATCTCCATCTTGCCCGCTTCAATCTTTGAAAAATCCAGCACATCATTCACAAGGCCCAGAAGGCTCGAACCCGCGCTCCGGAGCTCCTCAGCATACAGCGCCACATTATCCTCCGTCGTCTCGCGGAGAATCATCTCATCCATGCCGAGCACCGCATTGATCGGCGTCCTGATCTCATGCGACATATTCGAGAGGAATCTCGACTTCGCCTGGT
>Ga0256406_1001713_pt1 | contig 34314 bp, 28 predicted proteins | sample RumenRJG_03DNA_FD_185986 | JGI IMG/M metagenome (GOLD analysis project Ga0256406, IMG submission 185986) | Bovine rumen microbial communities from Lethbridge, Alberta, Canada - RJG_03 | ecosystem: Host-associated > Mammals > Digestive system > Stomach > Rumen | place: Canada: Alberta | collected...
AAACTGTCCTGTCCTGTTAGATACTCCTTAATGACTTTCATCTTAAATTCAAAACTGTACTTTGCCATAATAAAAACTGACCTCCTTAAGTTAGATTATTTGGTCTAACTTTTGGGGGTCAGTTCACATTTGAGCTGGCTTTTGATTGCTTTTATCTGTTCTGCCACACTTGCCTTTGAAGTGGAGCCGGCGGACTTCTTGGCGTCTATACAGGCCTCGACTGCTATATTGTCGTATATGTCCTCGCCGAAGGCTTCGGAGAATGATTTGAATTCCTCCATGGTCAGCTCATCAAGAGCCTTGCCGTTGTTGATGGCATAGAGGACCATCCTGCCGATGATCTCGTGACAGTCCCGGAAGGGGATGCCCTTTGAGACCAGATAGTCAGCCGCATCTGTGGCGTTCATATATCCGTACTTGGCGGCCTCGGCCATCTTCTCTTCGCGGACCTTCATTGTAGAGATCATCTCGGTGAAGATGCCCAGAGAGGCCTTGAGGGTGTCGGCGGAATCGAATACCGGTTCCTTGTCCTCCTGCAGATCCTTGTTATAGGCCAAAGGCAATCCTTTGCATATGGTCAGAAGTGACATGAGATCGCCGTAGACCCGGCCCGACTTGCCACGGATCAGCTCAGCCATATCCGGATTCTTCTTCTGAGGCATGATGCTGCTTCCCGTGGAATATGCATCGTCGATCTCGACGAATCCGAACTCGACGGAGCTCCACTGGATCAGTTCTTCGCAGAACCTGGAAAGGTGCATCATCGTTATAGAACAGCAGCTGAGGAATTCAAGAGCAAAGTCTCTGTCCGCCACCGCATCCATTGCATTTGGAAGGACCGACGCGAAGCCCAGTTCTTCAGCCAGGAAGTCTCTGTCCGTATCATATGTGGTCCCTGCCAGTGCGCCGCTTCCGAGGGGAAGCCTGTCGATCCTGGTGAGGCAGTCTGAAAACCTTTCCCTGTCCCTGGCGAACATCTGATAGTAGGCCAGCAGGTGATAGGCGAAGGTGACGGGCTGCGCCCTCTGAAGATGGGTGTAGCCCGGCATGACTGTGTCCTGGTGCTTCTCGGCAAGGTCGACGAGGGTCCCGAGCAACCGGCCCAGAGCCTCATCGATGGCGGCGCTCTCCTTCTTCAGATAGAGCCTGAAGTCCAGGGCCACCTGATCGTTCCTGCTCCTCGCAGTATGGAGTTTCTTGCCCGTCTGACCGATCTTCTCCGTGAGGATGGTCTCGATGTTCATATGGATATCTTCCGACTCGATGGTGAACTCCACCTTGCCGGCCCTGATATCCTCGAGGATCTCCTGAAGAGCCCGGACGATCTGAGCGGATTCCTCCTCGGTGAGGATGCCCTGCTTGCCAAGCATCCTGGCGTGGGCGATGCTGCCGGTTATGTCTTCCTCGTAGAGCCTTTGATCAAAGCCAATGGAGGCGTTGAATTCATCGGCTGATATAGTTGATGATTTGGCGAATCTGCCTTTCCAGAGTTTCATTTAAGTGTATCGTTCCTTTCGGTGGGTTGCCTTTGCACCATACTATTCGATAAAGTCGCTGCCCTTGAGGATCTTCATCTCAAGACCATCGTGCTCCGGACCGCCGCCCTCGACGGTGATCTTCTGGATGGCGCGGATCTTAAGAGGCAGTGAGAAGAGGTTGATGAATCCTTCCGCATCGCTCTGATCGTATACGTCATCCTTGCTGAATGTGGCGAACTCTTCGTTGTAGAGTGAGTAAGGTGCCTTACGTGCGGCAACGTATGCCTGGCCCTTGTAGAGCTTCATCTTCACCGTACCCGTGACCTTCTCCTGGGTCTTGTCGACGAAGGCGCTGATCGCCTCTCTAAGGGGCGTGAACCAGAGACCGTCGTAGACCAGCTGTGCGAACTTCTGAGCCACGATCATCTTGTACTGGGTGGTGTCGCGATCCAGGATCAGCTGCTCAAGTCCCTGATGAGCAGCAAAGAGGATGGTGCCTCCCGGAGTCTCATATACGCCACGGCTCTTCATGCCCACGAGACGGTTCTCGATGATATCCACTGTTCCGATGCCGTTGGCGCTGCCCAGATCATTGAGCTTGCTGAGAAGCTCGATGGGGCCCAGCTTTTCGCCGTCGATAGCGACGGGGATACCGGCCTCGAAATCGATGTCCACATAGGTGGGCTCGTCGGGAGCCTGCTCCGGCGGGACGCTTAATACGTGGATGGAATCGTAGTGTTCGTTCCACGGATTCTCCAGTTCTCCGCCTTCGTGGGAGATGTGCCAGACGTTCTCGTCACGGCTGTATATTTTCGCATTGGACTGGCTGATGGGGATGCCCTGCTTGTCGGCGTATTCGATCATATCCTCACGGGATTCAAAAGGCCACTCGGGCATTCTCCAGGGAGCGATGACCTTGATGGCGGGATTGAGCGCATTGATAGATGTCTCGAAACGGACCTGGTCGTTGCCTTTGCCCGTACATCCGTGAGCGATGATGAAAGCGCCTTCCTTTTCGCAGACCTCTACCAGCTTCTTGGCCATGAGGGGTCTTGCCATTGAAGTTCCCATCATGTACTGACCTTCGTAGATGGCATCGGCCTTCAGAGTGGGCCAGATGTAGTCGGTTATGAACTCCTCTCTCAGATCGATGGTCAGAGCCTTGATGGCGCCGGTGGCCATTGCCTTTTCTTCAATTGCATCGAAGTCTTCCTTCTGCCCGGCATTGCAGCAGACAGCGATGACATCGTAGTCGTAATTCTCCTTGAGCCACTTCATGATGACGGAAGTGTCCAGTCCGCCCGAATAGGCCAGTACTACTTTTTCTTTTTCCATTGTTGTTCCTCCTGTAAACATGTAAAACAGGGAGCGGGCTCCCTGTATGAATTATTATACACCTTTATGTATATTATGCAAGCATTTTTTTTATGTAGGACTGGGAGGAAGTTCCCGATCCCGGTGATGGGGAAATGCGGTGAGCAGACAGCGACTCCGGCCGCTCCGGCTCGGTCATCCCCATATCCGTTATGCCTTTGCCCGTGTGAGGATGTATGCAGGAGTATACGATATCGCAGGTAAAGGCGGCCAGCAGGCAGATCGTCACAGTTCGAATGATCTTGTTGTTTACCCGCATAAACAGATCATCCAGAAGAGGTGCGATAAAGTATACGGCCAGACTTCCCAGGGCTGCAAAGGCAAAGAGGCCTTCGGCGCAGATCCTTCCGTCGAGATTCAGGAAGTAGCCCGAATAGTCCCAATACCGTTCGCCTGTAAATATCTCCATGAAGTAGGATGTAAAGTATTCGACTATGCCGCATAAGACGGCAGTTGCGAAGAAAAGTACGAACGGCCTGGTCCTGACCTTGCAGAGTATGACCAGGATCATGATCCCGCCGGCTCCGTAGATCGGCACCCATGGGCCGTAGAGGCTTCCCCGGTTTACGAATTCACCGGTCTCCACCATGAATACGATCACTTCCCAGACCCATCCGATGAATGCGAAGAGGAAGAACATGAGGAACAGATTCCAGAAGGTATAGCATCTTATGAAATCGGTCCGGAGCCTGTCCTTGAGCGGAAGTTCCCTCAGCCTTGGATTGAGTCGATCCGGATATGCCAGAGCGGCTGCCGAATCCAGATCGCCCTCCAACTGGAATTTTCGATTCTCGACACGCTGGTACTCTTCCTTGCCTTCCATGGTCCCGGTCCAAAGGGCCAGGTTCTCGGCAAAGAATCTTTTGTGACCGGTCAGTTCCATGTCGTACTGATCCAGTTCTTTTCTTTCTTTGGCCGCTTCCCTGTAGGTTTCCTCGAGCAGATCAAGGTCTGCGTGCCCGACGAGATAATCGTCATCCAGCAGTTCGTGGCCCTCGATCTCCATTGCCTTTGCATATGCCCGGATCCTCACATAATACTCGGACATGATGGAAAGCTTGTAGGGAGCATAATAGAAGACGTTCAGAAATCCGCCGGTGAGAAATCCCAGAGCGAGCCAGCCGAAGAGGCTGACTTCCAGCTTGAAGCATTCCATCTTGTGGCCGTCCATCATGCGCCTTGACAAAGCCACTGCCTGACGCGGCGTCACATCAGGGTTCTCGCCCACGATGTACGGGACCATGTAGTAGGAATAACGCTTGATGAATGCGCCGGCTATGGTGAAGAACCACAGGAAAAGCAGCAGGTCGGTATAGGTGACAGCAAGAGATGCCCCGATCCAGCGCTTTGCGTGCTTGATATGAAACATGTGGTGGAAGGGTACCTTGTCGTAGGTCCTGGCTTCCAGATACATACGCCTGATGACTGCGGTAAAGGGCTCTCGGATGAGAGCGAAAAACAGTGCATAGACCAGAATGGCCAGAAGTACGAATATTATCAGTGACAGTTTTGGGGAATCGGTTATGGTGAATATGGCCTGGAGAACCTTGATATACAGATGGCCGGAAGTGACCGTCCCCACAAGAGATGCGATAACTCCCTCCGTGTGGCCAATAACACTGTCCCCGGAGTTTGCATAGGCCTCCATCAGCTCATCAGACAGTTCAATACCCTCGATCACATTCCCCGAAATGATATCGCGAAACACCTCGACCCCCGGATCGCTGAAAACCTCAGAGGCCTGGGATATATCGGGTACCAGTGAGTGCTCGGATGATCCATCGCCGGGATCCCCGGATCCCGCCGACTGTTCGGAGACCTGCATGGGAAGCTTGGAGTCCGTGATGTGCATGAACAGAGCACCACCTGAAAACTCGCTGCCTATAAAGATAGCTATGATGGCCAGTATCAAAAGAAGACTGTAGTGCTTCTTCAGTGTTTTGCGGCTTTTTTTCTTTAATTCCCTGCGTTTTTCATGATCCAGGAGTTCTATGGGCGTGCCCTGATCCCGGCTCTCGATGCGTTCCTTCTGTGTCGTTTGTGTCATGGTTTGAGTATACACATTTGTGGTCCAGACTTCAACGGTTATAAGTCTGATGGAGATCCTGGCCCGGCTGGGTGGTGGGGTGTCTGATAAATTCACGGATATTCCCGATTTTTCAGACAAGCCGGTCGGTGGTGTCTGATATATTCACGGATATTCCTGATTTTTCAGACAGGCTGGCAGGGGGTGTCTGATAAATTCACGGATATGCCCAGAATATCAGACAAGCCGGTTGGTGGTGTCTGATAAATTCACGGATATGCCCGATTTTTCAGACAAGCCGGTCGGTGGTGTCTGATATATTCACGGATATGCCCAGAATATCAGACAAGCCGGGTGGTGGTGTCTGATAAATCTCCGGATATGCCCAGAATATCAGACAAGCCGGGTGGGGGTGTCTGATAAACCTACTGATGGGCCGATTTTTCAGACAAGCCGGTTGGGGGTGTCTGATAAACCTACTGATGGGCCGATTTTTCAGACAAGCTGGTCGGGTTTTTCTGCCTAAGGGTGGTAAAATGGCTGACAAGTAGAAAACCGGGCCGGTGTATAATATAATGACTTAAACTGAGACTGCGGCGGGAGCCGGGCATGGAGGATATATCAATGGAAGTTGATGTAACGAAGAGAAATAAGAACCAGATAATCGAGAATATAAAGGCAACGGTAGATAGTTTCAACGAGAGGGAGGACATCCGGACAGAGTTCGGCAAGCCGGTGGTTGCCTTTCTGAGTACGGACCATCCTCTATTCGACACCTTTTTCGCCCGGGGAGAGAACGATCATCCCAAGAAACTGTACCGACCGGGCAATACGCTGATAATCCACTATGTGCCCTGGGAAGGGAGTGTCGAGCCGGACGCCGATTCATGGCTGGCGGCGGACAGGGAGTCTCTCTGGCTTGCCATGGAGATAAACAAGGAAATAAAGAGGACGCTCAACAAGGTGGGGCGGCTTCATTCCAATACAAGTACGATGATCGACTGGGACAGGGAAAAACATCGTTACGGCTGGTCCAATAAGATCGCGGCTTTTATTGCGGGTATGGGTGAGTTCGGCCCGGCTGGTTCATTTCATGTGGGCGATAGATACGGTGGCAGGATAGGATCTATAATCACCGCGGCACTCTATGCGGATAGGCCGGAGCTACACGAGGATAGTCCTGGACTCTGCAGTGACAGGCAGCAGGAAGAATCAGAGCTCGGGCAGACCGGCTCCATGACGGATCCGGACCCGGATCCGGAGAAACTGGAGGATGTATTCCGCAAGATGATGAAGGATTGCAGGTTCGCAGGATATGGTGGGGAGAAGTGTTCCGACGAGATGATTGCTGCATGTCCGGGAGGGGCAATAGACGTCGATGGCATCGATAGACAGAAGTGTCAGGACTGGTGCGAGACCATAGACAAATACACGCCGGCGCCGGAGGTATGCGGCGGTTGCTTCAGATTCAGGTGAGCGGCGGGACCGAGCCGGTGATGTGCGGGGCCGAGCCGGTGATGTGCGGGGACTAGCCGGTGATGTGCGGGGCCTAGCCGATGATGAGCGGCGGGGACTAGCCGGTGATGAGCGGCAGGATGATGTAGAAACCGATGACGCCGCAGAAGATGCCCGCCAGGGCGCCGACGACCACATCCTTGACGAAGTGGACTCCGCCCAGGACACGATTCAGAGCCAGAGCAGCACCGGTGATGCCGATAAGGATCCCCACAGGGGGATAGTAATAGAAGATAGTTGTTGCAATAATGAATATGCAGAAAATATGACGGCTGGGGAAGGAATGCCTCGCCGTTTTCTTGTCTATGATCGGAGGGATATCGAAGACCTCGTAGGGCCTTGGCGAATTGATCCTGTCCCTTACGATGCTCAGGATGACGAAGGAAATGCCCGGGATCAGCAGGGCCGGAATGAACCCTTCGTCAAGAGGAAGGGCGTTGTATCCTTCGACGCAGTTATCCTGAGGAAGTGGTTCTGTGCCGGTAAGAAGGCCGCTCCTGATAAGAAGCAGCACAAGAAGTGCCGGGTAGAGCAGATAGACCGTCCCGGTCACGATCCGGTTGAACCAGATGATATATTTGGCCATGAAATCGGATGATCTCATGGCCTCGGATATTGTGCGATAGGTCTGTTCTTTCATGATACCGATGGATCGTACGACTACAGCAGCTCCTGATAGCCGGGCACGTAAAGGTGACGGGGGATACCGTCTACCATGATAGGTGCCACGTCGCCCTGGATCAGCGGCTTTACATAGGTGATGAACCTGTTGGTGACATAGGTTCCATCCTCGGTGATCCAGTCTCTCGGGACCAGTCTTTCATCGTTTGCGATCTTGTGTACATCCTTGACCTCGGTACCGGCCTGATACGGGTCGTCTGAGAGTCTGTTGATGACTACCATCTTGCCGCTGTCTCCTTCGTCTGCGGCCATCATGGCAGCACCGCCCACTTCGTAGGCTTCCAGGATGTCGACTCTGGAGGCGCAGTGGCTGGCGGCACGCTGGAGTGTGGATAGTTCGATAGCACGGGTCTTGCAGCCGATCCTCTCCGAGAGGATATCGCAGAGATACCTTGCGGTACCGGTCAGCTGCTTGTGGCCGAAGGCGTCGATGTATTCGATGCTGTTGCCCATTTCGCTTATGTATGTGCCGTAGGCATCGTGGATGCCTTCGGATACTGTGATTACGATCGAAGACTTCTTGGCCAGCAGTTCCCTGCAGTGCTCCACGAAGCGATCGATGTCGAAGTCGATCTCCGGCAGGTAGATGGCGTCGGGTCCGTCGCAGTCTTCACCCTTGGAAAGGGCGGAGGATCCGGTGAGCCATCCTGCATCGCGGCCCATGACTTCGATGACGGTGATCTGACCATGAGGCGTCTCAAGACTCCATCCGTCTCGGATGATCTCCTTTACCGAAGTTCCGATATATTTTGCGGCGGAGCCGTAGCCCGGGGTGTGGTCCGTCAGAGCCAGGTCGTTGTCGATGGTCTTGGGACATCCGACGAAACGGATCTGGGATCCGGATACGATGCCGTAATCCGACAGCTTCTTTATTGTATCCATGGAATCGTTGCCGCCTATATAGATGAAGCAATCTACTTCCAGCTCATCGAGAGTGCGGAAGATCTGCTCGTATGTTGCCTTATCCTCGTAAATGTCGGGGAGCTTGTAACGGCAGGTCCCCAGATATGCTGAGGGCGTACGTTTGAGCAGCTCTGCATCCAGACCGGTCCTGATGTGCTCGGACAGGTCGATGAAGCGGCCTTCAAGGAATCCCTGGATGCCGTGGAGCATCCCGTATACCTTGTTGTATCCTCTGTCCTTTGCGGTCCTGTAGACTCCTGCAAGTGAGGAATTGATGGCTGCGGTCGGTCCGCCGGACTGACCTACGATAACGTTGCGTTTTCTTCTCTGTTCCATAACTTCTTCTCCTGTTCTATATTCTATGCGGAATTCCGAAAGGAATACCGCAGTGTTCTGGCGAACCTGTACATTCCAACATCCCGGACAGATCCGGGTGCCGGATGCTTAACGGGTAATACTATACCACAAAAAAGCAACGGAATTCAATACGTATCACGCTCGAAGGGTGCCGGGGATCTCACGCTCGAAGGGTGCCGGTGATTATTTCCGGGTCAACCGGTCGACGGGCGTCGGGATCTTAGATGCCACTACGGCAGATATGCCGATGGGGAAGATATAGGTGACGGGGAAACAGAGCAGCAGCACTGCTATCACCATGACCGGTTTACGGATAGTGTAGGCGTAGAGAGAAGCGGCGACGACGGCGACTGCAAAGGAGCCGTCCATGCCCGTCAGGAACGCGAAGGAAAAGCCGAGAAGACCGCTGCAGAATATCAGCGGGAATATGTTGCCTCCCCTCCAGCCCAGGTTGATACAGACACTCACGAGGATCAGCTTGACCAGTGCGCTGAGGATCATTTCCTGAGGAGAGTTGAAGTCCCACTCGTCGATGAGGTAGGAAAGTTCTCTCTCCCCTGAGAACATGGTCAGAGGCAGGAAGTGACCGCAAAGAGCAACGCAGACGGCAGCTAAGAGAGAGCTGATTATGGCGTGATCGCCCAGTTTCTTTCGCAACTGCCCCGTGAGTATGTCGATAAACCGGTAGTAGAGTGAAAAGGCAATGCCGATGGCGAGCAGAGGTATGAACCACTTCCACTGGTCCAGCATCAGTGCCTGCTGCGTGTAGAACCGAGGCAGGCCTATGGAAGTATCGAAGATCCTCCCCAGGAGCCTGAACGAAAGCATGCCGCCGGCAACCCCGAAACAGTAAATCAGGATCCGGGTCTTCTTGCTGACCAGTTTTTCTTTGTAGTGTTCGGTGGCATCGTCAGGTTCAAGATTGGCAACTATGCCGAATAGAGGAGCGCCGAAGATCACCCCGAGAGAGGTGGCTATGCCGGCTTCGGTGAGTGCGGCGAGCTTTTCGCCTTTGTATCTGAGGTTGTCGCCGATCAGGCAGCAAAGGCCAGCGATCAGCCCGGACAGCCCGGCCTCAGGTCCGACGGATCCGCCGAAGAGCAGAGGCAGCAGGAAGGCAATGGCGATGATATGCAGCCTGTTGTAGGGGTAGCGGCCCTCTGTCTTGATCCTGCCCATTACCTGCTCCAGATTGTCCGGCGCAGGTCCGAACCTGTCCTGAAGGATGCCGATGATCAGGCCGCCGGTCAGGCAGATGGCCAGGTTGTAGGCCAGGGAATCTTCAAATCCAATGCTTCTGGGAATGAATATCCACAGATAATCGGTGCCAATATGGACTGCCTTCAACAGGAACCAGATGCATGTGGCTCCGATAAAGCCCATGGCACCGGTAAAAAGGCAGAACATGAAAATGTCGAAATAGCGTTTCATAACAAAAGAAGTATATCACAAGTGATCGACGGAGGCACAAACTACGAGAATAACATTGAATTTGCAACATGTGGGTGGTAAGATGGGTTTCACAAAGGCAATGTTGCCTTTGCAGATCAAGGAGGAGAAAATGATCATCACACTCAAAGACGGAAGCACCAAGGAATATGAAAAGGCAATGTCGGTCTACGACATAGCCCTGGATATCAGCGAGGGACTGGCCAGAGCCGCCTGTATGGGCGAAGTGGACGGTGAGGCGGTGGATCTGCGAACTATCGTTGAGAGGGATGCCGCCGTAAACATCCTCACATTCGATTCCGACGAGGGGAAGAAGGCCTATCGCCACACATGTTCTCACGTGCTGGCAGAGGCGGTGAAGAACCTCTATCCAGAGGCAAAGCTTGCCATCGGACCGTCTATCGATACAGGGTTTTACTATGACTTCGACATCCCGCCTCTTTCAAGGGAAGATCTCGATAAGATCGAGGCTGAGATGAAGAAGATAATCAAGAAGGGCGACAGGCTGGAGCGTTTCACCATGGGCAGAGACGAAGCCATCGCCATGTATAAGGAGAAGGGGGAGGACTACAAGGTGGAACTGATCGAGGACCTTCCCGAGGGAGAAGAGATCTCTTTCTACCAGCAGGGCGACTTCGTCGAACTGTGTGCCGGACCTCATCTCATGAGCACCAGGCCGATCAAGGCTTTCAAGCTGACATCATCTTCGGGTGCATACTGGAGAGGCGATGAGAAGAACAAGATGCTCACCCGTATCTACGGCACGGCATTCACCAAGAAGGATGAACTGAAGGAGTACCTCGAGTACCTGGCAGACATAAGGAACCGGGACCACAACAAGCTGGGGCGCGAGATGGAACTGTTCACCACGGTGGATGTGGTGGGGCAGGGGTTGCCTTTGTTCATGCCCAAGGGAACCAAGGTCATCCAGAAGCTCCAGAGATGGATCGAGGATACGGAGGATTATGAGTGGGGCTATGTGAGGACGAGGACACCTCTTATGGCAAAGTCAACGCTGTACAAGATCTCCGATCACTGGTACCACTACAGAGATGGAATGTTCCTGCTGGGATACGACAGCATGGATGAGATCATGAAGGCGGAAGACAGATCCGATGAGATCCGCGGGGTCCAGGATCTGAACCTGATCGAGCACGATGCAGATGCAGATGTGTTTGCCTTAAGACCCATGACCTGTCCCTTCCAGTACTATGTATATAAGGCCCGTCAGCACAGCTATCGTGACCTGCCCTACCGTATGGGCGAGACTTCGACCCTCTTCAGGAACGAAGAATCCGGCGAGATGCACGGGCTGACCCGCGTGCGTCAGTTCACCATATCCGAGGGACACCTTGTCTGCACTCCACAGCAGGTGAGCGATGAGTTCAAGAACTGCGTGGAACTGGCCAAATACTGCCTGACCACACTGGGCCTCGAAGAGGACGTTACCTACAGGTTCTCCAAATGGGATCCCAATGATTCCGGGAAGTATCTTGGTACTGCCGAGGACTGGGATCGCGTCCAGGATGCCATGAGAGAGATCCTCGATGACATCGGTCTGGAGTATGTTGAGGCTGAGGGTGAAGCGGCCTTCTACGGACCCAAGCTGGACATCCAGGCAAAGAATGTCTACGGCAAGGAAGATACGATGATCACCATCCAGCTGGATATGTTCCTGGCTGAGCGTTACGATATGTACTACGTGGATTCCGACGGCGAGCGCAAGCGCCCCTACATCATACACAGGACATCTATCGGATGTTATGAAAGGACGCTGGCGTGGATGATCGAGAAGCATTCGGGCAAGTTCCCCACATGGCTCTGTCCCGAGCAGGTCAGGGTCCTGCCCGTATCGGAGAAGTTCGAAGAATACGCAGAGACAGTCCGCGCAGAACTTCGCAGGAACGGAGTAGATGTAGAAGTGGATAACAGCTCCGAGAGGATCGGCTACAAGATCCGTGCAGCACAGATGGACAAGATCCCATACATGCTGGTAGTGGGCGGCAAGGAAGCCGAAGACGGTACCGTGTCAGTCCGCTCCCGCTTCGCAGGGGACGAGGGTGTCAAACCTCTCGGTGAGTTCGTGACAGCCATCTGCGAGGAGATCCGTACCAAGGAGTTCCGCCAGGAAACCAGGGAAGAAGAAAATTAGATCAGATCGGACAGTTTTTTACCGAAGAAGAATTTGTGGATCATTTCGTCGAACTCGATCCACATGGGAAGGGTCTTACAGTCAGAGGCCCGGGGGCACGCTTTTGCATCGTCGGCCAGACAGGCCACAGGTGAGAGGGTGCCCTCCATTATTTCCAGGATCTCTCCGACGGAGTAGTCCTCTGGCCTGCGGGACAATCTGTATCCGCCGCCTCTGCCGCTGACGCCGGAGACCAGCCCATGTTGGACCATCTCTCTGACGATGATCTCAAGATACTTCTTGGAGATCTCCTGTCTTGCGGCGATATCCTTGAGAGGGATATACCCGTCGTCTTTGTGTTCGGCCAGATCTATCATGAATCGGATCGCATAACGTCCCTTGGTAGAAATCATATCATCGTCCTCCATGTTGCAATTATATCATAAATAAAAACCTATTGACATAGTAGGTAAATAGTGCTACCATAGGACCATCCAATGGAGAAGGAAAATGAAAAGCGTAGCGACCACTGATAACAGAATACTCAAGACTATGCGTTGTCGAATGCTTAACTCCCGGACAGGAAGAGTGACCGGGGCGTTTTGCTGCAACTTGCTGCGCCTCGATAAGAACTGATCAGATCAAGGATCGGTATGCGTCATCTGTCCGGGAGCTTATGTAACAGGCGCCCGGTTTTTTATTGAAAAGGAGAAAAGAAATGAGCGATTATAGATTCGAAACAAAACAGCTTCACGTAGGCCAGGAACAGGCTGATCCGGCCACCGACTCAAGAGCGGTACCCATCTACCAGACCACTTCCTACGTGTTCCATGACAGTCAGCATGCGGCGGACAGATTCGGCCTTGCCGATCCAGGCAATATCTACAGCAGACTGACCAACAGCACTCAGGACGTGCTGGAGAAAAGGCTGGCGGCACTGGAGGGTGGCAGTGGAGCTCTGGCTCTGGCCTCAGGTTCTGCGGCGATCACCTATGCGATCCTGGCAGCGGCGCCAAAGGGCGGTCACGTAGTAGCCCAGAAGACCATCTACGGAGGAAGCTACAATCTTCTGTCACATACTTTGCCCCAGTACGGCATAGAGACCACCTTCGTGGATATCCATGATCTGGGCGAGGTGAAGGATGCCATAAAGGAAAACACCAGAGCCATATTCATAGAGACTCTGGGAAACCCCAACAGCGACATCCCCGATGTGGAGGCCATCGCAGATCTGGCCCACGACAAGGGGATAATCACCATCGTGGACAATACATTCGCTACGCCCTATCTGTTCAGACCGATAGAGCACGGCGCTGATGTAGTCGTCCATTCGGCCACCAAGTTCATAGGAGGACATGGAACGACAATGGGAGGCGTGATCATAGAGTCGGGCAAATTCGATTTCAAGGCCTGCGGCAAATACCCTCAGATCACAGAGCCCAACCCAAGCTATCACGGAGTCTCATTCTATGAAGCCGTAGGAGCCGTTGCCTTTGTAACCTACATAAGGGCCATACTCCTAAGGGACACGGGCGCATGTATATCGCCGCTGAATGCCTTTCTGCTCCTGCAGGGAGTCGAGACTCTGTCCCTGCGAATCGAGAGACATGCGGAGAACACGAAGAAGGTGCTGGACTATCTGGGCAATCATCCGCTGGTGGAAAAAATCAATCATCCGTCTTTCGCGGATCATCCGGATAATATATTATATAAGAAGTACTTCCCCGGTGGAGGGGGCTCCATCTTCACCATCGAGATCAAAGGAGGCAAGGACGAAGCCTGGAGATTCATCGATGCGCTGGAGATCTTCTCCCTGCTGGCAAACGTGGCGGACGTGAAGAGCCTGGTGATCCACCCGGCGACAACGACCCACTCCCAACTTACGGAGGAGGAACTGCTGGAGCAGGATATAAAGCCAAACACGATCAGGCTTTCCATCGGAACGGAACACATCGATGACATCATCGCAGATCTTGAAAGAGGATTTGCGGCGATATGAGAATAAACAAGGAGGATAAAATGTCTAAGATCTATAAAGGAACAGTTGAACTGGTAGGAAATACGCCTCTTCTCGAGGCGACGAATATCGAGAGGGAACTTGGCCTGGAGGCGAGGGTCCTGCTGAAGCTGGAGTATCTGAATCCGGCCGGCAGCGTGAAGGATCGTATCGCAAAGGCAATGATAGAGGATGCGGAACAGAGCGGTAAGCTCAAGGAAGGATCGGTCATCATCGAGCCCACGAGCGGCAATACAGGTATCGGCCTTGCGGCCATCGCCGCATCCAAAGGATACAGGACCATCCTGACCATGCCTGAGACTATGAGCGTGGAGAGAAGAAACATTCTCAAGGCCTACGGTGCCGAGATCGTTCTGACCGACGGGGCGGCGGGTATGAAGGGTGCCATCGCCAAAGCCGAGGAACTTGCCGAAGAGATCCCCGGCGGTTTCATCCCGGGACAGTTCGTCAATCCGGCAAACCCGGCGGCTCATAAGGCGACCACGGGTCCGGAGATCTGGAGGGACACCGACGGCCAGGTGGATATCTTCATCGCAGGCGTAGGTACCGGCGGGACCATCACCGGTATCGGCGAGTATCTGAAGGAGCAGGATCCGAACATCAAAGTCGTGGCTCTGGAGCCCGAGGATTCCCCGGTACTTTCAGAAGGCAAGGCGGGCCCTCACAAGATCCAGGGCATCGGAGCGGGCTTCGTCCCCGACGTGCTCAATACGAAGGTCTACGACGAGATTTTCAAAGCATCAGGCGATGACGCCATCGAGGCGGCCAAGCTGCTTGCCGGGACCGAGGGAATATCCGTCGGTATCTCCGCAGGTGCAGCACTCCATGCAGCCATCGAATATGCCAAAAGGCCTGAGAACAAAGGCAGGACCATCGTGGCTTTACTTCCGGACAGCGGCGATCGCTACTACTCCACACCCCTGTTCACGGACGGAGAGTAGAGCGGCGTCTGATATTTCTATAAACAAAGAAAAACAGCAGACGTATCGGCTTGATCTGTCTGCTGTTTTTTGAATATGGTGTTGTTTTATCAGACACACTCGTCTGTGATTACTCCTCGTCTCCGCCTACGGGCTCGAAGTATTCCTTGCCTACACCGCACTCGGGGCAGATCCAGGTCTCGGGAAGATCCTTAAACTCGACTCCCGGGGCTACGCCGCCGTCGCGGTCGCCCTTCTGGGGATTGTAAACGTAATCACATGCTTTGCAACAATATTTCTTTGCCATTTCATATACCTCCGTTGATTGATCTTTATCGTGTATGTATCGTACACGATAATTATACTCCCGCTCTGTGAGTTTGTCACATAAGCGTCGACCTACTTGAATGTGAGCAGCTCGCTGACTTCTTTTCTCTTGGGAGCAGCAGGATCCTGATCGGGATAACCCAGGGCGATGAGGCAGGATGCGATCTGATCCTCGGGCAGCCCAACCGCTTCGGCAACTGCCTTCTCGTCGTAGACTCCCATGATGACGGTGCCCAGACCTGCGTCGTGGGCGGCCAGACAGAAAGTCTGTGTGCAGATCCCTGCATCGAATACCTCCCAGCGGTCTTCCTTGCTGGTCGTGAATGTGCCATCCTTTTCATAACCTGCACGGCCGTGGATGGTACCCATGACGATGAGCACCGGTGCACTGTTTATGATACCGGCGTTATGCTCATAGCCCATGAGACACTCATTTGCGATCCTGCTCTTAAGCTGGGGATCCGTGATGGCATAGTAGCGTGCCGTCTGAGTGTTCTTCCATGTTGGCGCATAGGATGCAACCTCGACGATCTGCTCGATAGTGGCTGCATCCACAGGCTTGTCCTGGAATCTGCGGATGCTTCTTCTGGTTTTGATACAATCGATAGCGTTCATGTTCTCGTTCCTTTCATTGTTGTTTTATATTTCAGCAGGAGCTTCAAAGCTCCACTCGGTTCAGGCTCTCTCCCTTTTGCCATGCGGCCAGGTTCTCCGCCAGTATGTCGATGACCTTCTGGCGCATCTCCCTTGGGACCCAGGCGATATGGGGCGTTATTATACAGTTGTCCAGGCCGATCAGCGGATTATCTTCTGCCGGAGGCTCATCGGTCAGCACGTCCAGAGCAGCCCCGCCCAGCTTTCCGGAGCGAAGAGCCGCTGCCATCGCATGCTCATCTATGAGGGCGCCGCGCGCCGTATTTATCAGGAATGCTCCCGGCTTCATCCGGTCGATGAAATCCTCGTTTATCATCCTCGTGTTCTCTTCCGTGAGAGGGCAGTGGAGGCTTATGATGTCCGAGGATACCGTTGCCTTTTCATCACGGCTATAGATATTGATCTCCATTCCCAGTGCCGCTCCGATCTCGGCGACCCGGCTTCCGATGGCGCCGTAGCCGATGATGCCCAGAGATTTTCCGGCAAGCAGGGTGACCGGCTTCTTCCAGTAGCAGAAGTATTCGCTGTTGGTCCACTCACCTTCATGGACACCGGCGCTGTGCAGGCCAACATTGTTCGCCAGCTCGAGCATGAGAGCTATGGCGTGCTGGGCAACAGCATCGGTAGAGTAGGCGGGCACGTTGGCGACTGCGATCCCAAGATCGGCGGCGGCTTCGATATCTATGTTATTGTAGCCCGTTGCTGTCTCGCCGATGTATTTGAGATTTGCCGCAGACTCCATGAGCTGGCGGGTGATGCTGCACTTGCTGGTCATGAGCACGTCGCAGTCGGCGATCCTGCCGGCGATCTGATCCGGTTCGGTCTTATCGTAGACGACGAATTCGTCGCAAAGATCCTCTATAGGTTTCCAACTGAGATCGCCGGGATTGATCGTATGTCCGTCAAGTAATACTGCTTTCATTTCTTTATTCTATCTCCTGGAACTTGTTCCTCTCCGTTTCCACTGCGTCACGGACGTCGTCGGCTGTAAGTTCCTGAAGCTGATCGTCTGAGACCTTTTCGTCGCATTTGGTCAGTCGGTCGGCCTGAGTGTGGATGGCTTTTTCGAATATGTTTCTGACGGTCCTGCCGTTACCGAAGTGGCGGCTGCGGGATTCGTACATTTTCTGTAGTTCGACCTTCAGGTATTCCCCTGCCTCCTCGGTCATGTGGTAGCCGTTGCTCTCGCAAAAGCGGGAGAATATCTCCATAAGCTCCTCGCCGGTGTAGTCGGGGAACTCGAAGAATTTACTGAAACGCGATTTGAAGCCCGGATTGGATTCGATGAACTTGTGCATGAGCTCGGTGTAGCCAGCAACTATGACAACCAGTTCGTCCCTGTGATCTTCCATAGCCTTGAGTATGGTTTCGACGGCTTCCTTGCCGAAACTGTCCTGATCATCATTGACCAGGGCATAGGCCTCGTCGATAAAAAGGACTCCGCCCAGAGCCTGTTTTATGGCGTTCATGGTCTTGATGGCGGTCTGGCCCGTGTAGCCTGCCACCAACTGACCTCTGTCCACTTCCACCAGCTGTCCCTTGGGAAGGATGCCGATCCTGCGATAGAGTCCTGCCACAAGGCGGGCTACAGTGGTCTTTCCCGTTCCCGGGTTGCCTGTGAAGACAAGGTGGTAGGAGATAGTGGGGACATTGAGACCGCGCTCCTCGCGAAGCTTGGTGATCTCTATGAAATTCATGAGTGAGTGGATGTCTTTTTTGATGCTCTCAAGACCAACAAGGCCGTCAAGCTCGGCCATCAGTTCTTCCATGGTCCGCTCATCGGTAGTCGCAGCGGGAGCATCGGCCTTCTGGGCATCCTGCGCCTTACTGTCCTGATCCGCAGATGCTCCGGCAGCATCAGTGCCTGCCGAGAAGGGGTCTAAGCCGGCAGATGGATTCCCGTCGGGAGCATTGCCCTCCAGCCTGCCGGTCAGCTCATCCTTCTTAAGCTGCGCCGGACGCAGGAAACCTTCGGTCAGGGCTTCGAAGAACTTGGCATTGTCCATCTCCACGGACTCCTCACGAGCGTAACTCTCTTCGTTGAGAGGCGTCGTCTTTTCGCGGATCCGCCCTGTGGCGTAGTCGATCTTCACCCCTTTGCCGATGGCGTAGGTCATGAGCCGTTTGATCTCATCGGAAACTGCTGCCGATTCCTCCACCGTAAAATCACCGTTTATATAGGCTCCACCGACCAGCAGGGACTTAAGCCCGTCGATGAATTCTCTGGTGTTATCACTTCCGCTCTTGAAGTCATCATCCACCATCTTTCCGAAGAAACCGGGGACGCCAGGGCCGGTGATCTCACCGGCGCCTGAGATCATAGCTTTGAGGACCTCTTCGCCACTGCGTCTCTTGCCGCTGATGGCTTCTATTGCCTTTGCATAATTCTCACTATATCTGGCGTTGCCTGCCCAGATCCGCAGAAGCACCTTCTCGACGTAGTATTCGAACTCGTCGGGATGGTCTCCCAGGAAGGGCTCGGCCTGCTTCATGAGCTTGCTGTATTCAGATCCAAACTGTTTGAATTTATCCATGAAAATCTCCTTCTTCGTGCAGGTATATAGTACCACAAACTATGGGAAAATGTGGGGGTAATCGCGGAAGTATGGTATACTGACTGTGTATTTTTGCGCGGAGGAGCAAAGGCAATGGAACTACCCGAAAACGTCATCGTGGCGGCCACGCAGAACAGCCACAAGATCAGAGAAATCGAGGCCATAACGGCCCGGTTTGGCATGGAGATCATCGGTCGTGATGATGCGGGGATCCCCAAGGTGGAGATCGCGGAAGACGGGACAACCTTCGAGGAGAACTCATGCAAGAAGGCCTTTGAGATAATGAAGCTCTGCGGCAGACCCACCATCGCCGACGACTCCGGGATAGAACTCGACTGTCTTGGAGGTGCGCCGGGGATCTATTCGGCCCGGTTCGCAGCCATCGACGGGATACCCGAGTTATACCGCGATGCGGCTCTGAAAGTCGGGAAACTGGATGCAGACAGGATGGGAAGGGGCGACGACAACTCCGAGGGCGACAGCGACGACAAGGATAACAACCGCAAACTCATGGACCTTCTGAGGGACGTTCCCTACCAGGACAGGACCGGCAGGTTCGTTTCGGTGATCACCCTCGTTTATCCCGACGGCGATACCATCGTCTGCCGGGGGACCGTAGAGGGACATATACTGACCGAAGAGAGGGGAGAGGGAGGCTTCGGCTACGATCCCATGTTCATCCCCGAAGGATATGACAGGACATTTGGAGAGCTTCCGGCTGAGCTGAAAAATCAGATCAGCCACAGGGCAAATGCGCTCAAACTTCTGGATGAAAAGCTCCAGGAGAGACAGGAAGTCAGGTAAACGCCGGATAGACGTGCGACCGAACGGACGCAGAAGCGCCGGATAGACGTGCGACCGAACGGACGCAGAAGCGCCGGATAGAAGAACGACGACAGCAACATGAAGACACTCAAAGACAGGATAATCAGAATGTTCATAATGGGATTTCGCCAGCTGCAGGACCCCTACTATCAGGGATTTGCGGCTCAGATCTCCTTTTATCTTATGCTGTCGATCGTACCGATCTTCATCCTTATCTCCCAGCTGCTGGGATTCTTCAACATAAGTACGGAGACTGCCATGCAGGTCTTCCACGAATACACGGGCAAACAGGTCAAGGGCATGATGAGCAACCTGTTCAGGTTCTCATCCCTGGGCTTTGGTAATGTAGTCTACATCATCATCGCCCTTTGGGCGGGATCGAGAGCATCATTTGCGCTGACCCGTATTGCAAACTATACATTGACGGAGGGTGACAGCACCGGACGAAACTACTTCATCGAACGCGTCAGAGCAATCAAGACTCTGTTCATAACCATCGTCACAGTGGTCTTCTCCATCGTGATCCTCTGTTACGGCAAGTTGATCATAATAGGCGTGGTCTCAATCTTCAGTCTGGATGCGGAGAAGTACGTGGACAGTGCATGGCTGTGGTTCAGGTGGCCCCTTGGCTTCTTCCTGTTCTTCATCATGATAGGCTACAACCTCTACATACTGCCTACGGAGAGAAGGCCATTCCGCACGGTCATACCGGGAGCACTCTTCGCGGCCATGGGCATGTTGGTCGTGACGGTCATCTACTCTTTTTACACCACGTCCCTGGCCAAGTACGACATCGTATACGGAGCCCTTTCATCGGTAGTCGCTCTGCTGATCTGGTTCCTGCTTCTGGCCTGGGTGCTCTGTCTCGGAGTCCTGTTCAACAAAGTCTGGGTAGATACCAGCGACCCCTTCAGTAAGCGGAATCCTCCCGAGCATCTTGCAAAGGCAAGGGTCGGAGCTCAGGACACAGAGGCCGAGATCGAGGCGGCCGAAGAGGAGATAGCCGAGGAGATAAGAAGCGAAGCCAGCAAATTCGACATCGACCCCGAAGAGTTCGGCCTGGATGTCATCAAAGACATCCTCATGGGAGAGTCAGACGAAAACTCCGAAAGCCACGAAACCATGGCCGAGACGGTAGCCGATGCCATCATCCCCAAACCCGTTCAGGACAAACTCCACATCGGCAGACCCAAGTACGTGAAACAACAGGAACTCAAAGAAAAGCTCACCGAAGAACGAAGGAACGAACAGGAGAGCGAGAGCAAAGAAATCAAAGAGGACTGAGACGCCTGAAGTGAGACGCCTGAAGGCGTCTCTTTTTTTCGGCCTCACCCTCTCCGCAGCCATTTTGTTACTGCTCGACAGAGAATGCAGGTAAGATCGGGCTATATGGTGTCAGTTTACCTGCAGATAGCGGGGACCTGCAGGTAAGATCGAGCTATATGGTGTCAGGTTACCTGCAGATAGCGGAGACCTGCAGGTAAGATCAGGGAAATAAGTGTCAGTTTACCTGCAGATGGCGGGGACCTGCAGGTAAGATCGGGGAAATAAGTGTCAGTTTACCTGCAGATAGCGGTAACCTGCAGGTAAGATCGAGCTATATGGTGTCAGTTTACCTGCAGATAGCGGGGACTTGCAGGTAAGATCAGGGAAATAAGTGTCAGTTTACCTGCAGATATCGGTAACCTGTAGGTAAGATCGAGCTATATGTTGCCTTTTTACCTGCAGATGATGGGTGGCGGTAATCAGATGGGTGGCGGAAATCAGACGTAAGGAAGGATGCGGTTGGAGATGAGGGCTCGTAGCGTTTCAGGTTTTTCCAGGTCTTTTTCGAAGGTCAATATCAGGTGGGTATCATCTACAAGTCCTGACTGTCGGTAGGCAGATATCTTCTCCATGGTGTGGGATCTGTACTTATCAAGATCTACGCGGCCCAGGTGCTCCCAGATAACAATACTGCCATCGGCCAGCATGATCTGGAAGTCAGGGTAGTAGTATTTGTATCTGCCGGAAGAAAGGCCGTTGATTCCTGTCATCCACGAGACATCAAGATTTACCTCCGATTCGTATCTATATGGAATTCCGAATGATTCCAACTCATTTGAAATCGTCTGTTCAGATTTGGAACGGAGAGCAACGCCATTGTATGATTCGTAGCATGTTCCCTGATTTGGATAAGGGTTGGTGCGAAAGGCATCTGATGTCCACTTATACTGCTCCGGAGTGCTTGAAATGCGGGTAGTGTTCAGACCGACATTCCTGTATTTCACGAGGAGCGTGTGAGCAGGGGAGTGTAGACCCGAAGAGGCTTCATCCGGATCTGATGAAAGCATCGATTTGTTCACTGAGGAATGCAATGCGTTTCTATACTGGCGTATCAACGCAGTAAGATAATGCTTACGTGCAAGTTTATATACCAGATCCATGTCATTGCTTATCCCGTGGCGTCGACCATTGAGATAATGAACGAAATAGATCCTCCCGCGGCTCGAGGAGAGATAAAGAGAGCCCTTAGGTAGAGAGGCGACCTCAGATGACCAAAGCTTAATCTTATCAACCATAATCAACGATTCTAAATTCAACACAGCAACAACCTACTGGAAAATATTACCATATTTATCCAACGACGTCAACACAATAAAAAACGAGGGTCGGAAATAACACTGGATCCAGCTGACGTTTTCCGGCTCCTCGTTTGAGGATTGCTATGCTCTGCCGCAGCAGTGCTTGTATTTCTTGCCGCTGCCGCAGGGGCAGGGATCGTTGCGTCCGACTTTTGGGGTTTCCCTGCGGACCGTTCTTGACTGTTTGTACTCCTTGGCTATCTCGATCATTTTTTCCTCGCCCAGGATATCTTTCCACTGAGGTAGCCCGTAAAGGTAGTCAGCCTCGGCCTTGAGCATGTTGTAGAAGAGGGTCTCGGGGACTATCTTCAGGTGGACCTGACTCTCCTCATCGAAGTCGGTCAGATCGATCTTCTCTTCGATGCTTTCGTTGATACCGTCGAGGAAGCCCATGAAGATGATGGGGCGTACTTCGTACTTTTCGGCCAGTTCTCCCAGCTTGCCATCCATAGGGTCGTTGGGATGGTCCAGGATATCGCTGTATATTTTAGTCTCCGCTTCGCTGTATTCTTTCCAGAATCCTTCGAAAGTCTCCTGGGACTGATTTTCAATCAGATCAGTCCATTCCTTGAGTAGTGTCATTTGAATCTCCTTTGGATTAGAGTGCTTTACCGATTTCGATCACATCGCCCATGACTGCACTGCCTGTTGGAAGTGGACCTGCGCCGGGGCCGTAGAACATAAGGCTGCCGACGGCGTTGCCTTCTACGAATACGGCGTTGTACTCGTTGCGGACTCCCGCCAGGGGATGGGTGTCGTCAAGGTGCATGGGTCCTACTTCGTATTTGATGCTGCCGTCATCTGCCTTTTCTGCGGAGGCGATGAGTTTGATGACCTGTCCGTTGCCTTTGGCTGCCTCGATCTCCTCGCCGGAGACACCGGTGATGCCTTTGGTAGGGATGTCGTCGGGGTGCACATAGTGGTCGAACATGAGAGCCATGAGTATGCTGAGCTTGTTCGCAGCATCGATGCCTTCGACATCAGCTGTAGGATCGGCCTCTGCGAAACCCTTTGCCTGTGCGTCTTTCAGGACTTCGTCATAGGGAAGGCCTTCGGTGGACATTTTGTCCAGGATGTAATTGGTGGTTCCGTTGACTATGCCCAGGACCTTGGTGAATCTGTTGGCTTTGAGGCAGGAAGTCAGGGGAGTCAGCACGGGGATGCCGCCGCCGACGCTGGCTTCAAAACGAAGTGTCGCATTGCCTTTGGCAGCAGCATCCATTAGGCGATGGTAGTTGGCGGCCACTGCGGCCTTGTTTGCCGTGACGACATGCTTGCCGGCAAGAAGCGCCTTCTCGATCATCGTCGCTGCCGGCTCCACTCCGCCAAGGAGCTCGATGACGATATCTATATCAGGGTCTGAGAAAATGTCCTCAGGGTCAGAAACAAAACTCTCTCGGGGAACTGTGATATCCCGAGGGCGATCGATATCTTTCTCCAGGATCCTGGTGATGTTGACCGATCCACCGACGGCTTCCTCGATCTCCTTGCGGTTGATTTCGAGTACCTTGTAAGTTCCGGTCCCGATGTTGCCGAGACCCAGCAGTCCTATGTTGATATTCTTCAAAACTGTTACCTCCGTTGTCCGGAAAAAACGGCTTACAACATTGTATAGGAATGATGAGAAAAAATAAAGTGAAACAACACATATCCTGTCCGGAATAGTGTATAATACGACAAGTAAAGACAGGCGTTCATCTATAAGGAACGACTATCAGGAGGATCTTTTAATGTTTTGTAGCAATTGTGGGATGAACGTCCCCGATGACAGCATATTCTGCGAGAACTGCGGAGCTCAGCTGGAGCCGTTAGAACCGGCCGAGGAGCCCGTTGATTTCGCTGCCGGGGAATCGGCCGAAGAGTACGTCGAAGAAGAGTATATCGAGGAAGAGCCGGTCGAAGAGTACGTCGAAGAAGAGCCGGTCGAGGAGTACGTCGAAGAAGAGCCGGTCGAAGAGTATATCGAGGAAGAGCCGGCAGAAGAGTACGTCGAAGGAGAACCGGTCGAAGAGTATATCGAGGAAGAGCCGGTCGAAGAGTACGTCGAAGAAGAGTATATCGAGGAAGAGCCGGTCGAAGAGTACGTCGAAGAAGAGTATATCGAGGAAGAACCTGTAGAGGAGTACACCGAAGAGGAGTACGTGTTCGAAGAGCCGGCAGAGGAGTACGTCGAAGAAGAGTACGTCGAAGAGCTCGAACTCGAGGAAGAGATCGACATCAGCGAGATCGAGGAACTCGAATCCATGGAAGAAGTCGAGTACGACGAGGACGATACGGTTGAGTACGATCCTGACAACATCGACATCAGCGAGATCGAGGAACTCGAAGCCATGGAGGAAGTCGAGTACGACGAGGACGAGTACTATGAAGAAGACTACGAGGAATTCGATGAGGAGCCGGCCGCTGCCGGGGCAGACCTGCCGGAGGAAGTAGAGCTCCCGCCGATAGATGACTTTGAGATGGAGGAGACGGGTCAGCCCGAGGGTTCTGAGGCAGAATGGCTGGAGAGTTTCCAACAGCTCGAGCCCAAAGAAGAGGACTGGATCGAGGAACCGGCCGAAGAGTATACCGAAGAAGAGTTCGTCGAAGAGCCGGTCGAAGAAGAGGTTATCGAGGCGCCGGAGCCCGTCGAGGAACCGGAGCCGGTCGAAGAAGAGGTCACCGAGGAGCCGGAGTTCATAGAAGAACCGGAGCGTGTCGAAGAGCCGGTCGATGAACCGGAGTTCATAGAAGAACCGGAGCCGGTCGAGGAACCGGCCGAAGAGCATACCGAAGAAGAGTCCGTCGAAGAACCGGAGCCCGTCGAGGAACCGGCCGAAGAGTTCGTCGATGAACCGGAGTTCATAGAAGAACCGGAACTCGCTGAACAACCCGTCGAAGAAGAGCCGGCCGCCGAAGCCGAGGCGCCCTTAGTGCCCGCCGAAACCGAAACCGACGAAGCCGCCGACGAGGAGAGCAAGCTGGATGAGGCCAGGGAAACGGTCAGCGACGGCGCTAAAAAGGTTGGCGCATGGCTGGGATCCATAGGCAAGCAGGTCCACACCGGTACTGGCTGGGCGGTGGACGTGGCCAAGGAAAAAGCCACCAAAATCAAAGACGACAAGAAGCTCAAGAATGAGAAGAAGTCCGAGAGAGATCGCTGGTCCGAGGAGGAAGAAGGCGAACTGGATCTGGGCTATAACTTCTGGTACAAATCGAACCAGGCTGATACCAGTTCGAGATACGAAGGCATGGACCTGGAGGACGAAGAGGACAAGGACTTTGCCCGGGACGATGCCACCACCTACGTCGCAGTCAAAGGCAGCAAAACCAAAACCACAGAAGGCGAAGAGACCGAGACCGAGACCGACTCAGAAACCGAAGAGGGCGACGGCCAGGCAAAAGAAAAAAAGCCTGTCAATAAACTCAAGGTAACGGTGATCGCACTCGTCATAGCAGCCCTTCTTGGGGCAGGCGGAGTCTACGGCTCCAAGGTATATACCGAGAACAAGCAGCAGGACGCCTATCAGGCATCCCTGACCAAGGCCGAAAAGTCCATCGAGACGAAGGACTACGCCGCGGCGGAAAAGATATACCAGGATCTCCTGAAGGAGTATCCGGACAGGCCGGAACTCTATGAGGCGCTGACGAAGCTTTACATAACTGAGGAAAAATATGAGGATGCCAAGAACGTCCTCAATGAAGGTATAGCCAGGACGGGCAAGAGCAAGGCTTTTTCCGCACTCGCTGAGGATCTGGACGCACTGACTTCCACCGAGTGGCAGGAGCCTTACAGAAGGATCCTGGCCGACAACGAGTGGGCGGTCAGACAGTATGAGGATACTAACGGATCATGCGTTGCACTTTGCGACATAACGGGAGACAAGCGACCCGAGATGATCTACTTTACTCAGGAGTACTACGGTTACGGCGTCCTCCACCTCTGTGTCTACGAAAACGACAAGGTAAATGAAGTCACCTACGAGTGCAGCAATCGCGGCACCCAGTACGATGATGCCTTCTACGATGTTGAGAACGACGACGCCGGATACATCGTGTACAAAAGCAAGACCGACGGCAAGTTCGGGATCTACAATAGTATCATGCTCAGAGGCGTAGAGTGGGATACGACAAATCTCTACACGCTTGAGGGGACCGACTGCAAGAGAGACGCTGTTCTGGAGGCAGGCATCAAGACCAGCTATCGGGTCTCTGACGATGAGGAGAACGTGGATAACAACGAATACACTCTTAACGATAAGAATATCAAATACAAGGAATACAATAAGCAATGGATGTCCATCCTTGAGGACATAGATAAGGTGATCATAACCAGTGAGAATACCGCTGGTGACAGAGAGATCTGGAACAGGACCATGGACATCGAAGAAGAGGCTATGACCTATGACGGTGCCATGAAGATCCTGGATGAGGATGCTAGATAGGCCGGGAGCAAACGTGCAAAGGCAACGCCGGCTCAGGGTAGATAGACTGTGACGTTACGTCTGCCCCAGCTGATGCATTCAGATCTTGAAGCCATATAGATATCTATAATATGACCTTTTACCGCACCGCCCGTATCCTCGGCGGTGCGCAGACCGAAACCTTCAACGTAGACCGTTGTGCCGAGGGGGATGACGTTGGGGTCCACAGCGATCTCACCGACTCTGGCCCTGGTGCCTGAAGCGGTCCTGCCGCCACCGGTGTAGGCGGTGGCTTCGAAGGTTTCTTTTCTTGTATATGCGAAACCGTCTATGGTTTCGATGACGCCCACGTGGACGATCCTGTCCACCGGTTTCTTGAGGGTCTTGCGCTTGACCTCTTTGCGGTCAGTCTCCTTCCCTGCGGTGTAGGTGACTTCGTATGTGACCCGATCCTGACCCTGCCTTCCCTCCTGAGTCACCTTTGATTCGCCTTTATTCATCTCCCGATCTTCTTCTTCGATCGTCTTGAAGTCGGTGGCCTCCTCTTCGGTCTCAGTCTTTACGCGTACACGCTGGACATTTATATACATGCCATCCTCTAGAGGAGTATCCACAGATGGCTCGACGATGTCGAGGGGCTGAGGTTTGTATCCTGCCTTTGTGAGAGCCTCGCCGACGCTCGCCTCCCGGCTTTTGTAGGGAGCCACGCCGTGGTCGATCCGGACCGTAAGATCGGAAGTGATCTTCTCCACGTAAACATAAAGCCCCGCCAATGCCAGCGAAAGGGCAATGGAAGAGGCTATGAGTGCAACCGATATTTTTCGCCCGGCGGATCTTTCGTCGGGAGTTTTTTCTTCGAATAGATCAGGCCTGCTGTACATCATCGTCTTCGGCTTCTCCGGCAGGTTTCTCCTTGGCTTCTCCGGCCATTTCATATATGGCCTCGGCATAGATCTTCGACAGCAGAAGAAGGTCATCGATGGATATCTTCTCGTTCTTCTGATGGGTCAGATCCTCATTTCCGGGGAACCTGGCACCAAAGGCAAGGATGTTGTCCATTGCCCTGGCATATGTCCCGCCGCCTATGACTATAGGCTCGGAATCCTCATCGCCTGTGTGACGTCTGTAGATATCCATAAGCTTGAGGACCATGGGATCGTCAGCGGGCATATATACGGGAGGCTGATGTCTTCCCTTTACTATGCCCGAGTCGAATTTATCGATAACGGACATGACTCCGCTGTAAACCTGTTCGTCATCCATGGTGACAGGATATCGAACGTTGATGGTAAGAGCTACCGATTTCTCCTGAAGATCGATCATCCCCACGTTCCAGACGAGTTTGCCGCTCTCTTCGTCTTCGAGAGCGCAGCCCATGTGTTCCCCGTGGAATTCGAAACCGATGTGTTCGTTATAGAATCTGATGAAATCAGACATGTCGTCGTTCACAAAATTCAGATGACCGAGGACTTCCATGATGATGGAAATGGCGTTGAGTCCGTTCTCCGGCTTGGATCCGTGAGAGGAGGTGCCCTCGGCAGTTATCTCGAGGCTCTTGCCGATGCCCTTTGTGGCCAGTTCCCATCCTCGATCTTCCCTGATCTCCTCGATCAGTGCGCGTATATCGTCATAGCCTTTGTATTTCTTAGACGTATCGGATATGACGGCTCTGGCCCGATCGGCCACGCAGTTGGCGGCCGTGCCTCCGGTGATGGATCTGAGTTGGAGACCTTCGCCTGCGGTTTTGCCGAACTTCCTGGCGATGTCGAAGACGAGAAATCCTTTTTCTCCGTGGATCACGGGGAAATCCGCATCCGGTGTGAATCCGCAGTCGGGAAGTCTGTCTGCAAAGGCAACGTAATGCTTCATTCCCTCCCATTCGGTCTCTTCGTCGAGTCCGAGTATCATACGAATGGTCTTGTCGGGAGAGAACCCGCACTTCTTCAGGGCCTTCATTGCATAGAAACAGGCAATGGTGGGCCCCTTGTCATCCACGCTGCCGCGACCGCAGACGTATCCGTCTCTGATCTCTCCGCCAAAGGGTTCGAAGTCCCAGCCATCGCCTTCAGGCACAACGTCAAGATGAGCAAGTATGCCCATGAGTCCGTCTCCCGAGCCGACATAGTCGAAATGACCTCCGAAGCCGTCGAGATCGCATGGGATAAAACCCTCATCCACAGCCATCTCGAGCATGAGGTCGTAGACCTGCCTTACGGGTGCTCCAAAGGGATCCTTCCCCTGGGTACGTTTTGCGATGCTTGGAATGGAAACAAGCCGGGATAGAGATTCGGCCATCTCGTCCCGGTGATCATCCAGTGTTTTGTAGACTTGATTAAGATTCATAGATCGATTGCCTTTGCCCAGATGCTTACTGAACAGCTTCTACTCCGGCGATCTCCGGATAGCTTTCGCGAAGGATCCTCTCGACTACGCCCTTGATGGTCATCTGAGCTCCCGGACATCCGGCGCAGTGACCCATGAGGCGGACCTTGACGATATTGTCGTCTGTGTACTCTACGAACTCAATATCCCCGCCGTCTCTCTGCAGGAAAGGTCTTATCTGATTCAGTGCTTCGTTGATCTTTTTCTCCATGATTTTCCCTCCGTAATACAACTACTGTTGATCTGCTTCTATTGTGTATATGGCCTTGACGGTATTGCCCGCCCAGGTACTGATATATGCGGTCTTCTTAGGATCGCCGGATTTGTTGAACTGTATAGTGCCTGAGGCTCCCTCGAACTGATATCCGTCGTCCAGGAGCAGGTTGCAGATGGTCGTACCGTCAGCGATCTTATCCTGGCCGGCCGTTGCCTTTTCGATAGCGTCCAGTGCCATCATATATGCGTCGTAGCCTAGGGCTACAGCCTCGTCGGGATCCTGGTCGCTGCCGTACTCCTTGTAGTATGCGTCCAGGAAGTTCTGGCGGGCTTCGCTCACCACGTAGGGCTCGTCATCGCCGTCGGTCGCGAAGAACTGTACGAAAGCAAGATGGCCCGGGTCCACTCCTTTGGCGAGGCCCTTACGGAAGTCCTCCTCGCCCCAGGACATATTGCCCAGGAAGGTGACGTCGAGGCCCATCTCGGCGGCCTGGTTGATGATGCTTATGGAGTCGGGATTATCTCCGGGAAGAAGAACGTGATCTACTTCCGAGTCCTTGAGGATCGTCAACTGTTCGGTGAAATCCAACTGTCCTGTGGTGTATTCTTCATAAAAGCCGGTGGCATCGTTTTTGCCGGTGATCTCCTCGAAGGCATTGGTAAAGGCAGTTGCCATAGCCATTGCCGCATCGTCCTCCTTCGGGAGGAGCACGCCTACGCTTTCGACATCGATGCTGTCCAGATAGTTGGCGAGAAGTCGGCCCTGGGTCGCATCGATATAACAGATCCTGAAGTAGTAATCGTTGTTTCGAGTGACCAGAGGATTGGTGTTCGTCATTGCGATCGCAGGGATCCTGGCTTTTTCAATATACTCGCCCGCCATCAACGAATAGAGATTGCCGTAGCTGCCCAGGATCACAGCGGGATCCTTGGTTATGAGCGTGGAAATGGCAGTCTCTGCTGCGTCGATGTCGGAGTTGTTATCGGCGTAAATGAGATTGACCTTCTTGCCGGCGAGTCGGGGATGCAGTTTATGAGCCAGCTTGATCCCCTGGATCTCCGGAAGTGCAGCTTCCTTGTCCGCTCCTACCATCGGTTCGTATACACCGATATTGATCGTGTCGGTGGATGCTCCCTTATCGTCGATGAATGCTTCTTTGAAACTATCGAAGGTCGTGCATCCGCTAAGCCCGACGGCAAGCAGGATGAACAGCCCTGTAAGTATTGTTATCCGTCTTTTAGTCATGGGCATATTATACTAGTTTTGGCCGTTTGCGTAAAGTGAAGAGATTGTGATGGAATGTGACCTTGTTACAGAAGAGGCCTTGACAAAAGTGGTATTTAGTTAGTACATTATTACACAGATATTGAAACTGTACAAAACAGGTACAGTATCATAAAACCAAAGATGAAATAAGGAGGAATCAGTTATGAAATGGACATGCACGATTTGCGGTTATACTCATGAAGGTGATACAGCACCTGAAGCCTGCCCCCAGTGCAAGGCACCCGCAGAGAAATTCAATAAGGTAGAAGAAGGCGAAAGAGAATGGGCAGCAGAGCACGTTGTCGGAGTAGCCAAGGGCGTTGATGAGGAGATCCTCCAGGGCCTGAGAGAGAACTTCAACGGAGAGTGCAGCGAGGTCGGAATGTATCTGGCAATGTCAAGAGTAGCTCACAGAGAAGGCTATCCTGAGATCGGCCTCTACTGGGAGAAGGCAGCATTCGAAGAAGCTGAGCACGCGGCCAAGTTCGCAGAGCTTCTGGGCGAAGTCGTCACCGACTCCACCAAGAAGAACCTGGAGATGAGAGTGGACGCAGAGTGTGGCGCAACAGCCGGCAAGGTCGCCCTGGCCAAGATGGCCAAGGATCAGGGCCTGGATGCGATCCACGACACAGTACACGAGATGGCTCGCGACGAAGCCAGACACGGCAAGGCATTTGAGGGTCTTCTGAAGAGATACTTTGGCTAAGACTTGCTATAATTTCGTCAGACTTTGATAAAGAGGTGTAAAGAGGTTACCACGAGAGTGGTAGCCTCTTTTTGATCTGTTGCGGTTTTTTTCCGCTTTTGTAACCCTTGTAGTATAATATATAGACATGTTCCTACATATTATGAACTGATCTCAGTAAGAGTGATGCATCAGGAGGAAGACCAATGAGGATCAAGGACATCACGAAGAGAATACTGGTAGCATTTCTGGTGCTGGCGATGGTAGTGGTATACACGCCGGCTTCTTTTGCTGGAACTCTGAACTACGCAGATGTGGGTGAGGCTTCTGAAACAGAGGAAACCGTTGCCTTTGCGCAGGAGAAGGAGATCGACGGCGTAGTGATCAGGGCTGAAGCGGAGCCGGGGGGGTGTTTCCCGAAGATGCGGAGCTGATCGTAGAAAAAGCGGAAAAAGCAGATGAAGCAAAGGCAACTGAGGCCATCGATGAAATTCGCCCGGAGAGTCTCAACGTGGCGGATGCCTATACATTCGACATCAAGGTCGTAGACGCTGACGGAAATGAACTGCAGCCTGCAGAGGATCAGAAGGTCAACGTGACTTTCAACATGGCGCAGGCGGCAGATCCCAATCTTAGTGCAGACATCTATCATCTCACAGAGGCAGAAGTCTCTGATCCAAAGGCAACGAACGGGAAAGAGGAAGAACCGGAGACGGTGCTGGTTGCGGACAAGCTGGATGCAGCAGCAGACCCGGAGGATGCAACGGTAACGGTGGAGACGGACGGATTCTCCCTGTATACCATCGAGTTCACGTACGGCGAGAAGAACTTTGCGATGGATTGCCAGACAAGCGTTAGCTTGTCGGAGATATTGGCGGCGGTAGAGATCGTCGGAGAGCCGACTGCAGTACAGTCCGGTAATACTGAAGTGCTCACAGCATCAAACGAGTCCGGTGAATGGATGATCACATCGATCAAAGAGTTCGAGGGTGTAGAGACTCTGACGATAACCATCGCCGATACGGATTATATAATCAATGTGAAGGCAGTATCCAATGCTGTATTCGTAGACAGTTGGAAGAAGCTGCAGGAAGCCGTCGATAAAGGGAGCAACGATGGCAAGACTGTCGTCCTTGAAAACGATATCTCCTGCAACAATGGCGACAGCATCAAGGTGGACGGCGATAAAGTCCATGAGATCACCATCGACCTTGCCGGTCATACCATGGACAGAAAGCGCTCCTCAAGCGACGGTGACGGACACGTCATCAACGTAAAGGATGAAGCGACTCTTACCATCATATCGAGTGTCGACGGCGGAAAGCTCACCGGCGGATATGCCACAGACGGAGGCGGTATCAAGATTGAGAAGAACTCCAAGTGCATTATCAACGGCAACGGAAGCACCGGAATCATCATAGAGGGCAACCGTGCCAAGAAGGATGGTGGCGGCATTTATGTTTGGGGAACTCTCGAAATGAACGGGGGTACCATAAAGGGAAACAAAGCAAGCGATGAAGGCGGCGGTATCTATGTGGAAGGTACAGGAAGGCTTGATATTGATGGCGTTACAATATCTGAAAACTCATCCGAGGACGACGGAGGCGGTCTGAGGGTCGATCTGAGACAGGCAGATAACCCGGACGGGACGATGAAGAACTGTCTCGTTACCAACAACAAATCAACAGAGTCGGACGGCGGCGGCCTTAGCCTTGAGGCTGAAAGCAAAATGCTGGAAGTGACGGATACCGACTTCATAGGAAACACTGCAAGCGATGAAGGCGGTGCCATCAATGTCGACGGCGGCAAATTGCAAATGACCGGAGGGAGAATAACCGGAAGCACAGCTGCTGACGGCGGTGCCATCATGAACGATGGCCAGATCGTCGTGCTGATCGGCGTTGAGATAAGCGGTAATAAATCAACTAAGTACAACGGCGGCGGCATCACCAACAAGGATGACGGAACCGCGGTAGTTAGCGACAGCAAACTGGTCAGCAATATCTCAAAGAATTACGGTGGCGCCATCTATAGTGACGGACTCCTCACGATAAAGGGCGGCATTATCGGCGGTGACAAGAATTCCTACAACATGGCCTATGAGGGAGGAGGCGGAATATGGGTAGCCGGCGGATCCATCGAAGTAGGCGGTGCTCCCGTAGTGACGGATAACAGATCAAGCGATATATACCTCTGCAAGGGCAGGAAAATTACGATCACCGATGCTCTCAAAGACAGTGAGGATCCTTCCAAAAAAGCAAAGATTGGTGTAGTACTGTCACAATCCGTAGGCGTATTCACCACCGGTTTTTTGTTCAAGAATCCCGGCGAGGAACCCTATGACTATTTCATACCGGAACCGGGTCATTCGGTCATTCTCGATGGAGAAGAGGCCAGAGTCAACGCCTCCAACTGGGGCAATCTGCAGCAGAGGATAGATAGAGCACACAACAACGATGTCATCAAGCTGGATGCCGACTACAAGGCCACAGCCGATGACAGAAGCCTCAAGATCCCGGCAGGTCTGGTACTCACCATCGACCTCAATGGCCATACCCTGGACAGGAACCAGAAAGACTCTAATGATGAAAAACGCCAGCACGGCAGCGTCATAGAACTTTTGAGCGATGATGTCACGTCATCGCAGCTGACAATCGAGGACAGCGCCGGCGGCGGCAAGATCACCGGCGGATGGGCCGAAAATGGTGGCGGCATCCTGGTAAACACAAACTGCTCCCTGACAGTGCAGGGCGGCAGCATTACGGGAAACAAGGCTGTTCATGGCGGTGCCATCTACTGCGACAAGGAACCATCGGCATCGAGCGAGCACACGAAGGTCATGATCGAAGCCGGAACCATCAGCGATAATGAAGCAAAACTAGGCGGTGCCATCTGTTCCCTCGGGACCACAGAGATCAGGCATATCGGGGCCAGCGAGAAAATCATCATAAGCGGCAATAAAGCCAATGAAGACGGTGGTGCCATATTCGTCGCTTCTGGAACGACGACCATAGTAAATGGCAGCATCAGTGGTAACACTGCCTCCCGTGCAGGCGGAGCTGTCTACATAGGCGAGGACGCCATTCTCGAACTCTACGGTGGAAGCCTGACATCCAATGCTGCAGCTGAAGGCGGCGGAATCCTGCATGGATGCGTGAATGGATCCGGAGCTCTGAAAGTCCAGGGGACACCCACCGTTATACAGAACAGGGCGACAAAGGGAAACAATATCCTGCTCAAAAACGACAGGGTGATCCAGGTCACAGGCGAGCTGAAGATCAGCGGGGGTACCGGCGCAAACGCCATGCTCGATGTCATGACCGACGATATCACTAAGCCGCTGACAGAGGATCTTGAAAACTGCGTCCCCGAAGAGAGCACGGCCGAAGACATCGAAAAGTGAACTGACCCCCAAAAGTTAGACCAAATAATCTAACTTAAGGAGGTCAGTTTTTATTATGGCAAAGTACAGTTTTGAATTTAAGATGAAAGTCATTAAGGAGTATCTAACAGGACAGGACAGTT
>Ga0256406_1001714_pt1 | contig 34313 bp, 29 predicted proteins | sample RumenRJG_03DNA_FD_185986 | JGI IMG/M metagenome (GOLD analysis project Ga0256406, IMG submission 185986) | Bovine rumen microbial communities from Lethbridge, Alberta, Canada - RJG_03 | ecosystem: Host-associated > Mammals > Digestive system > Stomach > Rumen | place: Canada: Alberta | collected...
TGCCAGTGAATCGGCAAAGACAAAGGCAGACATCGTTGTCCATGAAAACAAGAACAACCAGATGGAAGAAATCTTCCGATCGTTGCGAACCAACTTACAGTTTATGCTCCATGAGAACGAGAAGGTCATCATGTTTACTTCCACAACCTCTGGTGAAGGTAAGACGTTTAATGCAGCCAACCTTGCTGTAAGTTTCGCTTTACTCGGCAAAAAAGTAGTTCTCGTCGGTTTGGATATCCGTAAGCCACGTCTGGCAGAACTCTTTGAAATAAAAGATCACCAGCATGGTATTACTCCATTGTTGACGCACGAGCATCCAACAGCGGAAATGGTAAGAGAGAACATCCTCCCATCAGGTGTAAATAACGACCTTGACCTCTTAATGGCAGGTCCTATTCCACCCAACCCCACGGAGTTGATTTCCCGTTCAAGCTTGGATGATATTATTAATATACTGAAAGAGCAATACGATTACGTCTTAATAGACACCGCTCCTGTTGGCTTGGTTTCTGATACCTTGCAAATCGGGCGTGTTGCCAATGCAACAATCTATATGTGCCGTGCAGACTTTACTCCAAAATCAGCATTTGATTTGATTAATGACCTTGCTGCTGAAAAGAAGTTGCCTAATATGGCTATCGTACTCAACGGTATTGATATGTCAAAGAAAAAATATGGATATTACTATGGCTATAAGAGTTATGGTAAATATGCATATTACGGAAAGTACGGACGCTACAGTTCCTATGGATCCTATGGTACTTATAGTAATAGCAATTACGGAGATAAACACGATACATCTGTCAAGCGTTAACAAATAAAAAAGAGGGAATAGGTTTTACAGCCTAATCCCTCTTTCCACCAAAAAACAATATGACTATAGCTGTTGATTTTGACGGGACGATTGTAGAACATCGATACCCTGAGATCGGAAAAGAGTTGCCCTTTGCGACAGAAACGCTTCGAATGCTGATTGCTGATCAGCACAAATTGATTTTATGGAGTGTCCGTGAAGGAAAACTATTGGATGATGCCGTAGAATGGTGCCGGGAACGTGGTGTCGAATTCTATGCGGTCAATAAGGACTTCCCCGAAGAAAAGGTGGAATACAATAACCACTTTTCGCGAAAAATAAAGGCCGATTTATGGATTGACGATCGTAACATCGGAGGACTTCCTGATTGGGGAACAATATATCGCATGGTAAAGGAGGACATCACCTTTCAAGACTTAATAGCAGAGACCCGGCGGGAACGAACAGGCGAAGCTGCTCCAAGTCCTAAAAGGAGATGGTGGAAACGATAATTGTATTTAGATAGCTCTCCAAAACTATATAAGAAACAGGCAATCAAAGTTTACTATAAAAACGAAGCAGGCAACTTTCCGGAAAGTTGCCTGCTTCGTGATTAATATAAGATTTTTTCGTCACCTTTTTGCCGCTAATAATATTTTTTTAGGAATATCACTCATCAAGACAGCCCTGCTTTCCTTTGGAGACAAACGATATAAATGCCAATAATGAGATATTTTAGTCTTAAAACTTTCAATATAATACCCCACCCCACTACGCACTTTATACTTACGATTATACATTCCAAAGTTCCCATGGCTGAATACAATGTCAAGCATATACCAGACGTGTTTTTTATCTTTTTCACTTAACTGAAAGGGAAACTTCTCTTTTTTCAGACCTAAACAATTGACCAAGATAAAACCAACCACCTCAAATGCACGCATAAACCCTATTTCATTCAGCATTGATTCCAAAACTTCTTTACGAAGTTGAAGATTATTGAGTAACACAGCAAGGTCGCAAAACTGACGAATGGAAACACCTAATTCAATCAAGTGATGATATAAATGTAAAAAGGTGTACAACACATTCAACTCTGCGCTCAGTACAGGAACATTCGTCTGATTCACAAGAACACATTCTGTTGTCACATTCTGCAAATACCTATCAAATGAGTCTTGTATTGATTGGCTTGAAAATTTTATTAAGCAAAAATGCAACTCAAAAGGAACACCTTTATAAGAAAAAGCGACATGCTGCTCAGATTCTGTATCATCTTCCTCAAATTCTACATGCCAACGTGTCCGCAAAATTTCTTTTGCCTTTGGAAAATTAGTTTCATCACAATAAAAATCAATATCCCCAGGGGTACGCATTGAGGGCTTTCGATATAAAGCCGCTATTGTCTGTCCTTTAACAACAACATATCGGATATCATTCTCATTCAACAAGGTACACAACTCTGATAAAGCATCATTGACCAATGAATTACTTTTTGCGACATCTTGACTGATTCTATAAACCCGAAAAGCCTCCTCCTTGGGTAAACGGATATTATTACTCATCAGACATTCAGTAACAAGTCCTTCAATAGTCTGTTTTTTAGCCATGTCGAATAAGGATTGAGCCATCTTGGATGGCATTTCAACAGAAGGCATTGGATCGTTCCAAAGAGCAGAACGAACTAACTGGAATAGAAAATTCCTTTTCCTTATTTCATTTTCCGATATAGCCAAAACAAATAATATTATAACACTAAGAGCAAAATATAACTACAAAAAATGTCTGATAGCGTTCTAATGCCCGATTGACATTTAATGATCCAATGCCCCAAAAACAGAGTTGTTTGAAATATACTCAGGTACAATATCCTTCATCTTTTTCACGATAGCCATGTCATCATAGGTATTAGACAAAACTATCAATTCGTCTATCTGTTTGCTGACCGTATCATAATCATACTTTCTGACATTGGCTATGCGTATTTTTTCGTGAAAACTCTCAATCGTGTTCTCTTCATCCGAAAGTACTTCTTCATACAGTTTTTCTCCAGGACGAAGCCCCGTATATTTTATTTCCACACCATGAGCCCCGCTAAGACTGATCATACGCTTTGCCAAATCAGCAATCCGAACAGGTGTGCCCATGTCGAACACAAAAATCTCACCACCATGCCCCTGGGTTCCTGCTTCCAAAACCAACTTACAGGCCTCCGGAATCAGCATAAAATACCGAATGATGTCTGGATCTGTCACCGTGACTGGACCGCCCGCCTGAATTTGCTGTTTAAACAACGGTATGACGGAGCCATTTGAACCAAGCACATTACCAAAACGAGTGGTCACAAACTGCGTTGTGCTTGAAGCACCTTGCGCTTGTCTTTTTATTGCTGCATCCAAACTCTGCACATATATCTCGCAAATTCTTTTCGAGCATCCCATTACATTGGTTGGATTGACGGCTTTATCCGTCGAAAGCATAACAAACTTTTTCACACCATATCTAGCACTCAAATCTGCTACTACCTTTGTGCCATAGACATTATTCTGAACGCTCTCACTGGGATTTTCTTCCATCAACGGAACATGCTTATAGGCTGCAGCATGGAACACATAATCCGGACGGAAGTCCTCAAAGATACGTTCCATGCGCTCTTGATTCGTAATACTTCCAACAACGACATGCGTTTTAATCTCTGGAAAATTCTTCTCCATCATAATCTTCACGTCATTCTGTGGAGTTTCAGCGATATCAATCAAAACCAATTCAGAAGGCTTAAACGTAGCCACTTGTTTCAGTATCTCATTACCAATAGAACCTGCAGAACCCGTGATTAGAACTTTTGTTCCTTCTATCATCTTGCCCACCTGCTCTAAATTGATTTGAATCTCATTCCTCGGCAATAAGTCATCGATACTTATCTCCTTCAATTTGGTCGCTGAAAAATCGTCATCAGCACTCCACTCCTTGGACTCTGACGACATATAGATTTTCACGCCGGCATCAATCAATATATCCTGCAAAGCTGTATCTTTCCGGAATACCTCATTTTGCAGCGGAGAAACCAAAAACGCCGTTATATGTTTTTCCCGAATCAAGTCTTTCAGATTGCTGTTGACTTGATACACCTTCACTCCCATCAATATGTGGTTCTGGTAGTCAGACTCATGAGTAACAAAGCCATTCAATTGAAATCTGGCAGGTTTCTCGTTACGGATATTTTTTGCAAGCCCGACACCACCATCACGTACACCATAAATAAGCGTCCGTTTACCTTTATCAGAACTAAACGACACATCATACAATGTCTTCACCAACACACGTACTGCCCACATGAGGATGGTAGCGACAACATACATCGCTAATATCTGTCGCCCTTGCAAAGGAACAAATTTCCAACTCTGATGCATCGGATAAATCAGATAATGGACAATTTCCGCAATGATGCACGAAAGCGCCATTGCACTTGCCACACGCTGCAGGTCAACGAATGACGAATATCTGAAGATACCGGAATATGTTCGGAACACCTTGAAACCGATAAGGTTAAAGATCATATAGACAAAGATGGTCTTGGACAATACTCCTATATTCCCCAAAGTGACTGCCCCATGATAATAAAGCCAGAATACAAATATTCCGGAGAAATAACATATTAGGCAATCCAATATCAGTACCGACCAATAAGGCAAAGCATTTTTGGAAAAATACCAATTGGTGAGTTTCTCTATAAAATTCATATCTATTCCTTTCTCTTGAATTACTTAGCGCTGAATGGCATTCAAAATGACAGAAACGATTCTCTGTACATCCTCGTCCGACACGTAGGGACCAGAAGGCAAACATAAGCCTTTCTTGAACAGGCTTTCGCTCACGCCATTTACATAAGAAACGCTACTATCTGACGTCACACAGATATAGTTGTTTATCCTTTCTTCCCGCACTTCTCCTCTTAGATATACTGGCTGCTTATGCATTGGTTTCCACAGCGGACGGGCTTCAATGCCTTCTGCATCCAACGCCTTGCGCATAGCCTCCACATTCTCGTTTGGTTCACAATCTGTATGGATAGAACCTCCTGCATGAACAACTCCTGCCGCTCCACCTACAGCTCCGGTTACAGCCACATCATAGGCGTGTTCTTCACCTTTCACATGGAGGTGCTCGTCAAGAATAATGGTGGAAAGCCAAAAATTCGACTCCATATCTGCTATCTCATCATGGAAAGTGACACCCTCTACATCAGCAAAGGCTGCTTTATATAACGATGCCACATGGCGATGGTGGCGGATATGCTCATCTAACACCGTCATCTGTCCACGACCGATTCCTGCACATATATTAGACATCCGATAATTATATCCTATCGCTTCATGTTGATAATACGGATATGCCTCTCGAGCTTGTGTCGCATACCACATGATTTGATTCTTTGCCTGCATATCCGGACAAATTAACGCACCGCCACCAGACGTAGTGATCATCTTGTTTCCATTGAAACTCAAGACCCCATAACGCCCGAATGTACCGCAAACTTGCCCCTTGTATCGCGACCCCATACCCTCTGCCGCATCCTCTACTACCGGGATATCATAACGCCGGGCAATCTCCATGATCTCATCAATCTTTGCCGGCATTCCATAAAGATAAACAGGAACAATCGCTTTCGGTTTCTTTCCTGTTTTTGCGATTCTGTCCTTGATAGCCTCTTCCATTAGCTGCGGGTCAATATTCCACGTATCGGGTTCTGAATCAACCAACACAGGTGTCGCCCCGAGATAGGTAATGGGATGCGTCGATGCACAGAAAGTAAAACTTTGCACAATGACTTCATCACTAGGTCCTACTCCACAAGCCAACAACCCTAAATGGACAGCAGCCGTTCCGGAGCAAAGGGCAACAAGTTCCTTATCTTTCCCAACAAACTGTTTAAGGTCCTCTTCAAATCCATTCACATTTGGTCCCAGAGGCACCACCCAATTTGTATCAAATGCTTCCTGTATATATTTCTGCTCCATCCCATTCTCGGACATGTGAGCCAAACATAGATATATTCGTTTATTTGCCATAAATTCTTAATTAATCTCCATTAGATAATCATTCTTCGCAAACATTCTCCCATTCTCTGGCTGAAGAATCTCTACGGGAACTTTTTCCCCACGTAACCACATCAAAATTGCTTTAGGTAAATTTACACCAGCTTCGTATGAAAACGGGAAACCACCACCAAAGCGTGGATTCAGTTCCAAAACACAATAATCACCATTGGCACGTTGCATTATATCCACATCAAGGTTGCCAACATGCCCCAAATTACGACCAATAATTGCGCCAAACTCTCGTACTTCTGGCAAATCAACAGTTACGGCTTTGTCAGTCTCTCCTGCACGCATAGCAAGTTTTTGCTTCACCGAGACTTCGATAAAATTACCATCTAAATCGTTCATCACGTCAAGACCATATTCATTGCCTGTTAACTTCTCTTGAATCATAATATACTCTTCACCGACGGATGCTGTTGCCAAAATGGTTTTCTTGATTTTTTTGAATAACAACTGATAAACATCATTCAGTTCCTCCATATCCTCCACCGTTTCCAAACCAATGGAACCACTACCCCATCGAGGCTTCAGAAATAGAGGAAATGCTATCTCCCTATTAGCAAGCGCTTTCTTTGCATCCTCTAAGGTAACGTACGTCTTAGGGGCATTCAGCCCAAGACCCTCTACCCATTGTGCCGTCTTGTATTTGTCAAAACAAATATCTATCACCCGTGGATCTGAAACGATTACTTTGACTCCCAATTCATCAAAACGTGCTTTCTGCTCTGCTAAAATCGGTAACTCAAGATCATTCAGACTTATTAACGCATCGATGCTATACCTTTTGCAAATGTCCAGCGTCCTGCTAATATAGTCATCTGCATAGACTGCAGGAACCTGCAATTTCACATCAGCGATTTGTAGTGCAGGTGCCGACAGCTGCATGTCGGTGGCGATAACTTTATCTCCCTCCTGCATGTTTTCCTTAAAATATTTTAGCAGGTATGTGCGCCTGCCTGCGCAAGTAAAAAGTATATTCATTTTCAATCAATATCATAAATACGCAAGACATCTTCAACATTTTGTCTGCGCCTTACCACCTCTATGGCATCATCTTCTACACATAAAATTGGTGAAAGGAAATTTATAAATGTCGGTGTCAGACAAATAGTATAAGCACCGACGCCTCTAAAAACAAGATAATCACCTTTTTTTACTATCGGTAACTGTACTTCTTTTAATATGACATCCTTTTCCATACATGTAGAGCCAACAACATCACAAATATTCACCCCCTCCCGTTCTTCTTTTCGAACAACAGAAATAGGCAAATTATTCGCATGGAGAGTTGGCTTAACATCAAACACGCTCCCATCTACAGTTACAAAATGTACATCTCCAATCTGCTTGTTTTGATAAATCTTCGTCACATATTCGAATACATTTGAAACAACAGAACTGCCTGGTTCTATTATAATGAAAGGTTGCTGTCGCTTAAACCAATCATCTGACAACACCTTATCAAGAATTGCGTTGGCATAATCCTCATAAGCAGGTCTTCCTGTGGTATTGATTCCTTCTGCGGCTGCGCCAAAGAAGCCACCTCCAACATCGAAATATTTCAAATCATTCAATTGGAATTGCTTACAAGTTTCCAGCATCTGATCTACTATAATCTTATAGTTATTTACACCTCTATCCGACGAAGAAGTATGTCCATGTAACGATACGATAGAGATACCGGCAGATCTCAACTTACTGATATTTCGTTCAAGAATTTCATGAGGAAAGCCAAAGCGACCATGCCGCAGTCCACATTGTATGGTAGAGTGACCGTCAATATCAGTTAGACGGATATTGATTCGCAACCCTATTTGCGGATTACTTTCCGGATATTCCTTTTTATACTCGCAAACGGAGTCTATTTCATATTCTGAATCAATATTGATAATAGCATTCGTCTTAATTGCTGCTGACAGCGCTTCTTCTGTTTTTATGGGACCATTAAGAATAATATGTTTAAAACCCAATTTTTGAGCTATCTGGAACTCCATGCTTGATACCACCTCAGCATAACATCCGATATTCTTTGCTATCCGACACAATGCAGGTACATAATTAGTCTTAAACGAATAACCAACAATCAGTTTTTCATATCTCTGCTTGAAAGCTCTCTGAAAATGATGAATATTATCCACGAATGTCTTACCATTCATCAGATAATATGGCGTACCATATTCACAAGCTAGTCTGTCTATCTGCTCAAAGTTCATCTGCTAATCTTTGATTTTATCATCTTCCTCAATAGCCCCCCACATCAGTTCTATAGGATTCTCAATACACTCCGACCTCATGTCCATACAAGCATCGTTCCATGTCCACATTGGCTTCCAACCAAGCACCTCCCTGCTCTTTTTGCCAGACAAAAGAATCTGAGGAGTATCTGGCAGATCTGTTCTGTGTTTTTTTCTTACCCCCTTTGTTGCAAACGCCGCCATAATACCATCAACCATCTCATCCAAAGAATAAGGCTTATAACCCGGAAGATTAAAAATTCCACAAACATGTGTTTCCGCAGCTCTCACAACAGCCGCCCCAAAATCTTTTATATATAATAACTCTTTCAAACGTGACGAGTCTCCATATACTTCAATATCTTGTCCATTGATACATCTTCTAATCATATAACGCCACGGAAGCATCTTTTTTTCACCATCAAGATAATAATATGCATCTGGATGCCACCCATATACCATGAAATGTCTGAAGATACATGGCTCAAATCCATCTACTATCTGTTCATGCTCTAAAATGTCGCATGCTGCACGTTTACATATTGCATAAACAGCATGATCGTTTCCATTCTTTGGAAAAGAACGAATAGCATCGTCATCAATCGGTTCTGTGGTACCCCAATAATCTACAACATCACTCGGAGTTGTATTGAAAACAATGCGTTTCATATCCAGTTTCCTCATCCAATTGCATAGATTAACCGTTCCCACTACAATACTTTCGACATAAGGCATCATCTGTCGGTCGGCATGAGCTGGCATTGTTCCAGCCATATTTACGACCACATCAAATTTCTCTTGTGGGAGCAAATCAAACGATTTTGACTTAGAAATATCAAAACCTCCCACAAACTTTATATCTCTTGTAGCAAAAAAGCCACCATCATTTTGTCTTCTACCCACAGCTACCACATTGTAGCCACTATCTTTTAAGGCGAGGGCACTATAACAACCTAACTGCCCTGTTGCACCCAAAACAATTGCTTTCTTCATCGTGATAATATCTTTAAATTTCATGCTTCATTTGCTTCATCCGATATGTATCTAAAGCTTCTACACCAGCAACTTCCACTGACTCTCGTTTCAGCACAGATTTTATTGTCTTCATGATTATTTTTATATCAGTATTCATAGACACATGATTAACATACCATACATCCATGGCTAACTTTTCATCCCATGTCACATCATTTCTTCCATGACATTGAGCATAACCTGTAATACCAGGTCGCACATCATGCCTATGCTTCTCCTCTTCGGTGTACCATGAAAGATATCTTACCAAAAGTGGACGCGGACCGATTAATGCCATATCTCCTTTCAAGACGTTAAACAACTGCGGAAGTTCATCTATAGAAGTAGAACGAACCAACCTTCCAATCTTAGTTAACCGTTGCTCATCTGGGAACAGATTCCCTTCCGCATCCCTTTCGTCAGTCATTGTCTTAAATTTGACAATCTTAAAAATCTTCTCATTCTTACCTGGGCGTTCCTGAAAGAAAAAAGCGCCAGCACCCTTATTTGCGAAATGCAACCAAACAGTAACTACCAATAATATCGGACTAATGCATATCAATGCGATAAATGCTATCCAAAAATCAAAAAATCGTTTAAAAAAGTTTTTATACATTTTGCCTCTAAACTATCTCCTCATAAAACTCATACAGACACTTGCGGACGAATCCCTGTTCGAATCGACTTTCTATCATTGGACGAGCGTTCTTTACCATTTCTTCCCGTATTTCCTTGTCTGTCACCATTCGCTTCATCGCCTCATACAGCGCTTCTACATCCTTTGATGGGATGATTATTCCATTTTGCTTAACGCTAACAGAAACGGGAGCGTTCATAACTTCATTATCTCCATCTACGAAGGGAAGTTGTAGGGGCGCTCCTGTTATTATTTCTCTACTTCCATTGATATCTGTCACGATACACGGCAACTCCATGGCACCCGCCTCTATCACCGTATTTGGGAATCCCTCCCGATAGCTCGGGAAAACAAAACAATCAGCAGCAGCATAATAAGCAATAAGATTATCTCCTGACTGCTCCCCCGCAACAATAATATCTGGAGTTTTTTCTATCTGCTCTTTCGCTATAGGTGATATCGGGTCTAAACTTTCCTCAAAGGAGCCAACCAATATAAGCCTTACATTACGATATTCATCATGCAAACGGATATAAGCTTCAACCAACTCATTGATTCCTTTATCTTTTACAATCCGCCCCACAAAAAGAAAAGTGAAAACATCATCCTTGCGAATAACCTTTGCCTTTTCCATGATTTCCGGTCGATGTGAGAAACGAGTCATATCAATGCCCTTAACATTTCCATAGCCCAAGACTTTCATCTCTTTGTTGGTTATACCTCCAGCTTTTAAGTCATTCAATACTCCTTGTCCCTCAGGAATCACATGCGTAGCACAAAAACAGGTAATTCTATCCGTCATCTTCAGAATCCACCTTTGCAGTCCTTTTGCAGTTGGCCAAACCAATCCGGTAAAAGTATGTATGCGAACTGGCACCCGTGTCATCCATGCAGCCACCATACATAACAGTCCTGCCTTCGGAGTCATGGAGTGTACCATATCAGGTTTTTCTCGCTTAAATATTCTTATCAGTTTAAGTAGTGATGTGAGGTCCTTAATAAGAGAGATGTGCCTCTCCATAGCCACCTCGATGGTCCTCACCCCAAACTTCTCCTTTGCATCTTCCATCTCAGGACCTGGAGAAGACAGCAACACCACCTCATATTTCTTTGTCAAGTCTGATAGCATGCCCGCAACAAAGCCTACGGACATAGAAACGGTACAAGCTCGAATTATCTTTTTCATTATACCAATTATAAAGATTTAAATCAGAAAATGAATGTCAAAATTATAAGTAACAACAAAAAATACTACAACATAAAATACCTAGCAGTAATTTGTTCCATCATCTTGTCTATGCTAAATATCTGAGCCCGCTCAACACATTTTTTAGAAACATCATTATACATCTGGGAATCTATAGACAAAAGTTTTATTTGTGATGCCAAATCAACATCATTACCTCGCTCAAATATAAGTCCATATCCTTCAACAATTTGTTTCAAGCCATCAACATCGCTGGCAATAACAGGCTTACCTGCTGCCATGCCTTCTACAGCAGCGAGCCCAAAACCTTCCCAATTGGAAGACAGAACGACAATGTCCGCTGCCTTTAATATGCCTGGAACATCAGTCCTATTACCAAATAAGTGAATCCGCTTTTCGAGACATAGTCTTTTTATTTCGTTTTCTATTTGCACACGCATTTCTCCATCACCAACTAACCACAACTCAAAATCGTCTGGCAGGTGTTTCATCGCCCTTAAAAGAGTAAGATGATCTTTCTGTGGTCGAAACGCTGCAACCATTACAATTGCCCATTTTTCTTCTTTTTTTATGGTTGGTGTAGCATTTTTAAAACATTGCACATCTATTCCATTCAGTATAGTGACAATTTGTCCCATTCCATGCTTTAACAACCACTTCTTTCCAAGATAGTTTTTTAGATTATGCGCAGTTTCCTCACTGATACATATAATGGTTTTATATTGACTATACATCCATCTATCAACACCATGAATACATTTAAAATGGCGCTTGCGATTATCTGTATTATGCTCTGTTGTTATTAAATGTGCTTTTTTAGTTATAACAACATTAGCAATTGCTGCAAATAATTGTGGAGAAGAATTATGTGTATGAACTATATCGTAATTTTTAATTATCTTAGATAGTTTAAAAATATATGATGGATTATAGTAACTAGTCCCCAATCTGTATATTGTGCAACCAGTTGTTTCCAACTCCTCCATAAAATGTGTTCTTTCCCCATTAAAAACACAAACATCAACTTTAATGCCTTGCTTACGCATCGCCGTTATCATTTGTACAACCAATTTCTCTGCTCCACCAATCTTTAATGATGTAATAACATGCAATACTTTCATTATGCTTTTTTTAAATCAAGAACATGTAATAAATATCCTAATGGAATCGTCCAACACCAAAAAACAGATATATTCTTTTTTATTTTTGTTTTAGGAGCACAAAAGCGGAAACGCCAATAATTTATAGCTGCTTTTAGTTTTTGTTTGAATACTATATTATATTTAAGTAACTCCGCATACGTAGTCATAGAAGCTTCAGGACTATTCATTCTTATTTTAACTATTTTATCAGTTAACCCATGCTCTAAATAATCTCGCTGATAAACAACTTTATTAAAATATCTCATTTTATATTTGCAACCTATCCGATTCCATATTAAAGCTTCTGGACAGAATTTTTCCCCTTCAATCTCTGGAAAAGGAAAATTTTTCATAATGCTTGTCCTTATTACTTCTAACATATCACCTTTGATATGACGATTATAACGGCATTCTAAATATGACATATCCATAACATCATGGGCAAATGGACTTCCTATTAAAGAACCATTCCTATGGGCAATTCTTCCACAAACACCACAAAATGAAAAATCCTCTTTAATTTGCAAATAATAATCATTGATTATTTTTACGGCATCAGGCAAAAGAGCGTCATCACTATCCAAGATAAGAAATAGCTCACCTTTCGCTTCTTTCACGCCACGGTTGATTGCCCGATGTTTCCCACCATTCTCTTGGTAAAAATACCTAATTGGGAAACAAGTTCTTTCACTAGAGGAAAAGGATTGAAAGAGTGTTTGAGTATCGTCTGTGCTTCCATCATCCACTATCACCCACTCAAAATCTTTTAAACTTTGCAGAAGTAGGCTCTCATATACGTCTCTTAATAATGAGGCCCTATTATATGTCGGTGTAAAAATTGTTATCATAAAATCATACATTCGCCCATTTACAATTCTACAGGATAAAACTATAATTCCTATTTAAATTCTATCATCGGACGATAAAATTTATTCACTGTATATCTCTCATCCCACTCATTTTCCTCATATATTTCACGAACACCTGAAGGATATCCATTTGTTAAGAAAGTTGTATATGGTGTTAGATTAAATGCCCAACCTGTCGTTATACGTGCAAACAGTAAAAATGAAACGACAATCATACCTACCCTGATTATTTTCTTCACATTATAATGGTAGAAGAAATAAGAAAAAATATAAAACAGACCTATTAGAAAAAACCATCCAATTCGCCCACCTTGTACAAACCTACTAAATACAAGTAATATACTGGAAAATCCCAAAAAAAGATTCAAGAAAACAAGTGTTTTTCTATCTGACGGCAATAAATGGTAATATCGTAACAATATAAATAAAAACAATAAAACTTCCAACAAATACATCATATTATATCCATGCATTTCATTAGCATAGTTTCTGCTTACCGAACCTGTATATTCATCAGAAGAAACTATCAAGAACTGAGCCAATGGAGTCCAACCTAATAAAAAGCACAACACCATAAATACAATAATTTGCTGCCTTGTATATTTTTTTAGTGGTACAAAATAAAAAACAAAAAAGATTAGTGCTGAATTATGTATAGAAAAAGCTATTAAGGTTATCAGGAAAAAAGGTAAAGGTTTTCTTTCCCAAATATATTTTATTCCCTGCCATGCTACGGCCACAGAAAAACACTGACGCATATATGTAATTGTAAAATAAAAAAATAGTCCAAGGAACAATATACACAATATGGGATATTTTTCAAAATATTCCAAAAAAGATTTTATATATAAAACATACATTACTATCGTTGTCAAAAAAATAAACATGTATCGATTTGAAGAAATGTGGGCTACAATTATATTCCAAACAACATATCCAAATTCTGTTCCTCTATATGGCGAATTATTAAAAATTTCTATATCTGTATATCCCCCAATCATTTGATTGACAATATCATCAAAAATTGCTCCATAGATGTATCTATCATATCCACCAATCATATCTCCCAAACCTATAAAAATGGCGATATAACTCATAAATAAAATCAACAACTTCTTAGATTGATGACTTCCCACCAAATAATATAACAATGCGATAATAAAAACTAAGAAATAAACAAACATATCTTTTAAATTATTTTTTTGCAATAATAGTCCAAGCTCTTAATCTAATCTGATCTATTATTGTACAAGTTATAAATACTATTACAAGAAATAAAGCTATCATCATCAATAAGATGGGACCATTAAAAGTATTCTCCATCCATATAATTACAATTTTAAAATACTTAAACAAAAAAGGATTGAAATGAATAATATACACAGCAAAACATCCTGTAGCTAACCAATTAATGATCTTGTTTTGGAATTGCCATTTAGAGAAAACACATAACAGCGATATACAAGCTAATATAACAATTAGATTATCATATCGTAACATTCGTAATGCACTTCCCCATTTCCATTGCCCAAAAGAAGCTATAACAAAAACAACCAGAGTGCAACCAACATAAATCTCCCAAGCATGCCCCCACACAAATTTAATAGGATAAATTCGAAAATACCTTGCCGTAAGATATAATCCACAGAAAAGTACAATAGAATAACCTTCAAAATAATTGACAAACCCCGTCACCCAACTATAATAGGTCTGAAAACAATAGAAAAAAATTAAGAATAGTCGGAATTGTTTTTCCGTTGCATTTTCACAAAAGACGTTTAATACGGGCGACAAGACATACAAGCCCAAATAAGCCATCACAAACCAATATCCGCTAGTCAGTCCCATTGAAATCTGGATTCCTTCTATTGTGAATGGCACATTACCAATGCAAATCACTACTAAGTAGATGCTCCACAATAAGAATAACACCTGATAGACGAATTTACCTAATCCTTTACAACTAAAACGAATACCAAACCAACCTGAAATCAGGACAAAAATATCCACCCCGCCAACGGCAAATGATGAGAAAAGGATTCGGATTAAAGAGCTAATAGGTGTAACCGCCCAGTCCTCTTTAGATGGCAATCCAATTACCACACCAACATGTCCTATCAACACAAAAAAGATTGCAATAATGCGAAGCAGTTCTATACTTGATTGGCGAGTTCTTTTTTCAACCATTTTTCACTCTTAAGTATATATTATCCATAAAAAGTGATATATTTCGTAAGAAACCAATATTCACAATGCGCAAGAACCACTTCTTTTTCTTTTCTTCGGGCAAAGGAAAAAACGGAATTGCACTAACCTTTCTCAGTCTCCTAAAAGCATCCCTTTTGTATTTCAGCGTAAAGTGTACAACATACACCGAATAGAGATAACCCATCAAAAAATGATTCAAAGGTTTGCGCATCACTCTTTGCACGTTTTCGGGATAAGACGATAATGAAGTAAAATTCTCCTCCATACACATGAGAGAATGTTCCGAAGCACGCAACTTATGCTCCATCGAAGGAGCAGTTATGGCGGAATCGGGATTGACAATATAATGATACAACACATGATTGATACACCTCACCATTCCCAAGTGGGGCGTCATCTTGAAAATGAAATCAAAATCCTCTCCCATTTGGTAGTTTTTGAATTCGACATGATGATTCCTGGCAATGGATGTCCTAAAAACACGTGTCCACAATGAGTTGTTGAATATTCCTTGATCGCTTAATTCTATTCCCGAAGTATATTCTTTTCCACCATACAAAACACATTTTCCCTCGCCGGCAGCATCGCCCCAAAAATAGCCCATCATCAACATATCATACTTGTCTTGTTGCAACAACGGGATTATTTTTGCAAATGCATCATTGGAGATAAAATCATCAGCATCCACAAACCAGAAAAATGGTGTTGATACCAATCTCAGCAACTCATTTCGAGTAGCGCCTATACCACAATTCTCACGACTAACCACTTCCATATTCCTATATTCCTTTTTGTATCTTTCTAAAATATCCAAAGAGTCGTCCTTAGAACCGTCATTGATACAAATCACCCGGACAAAATCCATAAACTCCGACTTCGACACAATACTATCCAGACATCGCTCCAGCCATTCGGAAGCATTGTACACAGGAATAAGAATCGATAGCAAATATTTTCCAGTCATAGTGTCTTATTAGTTGTTCAAAGGTTTCCAAGAAAGAAGGATATTCCTATCATTTTATCACTCGCGCCAATTTTATCGCCCAGAAATAAGGGAATGAAATGCCATGTGCCATTAAGTACAAAAGGAATCTCAATCGTGGGGGAATTGACTTAAATTGGAGAATATATTGATTCGCCTCTTGATGCTCTCGTCTCCAAAACTCTGGTCCTTTGATGTCAATAAGAGGGTTTTTGGCTCCTAAAGCTAAATTATGAAGAGTCAAATTCAAACTTAATGAATTAATAGTATTGCGTAAATAATCTACTACTTTTAGAGCTTGATAAACTTTTGCTTCATTTTGATTGTTAACCGTGGAACTCTCATTGGCTTTGTTGTAATGATAAAAACAATTTTCACAATACGCCAGTTTTTCGGAACCGTAATAATACGGCAACATGATGGCGACATCCTCCCACATGGTCATGCCTTCCCATTCAGGATGATTGAAATATCGATTAAAGATGGTCTTTGATCGTTCTCCGTTTTTTATCAATACTCCCCAAACAAAAAATTCGAATGGAAATTTGTACACATTCTCCACCAATTCCTTGCCATTGGTATAGGGAAAAACTCGCTGGCAAGTTTCCGATCGGTTGGAAAAATCACGATGATAACCAAAAAGCACGCAATCTGCCTTTTTCTCTTCCGCCTTTTGATACAACGTACTAAAAGCATCAGGTTCTATCCAATCATCGGAATCCACTGTTCCTAAATAAACACCCTTTGCATGAAGGAAACCGAATAATCGTGTTTGCAAAAGACCTCTATTCTGAGAATTCTTCAAAATAATCGTTTGTTTCTTCCTATGTGGATATTGTTCAATAATATTATTCAGAATCTCAATACTATTATCTGGTGAACAATCATCAACGAAAATATATTCCATCTCCTGTAACGTCTGCTCAAATAAGCTGCGAGCACAACGCTCTATATATTGCTCCACCTTGTAAACAGGAACAACTACCGTTACCTTAGGCCTCATACTTCCGACGTTTACGAGCATATAAGTTCATGAACAGTTTTTCATTACTAAGGACAAGCCCCATCAAACGCGCTTTCCAATTCAGACATTTCCCCGTGACAGGATACAATCCATTATCACGATATGCTTGTATAAGATTCCGCACGATGGATGTAGGACGGGTTGGTTTTCTCAATAACGACACAAAATTGCCAACGATGGATGAATTGACCCTCCTCTCCACCAGATCCTTTATTTCTGCGTCATCTACATGCTGTAAGGCATAGTCTTTGGTCAAACGAGCAATGACAGCAGAGTCGCACACATATTTGTTTTCCTTTTCAAAGGATTTGTCTTTTGAAAGTGAAACCGGATTATTTACATAGTAATAAATAACATCTTCAATTATCATGACTCTTGTTGCACAACAAAACAAACGAGTCGTAAATTCCACATCCTCATGTGTAATGCCTTGATAAAAAGACAAATGCCTTGAATGAAGCAATCCCGACTTATATACATTTGAACATGCAGACCCTATTAGACAACCATCTTTCAGAATTTCTTTACCTGAATAAATTTTGTCAAATTGAAGATCACCTATACTCCCAATATGATTTCCTGGTAACCATTTTAATCTAAAATGACAAACATCCAATTCATTCTTCTCGCAAGTATCTATAAGTCGTTTAAGACAATTGCGTTCTAAATAGTCATCTGAATCGACAAACATCATGTACTTCCCTTGAGCATGAAGCATCCCTGTGTTCCTTGCACCACTAAGCCCAAGGTTCGTTTGGTTATAAAGTGATACGTTAGGATATTTCTGCACCAATCCTTCCGCCACTGTTTGACTATTATCAGTAGAACCATCATTGACCACGATAATCTCGTAATCCGCAGCATCAAGGTCTTGTGCAATCAAAGAATCCACACAACGCTCCAGATATTGCTCTACATTATATACAGGAACTATTATACTCAATATCATAATAATTATTTATCAACATCTTTTTTAACATTCTTATAGAATAAGATCTAAACTCCTCCATTTTTTCGATCTTGGGAACATACGACCTCATATCATTTGTATCTATTGATACATTACTATCAAAAAAGACTACAGATTTAGTATTTTGCATTTTATTTAATAATGAAATAATTCTATGATCATTTTCGCCATGGTTAATAACTGCCAACAATGGTTTTGTAAAGATGGAAGCAAAAACACATCCATGATATGATGTCGTGATTATAAAATCAGCATTTTTGAACAACCACAAGAACTCATTAGGACCGACCTCACTCACTGTTTTGCATGCCTTGCTATACGTTACATATTTGTTGCCATCCAAATAAACTACAGACAGACCTAATTTTTCACTTACGCTAGCAACTATTTGATTTACTTTTGGATAAGGATTAAACATGTATGTTAACAAATAAACCAGAACATATGGACCATCCATCGAAACTTTACTCATTTGGATCAAAGGCTCATAATCATCTTTAGCAAGCAATAACGTTGGATCGCAAACACACTCTGCCACCTCGCCTGTTAATTCTTTGACAATCTCAATTCCAGAATCCTCTCTAACTGTTATATGTTGGTATCGAGAAAGCATTTGCGCATAAAGTTCAAAATACTTTTTGCCAATATGGTTCACTGTAAAACTTGAAGCGTAAGATAATTTTATCGAATTCTTTGGAGCAAATGACAGGAAAAACGAAGTGTCATTTTTAATCCATTGAGGATTCCAAACCTGGTCGCTGCCCGTCATGTATATATCATAAATAGGGGGAGATTTTAGAATTCTCGTTTGATCATATTTTTGAACTGATAATATCAAATGATTCTTCCTGAATTCTCGAAACCTTGCTTCTTTTGTTTTTCTGAATAATTTACCAACCTTCAATAAATAAATAAATCTCCTTAATCTCGTTTCAATACTTTTATATAGACTCCTTTTTTGGGGGGAAGGAAAGACATAGTCAATTAACTCATTATCATACCCCATTTTAAGCAATGCTTGTTGAAGAGCAAAAGCCTGCAATGCAGAACCATAATTGACAACCCTATGCATTGTTATGATCCCTATCTTCATCGTTTAATCATTTGTAAAATTTTCCGAAGTAACAGTAATGGTATATGAGCATAGAACTCCATACGGTTATACATCTTCCATTCTTTCAGGGACAACTTTTTTTGACGCGATAATTGCCACATAACAAGTGGTGAAAGCCATGCCCCCTTCGCATTCTCCTTCATCTGTCCTTGAGCTACCACATCAAAAGTAGAAGGAATTACCGTACATCTTTGCAAAGTTGATATCAACTCCTGCCCCTTCTTTGTAAAAGCCACCAGCGCACTAACACCTTCTGTGTCGCTTTTATACTTATTACCCCACAAATCGCCAATGCGGATATCTGCTGACGACTTGTCGTATTTAAACTTACATTGTTTACGACAAGCAGGGTTCATGCACCATCCCCCAAGGAAGATGGAATAAAACAGGTCTCCTTCTGAACGACGAACATGGACAGTCCCTTTTTCCCCCTGCAGCAGCATAGCCCAAGAATCGTGCCATGCTGTATCCTTATCACGCCACGAAACTCTATGCAATTTTCCTGTCTCAGACTCGTGGATAGCCAAATAATTTTTCCATGCTAATGCAGATGGCACACCGTGGCAAAAAAAATCCACCAATATGAATCTGTCCTCTGCTTTTCGCATTCTAATCCATCGACGGAGAGAAGCTACCTGACAAGGAGTGCCAGAAAAGAATACCTTATGTTTAAAATCTATCTGGCGTAATGCATCAACAGTATAACTTTGGATATACTTAGACCCCATAGAGGTCATCAAACTTTTCTCGTCGACTGCAACATAATGCTCTGCACATTTCTTATTAGGAACATACTTTACCACAACCGTTTGGGCACCTCCTTTCATGCATATCCGAGCGAGTTCAAATCCCACACCACCAGAAGAGGCGGTATGCCGAATGTTCTCATCATTACTCCATGCCTCGTAACTTTTTGGTGAATATGTTTCATGCAAAGTTTCGTTATTAAAACTGCACACTTTCAAACAAATACCACAGTCGATACAATCATCCAAATGGACAACAGGTTCATAGAATCCTTGTTTATTCCATGCTATGCGAATGCATTTCTTCGAACAAGCCGCAGCACAAACACCACAACCAAAACAGTCATGTATAGAAGAAACGTTATTCATGAATATAGTTGGCTAAAAAACTTATAGATTTTGCTCGTTCTTCTTTTATCCGTTCCTTTAAGATTGAAAGATCAATCTGATGGGATTGAAGCTCAATAGCAGTCTCTTTCAATTCCGGAGACAACAAATGATCTTCAAGTTGAAACAAACTCAACAAATCAACAATCCTACTCCCTCGTCTATTATTAGGCGCAATATATGAGAAGAAATTACCTGCCTCCATAATCATAGAAAATACCGTTCCATGAAAAGAATCCGTTATCACCATATCTGCCTGATAAAAATAACCCAGAAACTCTCTTGGTCCCGCATCATTTACTAAAATGCCACCATTCCCAATCTCTCTTCTGTTTGGTGCTAATATTATTAACCGCTTATCACTCTCCTCGGCTATACGTTTAGCAAAATTAAGAATATTAGAAGGAGTAAAGAGAGAGAACAACAATATATATGAATCGTCCACTGCAGGAAGAACTGATTCTTTAAGCCAACTTTCTTTGTCCAACAAGAATGTAGGATCAAGTACTAACGTAGTAGGTTTATTCATAAAAGAAGTAAGAAGTTCCTGAGCAGATTTTTCTCTTACCCCTATCGCATCATAACTTTCTAACCATTGCGCAAATTTTTCTTTTTCTTCTGACAACAAGTCTTTAAGTCCTATACTTGCAGCATAGGATATTTTCTTTCCACCATTATTGACAAAAGTGAGGAAATAAGGTTCTATACAATATGCCTGTTGCGGATTCCATACCTGATCACTACCAGTCACATAAAGATCATACGATGGAGGATTGGCATATAATTCATCAACTCCCTTATATACTTTTGAATATTTTATTTCCTCATTAAACTGATTATATTTTTTTTCTAACGGAGAAAGGTGAACTTTCGCTAATAGTTTGTCCTTCAACTTGAACAATTCTGTCAACACCTTTACTTTAAATGTAAGATGTTCCTGTCGCATAGGAAGAAAACGATCACTTTTCTTGAAATCGATATGGGTGGGCCGATGCAAATCTATGATTTCACAATCCACACCTTCTGAAGATATATATTTCCATAAGGCAAATGACTGCAAGCATGCACCATAACTTGGTGATTTATGAATGGTAATAATCCCGATTTTCATGATGATATTAATTCTAAAATTTGATTTTTCAAAGAGTAAAGACGTTTTTTCCAAAATGGCATCTCAAGCGCCTTTATATATGAGGCTACCAATGGTGCTATTGCTTGTTCAAAATCGCCATCGAATTGAGCAATACGTGACTCAAACTCTCGTCTATCATCAGTTTTCCGATTTGATTGTCTAAGTCGGGGGTTACCATCCACCGCCTCCTCTATAGGGCGTTCCTCAGCAAAGATTCTATCAGAAGCTATTACCTGGTCTATGAAAGTTTTTCCTTTGAAAGTAGTTGTAAGTATACATGAAACTTCATTCTTGTCATATTCAAACGGTATAGTCTTACCCAAACCATAAAAATCACAAAGAATAATATCTCCCACGCGCTCTCGCTTGGCAAATGAACAATGGTAGCAATTTTCCCGATATGACACCGACCGATGGTATCCATACTGATAAGCATCTCCATCCTTGGTACGAGCAACATAAAAGCTATTACCCTCTGCGTCATACAATATCAATGTATAGGTATTTGTATGTGCCTCAGGTGCCCTAAAGGTCATAGAATAAGACTTCTTTCCTGTTTTATTTTCTATAGCATCAACATGCTGACGTAAATAAGAAAAAGGAGTCATCCCATGGCAAAGTATTTCTACATAAATGACATTCTCATACTTATCAAACAATTTGCGCATTGCTGCTATTTGACAAGAGACACCCACTAACATGAACTTCTCTCCTCGTTTTAAGCCTTCACGTATTTGAGGATAAACCGAATACGGTTCAGAAAAAACGTATTTTGAATTCTTGAATGGCATAATCTCTTCGCATGTCGATGCAATCTTTAAAGAAACGCTCAAGTCATCATTAAATGATGCTCCCACTACTTTATAGGCATTTGCAACGGCATATCTATATAACTCATAAGCAATACCACCAGAAGCACTCGTTGCCCTCTGTTGAGGGTCAAGAGACCATGCAGCGTACGCTCTTTGAGGCAGATAAGTCTCTGGTTCGTTTAACACTGGGCATATTTTCTCACAAGCATGGCATTCTATACAAAAAGCAGAGTCAATAATAGGATAAATCTGCCCAATGGTATCACTCTCCATTTTAATACATGAACGAGGACATTGGAATGCACACGCACCACACCCTGTACAAAGTTTTTTATCAGCGAGCAGAATCATATCCTTGCCAATTTAGATTTTACCAATGCTACAACATACCCACGTTCGTCTTTTTTTAATCCAACGAAACAAATGACTGTCAACGTGGAAATAACCGCAATAAAACAATTTAGAATAGCATAAGGTAACGATGCTGGAAAATATAAATGTGAGACTATTGGCAGAATCGAAGCCAACATACTAACGGTGATTACAGGCAATAAAATTTCACTAGGATATCTAAATAGAGGAAATGAGGGTATCAGTCGTTTGACTATCCACATTCGAGCCCCTAATGCTATCAAATCCACACATAAGCCGACAACATATACAGACATAGGATTACCACCACATTTCAACACTATATAACATGTAGGTACGATCAATATCTGTAACATTCCCACCAAAAACTGATACAATTTGATTCGCCCTGTCGCGTGAGCAACTGTCATCAATGGAGAAGAAAGAGAATTAATTACGCTAATGACAATTGTCATCCGAACAAATGGCACAACATAATCTGGCATTTGCCCCAACCATAATTGAATCAATATGGGTGTTTCTATAAGTACTGGAAGTTTTACCATCCAAAGTAAGTACCACGAAAACTTTGTGCTACGAAATACCAATTTAAACATCTCGCTCAAATTGTCTTGCGCATAATATTTCGTAATTTGAGGCCTAACAGCAAAAGTGAAATTTGAGACAAACATCCCCAAAGCCCCATTCACCTGTCCTGCAATGCCTCTTGCTGCATTGATAGAAGGCGAGAAAAAGATATTTAATAAGATATTTACTCCAGCACCTTTAGCCGCACCTGCCCCTGCACCAAAAAGATTCCATCCTGAGTATGACAAAATCTCCCGAAACATCTGCGAATCATGATAATATTTAAAACGACACTCAGGGAATTTCCGAATACAGTAAATACGATAAATCATGGTAATAACAAGAGACACCATAAGATATAGACCTCCATAAACAACCAATCGGTCATATGGTATCAAAGGTAAACAAAGTACTATGATTAATTTCAATGTATATTCAAAGATGCTAACGTATGCATATACCCCCATGTGCTCATGAGCCACAATAGCGGCATTATACGGGTCTACAAGTAAAGAATTAATAATAGAAATAATAGTAAACTGATAAATCCAATTGGCAGCAACCATTCGATTCTCAGGTATATTTAGATGAGAATTTAGAAACCAGAGACCTACAGTTTCCGCTAATACAAAAAAGAAAAAACATAAATAGATGTATATTGAAAAGGATATACAAAACGTTTTACGCAATTGCTCGGGGTCTCCTTTTCCCACATGATACGCCAAATACCTATTTGTTGCTATTGTCATTGCGGTGTTAACAATAGTCATCAACGATGTCACACCACCGACAACACTATATATACCATAGTCCTCTACACCTAAGTACTTCAATATCATCCTGCTGGTATATAATGTAACCAACAGAATAAGAGCCATTCTAAAATATAAGAATAGTGTATTCTTTGCTATACGTTTATTATTTTCTGATACTGTAGACATTATAACACATAAATAATTTATATCACATGCCTTTTTAACAAAGTCCAAAGTCCTTTAAAAGCGACCTTAAGCGTTTTTAGAGGCCATTTTATAAAAACCTTTACAAAATACTGTGGTTGTCTGTATTCGTAAGCATATCCAAGATATTTGCCTATAATAACTTCTCGCAAATGCGGACCTATAGCCTCCGCCATCAAATAATAATCATTTAATAATTTATCTCGTTTCTGAGGATTGTCAAACACGTTATTATATACCATTCCCGTCTGCTGACGACGATAAACACTCATAACATTCGACATGCCCCTTACTTTCCCTATTTGTGACGCTGCGACAAAGAGAGGAGTATCACCAAACATGGGTTTAATCTCAAAAATAATGTGTTTATAGATAGCGCTACCCGTAACTTCCCTATGAAAGACAACTGATGCTGTAGGAACCATCCACTGCTTCAAAAAATCTACATCTTTATAATCACGATTCTCTACATTAGAAAACAATCGATCATTCTTAGAACCATCTTCATAATGCTCAATTGCATTATGAAAGCACATGCTATAATCTGGATGAGAATCTAGGAAGTCCACTTGCTGCTGGAGTTTTATTGGATCAGTCCAATAATCATCTCCTTCACACAATGCGATATATTTTGTATCAGTCCATTCTTTTATTAATGGCCCCTTAGCTTTCTTTATACTATAAAAATTATATTTCAGCAACACAACCGCAAAATAACAATTCGCATTTTCCTTATGTTGTGCATAAATGAAATGAGCATCGTCTGTTTCCCACTTTCGTGAAACGGAATTTTCAGAGAAATCAAAATTATCATCCAGATATTTCTTAATGACTTCTTGTTCTCCATCAGTTGATGCATCGTCAATAATAGTGGCAACAAATGGGAACGTTGTTTCTTGCATGCAAAAGCCATTCATTGCATCCTCAATATAAGGTGCATGATTATATGTTAAACAACCTATACGAACTAAGAAACTAGGATAATTCATGACGATAATATTAGCGATAAAAAGATACTGAAAAAAGAAATAGCCTTATATACGCTTTTCTTCAAAATCAAAACTTGGTGTAATATCACCAGGTTCCTTCCCCATCCATGAACCTAATGCCTTTCTCCTGTTCCCAAGAGTAAACGAGATTATATCATCTTCAACAACAATTGCTTTACTACAATCTTTTACCACATATAAATCAATAAAATAACTTCCCCAGTTCAGGAAGTTTGCTGGGATACTCATTATTTGCTCATATACTCCCTTTTCATGCTCCAATGGGTAGCAACGACCAGCGCCACTGCAAGAAAATATCTTCTGTCCCTGTTCATTCTTAAAATGGAAAGTCAGATGGAGCTGGCTGTAATGCTGAGTAACACGATATCTGACAACAATTTGTAGCTCGTCATCAACACGCATGATGTCAGCATAATTAACATCACGTTTCCTAATACCTATCTCCAAGAGTTCAAAGTTGTCTTTCTTTATTTCCGGTTCTGCCCAAAATTTATGATTTGCAACCTCATTATTGCCTTTGAGGTAATGCCCGACAATGGTATCAACGTCTCCCGTCTCTTTTACCATACCATTTTCCAAAAGAACTCCTGTCTTACACAAACTTTTCACAGCAGCCATATTGTGACTGACAAACAAGACTGTACGCCCGCCACCTTGCGAAACATCTTTCATCTTTCCAATAGCTTTCTTTTGGAACTCTGCATCGCCGACGGCAAGCACCTCATCGACAATCAAGATTTCCGGCTCCAGATGGGCTGCAATGGCAAAACCAAGACGTACTGTCATACCTGAAGAATAACGTTTAACAGGAGTATCTATATAGCGTTCACAACCTGAGAAATCGACAATTTCATCTAATTTGCGAGAGATTTCAGCCTTTGTCATGCCCATAATGGCACCATTCAAATAGATATTCTCCCGACCGGTCATTTCAGAATGAAACCCTGTACCCACCTCCAGGAGTGAAGCGATACGTCCACGGACCCGGATTTCACCAGTCGTTGGTGTCGTAACGCGGGAAAGGAGTTTCAAAAGGGTGGATTTGCCAGCTCCATTCTTACCGATAATACCGACAACATCACCTTCCTCTACACTGAAATTAATATCTTTCAATGCCCACACGTATTCACTTTCACCTTTCGTGGAACGGTCATTAGTCTCCCCTATTTTCAGATAGGGGTCTTCCTTGCGAAGGATATTCATCGTCCACCACCGATTCAAGTCATGGGCAATTGTACCCGTAGAAACAAGTCCGAGCCTATATTGTTTACTTACATTTTCAATTTCTATTGCAGAACTCATAATTATATTGTTTTTTGAACATAAATTTTTCGAATTCGACGAACATAGCATTATATTATTCGTTCAATTTGTGCGATTCGTATTCATTATAACTTAGACAGTATCCATAAAACTACGTTGTACCCGGTTAAATATGACGACACCAAGCGTTAACAGGACACACATAAAAACAAAACTATATCCCAATGCTCCCCAAGAGAAATACCCTTCTCCAAAGAAAGAATACTTAAATGCTTCTATGATAGACGTCATCGGGTTTAACAGAATGATTGTTTTAAGTTTCCCGTTCGGCACCATACTCATCGGATATACGATCGGGGTTGCATACATCCAAAGTGATACAATAAAACTAAACAAGACAGACAAATCACGATACTTGGTTGTCATTGATGATATTAATATACCGAATCCAAGCCCAAGACCTGCCATCATCAAAACCAATATTGGCATCAGCAGGATGGTGACATTAGGATGCATCGGCACACCGATTCCAAAAAAGTAAACATACATCGCAATAAACAAAAGCAACTGTATGCCAAAACGTAATAGGTTTGAGAGCACAGTCGATATCGGAACAACCAATCGTGGGAAATAAACCTTACCGAACATCCCCGCATTATTCCTAAAAGTTGAAGATGTCTGGTTCAGACAATCTGAAAAATAAAACCAGCAAACATTTCCAGCCAAATAGAACAAGGGTTGTGGGATTCCGTCGGTACTCATTTTGGCAATTCCACCGAAAACAACCATATTCATGATAACTGTCAGTACAGGCTGAATTAGAAACCAAAGCGGACCTAATATCGTCTGTTTATACTGCACGATGATATTTCTTTTTATAAATAAGGTAATCAAATCGCGGTACCGCCAAATTTCCTTAAAATCCACGCTCCACAATTTCTTGTGAGGCTGAATGATCAGTGTCCATTTTTTATCCATAAAGTTAATTACTTTTTTCGTATTATTTATCTTAATGGTCCTCCATAGGTGTTCCACTTCACTAATCTGTCAAATAAGAAGATACCGTCCCATGGCATTTCAAAGTTCAACATCCTGCCAATCAATGGCAGGCGCATGACCCCTCGTTTTGTTGCTTCATTCGCATAAGCAATCGCTTTTTCCTCTGGTGCAGCTATGCCAATCGTCTGGATATTTTCATCAATATATTTCAAGCTATCGAAAATGCTATCCACCTGATGTACGAACAAAACACGACTATATACAGGTTTATCTATCTCATCCAAATCATCCAACAGAATGGTCCAAGACATGGAGTCGCTACCCTTTACTGCTCCTTTAAAATCATACACCCCACGAATAGAATGGATTTGAGATACTTGTTCGGGAGACATCATTGGCTTGGGAATCTGTATTTCCGTTTTTTGCATTGAATCTCCTAAGATATTTACAAATTCTTCCGGAGATACGACACCACCCTTTTCTATATAGAGATTATGTGGTGATGCACAACCTGTCTGGTCGAAAACAGAGACATCAACACTCACTTTACGAGCTAATTTCTTAGCTTCTTGGGGTGAAGACAGTTCTTCTTTAGCAATGACTGAATAAGAAAGTTTCGGACCGAAAATAACTGTTTCAGCATCGTATTGCGCAGGATATCCTGCCACAGCCTCCACAGACTCTCTCCCCCCCCAAGCTATACGAACGTCAGCCTGTTTGGACATCTCTTCGCCTAACTTTTCCGCGTGGTGATTGAAATACACCACTGCGATTGTTTTCAGTAAATCATCACCAGTTATTGTATATCCTGATTCTGTAGTATATATTACACCATTAAACTCATTAAGGAGGTCGGTAAAGACCCCATCATCACGGGATGACACTTTAAGAAGGTTTACATTTTTTGAGATAATACTCTGAACGAGAGCAAACATACCCAAGATTTGAACATTACCTGCTAACCAGTGGCAAACCAATCCACGTGAGTTAGCTTTCAAATAGTGTTTATCTGAATCGGGGAAAGGCATGAAGGTATCCATATATCTAATGTCACCACGCAGTCCCATTTTCACAATAGATTGCAGATGTTTCTCGTCACACCAAGAGGAAAGGAATAAGAGCCCGCGGTCTTTAATTCGCATCAATTTAGGATCTGTTCCCCATTTCTTTGCCACTTCACCTATAAGCCCAATGATTGAACCCCCATAAAAGAATTGTGCGTAAAAAAATTGCTGTCAGCCCCTGCCATACCAAAGCCCACACGCCATATCCTAAAAATGCAAGAGAAATACCGACACATCCTTGAATGATGGTGGAGATAATGGTAATCTTGGTCTGTGTTTTGAAGTCAATGCGCTTCGTGAGACGAGTGCTTTGCACGAGCCCTAAAGCACCGACTATCATACCCAAAGAAGATACACGCGTGAGCGTTGTTAACTCCGGACGGGCAAAGTAGGAAGCTACAACTGGGGCTAAGAGATAAACTATTCCATACATCACTACACTCATAACCAGATTGCAGATAAACACAGTGTTGTAGTCATCAAGCGTGGCATTCTTCTTCCGGATCAACGCACTTGAGAATCCTGCATTGATGAAACAATTGCAAATGGCAGTAAAGATGCCGACAAGACCTATCAGCCCATAATCGTCTGGCGAAAGGAGACGAGCGAGAATTATGCCGATAGTGAAGGTCATGCCATAACTCAACACATTATCAAGAGCAGACCACCCAACACCTCCTATTGCTTTTTCTTTTATAGAATCTGACATGTCGCTAACAATCTTATCCCGTTAAATCTCAAGTCAAGTGTCTTAAATAAAATATAGCCATAGTATTCGTTATAATCTAATTTACTGCATTTGAGATATGATTTTAATATAACGTTTTGAAGTCTCTATCACATCTCCTTTATCATCTACAACTTTTACTCCTCCATCTTTCACAGCGGTCTTCCATTGGGTTGCTTTCTTGAATTTGTGTTGTAAATCCATTAAATAAGGAACAGGAAGAAAGCCTTCTGTGAAAACCATGTAGAAACCTTCGGGAGTGTAAAGGTTTGAAATATTTTTTTCCAATAATACTATTGCATCTTTCGCTTCATCATAAAGAGCATTTGTTCTTTCTTGAGTCTCTTTATCGTACTTCATATTCGGAACATTGCCAAGTGTCTTAGCTAATCGATATTCACGGAGAGCATTTAGAGTAATTTGGATACTTTCTTTAATAACAGGTGGTGTAGCCAACCGAACAGCTTCACAATAATTCACCACATGAACTATTTCTGGACTATCATTATTTTCAGGTTCTATATCGTCCATAAGACATGTCACTGCTGCTAACTGCACTTTTGCATAATCCAAGTCAGGAGCGAAATAATCGAGGCCTGCGCGAGATTGGAGACTAACTTTAAATGTGTCATCCTCTAACTCTCTGACCAATTTCAACATTGCACGTCCTTTTGCCAGATCCTGAATACCCCAAGTATATTTAGGAGTATTAAGCATATTCTGCAAAATTAGGTGCCTCACACCCAATTTTTTACATGCCTTTGCTGCAAGATAACCAGAAATGATGTATGTAACATCATCTGCTCCACGAAAAGCAAAATGATGAGGGACATTAGGTTCTACGGGTTTTCCTGTCGTAACAATATACTTAATCGCATCAAAATGTTCACGTAAATTTTCAATCAATGTATTCTGTCCACGACCATCTAACTCGTTAAACCACCAGAATGATAGAGCATGCCAAGAAATATTGAGTGCAGATTCGTGAATACGGGCTAATTCGGGGACATTCTTTGTACCAGAATATGTTCTGACCAACATTGGTTTTGCATTTTCCTTTATCACTTCATACTCCAATGCAGAGTTGACAGGCACACCACCACCATTGGGCATACCCTCCCAAATCTCACCAAAATGAGCTTGTGTCAATTGAGAACTACCGATGCTCAAGACATCAAGCAATTGACTTTGTGCCAACATTCTACACCAAGAATTGTATTCTTTCAACGCTTCCAGCCTGTTAGGGTTATATGGACCTGAATGGGTACGAATGATGGGCAGTGCATGTTTCTTTCTTGCATATTCCAATCGGGCAATATAGGTATCGTTGTCCTTACCACATTCAGGATAGCCATGGTGGTCTAAAGGTGCTTCCAATTTATACCTTTCCGATGATATCAATTTTTCTGCAAATTCCCAACGCATCTTATCGTATGGATTATCATTCACGAGTGAAGCAGGAAGCAAATCTTCAGGTACGCCATACATACGAAGAGATTCAACAGGTGTTTCATCACCTTTGAAAACAATAACACGTTTATCTGTTTTAGCGCTTACCATTTCACACGTATCAGGCAATCCTGCAAAGGAGATACAAGTTAATTGACCACCATCTTCCTTCAGCATTCGATCCCCTTTCAGATGCTCGTACAAAGACATAAAATAATCACAACCCTCCTTTGGATCAAGTCGATAACTAAAGCCCAATCGTGTTATGTGCTCATCAAGAATCCATTTCTTTACTAGACTATAATTGTTCAGTTTATGAATATTTTCCAAAGCTTCTCCTACATCATCACTAGCTACACAAACTTTATAACCACAATCACGTAACAGATTAACCATAGTATAGATACCCATTGTATGAACATCTACCAAAGGCTTCAAAAAACCATATATTTCGTCCTTAATCTTATGCTTCATTCGTAATATATCTTAAAATGGACTCTTTATCCATCCCCTCTAATCCAAGATTATTAAGCGTTCGACCATTGGTATGTAAATCCATACTCAATAATGCTTCACAAATATACACCATTGATTGAAGAAGTGGTGTATCAACACCTGCAGCTCTACCAAGTTCCATTATGGGAAGAACACCTGTAGGTATGTCTTCTGTTAACTGACGGGTAAAAATGGTAGAGGGAGACTTAATATCGAAATAAGCAGGATTATTTCGCATTCGCTCTCTTAATGTAGCACCTTTTGTACCTTTATAAGCAAATTGGATCCATTCACGAACCCCTATTAAATTAACTCCATATGCTTTTCCAACAGCCAATCGCTCTGCGTCAAACTTTTCTATAAACTCCGCAACTTGTTCTGTCATATCACGATAGAACCAAAACATTTCATTTCGCTCAATAGTTGCTGCATTAAACAACAAAACACATGGATGGAACATTGCTCCAATATTTTCCAAACTTGTCCTAAGCACATTTTCAGCTTTCTGGAAACAAGGGAAGATAGGTTCCAATGTTTCAAGTATATAATCAGTATCCTTTGCTGGCAACCCAGACAAAAGCACTTCATCTTTTATACCGATAATATGAACATGTCCGTTGGCTATAACACGACAGGCATATACCAATGTCTGAGCTTCTCCTAGATAAATATGCTTGATGCATCCTTCGCGTTTCAATGTTTGTTTGAAAACCAATGCGCCACAAGTACGTCCAGGACTCAACACAACAATTTGTTCATCAACCAAATGAGGAGCTAACGCCTTAGCTACAGAACGGTGTGCATTGGCCACCGTTGTAACCATAATAACCTCGGCACCTTCTATGGCTAACTGGATATCAGTTGTAATTGTTGCTATCTTTCCATAGCCCTGCAAACAACCTTCCAATTTGATTCCTCCCAAATTCTTAAGGGCCTCTATTTTGGGTGCATCTATATCATACAAACTGACTTTGTGCCCCAATATCGACAAATGACCAGCCATTGCTTGGCCGCCATTGCCAGCTCCGATAACAGCAATTCTCATATTTCGTTTAACAGTTTGAACGTATTATAAGATTCTCTCCTTTTTCATTTTCTACCTTTAGCTTTGTAAAAATAGCATCTTGGATTGCTTTTAGTTCCTCATATGTATGTGCCACGAAATGAATCTTTGCAAAAATCTGGGACGAGGTTCCTTCTTTACCTATTACATCTCCCTCGTTATATAAATACATTGAATCAATAACCTCGGGAATAGATTGTATCTCCTCTTTACCAATTATTCTTCTTATTCTATCACTATGACATAAAACGCTTAGTTGACAGCAGATGTTTTTAAAATTAGGATTAGCAAACTCTGAGATTCTGCGATTGTCCATTGACCCTGTCAGAGCAAAGGTAATTAGTTGTTTTAGAGAACTGTCATTATTTTGGTGCTCTGTAAAAATATAATGCCGACCTCCACTCAGTCGATATCCCATCTCGTAAAAGTAAAAGCCATTTTCGTCAGCAAAGGCCTGCATAAACAACACCCCGTTTTGAAGTCCAATGCTTCGAAACATATTTTTGACCTTAGCATCGAGCTGTTCCGAATATTTTTTTAAATATTTTGAAGGATAAATAAGAATGGATGTAACCGATCCTACACCATCTGTATTGTGAACAAAGCGGTCGCATATTGAACTGAGAGTGATTTCTCCGTCTTGTATTTTATATTCAAAAGAAACATCATCACATTGCATGTATTTCTCAATTAAGATTTCTCCCTTGTGAGAATATGAAAGAGATTCTTTTTTTAATCGTTCAAAATCCATTGGATTATTGCAGATAAAAATACCGTTAGAGCCACTATTGTCAACAGGCTTTAACAAAACGGGGGAGTCTGCAGAGATAGTTTGTGGAGAAAAAGATGAAATATCATATTCGGGAACAACTCCTATTCCATTATTTATACAGAGTTTCTTGAATTTTGCTTTATCTATTGATATCTCAAGCTGTTCTTTAGTTGCATAGCATGGTAGCCCTGTCAATTCGCATAAATGTTGATATGCCATGAGAAAGGCGTCAGTAAACCCTGTGAATATACCATCAACACCTTTCAGCTTGATTAACTCTGTCAAATGATCATAATCCATTATACTAATATTCCAATACTCATCAGCAATGCGTTTGGCTGGTGATCTGTTCAACTCGTGCCAATCGGTGACAATGGTGTATACTCCTAATTCTTTTGCTTTTAATACACATTCTGTCATGTATGCAGATCCACCAAGTATAAGAAGTTTTTTACCTTTTAAGGATTCCATTTTGATTTTTTATTATTTGATATAGATTTTCTTTGATGACTGATATATGAAATACCCTCTTCTATCAGCATTGCTTTTTACTTCCCTTAGAGGTTCATCAGAAAACTCCCACTCCACAATCTCTGGCCACTTTTTGTGATCTTTAATAATATCTCCAACTTCTGAAGCAAGCTTACTATAGAAATAAACGCCACTATGCATAAGCCTTGGGAATTTAGGTTCCTCAAATTTTCCAATCGCCAACTTTATTGCACCTTCCACGAAATCATATCCTGTAGAAAGCTGTACGAGATTGGATGATATGTAATCACCACCCATACGTGCTCCTATCTCTATTATAAAAAGTTCATCGTTACTATTCCATTTGATTTCAGTATGACTTGCTGAGTTTTCTATCTTCAACGCAGTAAGTGCTTTCTCTACCATTTTTTTTATTCTGTCCCATACGGGTGCTGGAATATCTGCAGGTTGATGATGTTGCATCTCTACAAAACGCGGCGCTCCACTAGTAACTTTATCAGTAATCTGTAGAAAAAAATGTTTGCCCTGATGGCTAATATATTCCACACTAAATTCCCGGCCATCAACAAACTCTTCAACTATTGCTTTTGAAGTTCGAGAGTATTCAACGGCATATTCATATGAATCAGCTAGATTGTCAGGTGATTCAACTTTGCAGATGCCCTGACTACCTCCACTATCAACAGGCTTTACTATTATCGGGAAGCG
>Ga0256406_1001715_pt1 | contig 34290 bp, 26 predicted proteins | sample RumenRJG_03DNA_FD_185986 | JGI IMG/M metagenome (GOLD analysis project Ga0256406, IMG submission 185986) | Bovine rumen microbial communities from Lethbridge, Alberta, Canada - RJG_03 | ecosystem: Host-associated > Mammals > Digestive system > Stomach > Rumen | place: Canada: Alberta | collected...
CACGATGGGTCGATTCACTCTGTCTCTTTCGTTAGAGATGGCGATAAAGTTACTGTGGATAGCCCATTAACATATTTATCGACTACGACGTTGATTTTGCGTCGTTGAATGAACCTAACGAAAAAGATGCCTCGAGGGAAGGCATCTTTTTCCTTAGGAGGGAAGGAAACTATTTTTTCGGTTCGATGACCATGGATTCACCAGGACGAGGCAATGCAATTCGAACTTCAGGAGCTTTTGTTTTGGCTTCGTGGATAAATTCTTTCGGGTCTGCTTGGTTCACGTCATAGAGGTCATAATGCATCGGGATTAATAAACGGGCATGCGCTGCTTTTGCGATGGATACGGTTTCAGGAATCGTGAAATTCCCAATGATATCCAGGGTATTTTTCTTATAAGCAGAACGCCCATTGATTGGCATACAGGCAACATCTAACTCGCCGAGACGTTCTTGTAACCCGGGATAAGGGCACATATCCCCCGCATGGAAAATGCGGAATGGGCCGATTTCAGCAAGGTAGCCTAATTCGAAATAGGCGCCGTTTTTATCTTGGTGTAGTTCTTCATGGGCGGCTGGGATCGGTGTGACCTTTAATGGGCCAATCTGAATGGAATGGTCGGCATGTGCAAGAATCGTATTCGGAACATCAAGATGATATTCCTTTCTTCGTGGCCCTTCGGCAGCAGGGAAGAGAATTTTCCCTTGATAGCTGGCGGATAATAAGCTTTCTAACGTGTAGGGATCACTGTGATCATAATGCCCATGGGACAACATCAATGCCGAAATAAAGGCCAGGTCCTTACCTTCATAAGGTGGGGCGTAACGCCGCACCCATTTGACTAAAGGGGTGCAACAATTTTGGTCCGTATAGTAAGAAAGATAAGGGTCAAAAGCGAAGAAGAATCCTCGATAACCAAAAAGCATGCCTTCATTTCCTAAATATAGGATATGAAGTTGATCATCTTTGGCAGCGTCTTGGAAGTCTTCAAGGGCTACCTTTTGGAAAGGGCTATTGTTATTCATATCGCCGTTTGATATTATTATTCCGACAGAACATGGAATCAAGCAATTTGATGAAATCAAATAACCGTTTTGCGATTTTTCGTAGCGTAACTGCCAGGAAAAAAGCCTTAAAAAGTGAAATCCAATTGGATACCTCTTTAAGTTGGGGTTCCGTTTCAGAAAGCGTTACGGACTTGGTAAGTCGCCATATTCTTTGTTATGGTGAAAGTGTTCAGCCAAATATCCGTGGGCCTTTAGCAACCTATATAGAAGTGGACCCCCATTACTATGCCGTCCTTGCCATGGATTTAAACCGCGAAGGCTTAAAAGCTTATGTCATGAATCTACGTGGCGAAATCTTAGATTCCGTGACGGAGCCATTAGACGAAACAGACTGTGCCACTTTCTTGACCCATATGGAAAGCGTCTTAACCAAAGAAAATCAAAAAGCCTTATCTCTGTCGCTACATCCTTTTGCAATTGGCATCGCCGTTCAAGGTAGTGTGGATACGGATCACGGTATCTCACATTACTTCCCGGGCTTTGCCCCGAATGAATGGTTAGATGTTCCTTTAAAACAAATGGTAGAAGAACGTTTTCATCTGCCTTGTTTCATGGAACACGACCCCCAATGCATCTTGTTTGCCTATCGAGAGAAGACCAAGGAAAAAGACGGCGTACTGATCCGTCTCGATCGCGGGATCGGGATGGCTGTGATGGAAAAAGGCGTGATTCAAGAAGGCAAAGACTGTTATGAACTCGGCCACACGCTAGCTGTCGAAAATGGTCGTCCTTGTGTCTGCGGCCGAAAAGGTTGCTTAGAAGCCTATGCCTCATTAAGAGGAATCGCCAAAGAAGCGGGGGTATCCGTAGATGCCTTGCTAGAACATCCTGAAAATTACGAAGCGTTATTTCACGATGCCGGGCACAAACTTGGCGTCGCGTTCTATAACGTTTATCGGTTGCTACAAAACGACAAATTCTTACTATGCGGAGACACGTTGAAAGCAAAGGAATACTTCATACCACAAGTCAAAGATACTTTGCGTTCTTTAATGTTTCCCGAAACCAGAGAAATTTCGTTCGTTGAAATCGAAGAAGACGCGGCCCAAGGGGCAGGTTATTGGGCGATTGATCGTTATTTAGTAGGATTACTCTCATGAAAGCCGTGATCATTCCAAAACCAAATGAATCTTACTATACCGAAGATGCGGTGATGGGGTCTTTAAAGCCGGGTTTTGCCCGTATTCGCGTGAAAACCTGCGCGATTTGCGCGACGGATTTAGCGGCTTATTCTGGCGAAATCGCGGCCAACTATCCTTTGATTCTTGGCCACGAATGGGCAGGCGTTGTGGAAAAAGTTGCCGATTCCAAATACCAAGAATGGGTGGGGAAACGCGTGACGGGATCCAACGATGTCACCTGCGGGCATTGCGATGCTTGCAAGAGAGGCGAATGGCGTTATTGCCCAGAATTTAAAGAAGTGGGCTTTAAGCTACCTGGCGCTTACGCCGATTATGTCGATGTGCCAGAACGGGGTTTGGTGGAGTTACCGGATAACGTTCCCTTTGATGTCGCTTGTTTAGCAGAGCCACTTGGAGTGGCGTTTGGTTGCTTGAAGAAAGCCCATTTTAAAGCAGGGCAAACCTTGACCATCTTTGGTGCCGGCCCCATTGGGCTTTGTATCTTAGTCGTAGCGTTAAGCTTGGGTGCCAAAGACGTGATTGTGATTGGCCATAGCCACGAAGAACGGCTGGAACTCGCGAAGAAACTCGGAGCGCATTATGTCTGCAATTCTTCCAAGACCGATCCGGTCGCCTTTGTGCGTTCGATCCATAAAGATGGCAGCGACCAAGTGCAAGAATGTTCTGGTGCTGCTTCGGCCTATGCACAAGCGATTGCCTGCGCAAGAAAAGGTGGTCATATCACCTTGGCGGGATATGGCAAAGGTGCCGTTATTCCGCTTCGTATCGACGATATTCATATTAACAACCTGAAACTTATCGGTGCCGGCAATAACTGGAACATGCATCCAGCCGCCGTGGATTTCTTAAAAGATCATGTGGACCTCATGAAGCAATTCGTCTCGGTGAAGCTGCCGTTACGTGATTATCAAAAAGGTTGGGAACTCGTGAAGAAACGCGAGAATGGCTTTATCAAAGCCGTCATGGTGATTGATGAATAATCGTTATCTGGGGCTCGACTTAGGCACCTCTGCTTTAAAAGCCGTCCTCTTAGAAAACCAACAAATTATTCGTTCTATCCTAGTTCCGTATGAAGGAAGAAAGGTCAGCCGCTTTTATGATGCGGTTCTTCAAGCGTTTCGAGCCTTAAAGCCCGAAGAAAAAGCCGATTCCTTAAAAGGCATCGCGATTTCGAGCCAAGTCGGAACCTATATCCTCGATGGGGAAAAAGAGATCTCCTGGTCTTCTGCTTTAGGGGAAGAAGAACTGCCGGGATTATTGGACCGCTATCCGGAAGACGTTTTTGTCAAACGTTTAGGAATGAACCATCCGTTATTGGTCTCTTATCCTTTGCCTCGCTTTTTGGCGATTCGAAAAGCTTACCCCAACGTGCGGCAAATCCGCATGGAAAAAGATGATTTGCTATATCGCTTAACCGGGCAAGATGTTTCTGATCCCTTTACTTGGCGTGGCTTAGCCAAACAAGATGGCAGCCTTTCTTATGCGGATTCGTTTCTGACTGAATTAAACTTGCCATTCTCTTTCCCAAAGTTACGTCATCCAGGGGATAAAGCAGGAACGTTGCTTCCGATTGTCAAGGAAGCGGCTGGCATCACGGGGGATCCCACCGTTTATGTCGGAGCGAATGATTTCTATCTTGGCTTATTAGGCCAAGGCATCGTGAAAGAAGGCATGGGATTTGATTTAGGGGGAACGAGTGAGCATCTTGGTTATGTCTCTTCTTCCTTGGTCAAAGACCGTAAGTTAATTTCCTCTCCCTATTTTGCCGGGAATGTTACCTATGGGGGGACTGCATCAAGCGGAGTGTCCCTAGATTTTGGCCGTTCTTTAGCAACGTCATGGGATATCAAAACCTGTTTAAGCCATAATCCCCCGTTATTCTTGCCTTATTTACAAGGAGAACGGGCACCGATTTATGATCCCGATATTCGTGGCGCGTTTTATGGCATCCATGCTGGGACTAACAAAGAAGACCTTGCCTATGCCGTCTACGAAGGCGTTGCGTTCTCTTTAAAGAACATTGCCAAATACTTCCCTTATCATCCGAACTCTTATCGGTTAAGCGGGGGAGCGATTGCCGATCCCCGTTTATCGGTGCTTAAAGCCACGGCATTAGGGGCAACTTGTTATCCCGTGAAAGAAAAAGACGCCTCTGCTTTAGGGGCAGCCTTGTTAGCGGAAGCTTCTGACACGAAACAAGATCTGTTAACGTTAAGCGGAGCAATGGGCCAAGTGGGAGAAGCCATTGACCCTGATCCAACGATTCGTCCTCAATTAGACGAACGATTTATTTGCTATAAACGCCTTTACCAGGCGTTAAAACCAATGGAAATGAAAGGAGGGATGAAATCTCTATGAGTTGTGTTATTTTTGGCGCAGGAAAGATTGCGCGCGGTTTTATCGGGCATTTGCTTTATTTAAGCAACATTCCAGTAACCTATGTTGAAAAAGTGGATTCCTTAGTGGATCTGCTCAATGAAAGGGGCCATTACACGGTCAACGTGTTAGGTGCTCCGGAAAAGAACACGGATGTCAAAGGCTATAAAGCGCTCCATTATCGTGATGAAGCGGAAGTCATTGACGTGATCGTTCATGCCGATTGCGTTTTCCATGCGGTCGGTGGCAAGAACCTTGCTGGGATTGCTCCTTTATTAGCCAAAGGTATCGAAGTCCGTGCCAAAACCGGGAAGCCGTTGAACATCATTACTTGCGAAAACTGGACAAAACCAGATGAAGTAGACCGTGCGAACATTACGCCGCTACTTTCTGAAGAAGCCAAGAAATACTTCGAAGAAAAGGTTGGCATTGCTGAAGCGGTCATTCTTCGTTCTGGCATTGATGCTACCCCCGAACAAAAAGAAAAAGATCCTTTATGGGTCAACGTGCAAAATTATTGGGACTTGCCGTTTGATTCTTCCAAACTCAAAGCCCCGATGCCAAATGGCATGATTTGCTTGCATCCAATGCCTGACTTTGGCGGATTCTTGCAACGTAAGTTCTATACCTACAACGCCGCGAACGGAACGACGTCATATGTGGGTTCAATGCTTGGCTACATCTATATTGCCGAAGCGGCCCATGACGAACGTATCTTGAAATTGCTTGATGGCGTTTATCACGAAACGGCAGCTGCCTTGTGCAAAAAACAAAATTACTCATTCGATAAACAATGGGCGTTTACGCGCACTTCTTTGAATAAGTTACAAGACTACAACATCGTGGACACGTTGGAACGGAATGCGCGGGACCCGATTCGGAAATTAGGCCCCAACGATCGTTTGGTTGGCTCAGCCCGTCTTTGCTTAGAAGAAGGGGTGAAACCAGAAGCGTTAAGTGTTTCGATTGCGGCCGCCATCTACTATCATTCGCCGTCTGATCCGATCGCGGTTGATTTAGAGAACATGCGCAAGACCAAAGGGGTGGACTATGTCTTAGAACACGTCTGCCAGATTGACCCCAATGGGGAATTGGCGTTACTCGTGAAAGACAAAATCAACATGTTAAAAGGGAAGGGTTATATCCATGACTGATATCACGATCATTGGGGCTGGCAAAACCGGGCGCGGCTATTTGGCGCGTCTCTTGCAAGAACCAGGCGTCGGCTCGATTGATTTCATTGATGCGAACACGACATTGGTCAATCAACTGAAGGAAGCAAAATCCTTTGAAGTCTCTTATTTTGGGAACGTTGTTCCTGCCACAAAAATTGCCAATTATCATGCCTATACTTGGGAAAACGCACCGAAATTAAACGAGATTGTCCTAGTCTCCGTCGGTGGAAGAAATCTCCCTGCCGTCGGTAAAGAACTCCAAAAACGGATTCAAGGAAAGACTTATATCATCGTGGCAGAAAACGCCGCGGATCCCGATAAAGAATTAAAAGATGCCATCGGGTTAGCAAACGTTCAAGTCGCAAAGTCCACGGTATTCTGCACCACCGTCGACGGGGAGGGGATCAATATTTTGTCTGAGAATTATCCCTATCTTCAATATGATGTCGACGCCTTTGACCGTCCTTTGACTGAACTTAAGAACTTTCGACCCATCAAAGGCTTTGGCAATTTCTTAATACGGAAATTGTTCACTTACAATGCCGCATCTGCCGTCATTGCCTATCTGGGCGCTTTGGCCGGTTATACCGATTACGCGAAAGCTGCCAATGATCCACGCATTTTGAAACTCTTGGACGAAAACTACGCCGCGACAGACCAAGCCATGTGTGACCGCTTTGGCTACGAAAAGAAAGACCAAGAAGAATTTGCTGCGCTTTCAAAAGCCAAATTTACGAACCCTGTCATTGTGGATTCGATTGCGCGCAATGCCCGCGATCCAATTCGGAAAGCTGGTCCAAAAGAACGGATTGTTGGTTCCTTGAAGATGCTTTTTGAAGGGGGATACGACGCTTCCGTCATGGAGAAAACCTTGGCGGCTTTGCTTCTCTACCGCGATCCTTCCGAGACGGAATTCCTCGAGATGATCCATACGTTAGGAATCGCAGGAACGATGCAAAAGCTATCTAGCATTGATCCAGAATCCCCATTAGGAAAGATTGTTCTCGACTACACAAAAGACCCGGAATCAATTCTTCGTTAATGATTTGTCTTTAAGGTATCTCTTTTTAGAGAGATGCCTTTTTATTTACGAACGGGGATAAATGCCGCGCCCATATAACTCCGGGAAGTGTTCAAAATTAATGTCTTCATCGAAGAAATGATTCGCGGTTAAGACAAAGCTTAATTGCAAGAAGGGCAAAAGCAGGCAGAACCATAAGAAAAACGCCAAATCGAGCCAAACGATACCAACTTCAAGAATGATCCAGACTTGCGAAAATAAGATTCCATACAAGAGACTGACCCAAAGATGAGCGACGACAAAGCGGAACCCATTCTTGATCTTTTTGCCCCAAGAATCCGTGTAGATTGGCTGGGCCGCCAAGGCATAAAGCAAGGCGGGCAACACAATTAGAATAAATAAAGAGAAGGGGATGTATCCCAAGATGATTTGCCATAAGGCGCTGCCTTGGAATAAGGAGTTTTTGGTGATTTCGGCCAATAAGAATCCAATCCATCCTAAGGCACCCGTTCCTAATACAAAGAAGAAGTTTTCTTTGATGCCGCGTCCAAAGTCACCCCAGAATAGAATCGGTTCTTGGAAGGCAAGTTTACGGTAGATTTTTAAGGAACCTGCCAAGACGACAAAAAACAATAAAGAAGCCGGGAAATAGAGCAAATCTCGGAAGAAGGAATTCCACCAAAGCTGTACTTGTAGAGACGTATTATCTAACCCTTGGCTGATGAGGCTTTGTTCGGCTAATAACGACAGCGCAAAAACGATGGCTAATGGGCTTAACGAAAGCAAGTAAAGCAATATAAAGCCAAGCAATATGTCATAACGGTTATGAACGATGTCAAAGAAGGCTTCTTTCCGATTATGGGGAAGATTGGCATAGGTGCAGTCTTCTTTTTGCGGCTTTAAAGCAAACCAACTCATGCGATAGCCTCCAATAACCAGGTGGTCGCGGAAATGGCATTCCTTGTCTCTGATCCCTCTTTCATCGCTCCTAAATTGACGGAAGAAGGATTGAAATACAGGATATAGTCGGCTTCGTTTTCTCCCTCTCCATAAGAAAGATAGGAATCAATCCGAAGATGATTCGTTTCCCCTTTTTGATGGAAACGAATGCCATAACATTTTTCATCGATCGTGTAGGCACTAGAAGTAGGGCAGGAAGACGCAAACAAAGACCAGTCAAAGGACTTCGTGCCACGCGAGACATCGCTGTCTGACAACGTTCCTTCCGGCATAATCAAGAGGTCGGTATCGACCATGCCATTCGCGGAAATAATTGTATTGAGGTACGGCGTGGTTGGCGCGTAACGAACCACCTCGACTTCTAAAAGGCTGGGGTTTTGCGCGATTAAATCATTCCGAAATGCCGTTTCGTCTAGATTGTAGGAAATAAAGAAACAAGAAAGTTTTTCGCTGCTTTTCACGGCCAAACGCATATTTCTTCCCCAAACGGTTAAGGAAATCACCACAGCAAATCCCGCGATATAAACAGGCCAGAAACGGGCTAGATGGTTCCCCATTCCGCCATAGGGATGGCCATAAGGTAACGCTGCTTCTTCGCTTTCATCGCCGACGATGATGTTATCGGCAATGATAAGATGCCCACTTTCTCCCTCTGACAAGGGGAAGGTAACGGCCGCATCCAGCCACAAGGCCCGTTTGGTTTCACCTTCTAAGAACGTGATATTTCGCATTTTTAAACCGCTCGGCGCGGTGAGAGGTTCTCCGATGGACAACGCCTTCCCTTCAATGGTTTGCTTTTCTTCTTTGCGAATTTGTTCTTCAAATGCGATTCGTTTCCGTAACGGCACCAAGCGATAGGTAAGAAGATAGACATTAAGGACGACAAAAAGCACAGCAATGACAAAAAGGAGGGACAAAAACCAGGCTTGATTCTGCCGCGATAAGAAGCAAAAGAGCAGCACGAACGCTGCCACTAGGAGGATGTCGTTTAAAATCAAAAGAAAACGATAGAAGCTCTGCTGGCTTTTCTCTTCTTGAAGCGTGCTATCGGAATAATAAAATCTCATGGTTCTTTCACGATCTCTTGATAGGCGGCATGGGCGGCATCGGAGGCATGAATAAACGCGCGAACCTCCTCGTTTTTCGGATGATCATAAAGTTCGCGCGGTGTTCCTTCTTGTAAAATCTTCCCTTCTTGGGAAAGTAACAAGATCCGATTGCTTAAGGCGAACGCCTCTTCTAGTTGGTGGGTGCAATACACAAAAGTTGCCCCCGTTTCTTCATGAAGTTGCCGTAGTAATTCTTTTAGTTCAAAAGATAGCTTTTCATCGATGTTAGAGAATGGTTCATCCAATAAATAGACTTTGGCAAAACGGATCATCGCCCGGCCGAAGGCGACTCTTTGGCATTGCCCACCCGAAAGTTGTTTTGGCTTTCTTGTCAAGAAAGGACGAAGTCCTAATGAATCCGCCACGGCATAAACCCGTTTGAAAATTTCGTCATAGGGCACCCCTTGGCTTTTTAACGGGTAGGCCAAGTTATCAAATACCGTCATATGGGGGTATAACGCATATTCTTGGCTGATATAGGCGAATTGCCGTTTCTCAGGCCCCAAGGCTTCTAAAGAAACACCGTCTCCTAAAATGGTTCCCTCATATTCCGCTAAGCCAGCAAGACAACGAAGCAATGTCGTTTTGCCACATCCTGAAGGACCGACAATGGAATAAAATGAGCCCGAAGGAATGGTAAAAGACAAATTTGAAAAAACCACCTTTTTGGGTGCTTTTTTCTTGGCATAAGTAAAAGAGAGGTTCTGAATGTTTAACTCCATATCGTTATCTTAGCCGAAAAAGGGGAAGAGAATGCATGTTTCTCCCTTTTATTTTTGCGTTTTTGACCAACGGACGGATAAGCCAAAAGAATTTCCCCCGGCTTTTGCCGTTGTTTTTAAAATTTTATGGACCATTTTTTCAGAGAAATAGACGCGATAATCCGCGGTTTCTTGTACGAATTCTTTGCCTTCTTCTAAATTCAGATGGTCAAAGGATACTTCTTTCACCCCCTCAACCACTTGAAGGTCAAGATCGTCCATCCCGGCATTGATCTTATGGGTATTGCCATCTTCTGAGGTCAGGATTAATCCATTTGCAACTACGTGGACTCCTTTGATTTTGGAAGGTAAAGAACGGTCCAAACAATATTGCTCATCTAAGATTGAGACATCGTTCGTCGGATCAAAGAAAGAGAGATGGTGGCGGACGAAATGTATCTTGATGGTATCGTGGGACTGAATTTCGTTCTTCGACGATAATTTGGCGATCACTGAGGTTGTGCCTAAGTGGAAGTGACAAAGCGTTTCGGAACCGAGCAATTCTGCCACCTCGACTTCGACGGGAAGGCCATCGGGATCTTCCGCGATGTGTTCAGGACGAACGCCAAGGATGATTTCCTTGCCATCGTAGGCACTTAATCCTTGTTTTTGATCATCGTTCACAGCAAAAGAGAAGCCGTTATCTAAAGTGACTGAACCATTTTGGTAAACGGCACGCAAGAAGTTCATGCCAGGAGAACCAATAAATCCTGCCACAAAGCGGTTGGCTGGATGGTTATAAACCAAACGCGGTTCCCCGATTTGTTGCACCCGCCCTGCGCACATGATGACGATACGAGTCGCCATCGTCATGGCTTCGGTCTGATCGTGGGTGACATAAATCGTGGTGGCGCCAATCTTTTCATGTAACGTAATTAAGTCAGCGCGCATCTGAACCCGGAGTTTCGCGTCCAAGTTCGATAACGGTTCATCCATCAAGAAGACCTTCGCGTTACGGACAATCGCACGTCCTAAGGCGACACGCTGTCTTTGGCCACCGGATAATTCTTTTGGTTTTCGATCCAAATAGGGGGTTAACTCCAAGATTTTCGCGGCGTCTTCCACGCGGCGGTCAATCTCTTGGGAGGAGAAGTGACGCATCTTTAACCCAAAGGACATATTCTCGCGAACCGTCATGTGGGGATAGAGGGCGTAACTTTGGAAAACCATCGCAATGCCCCGGTCTTTTGGCTGGGTTTCATTGGAATAGTTGCCGTCGATATAGAGTTCGCCTGCGGAAATGTCTTCCAGCCCTGCGATCATGCGCAAAGTGGTGGACTTGCCACATCCCGAGGGACCGACTAAGACGATAAAGTCGTGTTTCCGGACGACTAAGTTAAAGTCATAAACAGCTTGCACGTGATGGGAATAAACCTTATCGACATGACGAAGCGTCACGTAGCCATAAATAATGGGTGCGTGGCTAGAATTCCAGTTTTCACCCCATGCCTTAGGAAGTTCGATATCATCGGGAAGCTTAAGCACAAGTTCGCTGTCATCTTCAAACAAATCGTTTCCTAAATGTTGGAGCTTATCGTGCAGCGTAACGCTCGTTAAAGCAGGGCATGACGCAAAAGCATGATCGCCGATTTCTTGTAGGGATTCGGGCAAACTAGCAGTTTTTAGTCTAGAACAATTGGCAAACGCTTCTTTGCCGATTGAAACCAAATAAGGCGGGAAAGTGACGGATTTGACATTGGAGCCCTTAAAGGCACCATCCCCGATCGAACGAAGATGCATGGGTAAAATAACCTCGCCAAGCGCTGCATTTTCAAAAGCGCCGGGTGCGATAGAGACCACAGGTTGTCCGTCAATTTCATCGGGGATGTCTAATTTTTCTTTTTTGCCATGAAAGGCGGTCAAGGCAACGCCACCCTCAGTTGTCTTGACATCGCAAGCATTGAATTTTCGCATGTCGTGTAAGTTATTTTTTCGTTAAGGTGATGTTTTTGTATAAGACTACATCGCCGCTGGAGATTCCTTCAAAGAAGAAGTATAGTCCATCCTCTGGCGCAACGGCTTCCAAATAACGAGGAGTTAAGGCAGTTCCTTTGGCAACCACCTTAGCGGTCACATTAGCGGTACACCAGCTACTACGACTCCAGGAGGAATCGCTAGAAGAGGCAAACTCAACGCCGGAGATGCTGCCCTTGATGGAAATGTCATAGGAAGTATCGTCCGTGACCAGATAATCGAAACTGACTTCGTAATAGTCACCAACAGCCCATGATCCCTCGTGCGGGATTTCAAACCATCCAAAGCCACGGCTGCCATTTGGGCGCATCGCCACATCGGCACCATAGTTGGTCGTTAAAGAGGCCACTGAAGTAGAGAGTTGGATTTTTAAGGAACGTGCCGTGGAATTGCCCGCATCGTCAGTCGCGGTAGCGTAGACGCGGTAATAACCGTTTTCTAACGCTAACATCGTTCCATCCTCGCCCGTCAAGGTCACCGGTTCAACATCGTTATGATAAACCTTGAAAGTGAGATGCGGAGCCACGCCAGAATTGTCTTTGGCGCGGAAGGTTTCGCGTAAGTCTACCGTGTCGCCTTGCGGCAAGAAGTAGGGGTAATCGCTTTCGGGGTTATAAGTCGTCCAGAAAGCGCCGAAATAAGGCGCCTCGCTGTCCACGACATGGAAGCCAACGCTTCCCGAGGTGCCATCAAGGTTCGTATAGGAGATTTGATGTTGCCCCAGTTTGACTTCTTCGGCCGATAAGCAGTAAGGAGATTTGATTTCTAATGTGGTGCCATCCGCGTAGTGAAGGATTAATTCGGTGGCGTACTTTGTTAACCATTCAGGTAACGTAAACGCATAGCCAACTTCGGCATTGATCGTTTGGCGTTCTTCGTACGGCGTGTCTTCCACCATCGTAGACACTTCGCTAGAAGTGGCGTTTGCATCCGAGGATTGGTCCGGATTCGACTTGCCACAGGCTGATAACATCGTCGCTAAGGCGAGAAGCCCAGCAACCACAAGTTTTGTTTGTTTCATTGGGCGTTCCTCCGTTCTAAACGCATGTAATCCACATAGATGGAAAGCCGGCCGCTTCCGAACACATCACGCACTAAGAAATGCATGGCCGAGACCTTGCTCCAGTCGAGTTTTCGCCCGGCGCTGGAACTGTCTTTCATCCCTGGGGAATTTAACGATAGATGGACTTCGTTCCAGGCATGAGGGACGAGATAAGTCATATAGATCGGGTCTTGTTTGTAGGTAGAAAGGAAATTGGTGATGTAGATTCCGCTTTCGTCATAGAAACGCCAAGTGAAGTCGGTTACCTCATCTCCATCGTTATAAACATCGACCACAATATCCCAGTCGTTGATGGGATAGGATGCCCAGTTGATGCTCTTTAGATAATCCACCGGGAAAGCAAGCTCATAACCTGCCACATAGGAAGTGTTGACACAGGCAGAGCCTCTGCGTTCGATTTGGAGAGAAGTATCGCCATGCGAAACGTAGGGGTCATGCTCGTCCACTCTTTGGTGATAACGGAAGGTGCCCGGACGAAGCGAAGGTTTCGTTTCGTTCGTGACCCAGTGCATGGTGTGAGGCAAGTAGTCGTCTTCAAAGTCCATGACCTCATTTAAGGCAAGATGCGGAAGTTCAAGACTCCGATCGGGCTCCGTGAGGTAATTACGGGTTCTTAGATTGTCGAAGTAGCAATCGATGTCTTCCCCGTTTTGATAAGCGACATCAAAGGAGAAGAAGAGACGGGAAATGCTTTGGATTCCGTAGTATCCGACGAGTTTCGGATCCAAGGAAAACACAGCAGTATTCCATCTTCCGGCCTCTAATAGAACGGGGTCAAGGAAGTATTCTTGTTCGGTTACCGCATCGACGAAAGAAAGGCCTAACGTGATGTTGCGGGTCACGGGGTAGACGTCTAAGGCAAAAGATGAGATGTTCTTATAGTTGTTTTCCCGTGTGATGTAATGATTGCCAAGCACATCTACCATCAAACGGTTTCCTTGATAGAAATCGGGGTAGAAGTTTGGCATACCGATGGCCGAGCCCGCTTGGAAAACAACGTGAAGCGAGCCTTTTCCGTGTTTCACGTAGGCTGGATCTTCGTTATAAAGCGATTGGCTCGTCCAAGTGGAGATGGAGAGAAACTGATTGCATTCGGCTTGCGACTCGAAATCGCTCAATAAGGTAGCGTTATAGTCAGATGTAGTCGCAGTCGTCGTCGCCGGGGCAGCCGTGGCAGCAATGAGCAAAGGAGCGAAGAAGACTCCTAACCAGCATTCTTTCATTTCGAATACCCCACTTTCCCTAAGGCAATCTTGGCAGAAACCGCTTGGTAAGTCGTGTCGTTGTCTGCCGATTGTTCTGGAACCACCCCTAAGTGGATCCAGCCCCAGTTCGCCGGATTATCCGTATCGAAAGTGACACTGGTCCATTGCTTGGCGGGTAAGACAACGCCTTCAACGTCAGTCTCGGCCGTATCGGCTCCTAAGTGTTGGACCTGTACCGTGACTTCGTTATCACCCTCGTTATAGAGCATGAAGGTTAACGAGGTCATGTCGTTCGAGAGTTGCGACGTCACAAAACGATTGGTTAAAGAGACGTACGGAACTTTTAATGTATTGCTGGCATCGTTCGCGTAAGTGAACTCCATCGCCGGGAGGTTATCGACCATTTGATAAGTGGTGGTAACCGTGCCATAACGGCTGGCGCCAAAGAGACTGGTATCCGATGCACTCGGCTTATATTTCCAGTAGATCGCTTTCGCCAAACGGCTATCGTAGCTACGGGCGCTAGATTCGTTCGGCAAGGTGTAAGAGAAGGATAATCTCGAATCTATGCCTTCTGTCTTCGTCACGACAAAAACATATTCATCGTGGGAAGTGACCTGATTCTTCGTGTAGGTGACGTTACTAGGAAGTGAGGTGTCATCGACGGTTGTCCCTGCTGGAAATTCCATCGTGGCCGTAAAGCCATTCGTATCCTCGACCATATCCTTCATGACGACGCCAAGTTTTGCCAAAGCAATCGCGCGGTTGACGCTTTCACGGGCATCTAATAGACGTTGCCCTTTTGTGGTTGGATATACGCCAGAATACAAAGTATCTAAGATGCTTCGTAAGGAACGATTGGCGGATAAGCCTTCGATTCCATAACGGGTCGAAAGTCCATCCAGCAACGATTGATAGACGTAGAGATATTCGTATTCTTCTAAGCCTTCACGGATGTTTTCAAGCCGTAAGCTCGGAATTGGATCCTTGGTTCCAAACGGATAGCCTGGATAGACCAAATAACCATCTCCGTTCACCCCGTTTGGCGATTGGCTGAACGCGTGATTCGGGTTGCCATCATAGTTGTCGATGATATTGGGGATATAGGTCCCATCGTAATCGAATTGGTTGTTGACCGAGAAATAAAGGTTCCCATCGATTCCGTAGTCGTATTGCATCCAGGAAATAATCCGGGGAGAAAGTTCGGAATCATCGATGTGGTAAGTCGGTGCGGGATAGCATGGCTCAATGCAGCCGTACCACCAAAGTTCATGGTGTTCGCCATCATACTTTTCGTGCAAGAAATCCCGTTGCGCTTTCGTGTGGAATTGGCTGTAGACCGGGCAAATGCCGTTATGGGCGCTCGAAAGATTTTCGATGGTCTTGCTTCCCACGCGGAGCGTATCGACATATCCCGTGACTTCCAGGTTCAGGATATTGGCTAGCGAATCCCGTAAACCATCCACCTGATCCAAGTAAGAAGTGCCGTAGTTTTTGTCAAAGAAGGTGACGAGATTATTGCAAAGTTCAGTGAAATTCTTGGAGAAGAGATACGCTTGATATTTCGCGTTATCGTCCTTCATGGAATATTCATCGTTGTAGAGGTTGTAGAGATAGCACTTGCGAAGATAGTTCTTCTGATCTTGAACGGACGCATAGACCAATTGTTTCAAATCAATCTCCACGTGGTCGAGCATCTGTAAGGACGAGACGTTATACGATAAGTTGAAGGCAGTGAATTTGGGATTGTCGTAATATTCCCGCACGGAGGAAAGGAAGGAATCTGGTTCCATCGTGGAAGGCAAATTCATCAAACTAATGCGATATTTGTTTAAGAAGAAGTCGTAATAACGTTTGACTTCCGCTAACGTACTATCGCCTTCGCCTGCTGTGAGGCCTATCGGATAAAGTAAGAAAGAAGAACGGGTGTGCACCTCATCAGGAACGGTCCAATCCCACACGGTCAAAGTAACTGGCATCGCGGAGACATCATTCCCAACTTTGACGGAGAATGTGCCTTGATAAGTGCCTGCTACTGTGGTTTTCGTGGTATGAACTTTGAAATAAATGCCTTGGTTTTGCCCTTTGGTAATATGGTTGATGCCTTTTTGCTTTGCTAAGGCAAACGGAATTAAGGCATCCGGATAATAGCCTGGAGCATATTGCTGGTTCGAAGAACGAAGCGTATGGGCATAGTATTCTTGCGAGATCTCAATATCGGAAGCGGGAATGCTAGCCCCGTTTGGCCCTACGAAATCGGAAACGGATACATCAAAAGAGGCAATGTCTTCTTGGGCCGTCAAAACGATTTCGGCGCCCTCGTATTCGTTTTTCGCCAACGAGACGTTTAAGGCCGTTTCGACTGGCGTATACGTAATTTGCTGCTGGACTTTTCTGGCTGGATTTTCATTCACCCAGAGGTCGAGCGGCGCCTTCTTTGCAGAAAGCGCCGTTCCCCCACAAGAAGGCAGTACCATCGCAGGAAAGAGCAGCCAGAAGAATGTTTTCTTTTTCATAATCACACCTTGTTATGCGGTTACTTTGGTTGCGGTGCAAGTACGGACGCCGACGAATTCGTTCTCTAAGAAATCAAGTAAGTAAATCGGGAGTTTCCCTTCGTCGTTGGTCGTTGTGGTGTAGGAGAAGGAGCAGACATCGTCTGGATCTGGCATCTGGTAAACACCATCTTCTTCGTAACTATAGGTGATAGGAGCGACAGGATTGCTGAGCGCATAGAAGGCAGCCGCGCCTGCTTTAGCCGAGCCATCCCATTGAATACGACGGCCCCAAGCGCCATTGCCAGTGAGTTTAGAACCATCCGTGTTCATCGCAGAGAAGGTCACATCGACGCTGTATTTCGTATTCGCTTTTAACGTCAAATTGGGGAAAGACCAATATTGAAGCGTTTTGGTGGGGTCATTGGAACCGTTGCCAATAATGACAACGGGGAATTGTTCCGTGATTGAGGGGCTAGGAACGAAGTATTCAATATCATCGACATAAATCGTTGCGGCAACCGCTTGGCCATAGCCAAACGTATCGTCAACGGGGTACATCAACCATTGAATGGTGCCTTCATTGATATGAACGAAAGAGTTGTCGGCCGATAAGTTCATCGAAAGTTGCACCCATTGACCGAATGGAACCACTGCGCCAGAGGTAAGTGATGCTCCCTCGTAATAGACGGGGTCTTGCCAACCACCACCCGATGGCTGACGGCCGTTGTTGGAAAGAACGCCAAATAGTTTCGCACCATCACAGACAGTTACGCCTTCTGGACGAACGACATAGGCCCAATAAGTAATCTTAGTGGCCTTTTTCATATCTTCGGCAACATCTCTAAGCGGCATGTCTAAGAAGCAGTAATCATTCGTCGCATCGGTGGTGACTTTTAACGAGTAACCACGATCACCGTGGATGATTTTGTCTTCCAAGGCAACGCTAATACGGATTGGATCGAAAGTATCTAAACCGGGTGCGTCGTCGAAAGAATAAAGTTCATTTTCGTTGATCCGTCCGGTATTGAAGGCGGCAACTGCGCCGACACCAATACAAGCCGTTCCTTTGTAGGCAGAGGCCCGCAAATTATAAATACCGGTCTTGGTGATGAGCCCTTGCTTGATTAAGTCATAAGCCGTGTCGGCGGTTAACCTATCGGCGAGCTTCACGCCATCGCAGATTAAGCCGTAAGAATCAGCACCGTCAATTCCGGTGATGGTGACGGTCTTGTCCGCGTTGACAGTGAGCACAGGGCCAGCTACGAATTCATAATCGTCAGAAGCCGTCGATAATGGGCTATCGACATAGAAGGAGTGGCCATTGATGGCGCCAAGCGCCTTGACCTGAATCGAATAGGTCCCCACCTCTGGCGGATAATAAATGGTCGTAGTCACCGTGTCGGTGTATTGGCCATTCAAATAAACTTGATAGGCTGTAGCGTTTTCGACCGCATCCCACGTAAAGTGCGGGCCATCGGCATCGGTGGTGGCATAGGCCACTATGGGAGTAGCAAGAATCGTCGCCGTATAGGCAAAACTGACTTTCACACTCCAAACACCGCCTGCTGCGCCACTTTCGACGGATAAGTTATGATCGCCAGCCGTCGTAATGACCGAACTCACGTCATAGAATTTGTCCGCCACCGTATCGGATAATACTTGGTCATCTAACGAGACCCGATAGGCGGTTGCGCCAACTTCGGCATCCCAAGATAAAACGCCGTTGGCTAAGGCTAAATTCGTCGGTGCGGGCGGAACAATCTCTAACGCATTAGCAGCGCTGCCTTCTAAGGAATCCAAGGTGAAGGACAAGCCGTTATAGTCGCCGTTTGCGACGACTTTGAGTTCAAAGCGGCCATAAGAATCAAAGGAATAGGTCGTTGCCGTCACGTTTTCCCAAACGCCGTCTGCATACGAGACACGGTAGGAAGTGGCGCCATTTACGGCATTCCAACGGAACGCTTTGGCCTCTTGATCAACCGTAACCACAGGGGTATCAAGTTGCGTACCTTGTAAGGTGACGCTTGCTGCTTCGCTGTCTTTGGTCACAGTGCCATCGCCTAAAGCGGTGACTTGAACGGCGTTTTCGCCATTCTTTAAATCGTCCCGCAAATCGACTTTGGAACTTTTTGTGTCGAAGGTGTTCGTGCCAAATACCACATGGTATCCAGCTGCTCCTTTGACATCATCCCAATGTAACGTGCCATCCACGAGACGGAAATTCGTCGGCTGAGTCACGGCGATAAGTTTGGAATCGTTGCTCGAAGTGGTGATGGTGCTATCCGTCGTAGAGGCGGAACCCGTCGGTTCATTCGGCGTGCAAGCCGAAAGTAGAAAGGGGATGGCCAAAAAAGCCGCAATACTGATGACATTCTTTTTCATGTCTTTTGCCTCCTGTTATAAATCGGCCTTACTCATTAATGTGTTGTAGGCCTCGGTTGAGGAATAATAATCAATTAACTTTTGGAAGGCGGCATCAGCCGTGAGCGGGTTTGATCCCCCGAAGGTCAACTCCAAGGAGTCTTCATAGCCGTTTAATTGGAATGCCGTTAATTTGCCAGTGTAGACGATGGAGTTATTGGCATAAGCCCAGATGTGGTTCGGTTGTTGGATTAAAGAGATGCAATCTTTTAAGAAGGTAGATTTGCTGTTTTTAATCGCGTTCACGGAGTCATAGTTGAAGTTTTTAATTGGTAGGAAGCAACCAGGGGTGGTTTCCGAGTATTTCGCAATCCCTTCATCACTATATAGATAGGTTAAGAAGCGTTTAGCCAAATTTTTGCTCTTGGCGGTCGTTGGAATCGTGGCAAAGTTAACGGTGGACGCTTCTTTCGCGGTGTGACGCGCTTCTTCGACAGTGGCATAGTCAGCTTCGCTCACGTTTGTAAGCGCTGCGTCTCTTGAAGCGTAATCCTTGCCTTCATCAATCGATTTGATGACCGCAGAAAGAGTCGCATCATCAGAAATCGTCGATGTTTTTTCAATGATTGCAGAGGTGACTGGGTATTGCATTAAACCGAGCGTGCCTTGAATTTGCTCGGGTTTGAACATGGAAATCGTCATTTCGTTTTCTAGCCACCCGGAGTTCATCATGAATGCGGCGTGGCCGGAAATGAGCTGAGTTTGTGCCGAGAAGTGGTCATAGCTCACCATGGTTGAAGGATTCGTGAATTTGGTTTCTTTGAGTAAGAAACGGCGCGCTTCTTTGAAAGCGTTGTGACGGCCTTCCGTCCGAAAGACATCGGGTGAATGAATCCAACGTCCCGATTCTTCATCGTAGGAGCGGCCTTGCCAGAAGTAGGAGAAGGCTTCGTCTCCGTCATATTGGGCCCACCAGGCATAGAAAGGTTCTTGCCAATAGGCACGAGCGCTATTGCCGGCGGCATAAACGATAGGATAGAAACTCTTATCGGATTTTTGACCAGTTTGGATCGTTTGGCATAACGAATAGAGCTCATCGGTGGTTCTAGGAAGTTCACCATCGGTTAAGTATTGGTCCACGACTTGATGGTTATAGGCAATGCCAGAAACGGTGACGCCATAACTCATGAAATACCGTTTGCCAACGCGGCCGCCCCATTGATTGGTGCAATATTTTAACATCTGGTCATCGATTTTATCGGCAATCTTGGTGGTTTCGCCATCGGGAACGGCGTCATAGACGTCACTTAATTCGACTAAGTTTTCGGCTTCTATGCTGTTGGGGAAAACGTGGTCGATGTTAGCGGCATTAAAAACATCGTTCGTTTCTTGAAAATAGAGGTCGTTGTTTTGCATTTCCGACGATGCTTGCCAATCCGTGGCAATCGTCGAACGATCTTGATAGGCGTGCAATGTCACGGTGACTTGCGGATTCTTAGCTTTGAAACCATCGATCACGTTTTGCATATAGGCCGTGCCGTAGCCGCCTTCAAAAATGGCGATGTTCAAATTGCCGGACCAGTTGCCGTTGCTATCCACGCCTTCGCTGGCGCTTTGCTCAGGGCCTCCGCAAGATGCCAATGAACCTGTTGCTAAGAGAAGTAAACTACCGAGAACGAATTTTCCTTTTTTCATCATGTAACCTCCAAAGTTATCCTTTTATGCCGCCGAACGTCATATTTTTCATCATGGTTTTGGAGAGCAAAGCGAACAAAACCACAACGGGGATGAGGGAGAGGAAGATACCGGCGAATAACACGGGGTAGTTTCCTCCTTGGGCAACTTTGGTTTGGTATTGGTAAATACCGCCGGCCAAAGTGACATAACGAGTTGGTAAATAAAGAAGACAAGACATATAATCATTCCATTTTCCGATAAAACCAAGTAGGAACATGGAGACCAACATCGGTCGGGCGAGTGGCATCATGACACGGAAATAAGTGCGCCAATGACCAGCCCCGTCCATCATGGATGCTTCGGCATATGTCCAAGAGATGTTGCGATAATAAGAAACGAGCAATACGAAGTTCGTCCCGAAACCCCCGATGGCAGAAAGAAGGATTAACGGGCTATCATACATATGAAGTTGGCGATAGAGTCGTAACGAAGCGGGAAGGGAACCGTAAATCGGTACGACCATCGTGATGATAGCCAGCATATAAACGATCTTTCTGCCACGGAAGCGATATTTGGCGATGACGTAAGCCGTCAAGGAAACAAAGAACAAGTTAATGACGATGGAACCGATGGAGAACCAAGTGGAGTTCCAGAACATTTGCATGAACGTAACGCCAGAACTGGAGGATAGCTTCGTAATGGCTTCGCTGTAGTTGGTGCTAGACCAGCCACCGCGGAATTGCAATGCCTCCCAGAACGATGAAGGCGGATTACTGATGTTGTAGTAGTAGGCTTGTTGACTTTGAAAAGAAGAGATAAAGCCCCAGATAATCGGATAGAAAATGGAGAAGGCGTAAAGCACAAAGATTAAGAATACGAGGAAGAATAACGCCCAAGTACCGCCATTGCGTTTGATTTCTAGTTTCGATTGTGCCTTCAACGGTTTCCGCTTTTTGGGGTGAGCGGGTAGAGTACACGAGAAGGAGAAGTTCATGTTTTCCATATCAATACTCCACAGGCTCTACCTTGTTCGCTAAGTGATGGAAGATGATGGCGATTGGGGCGGAAACGATGGTGGTGATTAACCCCATGGCTGCGCAACGATACATCCAGCTTCCCATCAAGGAAGAATAATTGGTCATCGCATAGTTCCAGTACGGATAATCGGAGGTGCCATACATACCATTTAAGTTGAAGGTCAAAGTCGCACCGCCATAGGCGAAGATCGAAGTTAAGTTCAAGAACAAGAACGTGGAGAAGAAAGGCCAGGTGATGGGGAACAAAATATGACTAATTTCGCCCCAGGTACCGGCCCCATCAATCCGGGCGCTTTCGATAATATCCTTAGGGATCCGTTCCAAATTGGCGGTGAAATAAATCATATTCACCCCGAAGGCGCCCCAGAGGTTATAAAGAAGTAAGGTTGGTAACGCTAAGCCCTTCGTATGCAATAAGTCGATTTGGTTAAGCAAATCGCCACCAGAAATGGCGGTTACAAGAATGGCAATCGGGCCGTTATTTTGCATCATGCGGTAAAAGATGGCAGACGTGATGACCATCGGTAAAACCGATGGTAAGAAGAACACATAACGGAAGAAAGAAGCGCCCCAGATTTTCTTATATATAAAATAGGAAATAAGGTAGCAAAGCGGGATGATTAAGAAGAAATTCCAAGCCCAATAGATCAAGGAATTCACTAATGCTTCGCCAAGCGGTGGAACTTTATCCATGGTGGAGACGTTATAACGTTGGATTTCTTCGAAACACCATTTGAAGTTGTCCCAGCCATAGGTATAGGAAGATTCGCTAGCATCCGCGACCCGGAAGGCGAGGAAGAACGATTCGAAGTTCATGTAGAAGTACCATAGCGCCAAAGACGCTAAAGCCGGGAACAAAGCAATCCAAACGAACGAAAGCTTGGAAGCTTCCCGATGACGTCTTGCTTTCTTGACATTATCGGGGAGGTGATCGACATCGACAATATTCTTATGGAAAAGTTTCGCAACACCGATTTTGATGTTGTTGCTGATGTCATAGAAAAAATTTCCTACCTTGTGACGGAACTTTCGATAGGCTTGAGACACGATGGGTTTTGAATGCACAACAGTGTTACTCACGGTGAAGATTTGTTCTCCTTTTTAGACCTTCAAAATGAAAGGAAAGTAGAAGGAATTATTAGTCGCACACAATCTTGCTAAAATGAATTATATCACAACTTAATATAAATAAAGCATTATTTTGCATGCAGGCGATAAAAAATTGTTAAAAAACAAGGATTTATCGATTCTTTTCATGATAAAGAACGTAGAGAACAATCTAACGTTTCGCGCGCCGCGCCATAGGCACCAGACGTTTCTTCAATAATTGAAAAAGCATAAGTAGTGTCGTCTTTTCCTTTGGACAACGCTTGGAATCGCTCTAAAGCTTGGGGTAAAAAGAGTTCTTTCTTTAATAGCATTTTGCCGCTCAAGATGAATTCTTATGAGTTAAAAAATCCAGGCCAGGTCGTATAACGCGAATGCCAAATATTTTGCCGTCAACTTCCATAATTCGGGATATTCTTCGGCATGGTCAAAGAATTCGTCGGGGCTTAATCCAGTCTGCATGCCAAGTCCGCTTAGGGAAGCGTAATAAGAAAATGTGCCTGGTCCCGTGTCGCTTTCTCCGGCATGGGGCGCGTCGGGATTGACATAAAAGTTATAGATTTCATAGCGGGCGCTGCCGGGTTGCAAGTCGCCGTCGATCATCACGGCCATCCCCGTTCCGTTATCCATTCGGATGAAAATGCAGTTGTCTTTGACGTTTTTTTGGTACGAATGCCATAAAGAAAACAATCGGAGCTCTGGTCAATAATCGCGGGGAACCCGTAACGTTTTTCAAAAAGATGGCAAAGAGGAGCGGCGCTTTGTTCGTTTTTCTCCCAACCGGCAAAACGCAATGATAATCAATGGGCAGTATCGACTTTTCCTTGCATCGATATGCCGAAGCAAAGAACCATGGCGCCTTTTTCTTTTGCAAAGGCGACGGCTTTATCTGCCAAAGCATAAATTGAATCTAAAACTTCTTGCTTGTCTCCCGGGATAAACGGGGAGTGGAGACGGATTAACTTTGCGGGCAAGATTTAATACGACTACCGTCAATAATGTCGCGTTGATTTCAATCCCGATGGAGACAAAACCATCTTCATTGATTCTGACGGCGCTGGCTTTTCGTCCAACCCTCCCGTTCGAAGGCGTTTCCACCGGAAGCAAAAAGCCACGTTCAATCAGTTCGGCCGCCGATAAAGAAATCGTGTTTCAACTAAGCTCCGTCTTTCCTTCGATTTCGCGTCTTGTCGTGATGCCATGGGCAATGGCATATTGCAAAATAGCAGACAAATTCGCGTTTCGGATGTCGCCAACGTGATTTCTGTATTCATTAAGAAAAAGTCTACTTTGTTTTTTAACAAATCAAAGGTTATCGGCCTACGATTCAGGATAAAAGAAAAAAGGTGCCATTATACGATGAAAAAGTATGTGACCTTGTGAGAATTGAAAGAGAAAAAATGAAAGCCCCGATCAAATAGTCGGGGCTTTCATGAATAGAGAAGCGATGTTATTTCCGTTCTGCCAAAGTGCGGTCTAAGTCAATTAACGCATCGGCTTTTTCGGCAAATTGGAATTCTTGGAGTAAGTTCCGTGCGTGTTCTTCTTCTTCGGCTTGTTCGTTGACGAACCAGACCAAGAAATTTTCAGTACGGAAATCGTTTTCTTTTCGTGCCTCCGCATAGATGGCATGGATTAACGAAGTGACTAACGCTTCGTGTTCGATTTGGATTTCAAGCGGTTCTTCTAAGGATGCGTACTTTTTGCCGAGCATCTTGATGTCGCCTAAGACAACGTTCTTGCCTTCTTGATGAAGATAAGCAATGAATTTTTCAGCATGTTCAACTTCTTCTTTGGCTTGAACGTTGAACCAAGAAGCAAAACCGTGTAATCCTTTTTCATAATAGTAGTTGGCAAAATCTTGATAGAGGTAGGCACTTTCGAATTCGGCTTTGATTTGGTCGTTGATCAATTTGGTGATGGTTTCAGAAATTTGCATGATGAATATCGGTGTAATTCAAACTCCGCAGCACCTTTTTCTCCTTATCGTGGAGTTTGGCAAGCGAACTTGCTTTGCGTCTTTACTATAGCACAGTCTTGAACAATGAAAGCAGGAAAACGCTCAAGATGAATGAGATGATTATGGTTTGAGACGAAAAGAAAATTAACGGCATTTCCAAGGCCGAATCGCCTTGCGTGAAATTTGTCGTGCCATTAAGCCATCACAACGGCGGAATGTGGTGCCAACAGGATGGTTTTGTCGGCGACTTTCGGTGCCGCGCCTAAGGAATAAAGTATGTTTCCTTGATAGCCGAGGAAGGCGACGCGTTTCGGCTCGGGGCCCAAATTGAAAGCCACAAACAATTTCTCGTTTCCTTTGCTACGTTCGTAAACTAGCGGCATCGCGTCTTTCGCGGGGCGGAATTTCATGGCGGCATCGTTATCCAAAGCAGGATGCTGATTTTTCAAAGCAATTAATTCCTTCACATAATTTAAGAGAGAATCTTTCTTACTAGATTCCGTGACGACAGAGATACCTTTTCGTTCGGCCATCGGCGGAATTTTGATGTAAGTTTTGCTAGCAGAAGAAAATCCAGCCGTTTTGCTTTCATCCCATTGCATCGGGCTTCTTGCCACCTGTCTTCCGTATGCGCCTTCTGTCGAAGGAATGCCTGTTTCGTCACTCATTCCGATTTCATCGCCATAATAAAAGAAGGGCACGTTCTTCACTGTTAATAGGAATAAGTAATAATAACGAATCTCTTCTTCGCTTAAAGAGGAACGGATGCGGTTGACATCGTGATTGCCGCTGGTGAAAGAAACGAATTTGCCCTTTTGATCAGCAAAGGAAAAATCGCTGCTTCGGTCCGCCCACCATGAATCGAATTCTTTGGCTGCCGCATCGAAACGGAAATAAGGGTTATTGCCACGGCATAGGGGGTAACCGGTATCACCGGCAAGCACGAAGTCAATATCGAAGCCGCCCGATAAGGATTGCTTCGCGTTTGACCATTCGGAGATAAAAACACAGTCGGGATATTTTTCTTTGCAAGCCCCGATCATCTTTTGCCAGACTTTCGCGGTTTCCTTCTTGTCCGGATCACGTTTGACTAAGCTTGCCGCGCAATCGCAACGGAATCCGTCCGCACCTTGTGAAAGCCAAAAGAGCAAGATATCAATCATGTCTTTAATAGTGGACTGGGGGCCAGGATCGGTGGGGCGTTGCTCCCATGGATGTCGAATTTCCGCAAAACCATAATTCAATGCTGGCTGAATGGAAAAGAAATTCACCATGTAGCTTCCTGTTCGTTCCGAGATTCCGCTGACCCAATGGGTTTCGGGATCAGGAGGCATGATATGATCGCTCCAAATGTAACGATCCGTATACGGGTTCTTCTTCTCTAGGCAGGACGCTTTGAACCAGGGGTGATAAATGGAAGTGTGGCCTGGCACGAAATCAAGGATGACTTTCATACCAAGCTTATGCGCCGCCTTAAATAGAGCATAGGCATCTTGATTGGTGCCATAACGCGGAGCAACCTTCTTATAATCGCAGACATCGTATCCAGCATCGAAGAAAGTGGAATCGAAGAAAGGACTGATCCAAACGGCATTGAAACCAACCCCTTTTAGATAGGGCAATTTTTGGATGATTCCTTTTAAATCACCGATGCCGTCATCATTCGTGTCATAAAAAGATTGGGGATATATTTGGTAAAAGATCGCGTGGTCTAACCAACTTGGGTGTTGTATTGCCATCAAAAGACTCCTTTTTCCGAATGATTAAATCTATGGTCATTTTAGCAGGTTGGTCTTTCTTACAAAAGTTATGATGTTGTCCAAAGAAATGAAAAAATGATGCAAATTCTTTTTCTCAACTAGATTGCATCATTTTAGGAGACTGATCGTCTTTAACTTCTATGTCACTTCTATGTGACACGGAAGTGATTTCCGAGTCCCACTAATCAATATGGCCCTTCCGCGGTTTTAAAACGCGAAACAAAAACCTTAAAAATCAATGATGACAATATTTGACAATCGTTTTCTCTTGTCAAAAATGAGCAAAAAATCCGTGCTGCTTATTTTGTATAGCTTTTGTTGAGAGAGTCTTAAGGAACTATTACCATTCTTTGTTGTTTCCATTATAGTCATGGATATTGAAATAATAATCGAAAAAAGTCACAAATCGGAGGACGATAAAAAACGGAGCTGTGCAATCGGTTGCCGCACGCCCCTCTAGCAAGAAGCGGGCGACACTTTAACCGTCCCCGATCTTAGCAAATCCAAAATGGCTGCGATTACTTATAAGATGAGTCAAAAAAACTGTCGTTGAATATGTTGACGTCAGTGGAACCAAACTTAAAGCAAAAGTGGATTCAGTAACGTTGTCTATGACCGCCCAATCATGGTTTCAATAATTTAGCAGCAGCGCAAGGCAAAAGCCACAAGCTAAAAGAAAGGGCGTGAATGAGAAGTTCATCCTTCAAAATTATGAAGACACAAAGGCGAAGGCGATTAACCGGAACAGCGGAACCGTTTGATTTTAATCAACTACCGGGGCTTCGGAATTGAAGCCAGCATCTTTTTGTACTTAGAAGGTGACCAAACCCATGAGTCATTTGATCATCGCGCATGGCTTGGTCATGATAGAATATTTCCCGCTATGATTTACTTTGATCATGCCGCTAACACAAAACCGAGAAAAGAAGTCCTAGACGCCTTTTTAGAGGCGGAAGAACAATACGAAGGAAACACCAATTCTTTGCATCCGGAAGGGAGAAAGGCAGAGGCGTATTATGAGACATTGAACGCCCAAGTGCTTTCTTTGCTTGGTTTGGATTCATCGGTTTATGAAGTGGTGTATACCTCTTCCGCCACGGAAAGCAATAACTTAGCCATTAAGGGGCTCTATGAATCCTATTCGGGCTATGGGAATCGTATGTTATCAAGCGAGTTCGAACATTCTTCCACGAATGGTGCCTTAGCCTATTTAAAAGATAAGGGGGCCGATGTTCGTTTGGTTAACACCAAAGAAGATGGCACCTTTGATGAAGAAGACCTGAAAGAAAAATTAACGCCGTCGTGTTTGTTATTTGCTCTTTCTGCAGTAGAAGGGGAATTGGGCACCATCCAGGATATTCAAAAAGCTCAAACCATCGTGAACGCTTCGGAGAATGGGCATCTACTCGTGGACGACACCCAGGCCATTGGTAAGATTCCGTTAGATTTACGTGGCATCGATATGATTTCGTTCGCACCCCATAAATTTGGCGGCATTATCGGAACAGGTGCGTTAGTAAAAAAGAAGGATATTATTCTGACGCCGTTACTCCATGGTGGAAAATCCGCTTCTTTGTATCGGAGTGGAACCGTTGCTTTAGGATTGATTGCTAGTTTAGAGAAAGCATTAGAGCTCGCGCTCGCCGAAGAACAAGACAACTTCTTAAAAGTTCGGGCCATTCATGATTTCTTATGGGACGCTTTAAGCAAGGATTCTCATGTCTTGCTGAATTCCGCGCCAGATAACCCTTATTTCTTGAATTTATCCATCTTAGGCAAAAACGGTGGGGATAGTGTGGCTTATTTTGCCAAACACGACATTTGCATCTCGCAAAAATCGGCTTGTTCTCCTTCGGCATCGCCTTCGAAATCCGTCATGGCGAAATATCATAACAAGCCACGGGCGTTGTCATCCTTTAGACTATCCTTTGGGCCGGAGAACACCATTGCCGAAGCGCAATGCTTCTTATCGTATTTGGAGGAATGGGAACATGAGTGAAGAAGAAAAGAAAATCGACCGCATTGCTGCCTTACCTCGTTCGGAACAAATTGAACGCACGTTAGTCAAAGAATTTGATATCAAACTTTGGCGCAAATTCATCAAAGCCATCGCGGAATATCACCTCGTTTTAGCGGGGGACCGCATTTGTGTTTGTATCTCGGGTGGCAAGGATTCCATGTTGATGGCGTTGCTTTTCAAACACCTCAAACGTTATTCCGACGTGCCGTTCGATGTGCATTACCTCGTCATGAATCCTGGCTATAACGATTTGAACCTTCAAGTCATTAAAAATAACTTAAAAACTCTGGATATCCCAGCTACGATTGTGGAAACCGATATCTTTGACATTGCGAATTCCACTTCGGAAAAACCTTGTTATCTCTGTGCGAAAATGCGGCGCGGTGCTTTATACCGCATTGCGAAAAGCTGGGGTTGCAACAAAATTGCCTTAGGCCATCATTATGACGACGTCATTGAAACGACCTTAATGAATATGTTGAACTCAGGCTCGTTTCAAACGATGCTACCAAAGTTACATTCCGATCATTATGAAGGCATGGAAATCATCCGTCCGTTATATCTCATCCGCGAAGAAGACATCATTGCTTGGAAAAACTTTAATCATCTTCGTTTTATCCAATGTGCCTGCCGTTTTACTGAGAATTGCGCCATCTGCGATAACGGAGGCGGTGGCTCGCAACGTTACAATACGAAGTTACTCATTCAAGAACTGAAAGAAAAATATTCCCCAATGGTGGAGAAGAATATCTTCCGTGCCGCTTCTAACGTGAACTTAGATATGATTCTCAGCTATAAGAAAGATGGCCAAATGGTTTCGTTCTTAGACCATTATGAAGAAGAAGGAAAACGGAATGACGAAAGAATCCGTGCCGAAGGATTAGAAGCCAAAGCCGAAGCAAAAGCGATGGCAGAGCATCGCCCCTTAAAGGTAGATGAATCCTTCGAAGCGGAGAAGAAGGAATAAAACGTTATTTCTCGCCAGAAGCAGAATCGTCTTTGGGCGATTCTTTTTCTGGCGTATCCGGCTTATTTGCTTGTTTCGATTGAGCTTCTAGCGCTTCTAGTCTACGGCGCATTTCTTCGATTTGCTGGTCTTTCTCGGACAAGGAATTTTGTAACGTGACGGCTTTGGCTTTGTGATCTTCTCGCGCCATCTTGATGATTTTAGAGACTTCATAGCCACATAAGACGGTGCAAGGGATAATCACGATAAAAAGAAGTCCCCAGGAAGACGTTAAGAAATGCATGGTAGCCCCGATGGGATAACTCGCCCAAACCACCTTGCCAATGATATAAGTCATGGAGCTTTGATCCTCAGAGGTACGAATGACTTGACCGACGCTATCGCCTGTTACGGCATCACCTTTCGCCGTGATGACGTAGCCGCCTTTTCCGTCTTCCACGATAGAACGGATACGGTGGGTAACCACGATTTGTTGGTAATTCGTTTGCACGGCATCACGGTAATAAAACGTGATGACATCCCCGACTTTTAACGCATCATAAAATGCGGCATGGTCCTCGCCGATGGTCTCAATCGAAATGATGGTATTCACCGGCAAGTTTTTAATGGGATAAGTCTTGTATTCTTCTTCGTCGATCGTCTCATTAGATGCCATAGAACCCGTTTGAATGTAACGGAGTTGATGATGGTTGATGGTCAAGGAACCATCCGGGCTTTTCTTTTGGGCGATGCTAAAACCGATGCCCACCACGCTACAAACCAATAAAAGGCCAAAGAAGACGTCTAAAATGATGTCAATCACTTTTCTCCAGGTCGGTTTTTTCTTGGCCGGAGACGTTTCGGTTGCCGTAGTGGATGAAGCATCACTCATAAATCGTCCTCAAATCATCGTAAGAAGAAAAAGGTTATTAACCCTTCCCCTGGACTTTGTCTTACTGAAATCTTCCGTAAGTTACGATAAAGCCTTTTTCATTATAGAAGCCAAAAACAAAGATAACAATAGGCGCCATTTTGATGAATTTGGCCGTCAATTCCTGGTGATTTAGCATTTTGAAAAGAGTCTTATGGCGTCCGTTTTGGAAAAATAAGGGGAGTATATTCGATTTTTGCTTATAACGCGCTAACGATAGTGCCTAATGTCTGGCGAAGCACCAAAGAAGAATATTCACTCTTCGCTTTGGAGGCAGTCACCAAATGGGATGCGTAAATCTCATAGAGAATGGATTTCGTCATCGTATCGGATATCTTAGTGCCATCTTCCCAATCGTTGACGGTTAGAGCGGAAGGGGTATAGCTCGTTGGAACGGCTTTAGAAACATCGCTAGGCGTGGCGGCATCGTAGCAAAGCATCAACCAAATGCTGGACTCGGGAGAGACATAATAATATTCATCGCCGGTGGCCGGGGTCACTCCTTCGACTAACGTATAGACATAGCGGCCGTTCTCGTCTTCTGTCCGCCGATAGGCATCCACATTCCAGCCGCCGCTTTCGCCTGGCTCTTCTTGGAAGCATTTATCACCATATAAATCCACCAATGGGAATTGATTTAATGTGGTGCCAATGTTGCCGACGGTTGTATCTTTGGCAAGCAATGCCTTAATAAAGCGGTTGTTCCCATCGTCCTTTAAGACGCTCTTTAAATGAATATTCGCGGGATCAAAACGGCTTAAGTCATCGATTTTGACCGTATCAGAGGTGACGGCACTGCCATCGGATGTTGTGACGGATTCACAAAGGATTTTGTAGAGTGTTTCGTTTTCACTTGGATTCAGCACGCTGGCTAAGCGAATATTCCCTGTGGTAAAAGAATTTAAATCGCCGATGGTGATTTCTCCGGCCACCTTGCCTGTTGCTTCGGAAAGTAATTGATAGAACGAATCGTGACCCTCTACGGCATAAACGCTGGAAAGTTTCACTTTATCGGCATTAAACGTCGACAAATCCGCGATGGTGATATTGTTGTTTTCTAACCCTAACGCATCGCCCAAGATTTGATAAAGAGAGGGGTTGCTACTTTCGGGAAGTACAGAGGTTAAATGAATTTTGCCCGAATCAAAGTGATTTAAGTCAGAGACACAGATGGAGGTGGCGTCTTTTCCAGTCACGTCCGTTAAAATGTGATAGAGATTCGCGTTATTGCCGTCATTGGGTAAGACTTTTGTAAGATGTAACTTGCCTGTTTCGAAGGTCGATAAGTCTTTTAACTGCAACGTTTCCGCCGTTTTGGTGCCATCTCCCGACATGTCGGTCAAGAGGTCATAAAGCGCTTGATGCTTATCCACCGAAAGAACGGTTTTTAAATGCAGCTGTTGTAAATCTAAATCGTGAAGATCAGAGAAATAGATATCCCCCGTTTCTTTACCCGTTAAGTCCCGGATTAAGGAGTAGAAGTCTTTGTTCTCACTTTCGGGGAATAAGGGGTCTAGTTTCACGTTATCGCCATTCCACGTATCTAAATCTCCGACGGTGACGTCTTCATAGTTTGCTTTGCCACAACCCGATGCAAACGCGCTTAACGCATCTTGATTCGATTCGGTTGCTTTCAAGAAAGAAGAGAGTTTCACGATCTTGAAATCAATGCCACTTAAGTCACCTAACGTGATTTCTGAATAATCTTCTTTTTTGGCAGCGTCTTTGATGACGTTGACAAAGGTGGCGTTTGCTTCGTCTTCTGACATGAAATCGGATAATTTCACACGATTCGTGTCCAAAAAAGATAAATCTCCAATGGACACTTCGGCATAATTTGCTTTTCCTGTGGCTTCTGCCAGGATATCCGTGACTTTCTTGTTGTTGTCGTTTTGCGTCACGATATCGGAAAGAAGAACTTTATTGACGTCCATCTTTCGGATATCTCCGATCGTAATTTCTTCTTTCGCTAAGGCTGAACCATCTTCGGCCCGACAACCCGATATCAAAACGCGGTAAAGGGTCGCATTTGAATCATCCGGCGTTAAAATATCGCTCAAATGTATGGAATTCACCGAGAAATGAGCCATATCCCCGATGGTGTTTTCTTTCACGATTTTTCCGATGGTGGAGGTTTCGTCCCCAAATCCTGCCGCTTTCATGATATCGATGACCTTCGACATTTTGGCACGGTCCAAGATGACGGAAGGGAATTCCATGATGCCGATATCCATTAAAGCGGGATAGAACAACGGAGTGGTTCCAAGTTCAACCCCTTCCACGGGCTTCTTGTCTTGGCCAAAGGCCCGAACATAGGTTTCGTCTTGTTTCCAATAATATAGGGCAGCATTAAATGATTCTGCCGTGGGATCGGGTGTCGTTTCTACTGGGGTCCATTCCTGGAAGACGGGTAAAGAAGCGAAAGATCCTAAGATGTTGCTATAGCCGACGCGGTCAAGAATCATCCGGAGCGTAGCCGTGATTTTCACGTTTGCTTTTAATTTGTTCCCGAGGTCATTATCCGTTAGTAGCACGCCATTAATCGCATCGTAATCAATGGAGAAGAAACCAGAGAGGTTATTTTTATCCATCAATTGGTTGACATAGGTTTGCACAACCGGAAAGTCCCCTACGGTATATTCCTTATAATGCAGCAATACATCTAACAGGCCGCCATTCGCGATGTCCTCGTTAACAGCGCCTTTCGTATCGCCGCCAAAGTAATACTTCACAGGCATAAATGCCAAAACGCCGGCTTCAATCACAACCGCAGAGCCAAAGCCGAAAAGCCACCACAAGAAACGATGGGGCTTCTTTTGTTTCTCACTCATATCTTTCATCTCCGTTTCCATCATTTTAGAAGCGATAAAAAGAAAATACTATGAAAAATCGGCTCTGTTTTACATGTCTACTGATAGAACGCCCTTTTGAGGTAGAATAGTCCCGCCAAACCAAATCGCCCAAGCAGACTCCGGCCGAACGGAGGACGCCTTTGTTCAGCCAACCCTGGGCTTGGTTTGGCGATTGAGTCTGCGATGGTTGGCTGACCAAAGGCTTTCCCTTTTATGGAAACAAAAGAAATAGCAGCCATCGTCGATTCGATGTACGAGGATGAGCTCGACGTTCTATCTCAGCTCCTCGCCCTTTCCGAGCCTGAGCGCCCGGACGCGATGATCCTTCGCGAGAACGGGCTGCCCTTCTGCCCCGTATGCGGGTGCGTCTTATCGAAGAACGGCACCGATGGCAAAGGCCATCAGAAATGGATCTGCGGCGGATGCGGGAAGACGGTTTCGTCGTCTACGTCTAGGCCGACGGCGAGGACGCGGCTCAGCGCCAGGAAATGGCTTTCGTTCGTCAAATGCGAGCTGGCCGGCGTTCCGCTCAGGCTCTCCTCGGCCTATTGCCGGGTCTCCCTCAAGACCGCGTTCATGCTGAGGCACAAGCTGCAGTGCGCGATTTCCTCCGTTGTGTCAGCGATTTCGCTCGCCGGCAGGGTTGAGCTCGACGCCAAGTTCATAAGGGCGAACTTCAAGGGGACGAGGCCGCGCGACATGCCGAGGAAAAGCAAGAAGCGCGGCCACGGAAGCGCCGGCCACATGCACAAGGTGTGCGTCATCTTCGCGATCGACGAATTTGATTCCTTCGTCGGTCTGGTGGCCGGGATCGGCGACGAGACCAGGGAGAAGGCGGACGCGATGCTGCCTTTCCTCGCGGGATGCGAGACCCTCGTGACCGATGAGAGATCCTGCTACGAAGCCTTCGCCAGGGACAATGGCTTCCGCCACGTCCAAATCAAGGGATCGCGGGCCATTCGAACGAAGGCGGCGAGACGATGAACGAGGTCAACGGGCTCATGTCGGAATTCGAGACATGGCTCGCGAGGTTCCGGGGCGTCTCGTCGAAGCATCTGCAGGGATATGTCGACCGCTTTCTGTTCCAAAAAGCTTTGTCTTACGCGAAGGAGGCTTTGGACCGCCCCGGCGCGGAACTGTCTAGGCTATTGAAGACAAAATCGGTGATACTGTGCAGGGAAATCCTATCGAAAGCAATGCCCTTCGACGTCAAGGAAGCATATGGGAAATGGCATTGCGGGGTCTTCGGGGACAAGTAACTTATCAGTAGACATGTAAAACAGAGCCAA
>Ga0256406_1001717_pt1 | contig 34262 bp, 23 predicted proteins | sample RumenRJG_03DNA_FD_185986 | JGI IMG/M metagenome (GOLD analysis project Ga0256406, IMG submission 185986) | Bovine rumen microbial communities from Lethbridge, Alberta, Canada - RJG_03 | ecosystem: Host-associated > Mammals > Digestive system > Stomach > Rumen | place: Canada: Alberta | collected...
CAAAAGCAAGGAGAAAACTCTTGAAAGAAGAATTAAAAAGCTTCAAGCAAAGATTCTTCGCCTACAGAATGAGCAAGCTCAATCTGGGCTCAAGGTAACGGATGGCACTGATTAGTTATATAGAAGTATATTAAATAATAATGTAGAGATTATCAATGGCAAAAGAACTGAAACAGCTGACCAAACGGTCAGAAAACTACTCTCAGTGGTACAATGATTTGGTGATGAAAGCCGACCTGGCAGAGACAGCGCCGGTACGTGGCTGTATGATTATAAAGCCTTACGGCTATGCTATCTGGGAAAAGATACAAGGTGAGCTCGACAAGGAATTCAAGAAGCTCGGCGTGAAAAACGCCTACTTCCCCCTGCTCATACCAAAGAGTTTCTTCGCCCGTGAAGCCGAGCACGTCAAAGGCTTCGCAAAGGAGAGCGCCGTCGTCACCCATTATCGTCTGAAGGCCAGCGACGATGGCAAGGACATCATCGTAGACCCGGAGGCCAAGCTCGACGAGGAGCTTATCATCCGTCCTACATCAGAGACAATGATATGGCACACATATAAGAACTGGATACACTCCTATCGTGACCTGCCACTGCTCTGCAACCAGTGGTGCAACGTCATGCGCTGGGAGATGCGCACACGTCCTTTCCTCCGCACATCGGAGTTCCTGTGGCAGGAGGGACATACCGCACATTCCACAGCAGAGGAAGCCGAAGACTTCGCAAAGAAGATGCTGAAGGTCTATGCCGACTTCGTGGAGGGATGGCTGGCTGTACCGGTTATCCGTGGCGTGAAAAGTCCTACGGAGCGCTTTGCCGGCGCACTGAACACCTACACCATAGAGGCTATGATGCAGGACGGAAAGGCTCTGCAGAGTGGCACAAGCCATTTCCTTGGACAGAATTTCGCCAAGAGCTTCGACGTAACGTTTCTCAACAAGGAGAACAAACCGGAATATGTCTGGGCTACATCATGGGGTGTCTCTACCCGTCTGATGGGTGCGCTTATCATGGCACACTCCGACGACAACGGTCTTGTACTTCCTCCGAAGCTCGCTCCTACGCAGGTTGTCATAGTACCTATCTATAAGAAACAGGACCAGCTCGACGCCATTACCGCAAAGGTACAGCCGGTGATAAAGGAACTGGAGGCTGCAGGTATCAGCGTGAAATATGATGACGACGACACCAAGCGTCCGGGCTTTAAGTTTGCCGACTATGAGCTTAAGGGTGTTCCAGTACGTCTCGTCCTTGGAGCACGCGACCTGGAGAACGGTACTGTCGAGGTGATGCGCCGGGACACGCTCGAAAAGGAGAGCGTTCCGTTCGACGGCATTGCAAAGCGTGTGGAGGATCTGCTCGACGACATCCAGAAGGGCGTCTTCGAGAAGGCACGCAAGTTCCGCGAGGAGCACACCTACGAATGCGACAACTATGACGAGTTCAAGGAGCGCATCAAGGACGGTGGCTTCTTCCTCTGCCCTTGGGACGGCACCGCCGAGACCGAGGCAAAGATTAAGGAGGACACGCAGGCCACCATCCGTTGCATACCGTTGAGCGTCGACCAGTCTGATGTTTCCGGTACCGACATGGTAAGCGGCAAGCCGGCGAAATACAAGGTTATCATTGCAAGAGCATACTAATAATAATATGTATACCCACCAAGTCTCACAAAGGTGAAGACCTGGTGGGCTTTTTTTATTTTTTTAAATTTATGAAGAAGACCATTCTATCACTTGCGCTGCTTGTCATGGCCATGACAGCAGGCGCTCAGACAATCAAGACTGCCTTCAAGAAAGGAGATGTCCGCAAGTATGAAACCACACTGGACTTCAACGTCGGCGTGCCTATGCAGGGAGAGACAAGAGGCTCGGCAACAGTGCTCTCCACTTACACAGTAAAAGATGCGGGCAACGGCTGGACGGTAGAGATGAAGGTGGACTCGTTCGCTACTACCGGCAACGAAGAAATCGTCAGCCAGTTTGCCCAAGAGAGCAACTTTAAAGCTTTGCAGAAGACACCGGCCATACTGAAGCTCGATGCCAAGGGCTATGTTACTGATGTGGCGAATGCCGACAATGTGCTGGCGGCTACTGCTGAGGTTGCCATAAACAGCATCAACGAAATGTACAGCAAACATCCGGAGATTGAGAAGGTGGTGCCTAAGAGCAAAGCCATGCTCAAAGTCAACGATGAACTAACTAAGGACAACCTGCTGAAGTTCATCCGTGAGTCGTCGGTACTGTCGCTCAATGGCAAGGACATAAAGCCGGGAGAGCCTTTCGATGAGATGCTTTTGGACGATATGCTAAAGGCAAAGAGCACTTTCTCTGTCTCAAAGGATGCCAACGGTCTGACCGTTGTCGACAAGAAGTCGGAGAGCAATATGTCGGAAGATGAGGTCAAAGCCCTTGTCAAGAAGCAGATAACAAAGATGGGCGGTAATGTCGATGCGTCGCAGATTGACCAGATGTGGGGACAACTGAAGATGATGGGCATGACAAACCTGGAGTTCAGCAGCAACACTTCATCCATTTTCAGCTCGGACGGATGGCTTAAGTCGGAGGCTTCCTCATCCTCTACCACTGTCGTTGGTGCCAAGATAAAGTTCTCATCGACGACAACACTGAAATAAACAAGTAACATCCTGCTATAGTAATGCCCTGGACTTATAACGGCATGACCTATAGAAAAAAGAAATATTGGAGCTTAAGATAACACAAAAATCCCAGCCTGATTATGATATCCGACTGGGATTTTATTTTTGTTACAGTTCTAGGGGATTAATGGAATCGGCTAATTCATATGCCGGCATCTGAGGACGCCGGCAAATATTGAAAACGAAAAAAAATAAATTCTTTCTGTAAATATATTTCAGACCGCCGCATCTTTAAATTTGGCGCTGTAATATGTTGATAGCCAATGCATTGTAAATGTAGTCCTTTTGCGTTGTATTTTCCGTACACTTACCTTGTAAAAGTGCCCCTTTTACAAGGTATTTTCCGTACACTTACAATGCAGGTGTACTACAGTTGGAAGAATGTCATGATTTTTTAATGTTTTCAATAGTCTACAGTCTTCTTGCAAGCTGGCTCATCATCACTGCAGAGAGGCCGGCTGTTTCCGTACGCAGACGGCTCGTTCCAAGAGACACCGACTCAAACCCTCTGTCCAAAGCCATACGCACCTCGTCGATGGAGAAATCGCCCTCCGGTCCGACCAGCACGGTTATATCGTCGGAGCCGTCATTGTCTAACGTGCCATCTTCTGATGGACCATCGGGAAAGTTGTCAGAAATTTCACTAAAAAAATCCCTCTTTGCTATCTCATTATAACAGTGGCAGATAAATTTACGCCCCGGCAGATTTTTATTAACGAAATCCTCAAAAGGTGTCATGTCGTTGACCGTCGGCAACCATCCTTTACGGCTCTGCTTGAAGGCGGAGACAATAATTTTTTCTATCCGGTCGGTACGCACTTTCTTACGCTCTGAGAACTTGCAGTCGAGGAACGTTATCTCATCGAAGCCCACCTCCGTGGCCTTCTCCGCCATCCATTCCATGCGCTCCATCATCTTTGTTGGAGCAATGGCAAGATGTATATGACCACGCCACATACGTTTTTGAGCAATGGTCTCATCAATGGTATAATAACAATGTTTGTTATTTGCAAGGGACACGGTGGCGTGATAGAACGTTCCAGAGCCGTCCTGAAGAAACATCTCATCGCCTTCACGGAGACGGAGCACACGGATGGCGTGCTTGGCTTCCTCCTCAGGCAGTTCCAATTGGTTGGCGGCATCAGGGACATAGAAAAAACGCTCTTCCTTCATTTCTTTTCTTCTGTTTCGGGAGTGCTGTTGCCAGTCTTGTCGTCAGCAGCTCTTTTCCTTTTATTTATTTCATCACGCAGATAAGATGCCAACTCATAGTTTTCATCTTTGATGGCCTTGTCGAGCGAGTTCTGCAACATGTCGTTGTTAAGGGAGTTGATGGGAATGGCCATTCCATTAGGGCTGGCGCTATAACGGACGCTCTGCCGCATCATGAGATTATACTCCATGTATATTGGTGAGTTACTGATGACGGCAAACAGGATAGCATCGCTGGCACGCATGGGCAACGACTCAAAAGTGGTCTCGTTGACAAGCATGCAACGGTATTCTCCATCGATGACATCGCTTATGAGCACCTCAAAGCGCATACCAGCCTGTTGTTTGACTACGGTGGTCAAAACCTCCGGCAACAGGCGCTCGGTATGAACCTGACCTTTGTTCATACGCAGTCCGAACTGGTACTCCATGTGTTTATCGCACACTATGGTAACCTGCCTTTCCTTCATCTGGTCGGTCAGGACGATAATCCCCAGTTCGGGGCCTTCTACGATCTCGGAGACGCCTTGGAATATTAGCTGTATCTTTCTCAATATATTTACCTTTTCTTAATATAACGGCATGGTCTCTGATTTATTGCATCAAGCCTTTATACTATTTTGGCCAGGCTTAAAGACTAAGGCAAAGGCAACGAGAACGACAAGGGCATAAGCGGCAAAGATAAACCAGCATGTCTGCCAGTCGCCCATAAGGAATCCGTTCTCCATTTTACAGAAATGATTTACTATAGCTCCGGCAGAGAGCGTGCCCACAGTGGCTCCGATGCCGTTGGTCATAAGCATGAACAGTCCCTGAGCCGATGCCTTAATGCTTGGATCGCATTCCTGGTCGACAAAGATACCGCCGGAGACATTGAAGAAGTCGAAGGCCACACCATAGACGATGCAGGAAAGTACGAAGAAGATGACACCCGGTGCGGTAGGACTGCCTATGCCGAAGAAGCCGAACCGCAGTACCCATGCCGCCATGGCTATGAGCATCACAATCTTTATGCCGTAGCGTTTCATGAAGAATGGTATCATGAGTATGCACAGGGCCTCACTGACCTGCGAGATAGAGGTGAGGAGCGTGGCATTATTGGCAGCGAAGGAGTTGGCGACCTCTGTTATCGTGCTGCCTTTGAAGCTGGTGATGAACGGTCCTGCATAGCCGTTGGTAACCTGAAGCGACATGCCAAGGAGGGCGGAGAAAATGAAGAACAGGGCCATTCGACGGGTCTTGAAGAGCTTGAAGGCATCAAGGCCAAACTGCTGGGACAGTGATTTGCCCTCTTTCTTCACTATCTTGCACTCAGGAAGCGAAAGTGAGTAAAAGAAAAGGACTATGCTCAGCAGACCGGAAACAAAGAACTGCATATAGGTATACTGGAACTTAAAGTCGTTCTGGGCAAATGTGAAGGTGAAGCCGTTGCCGTCGAGTGCGGCACAGTTGACAAACCACATCGTGGCTATGAAACCTACGGTACCGAAGACCCTGATGGGAGGAAAGTCGGTGACGGTACTCATGCCGTTGTTCTTAAGGATCGTAAAGGCTGTAGTATTCGCCAAGGCCAGCGTAGGCATGTAAAAGGCGACACTTAGAGTGTAAAGGGCGATAAACAGGCCTTTATTCGGTATCTCATTGCCGAAACCAACAGAGTAGCCTACAAAGCAAAGTGAGAACATGAATATACCTGCCAACAGATGACAGAGACCCAGCAACCGCTGAGGCTGTATATATTTGTCGGCAATTATACCTATGAGTGTAGGCATGAAGATGGAGACTATACCCTGGATGGCATAGAACCACGATATTTCTTCGGCCATACCTGACTTCACCAGGTAGTTGCCCATACACGTTAGGTAGGCTCCCCAGACTGCGAACTCCAGGAAGTTCATTATGATAAGACGTACTTTTAGATTCATGTTCCTTCTTTGTTAGTGAAGATTTGTTTTTGTATTTTTATCGTGATGCAAAGATACTGACTTTAACGTGAAACACAAAGAAAAATCGGAGAAAAACATGATGCTAAAGAAATGGAAATAGATAAGGCCGCTTGTACCATTGAGTAATAAACGAGATGAAACCTATACTTTTCATGATAGACTATAGGTTCACAAAAGGACAAAAAAAAATTGGTTATCTCACGACAACCAATCCTTTCATTAACCTTAATAATCTAATACCATGAAAAACACGTTGCAAAATTATACATTATCTATTAATTCTGCAAACGTTTCACCAATTATTTTTTTCTTGATTAACATCAATTAAATCTTTCGCCATCCCAATTAAACTTTCTTTGCGAAATAAGTCCCTTTAATGTCTTCTCTTTATCGCGGGGGACATCGGGGAGTGAGACGGAGAATGTCAGTGACTGTTCCTTTGGCGACAGATGGATATTGACCAGGAGAGGGTCGAACATACCGCAAAGATCCTGGAAGTCATCGGTAGAAAGGGTGTCGGGCCTTTGAAGCAATGACATTCCTGAGACGCTGCCGACAAACTGCTCTTTCAACAGAGGCTTCCATGCTAATGTGTAGAAGTCAACAGTGCTCTCCTCCGCAGGTCCTTTGTAGGTGTTGACAACGCAGACAATGGTGTCGCCTTCCTGTTTCCTTGGCAGCAGTTTTATCTCCATGTCGCGCGACTTATTGCATCTCAGCAGGATATAGTCTGAGCTGTAAGTGACAACTCGTGTGGTGTCGCCGATACTGTTTACAACTACCGCGGTCTTCTTTGTCCTCATGTCGCCGGCCAGTTCCGAGCGCAGGCCTGCATCTAGATAGGAAAGCATGGTGTCGGGAATGGCCGTAAAGACATCATACAGCTTCTGTGCTCTGACCGCAGTACTACTTAACAGCAAAAGGAACAAAATGATTATCTTATTCATCATATCACGTTAAACTCATTTATCATATTATATGAACTAAAAAGGGCGGACACCGATACACTGCTGCACCAGTATCCGCCACTTTCTATATAGATGATAATAAGTTGTTCAATACTTATTCTTCTCTACCGTTTTACTCCTCAACGGCAGCCTGAGCAGCAGCCAGACGTGCGATTGGCACACGGAATGGAGAGCAGCTTACGTAGTCGAGACCTGCACGGTGGCAGAACTTGACAGATGAAGGCTCACCGCCGTGCTCACCGCAGATACCGCACTTGATGTCAGGACGGGTCTGGTGTCCCTTCTCAACGGCCATCTTAACAAGCTGACCAACACCTTCCTGGTCAAGAACCTGGAACGGGTCAACGTCGAGTATCTTGTTCTTCAGATAGTTCGGCAGGAAACTGTTGATATCATCACGGCTGTAGCCGAAGGTCATCTGAGTAAGGTCGTTGGTACCGAAGCTGAAGTACTCAGCATACTGAGCAATCTTATCGGCAGTGAGGGCTGCACGAGGTATCTCAATCATTGTTCCGACCTTGAACTGAATCTCAAGACCTTCCTCAGCGAATACTTCCTTGGCTGCCTTGTTGATGACTTCCTTCTGCGCTTTCAGCTCCTTGTATGTACCTACCAGCGGAACCATAATCTCTGGCTTCGGATCGAGGCCCTGCTTCTTCAGCTCAATAGCTGCGCCGAGGATAGCCTTTGTCTGCATCTTGGTGATCTCTGGGAACTTGTTTCCAAGACGGCAACCACGAAGACCAAGCATTGGGTTGTGCTCCTCAAGGCTGGCTACACGCTGCTTAACCTTATCGAGGCTTACACCCATCTCTTCTGCCATAATCTTCTGGCCCTTCTCATCGTGAGGTACGAACTCGTGGAGAGGTGGGTCAAGGAGACGGATGTTCACTGGCATGCCATCCATGCACTTCAGGATGCCAACGAAGTCCTTCTTCTGCAGAGGCAGGAGCTTAGCAAGAGCCTTCTCACGCTCCTCTGTAGTATCAGCGAGGATCATCTCGCGCATAGGCTTAATCTTCTCGTTGTCGAAGAACATGTGCTCTGTACGGCAGAGACCTACACCTACAGCACCGAAGCTCTTTGCAACCTCAGCATCGTGAGGAGTGTCAGCGTTAGTGCGGACAACCAGCTTGGTGTACTTGTCGCAAAGTTTCATCAGCTCAGCGAAGTAACCGGTAACCTCTGCAGGACGAGTCTCTACCTCACCCTCATAGACCTGACCGGTAGAACCGTTGATGGAGATATAGTCACCCTCGTGGAATACCTGTCCGTGGATCTCTACCTCGCGCTTCTTATAGTCGACGTGGATGTTACCAGCACCGCTGACGCAGCACTTACCCATACCACGTGCAACAACGGCAGCGTGAGAAGTCATTCCGCCACGTGCTGTGAGGATACCCTCTGCAGCAGACATACCTGCGAGATCCTCAGGAGAAGTCTCTATACGGACCATGACAACCTTGTGGCCTTCAGCGTGCCATTTAGCAGCGTCGTCAGCGAAGAACACGATCTGACCGGTAGCGGCACCTGGAGATGCTGGCAGTCCGTGAGTCAGTGTATGTGTATGTTTGAGTGCTTCCTTGTCGAATACCGGGTGAAGGAGCTCGTCAAGCTTGTTAGGCTCGCAGCGCTCGATGGCAGTCTTCTCGTCAATCTGACCCTCGTGGAGGAGGTCCATAGCGATCTTGACCATAGCAGTACCGGTGCGCTTACCGTTACGTGTCTGAAGGAACCAGAGCTTGCCCTCCTGAACGGTGAACTCCATATCCTGCATATCGTGATAGTGGTCCTCAAGCTTCTGCTGAATCTCATTCAACTGCTTGTACACCTCAGGCATCTCCTCCTCAAGAGAAGGATACTTGCTTGCGCGCTCCTCCTCGCTTACGCCCTGGAGCTGTGCCCAACGACGTGAGCCCTCAAGAGTAATCTGCTGCGGAGTACGCACACCTGATACAACATCCTCACCCTGAGCGTTCTTAAGCCACTCACCGTTGAAGATGTTCTCACCTGTTGCTGCATCACGGCTGAAGCAAACACCTGTTGCAGAAGTCTCGCCCATGTTACCATAGACCATAGCCATGACAGAAACAGCTGTCCCCCAGTCGTCAGGAATTCCGTTAAGCTTACGATAAAGGATAGCACGCTTGTTCATCCAGCTGCCGAAGACAGCGCAGATAGCGCCCCAGAGCTGCTCCTCAGGGTCTGTTGGGAAGTCAGAACCGGTCTGCTTCTTGATAGCCTCCTTGAAGAGCTTGACAAGCTGCTTGAGCTCATCGACATTCAGTTCATAATCAAGTTTGATGCCGCGCTGGCTCTTCACCTGCTCGATGATTGCCTCGAACGGGTCTACGTCGTCCTTGTTGACAGGCTTCATGCCCAAAACGACATCACCGTACATCTGCACGAAACGGCGATAGCTGTCCCATGCAAAGTGTGGATTGTTGGTCTTCTTAGCCAGACCCTCTACGACCTCGTCGTTAAGACCGAGGTTCAGGATGGTGTCCATCATACCTGGCATGGATGCGCGTGCACCAGAGCGAACAGAGACGAGCAGTGGGTTGCTGGGATCACCGAACTTCTTACCGATAGTGTCCTCGATAAGCTTCATGGAACGCTCAACATCGCCCTTCAGAAGTGCTACAACATCGTCCTTTCCTTTCTCATAGTACTCTGTACATACATCCGTGGTAATAGTGAAGCCTGGAGGTACTGGAACTCCAACAAGGTTCATTTCTGCCAGATTGGCACCCTTACCACCGAGCAGATTACGCATGTCTGCTCTACCTTCGGCTTTACCGTTTCCGAAGGTGTAAACTCTCTTTTCACTCATAGTTGATATTTGAAAAAATGCAAAATTTAAAATGCTTTTATTGAATGTCCTTATAAAATCAGTGCAAATTTACTACAATTTGCGCAATGCCCCAAGGTTTGTGCATTATTTTTTTTCTCATTAAACTCTTTTTATATATGTGAGCGCAAACAAATGATTTTAATCAAGAAATTAGTTATACTTTTTACATATTTTTATATTATTGGACCTTTGAGATAGGCGTGCATAGAAATAATTTCCGTACCTTTGCAGTTGAAATCCGAAGAGAGCCGTGTTGTGGATTAAATATTTATCAACCGGCTCCGAATAATTATCCATAAAGAGACTATGAGCAGAAAGCGTAAACCACTTCCTTTATATGAAAATGTGGAAATAGAGAGTGTTGCCGCGGAAGGCAAATGTGTGGCACATGTCGACGATAGGGTAGTTTTTGTACCCTTTGCTGTTCCCGGCGACATTGTCGACCTACAGGTAACGAAGAAGAAACATAAGTTTTGTGAGGCCCGTGTAGTAAACTTCATAAAGAAGAGCCCCATTAGAATAGAGCCTAAATGCGAGCACTTCGGTATCTGTGGAGGATGCAAGTGGCAGTCTCTACCCTATTCCGAACAGCTTAAGGCTAAGCAGCAACAGGTTTATGACCAGCTGACACGCATCGGCAAAGTGGAACTGCCCGAGTTTCGTCCTATATTAGGCTCTGTGAAGCAATGGGAGTACCGCAACAAACTGGAGTTCGGTTGCGCCAACAAACGCTGGTATACTGCTGAAGAGTTACAAGAGCTGCCGGAGGGTAAAGGGCTGACCGACAGCGCCATAGGTTTTCATATCACTGGAGCCTTTGATAAAATATATCCAATAGAAAAGTGTTGGCTGATGGACGACCTCCACAATAATATCCGCAACGAAATTTACCGTTATGCTATTGAGAAAGGCATGTCGTTCTATGACATCAGAGCGCAGCACGGACTGCTCCGAAATCTTATGTTCCGCAATTCGAACACCGGCGAGTGGATGCTCCTCGTACAATTCCATTACGATGAGCCGGGAGATGAAGAGAAAGCTAAGGACATGTTGGAGCATATTGCGACTACCTTTCCACAGATTACAAGTCTTATATACGTGGACAACCAGAAAGGCAACGACACCATTGGCGACCTGGAACTGACGACATACAAAGGCACGGATTTTATTTATGAGACCATGGAGGACTTGAAATTCAAGGTTGGGCCAAAGAGCTTCTATCAGACCAACACCGAGCAGGCCTACCATCTGTATGAAGTTGCCCGCGAGTTCGCGCTGGATCAGACGGCCGGCAGCCTTTCCCACGACAATGAGCCGTCGGAGGTCAAGCCGCTTGTCTACGACCTCTACACCGGCACAGGCACCATAGCAAACTTCGTCGCACGATATGCGAAGAAGGTCGTCGGTATAGAATACGTCCCAGAGGCCATTGAGGATGCCAAGATCAACTCTCAAATAAACGGCATTAACAATACGGAGTTCTTTGCAGGTGACATGAAAGACATTCTGACACCTGAATTTATTAAGGTCCATGGTCGTCCTGACATCATCATCACCGACCCACCAAGGGCTGGCATGCACCCTGATGTTGTTAAAGTTATACTTGAAGCCGCACCGGAGAAGATTGTTTATGTCAGCTGCAATCCCGCAACTCAGGCTCGCGACCTTGCCCTTCTTGATGCCGATTATCGTGTTGCTCAAGTACAACCTGTCGACATGTTCCCGCATACTCCGCATGTTGAGAACGTCGTTCAGCTTATAAGGCGTTCCGGCCGATAACACTTATACTATTTCAACTAAGCCCCGGCATGTCCAAAGATGTCGGGGCCTAATTGAATTCTTCCAGACTGAACTCACCCCTAACGTATCTCTCCTTGCCAATATCCAGATACGACTCTTTCCCCTTTATAAACTCTATAAGCCGCTCAAACGTCGGAACATTCTCCAGCAGCGCAGCATTGCCAATCATAATGAGATGTTCCTCGGCTCTTGTCATGGCCACATTCAGTTTACGGTCCACTAAAGTATGGTCCGTATCCTCGAAAACACTATCAGTAAGAAAATTCAACTGATAGTATTTTTGCACCGTGAAACCATATACAATATACCGTCTCTGACTTCCCTGAAATCTCTCGACTGTATCAATGGCTATATCATGCAGGGCACTGATGTTGTATTTGTCGAGCAGTTTTCTTACGGCAGCAATCTGATTTCTGTACGGTACGATGATGCCCACCGTCTTCTGGGCATCAAACGACTCCCTCTCCAGGCTGTATATCCGCTCCACCGTTGCCGCGATCATCTCCGCCTCCACAGCATTCACCTTGTCTGACGGTGTCTCCACTGGCTTCTCAGAGTTAAGAAATACAATCCTGCGTGTAAGCAGCATATCGTCAATTCCGTTCTCTCCCCTACCCTTTTGAGGGAGTACCGCCTCCTGATGAGGTCGTGGCACAACCATGAGATGTCCGTTATAGAACGCCTGATTAGGGAAATCGGCAATGTCTGGATGCATACGTCCTTGCCGTGTTAGCATATACACGACATGCTTGTTGCGGGCGTACCTCCGCAACAATCTCTCGAAAAGTGAGTAGCGGCAGTCATAGAGTCCTATGGCGTTCAGCTGAGGATCGTCGACGTGCGACACCTCTTCTGTCTGCTGAACTACCGCCGGCAACTGCTTGTGGTCGCCTATCATGACGAACTTCCTTATTGCCGCCTCCTCGCCGTGCCTTGCACTTAATATCCCCATGAGATGAGGCTCCAATATCTGTGAGGCCTCATCGATGATGGCAAGGTCGAAAGCCTTCAAATCAAAGATATTAAGATGTGACGATATTGCCGTTGTCGTACCGACATACACACGTGTCTCGGTGAGCATACGCCTGACATCACTCAGACTGGCAGCCGTGGCAATCCTGTTTGCGATAAGATGTTCCCTGGCCTTTGCAGTACAGCTGTCCGATCCGCCAATCCTTATATAGTCGATGCCAGCTTCCGTCATCTTAGTACAGATCTCATCCACGGCACGGTTGGTGTATGCCATGAGCATGACAGAGCTCCCCGGTTCCTGAAGTTCTTCCTTGAGCGTGTTAAGAAGTCCGAACGACGTCTTGCCCGTTCCCGGAGGACCTATGACAAGGAAGAAGTCCTTTGCCTGCTTCACGCGCAGTGCCAGGTCATTGAAATACCCGTAATCGCCTTTGATCTGCCTTTTCTCATCCACCTCCGGCTTACGCTGCAACATCAGCAAATCGCGTCTTGACTTCGGAGCCACAAGGAATGAGAACATCCCACGGTAGAGCCCGCTGTATGACGCTTCCATGAAGTCGTGCTCTATGGCCCATACCTTTCCTTTCTCATGCCGGAACAGACGTGCGTCCGACTGTGGGTGCCGCAACGTGAGTATCAGATGTCCGTCATTGGTTATCTCCCTGATGATGCAACGGAGGATGATAGCCTTCCTCGCATCAGGCTCCTCACCGTGGCGGTAAGCATATAGGATTACGATGTCGCCGATACGGAAGTTTGCCATGTCGTTGTCCACATCCCCGGAATATTTGAGGTCAACGGTCGTTATCTTCTCTCCGTCGTCATTACCATCGGGTGATACGAGCACGAGGTCGTCGAAGATATTTCCCGCCAGCCGTTTCTCCAGCAATGAGGCATGCCATGTCGACGCAAAGCCGGAACACTCCTTTGTGTTATTCCCGAACTTCGACAGCACGTGCTCATTACTTATGAATGTCATGAAACGGAAGAAATACGACTTCTCAAGTTCCGAGACATCGGGCCGGTGGAAGACTCCCAGCACCTGTTCTATCTGTGGCTTCTGATAATCCGTCCATAAACGTCCGACAACATGCTTCATATTCAGCTTGTCGGCCGTTAGCGTCTCATAGATACGATAGCGTCCCGGCTGCGTAAGCTGCATCTCCAGCCATGCTATGCCGTTGCGGACACGTATCGCCTTGAAGATAATCTCAGGCATGGAGTTGACGCGCAGCAGACTCTTCACATATTTCGAATAGAGCAAGAACGGCTGGAAGTCATTGCCGACAGCCTCCATCGCCTTCCTGAAATTATAACGGAACAGGAGCATATACAGCTGCAACTGCACCAAATGGTCGAGTTTCCATTTCGGTTCCACAAAGTCCTCGTAGGGAAATCCACCTTTCCCCGCTTTCTGCTCTATAAGAAAGCGGAAATCCATTTGAAGATAGTCCATACGTCCCTGAAGGCCCAACATCTCTGAGAAGAACGACGGCTCTACGATACCTTCACGGGCGTTGTATCCATGTTCCGCGGAGAGTATTCCGGCAATGGCATTATGAATGTTGCGCGCCTGTTGACGGGCATCGTTATGGAACTGCTTAGAGTCTATGTCTGTGGTGAGCATACCAAGGGCGTAGTCTCGGAAGAACCGCATGATGCTCGCGCGGTATCTCTCATTCAGCTTATCCTCATCATCCGGCCACGGATCGCCGTTGAGCTCTTCGTCAAGCAGTTGTCCAGCAAGATTACCGAGCAATATAGGCTGACTGTCAGCCATCGGTGCCACCTTGCTTATAAGACTCACGAATGGCGACTCGGCATATTCCGTGAAGCAGCGTGCCACAGCCGTTACATTGACAAGGTAGTCCGGTTCATAGATAATCAGTTCCGGCAGTATCGTCCCATCCTTACCGGCATGCGGCCTTACAAGATTCAGCTGCGCTCCATCATGGAACATCGTCTTAAGGTACGACCAGTCAAATGGGAAATACTTGTTTCCGCCGGCGTAGTCAACCTTGCTGTCGCCTTCCTCAGGATAGTTTTCTATCTTTCCATAGACATACCTGTCATCCCATGAGTCCACAATCATACGCATCTCATCGGCCAGCACATGTCTCTCCACCTCTTCCTTTACATCGGGAGGGAAGAGCGCAGATAGTTCCTCAGGAATGTCTGCTTTGTCGATGAACGCAATAAAGCGGCATAAAGCCTTCAGGTCCGAAGGAAATGCTTCCCGAAGCGATTTCTCCGGTATAGTCCTGAACTTCCTAATATTGTTGCGTGCCGCGTTGGAGGCATTGACCAGCCGCCATGGTGCATGACTTCCCTTAAGCAGATAGTCCATCCTCGCGAAAGGTCCGGCGAAGACCAGCCCCGTTGCTGATGTCCTCTCACTGAGAAATCGCGTCATCACCGCCTGAAGGCGCGCATACGCCTTCCGTGGCTTTCCCTTTTCCGCGGCAGCCCTCTCCAGTTCCTCGAAGAATGCCGATGCCGACTCTTGTCTGTATGATTGTGTTGACATTATATATAATAATGTGTATTTAATATAATGGTTCTATTTCCGGCCGTGACGATACGCCGTCATTGCCCTTAATAGGCCGGATATCTATATTGTCGAAATACGGAGTACTAACCCTTGAGGAGTCTTTCATCGCCATGAGTCCGGCCATGCCATGGCCAGCGTAGGAGCTTGTGGCCGTCATCGCCTCCTTGCCGTCTACTACCGCAGTAATTTTCTTTCCTTCGAATCTAAGGCAGAGATTATGCCAGGTGTATGGTGACACTCCATCGACATGAGCCTTGGCGAGAACCAGCTCACCACCCACACCGGTATCAATGCCCGACTTTATTATAGCCTGTTGCTCCGCGTCGCCGACAAGTTCTGTCTTGTCGACCTTACCGCGTGTAACGACAATGGCACAGTTGCCCATCTCGTCCATACTAAGATAATAGCCTTTCGGTATCACGCCCCAGCCGAAGCCGACGTCGAAGACACGTCCCATGACAGCTGCCTTGTCGCCGTGGTTGAGCCACACATCAGCTTTCACCTCATAGTCGCGCCATGCCGAGTCACCGATGATGGTGTAGTAGTTCCAGTCGGGAGCCCATGAATTGGCTGGCTCCCCGACAGTCTGCTGCAGACATGAACCTTTACCGTCGGGAGAAGCCTTCAGTTCAAACGAACCGATGATGTCAGCAAAATAATGTGGAAGAAATCCCCATTTGTTGTATGGCTCATAATCCTCGAAGTCATCCTTATAAGGCATCGGGAAGGGCTTCGATGTCGGAATGTCGGCAAAGCATCCCTTCTGCTGTCCGCGCGTAGTGGAGAACGAGTAAACCGTATTAGGCTGGAGCGTTACCGTGAACCGGCCGCCGTGAGCCTTGACATCGTCTCTTCTCATGAACTGGTTCACGGAGTCGCTGGTCCACTGGCACAGTGTATTCCGACTCATACTGCCCGCAGTCTTCCAGGACACCGTCTGCACCTTCTTGGCACCTTTCGTCTCGATGATAACACTATAGTCGCCTTTTGGCGACATCAACGTTACCATAGTGCCACCACCCTGGAGATGCCGGCATCCCGAATCGACATATCTCCATCCCACTTCGGAGAACTGCCCGTAGTGGGCATAGCCCCACAGCGACTGCCTCACACGGTAATGGCCGCTCCACGGCTCATAGGCGAGAAGCATCGGCGGGTCAGCGGAGTACGGTTCCATAGGGTACAGGCCACCTATGTCATACCAGTTGACGACTTTTGTCACACCATTGTCGATATAGTTGCGGTTGAAGCAGTTAACTATCGTTATCAGACAGTCGAAGCCTTTTAGGTACACGTGGTCCTCAGTGTTCCAGATAGGCTTCCCCAGTTTTCTTGCCATTTCCCTCTCCTCCGGTTTTACGGGATACCCCATGCCGAAGGTGTGGCCGCTGATGATGTCTATGGACGCATTCAGAGCGGAATCGGTCATCATGTCCTTTACAAAATTCAACTTCCCATCGTACCAGTTGTCAAAGGCATGAATCCTAACCTTGCTGAACCCGTTGTCGTCAAGGGCCTTCCGGAGGGCCTTCACAAACGGATAGTCATCGCCACGCTCATTACGGCACCCCAGCGCATCAAGTTCCAGTCCGTAGACATGGCGCAGTCCCAGGAGCCAGTTGACATAATAGTCGGCGGCATCCTTCGACCAGAAATTGCCGTTGCCTATCCAGTGTGGGGCACTCCACGCCGTTGCGTCAAGCGTCAGCATGGGATTGCGGCGTTTCGCCTCCCGAAGTATCCACCACGTATAGCCGCGGCTGAAGTTACAGTCGTGGCGATAGTGCATATGGCTGGGCATGGACCCTTGCGTAGAGTTGCCGTCGCCGGGAATCTCCACGAGCAGTGAGCTTACCGACGCACCGAACTTAGGTTTATAGACCATGTCGAGAATCTGGCTTCGTTGAGGCTCTTTATAGTCTTTCAGGAGTACTGACGTGGCACCGCCACCGTTGACGACGCCGATACCGTCGAAGGTGCTCTTCGCCGTCTTCGGATTAAGGACGATGGTCTGACCGCATAAACAGAAGGGCATGACCGTGAGCAATGTTGTAAGAAAAAGTGATTTCAGTTTGTGATACATCTTTATCCTATGTTAGGTTTGATGCGGTAAAGGTATAAAATAAATTGCAGATAGCAAAATCCATATCGAAATATCCTTTGACCGTTTCAAAATAAATCACTCCTTTTAACGTTAGATATATGACACTGTTTGTGTTCTTGGCAATATTATGACTGGACTATCAATACTTATACCCACTTTCAACGATGAGTGTCTGACTCTTGTCAGGGCATTGCAGGAGCAATGTGCCGTACTCTCTGACGGCGACACCGCCATTGATGGTCTCAGCTACGAGATAATCGTTGCCGATGACGGGTCCACGGACGATGCCGTCAGAGCACATAACTCTGCGATAGCATCATGTCCCCATTGCAAATATATCCAGCGGGGTGTCAACGCCGGCCGTGCCGCCATCCGCAATTTTCTTGCACAGCAAGCTTCCTACGATGAGCTCCTCTTCATCGACAGCGATATGACCGTCATCCGTAAAGACTATATATTTAAATATGTCAGTGCGATGGCAACGGACACTGTTGTCTATGGCGGCTACGACGTACCGGAACAATCAGCCCTTAAGCACAACCTCCGCTACCGTTATGAGCGCTCATGCCGCGAAGCCCACACTGCAGAGAAACGCCGCGAAAGCCCTTATCTCGATTTCCATACAAGCAACTTTATGATACCTCGCACCACTATGCTCGCCAATCCTCTTGATGAGCAGTTCCGGCATTATGGCTATGAGGATGTAGCTTTCGGCCGCTGTCTCCAGGAAAAAGGAATAATTATAAAACATATCGACAACCCGCTGGGTTTTTGCCGCTTTGAGGATAATGAAAAATTCGTAGAAAAAACAGAGGAGGCCATCAGAACATTAGTGGAATTTAGCGGACAACTGTATAACTATTCACGTTTGTTGCAGACAGCGGAGAGAATGAGCCGTCTGCATGTCGCAGGACTGTTCAAATTACTGATGACACCATTCGAAAAGCCTATGAGAAAAGCACTTGTCAAAAAGAACATTCCACTTGCAATTCTGAACATATATAAGTTAATCTATCTCCTGAAGTAATTATAAGTCTTCTAAAAGACTTTTACAAAGAAAATGTGTTGAGCGGCATTTTTTAATCAAAATTTCTTAGTTTAAGCATTAAAAAGGATTAATTTTGAAGGAAAAATAATGTAAACGTTTGCATGTTTAAGCAAAACGCCGTACCTTTGCAAGTGAGAATAGAAAAAGAAAGATTTACAACAACTAAGAACGAAGAAAGGGTTATCTAATGGCAAAGAAAGACTATCCACAGATTTACGTGGAGTATGAACGTGAAGACACCGAGCAGACAACCTCTCATGAGGTCCTCGGCGGAGAATTATGGTTCGATTGACTTTATCACATCCATATTGTGACCCCAAAAGGAGCGGACGTTGACATTTCTGTCAGCGTCCGTTTTTCGTATAGTCATATCGTTATAGTGCAGTGTCCTAATCATATTTACGTCTTTAATCGGTTTAATTCAAGTTTCTGAAGTTACTTAATAACGTGAATTATTATAAGGAATATAAGCGACTTATGCAAATGCATGAGTGGGGGTTATCCCCATCCCTACATTTGATTGAACATTGTAAAACAATATGATAATTTATCCCCTTCATATTTCGATTATTATTAACGAGTCACCATCACGATGTCAAATACGCCAAAAATGGTCATTTTGTATTTCCTTGATAGTCAACACATTACCCGGAGTGCTATTTTTAATGACTTAAAAATGGTCATAAATAGCCCCAAAAGTGAGGCTTACTTGCTTTCTAAGTGTAGTACATTTATGAGGTAAAACCTATGCTTTTACCTTGTAAAACATATCCTTTTACAAATCGAGTCGATTTTTACCACCAAATCACTATAATTTTCCTGTCTTTTACATGATTTTAACTTCTAGATTGCTCGTTTCTCTTGACAACTTTTTGTAATAAGAATTCAAATATTTATAGTTATATTTCATATGTTAGTATGATGATATTCACGAAACAGTCAATATCATAATACACCTTTATCAAGACAAACAATTTCGATATTTTTTTTGTGATAACGAAGAAAGTTAGTACCTTTGAGCTCACAACTTTAAAAACTTATTTCCTATAAGCTGAAACAGAAGTGGAGGAACATACGGACAGAAATCTAATCTAATGAAACGGATAATTATATTTGCTTTAATACTCTCGGTAGTGGTCATAGCCCTGGCCCAGCAGCAGAGAACAATAGTCTATGGAGAGCGCGACGGCCTTTCCCATAGGCATGTTACTCAGATACTCCAGGACAAAGACGGCTTTATTTGGCTGTCGACTTGGAACGGCATAGACCGCTTCGACGGCCGTGAGTTTGTTACCTTTAAGTCGCGGCCCGGCGATGGCGTCGGCATGCCCTCCGACCGCTTTAGAAAAATTGCCATCGACGACCACGATGACAATATCCTCAACTGCCGCGTCGACGACAGCTGGTTTCGCTTCTCTCTTCTCACTGGCCGTTTCTCGCCTGTTAGTGCTAAAGAGAGCAACGCCCTTAAGGCCCATCCCGGTCATGGCAACGCCAAGTCGGTCAAAGGCGACAGCATACTCCGCTTCTCACTTACCGACCGTCAGGGGCTGCAGTGGAACGTCTTAAGCAACGGCATCAGCGTATGCATTCCTAACAATATGCCACTGGATATCACGAGATGGGACAACGCCTCGGAAGTGAAAAACCTTTTTCTCGATGACAGAGGACGGCTGTGGGTGGCCGCGAAAGACCTGAAAGTTAGAGTCTACGACCATGGTTCAGTCAGCTATCTTACGGCAGGAGGAAGGCTTAGCTCCAGTCCGACGACATTTCCATCACCTGTCTACTGCATATACAGTGATAAGACTACTGGTGAGATATTCCTTGGTTGTAAACCGGGAGGTCTCTACCGTCTGCGGCTAAATGGCAATGGCTATGACGTTACACGCATCGACGCGCCTGAAGGCTTCAGGATGAACGAGGTTTACGACGTAGTCTCCGACAGCCACGGCCGTCTGTGGGTGGCAACGATGGACAACGGACTTGTATGTATCGACCACGGACATTACTCCGCTATCCACTTTGGTCGTGAGAACAAGGTGCGCCGTATCACACTTGCTGATAATAACACCCTTGCCGCCGCAACGACAGAGGGCCTTCTTGCCGTCGATATCACACCGGGACACGGCAACAATTGGCATCTGCACCAGCGCCAGCCCTCCAGGGTGAGCAGCCTGAGCACCAATGCCTGCATGGGCATTGCCGGGACAGACGGACGGTGGTATATAGCCACAGAGAGCGGAGGTATCAACATGACCTCCGACAAACTCAGTGCTCCGTCGCTGACCTTCCGCCATTACGACAGCGGCACAGGTCTCGGAAGTGATGTCATACTCTCTGCGACATCATTCCCGTCGCCGTCAGGTCCCAGTCTCCTTGCCGTCACCGACAATACTCTGATTTTCTTAGACCAGCGCACCGGTGAAAGTCGCGAGTTTTCCGACGCTTTTTTCGGCCAGCAGTTGTCGTTCAGCGATGCGAAGCCCGTTTACGACAGTGCCAGTGGCAAATGGTATATTGGTCTGAACGATGGCTTCGTGGCCATTGACGGTAGTATGCTTTACGCTGACAAGCAGTTGCTTCCTATTGTCCTGACATCGCTAAAGATAGAGAACGCCCCAACGGAATATATGGTCAATGGGCTCAGTGAGATAAAGCTCAGCCCCGACGACCGAACGGTGGACATCAGTTTCACCGTCCTCGACTACCGTAATGCCGCTAACATCCGCTATGCTTACCGTGTCAGGGGCGACGCCGACTGGCATTATCTCGGCAATGACAACAACGTGCGTTTGGCCGAGCTATCGCCAGGCGAGTACCTTCTTGACCTTAGAGCCACCAACGCCATGGGCACATGGAACCCGAAGATAAGGACAGTGAAGATTATCGTGGAACCGAAATTTACGGAGACAATATGGTTCCGCCTTATCATCATCATTATTATAACGGGTATACTGCTGGGCGTATTCCTCACCGTGAGACTAATCCGGCGGATGAAAGCGAAACAGAAGGAAACCCTTGAGGCCTATCTATCGCTATTGGAGGAGTCGAAGAAAGAACTGGAACAGCCAGTATCTCCGTCGCCGACACTATCGGAGGAGGACGAGGCGATAATGAACCGTATCATGACTTTTGTGGAGGCACATATCTCCGACTCTGATGTCAGCGTCGACGATATGGCTGCGGCTGCGGCAATGTCGCGGTCCAGTCTGAACAGGAAGATGAAATCGCTCGTCGGCCTGCCCCCTGCAGACTTTCTCCGAGAGGCCCGCATCAAACGGGCGCAGGAGCTGCTGACTGTGTCCAGAACGTCGGTGGCCGAGACCGCCTACCGCTGTGGGTTTACGGACCCGAAGTATTTCTCACGTGTCTTCCGGCAGTCTGTGGGCATGTCGCCGTCGGAATATAAGGCAAATAAAGGGCATTGACATGTTTTTGCACCCTTTTTGGTTCTTTTCAGCCCCATCAATGCACTGTAATAGCATTAACTTTGCATGCGAAGAATTTCAAACATTAATACATCTAAAGCTAATTTACAGAGCAAAATGAGAAAGAACCTATTTCTGTCGGTGCTGACAGCTATGCTCGTTATAGGCTTGACGACGGCTCAAGCCATAAAGGTGCATACCATCGGCGACTCGACAATGGCGCAGTACGACCCCAACTCCACCGTAACACGTGGATGGGGAATGTATCTGCAGCAGTTTCTTAACGGTATCACGGTCAACAACCGTGGCAAGGGTGGAGCCTCCACGAGGAGCTTCTACCAGGGCAGTCAGTACTGGGCAAGCGTGAAAAGCCAGATGACCGCCGGCGACTATGTCCTCATACAGTTCGCACATAACGATGAGAAGAACCAGGGCATGGACGGCGACTCACTGAAAGCCTACTACACACGGACGGGTCAGACCGAGCTGGCCGACAAAACCGACAACCGAGGAACTGTCCCCACGGGCTGTTATAAGCAGTACCTTATTAAATATGTCAATGAGACACGTGCTGCAGGATGCACTCCGGTACTCGTCAGCCCTATTTGCCGTAAGTATTTCAATGGGAATACCATTCGGCGCAACGGACGTCATGACCTCGGCGACAGTTTCTCGAAGCTTACCGCCGACGGTGTGCTAACCAACCAGAGCGTGCCCGCCGACGACCATTCCTTGGACTATGCCTATCAGATGAAGCTCGTCGCCGACTCTATGGGTGTGCCGTTTATTGACCTTACCACAGCAACTAAGGACCTCTATGAGAAATATGGCGACACAGAGTGCAACGCTCTCTTCTTCGACGGCAATGGTTCCACCCACCTCAATCAGACCGGTGCCACCATCGTCGCACGGATGTGCGCGAAGCTGATGAAGGAGAAGGGTATCCTTGCCGATTATGTCAATCTCAACAGCGAGCTTACCGTACAGCCTGACTCCATCGGACTCGGGACAGGTTATAAAGGACAGAGCCTGACAAAGCAGGCGGTGCTGAAAGGTTTTGAGCTCACTCCTGAGAGTGGCGACATCACCATTACTGCATCGAAGGGTATCGACGTGTCCACCGACCAGAACGCATGGGGAAGCACGGCAACGCTCCATTATGACGCCGGCATGGTCGTCTCGTCGTTCTATGTAAAGGCCGATATCACAAGTGATGATGCTGACATCGACGGGCATGTTACCGTCAGCCAGGGCGGTAAGACTATTACTATTCCTGTAGGAGGTAAGGTCCTGAAGGTGGTTGCCGGTGAGTCAAACGATGGTGTTACCGCCACTTGGCCGCTCGATAAAGGTACGGAGAGCACGATGAACGGTGAGATGTCGGTGAAGGGACTGACCTCTGTGGCATCAATGTCTGTAGGAAACAACATCTCTGTTGCGGCACCTCAGAACATTGACGGTATGTCGTTCTATAGGGTGCAGCCTACTGTCATCGGAGCTTCCAATGATGATGCCAATGCCATTACCTATACTATCATCCCGAAGAAGGGTATCACCTTCGTTCCTACTAAATTCTCTATGAAGGCCGCACGCTTCGGTACCAACGGTGGAAAGATGGACGTCGTGGCATCAGTGGGCGACAACAGTGTATCACTGGCTAGCGACATCACGCCAAACCGCAACAACGCCAGCACAGGAGGACACTACAGCGACTATAGTTTCGACATTGCCAACCTCCTTTCCACCGGCGACCCTGTAACAATAAAAATCTATATTAAGGGACTGGCAACTACAAAGCAGTTCGGTTTTCGTGATGTAGTGCTGACAGGAAACTTCTCAGGAAAGGCCGCCGACGTGAAGTCATGCAAACTGAACGTCAGCAATGAGACACCGGAAGCCGGAACAGTTACCGTAAGTCCGGAGGGTACGGTATTCGATGAGGGCACTGAGATTACCCTCTCTACAACGGAGAACTTCAGCTATCATTTCCTTGGATGGGAGGACCCTGAGGGTAACTATGTCTCTGAGCGTAATCCGTTCACATTCAAGATAGACCACGATATGACGGTGAAGGCTGTCTACGAGAAGGCTACCGTTTACAATCTCAACATCAATCTCACCGACGGCGCACGCAAGAACCTCGTGAAGGTGGAGCCGGAAGGCCATGTCAATGGGAATATACATCAGTATGAGACCGGCACAGAGGTGAAGCTCACAGCACAGAACAATAAGGTAATGACCTTCACTGGCTGGGAGGACAACAGTACCAATGCTGAACGTATCATCACAATGGATGGCAATAAGAACGTTACCGCCAATTTCAGTGCTGGTGATTATATCGTCGGCTGGGACCTCTATGACGACGACCCGAAGAGCGAACGTGCTGCCGATTATAAGAGCGACAGTGAGAACGCAGGACTGCTCAGCCTCCGAGACGCAGCAGGCACCACCTCATCATGGCTCAGCCGTGGCAACGCCAATGGACAGGAGCATGGGAAATATGCCGCACGCATCTGGCAACCGCTGACATCAAAACGTTACTTCGAGATAAGCTTCTCGACAAAGGGAATGAAGAATATCGTCGTAAGCAATGACCTCGGCAACGACTACAATTCCTACACTACTTACTACGAGCAGGCTTCTGCTGACGGTAAGAACTATGTAACAGTGGGTTCATTCACTTTGCCAAACAGAGGATGGGCAGGCAATCAGGATATCGCACTCCCCGACTCGTTCAGCAACCGCGACAAGGTCTTCGTACGGTGGATGCCGGACTTCACCTCTCCGATGACTGGCGTAACATCGGATAAGGACGGACTCTCTATAGCCGAGATATATGTCCTTGGTGAGACCGACACTGCCGACGACACTACACCTCCTATCCTCGTAAGCTCTAATCCTGAGAATAATGCCACTGGAGTAAGCGCAACAGGGTCCATCGTCCTAAACTTCGATGAGAAGGTTAAGACAGGCAACGGTGCGGCCACCCTTGACGGTGAGTCTCTCCAGCCTATCATCAGCGGCAAGACGGTGATATTTAAGTACAGTGGACTGAAATACGCCACGGCCTATACGTTCTCCCTTCCTGCCGGTGCCATAACTGATCGCAGTGGCAATGCCTTTGAAGGCACATCAATAGCCTTCACGACCATGGAGCGTAAGCAGCCGGTGGCAAGACTCTTCGACGCTGTTGTAGCCGAAGACGGTACGGGTAACTATAAGACTCTTCAGGAGGCTATCGCTGCAGCACCGGAAGGACGCACCACGCCATGGCTTATCTTTGTGAAGAAAGGAAAATACACGGGGCATGTAACTATCCCAGCATCAAAACCATACATACATATCATCGGACAGGACAAGGATTTGGTGTCAATCTCAGACAGCCGTCTCTCCGGAGGTGAGAAGGCTTACGGCATCAGCGATGGTGCAACTCTCGACATTGAGTCGGACCATAACTATATAGAGGGTGTTGATCTGATGAACAGCTATGGAGTGGAGAAAAACGACGGACCGCAGGCACTGGCCCTCTGCTCCAATGGTGATAAGCTGGTGATGAACAATATGAAGCTGCGTTCCTACCAGGACACATGGTACACCGGTGGCGGTATGACACACCGTGCATATATCACTAACAGCTGGATAGAGGGTGCCGTCGACTTCTTCTACGGACAAGGCGATGTCATGATTTGCAACGACACAATAAACATCGTTCGGAAGAATGGCGGTTACATCGTTGCACCGGGACATCCTCAGGGCACAAAGTGGGGATATGTCTTCCTCAACAACGTCATCACGGCTCCGGGCACACCGTCAGAGACTAGTGTCTGGCTAGGACGACCTTGGCACAACGCACCTAAGACCGTGTTTATCAACACGAAGGCAGAGGTGACCATCCCTGCTACAGGATGGTATCCCACCATGGGCGGACTGCCTTCATTGTGGGCAGAATACAACACCATGGATGGCAACGGCAATCCTATGGACCTCTCGCACCGCCGCACCGACTATTATTACACTGTGAAGGATGCATCCGGAAATACTACTGATACTATCCGCGGAAACAGTTCTACGGCAGTGCTCACCGCCGAGCAGGCTGCACAATACACGGTGAAGAATGTATGTGGAGGCGATGACGCGTGGAATCCAGAGATAATCTGTGAGCCGTGCGACGCCCCGAAGGCTGTTGCTGACGCCACAACGATAAGCTGGCCGCAAGTACCATACGCCATATGCTATGTCGTTACAAAGGATGACGAGGTCATAGGCTTCACCACCGATACTCATTGTGCCAAGAGCTCTGACGGAGTCTACAAGGTTCAGGCCGTAAACGAATATGGCGGATTGAGTAAAAAAGCCTTGGTGAGCGTTACCGATGGTATCAGTGAACTGACTACCGGCAACACGGGAAATGCCATAACAGGCATATATTCCATCGATGGAAAGCATCTTACTAAAGTTGCCCCAGGCATCAATATCATCAGATATGCTGACGGTGAGACAAAGAAGGTTATCGTGAAATAATACAAAACGAACTGAGCCAGTAAGCAGCCGTATTTTATGGCATGCCACTGGCTCAGTTTTATTATAAGGCTGACTTATTTCTTCTTCGCTGTCGGGTCTGATGCAAGTATCTCGCAGAGGTCTTTTTGTAAGACGTGGGCATCGAGGACCGACATATCGGAGTCCATTATCGCGAAACAAAGCAAATGACCGTTGGCTGCCTCGGCATAACCGGCCAGGGAGCTGATGCCGTAAGGATGTGAAAGCGTGCCAGTTTTAGCGTGGATCTTACCACGGATGGTCTGTGGCCACCGCCTCAGCGTGCCATCCTCTCCTGAGACAGCAAGGAAGCGCTGGAGCATTCTGTAGATGTCCTTATGAACATAGCCATAGCGAAGAATCTCACAGAGAAAATATGGCGTCAGCTTATCCTGTGTACAAAGACCGCATCCGTCATGGATGACGATACCTTTCTCTTTCGACTTCAGTTCCTCATGAATGAATTTCCACAGATAATCTATTCCCGCCCTGGCCATATCGCCATCGGATGGCCTGTATGTGTGGCCGATGGTATATAGAAGCGACGTGGCCTGAGTGTTGGCACTGTTCTTCCACATTCGCTCTATGACGAGGTTGATATTTCTCTGCTGGCAGAAAATGGCATGGGAGCCTTTCGGCACACGACCCATTACCACCTGGTCGTTTCTCACTGTTATGCCCTGCTGCCGTAATGCCTGGAGAACGGTCTGCGTCATGAAGACATCACCGCGGAAGAACACAGAATATTTCGACAGTGTGAGGTCGTAGGGATACCAGTGTTCCTCAGCTTTTATCGGTTCATGCATCAGTATGTCTACATAAAATTTTCCTGTAAGGTGTCTTATTCCCTTAGCCTTGAAAGCCTTGAACATCGTTTTCACATTCTCGGCATACATCTGAGGATCGAGGTCGCCACGGAAGGCGAGGTCGCCGACGAGCGTGTCGCCAGACATCTTCCCGTTCATATACAGATACGACTTATATAGATAGCCGGTGCCGAGATAATGCAGCCCCCCTACCCCACTAAGGAGCTTCATGCACGACGCCGACGGCTGGGGCATATGCTCGTTATCGGCATAGAGGGGCTTGTCGGCGGTGAGGTCGTAGACGTAGAGACCGAAAGCACCCTTACAGCGTGGCTTCGTGGCAAACTTCCCTATTTTGCTCAGTAGGGCTGTATCGACAGGTATATTGTTCTGTGATGGCTGTTGTCCTGATACATTCTTTACGTCTTTCTTTCCGCAACCGCCAAAACAAATTAATGCCGTTGCAAAGAGAAAGCCAAGAGCGGTATTCCGCGCAGTTTTATTCATTATTTCGTTGGTATTTTATACGTTGTGTGATGTAATACTTAAAAACAAATGCAAACTTACACATATTTTTTTAATTTTCAGGCATTCACTCTCAACTATTAAGCCTCCTAAATCTTGATTTACATTTATTAATAAGCAATAAAACGCTTATGTCAGCGTTATATGATAGTATGAAGAAAATATACCGACTATATATAGCGCTCTTTCTGATGCTGTTCACTGTTGTGGCATCCGCGCAGACTTTTACACTTCAGGGCAAGGTCTCCGATAAGGACGGCCATCCCATAGAACTTGCCAGTGTCTCTGTATTGTCGCAGGGGAAGCTCGTTATGACCAATCTGCATGGTGAGTTCCACATGGATCTGCACACCGCCGACTCCGTGAAGGTTGTCTTCGCCATGGTAGGCTATAAGACCAAGACGCGTATACTGCGTCGTCCGAGTGGGAAGCAGACACTGCAGGTGCAGCTCTACGATGACAACCAGCTCGGAGAAGTCGTCGTGGAAGGACAGACACCACAGCACGGTACTACCCGTCAGCTTGATGTTAAAGACATGAAGACGGCACCGTCGGCAACGGGAAATGCCGTTGAGGAGATGATACAGAGTCAAGCCGGAGTGTCCACACACTCCGAACTGTCGAGTCAGTATAATGTCCGTGGCGGCTCCTTCGACGAGAACTCTGTATATATAAATAATGTGGAGGTGTACCGTCCGTTCCTTGTGCGAAGCGGACAGCAGGAAGGATTGAGCATCATCAATCCCGACATGGTCGACAAGGTGGGCTTCTCCACAGGTGGTTACGAGGCCAAATATGGCGACAAGATGAGCTCTGCCCTAGACATAACGTACAAACGGCCGAAGAAAACAGAAGGAAACATCGCCGCTTCACTGCTGGGAGCCAGTGGCTATTTCGGTCTGGCCACGAAGAAGCTGACCTGGACCAACGGACTTCGTTACAAGACCAACCGCTATCTCCTCGGCTCACTTGAGACGAAGGGTGAATATAATCCGAACTTCCTCGATTATCAGACCTACCTCAGTTGGCAGCCTTCAAGCAAATGGCAGGTGGATTTTATAGGAAACATCTCGGAGAACCATTACAACTTTCAGCCAGAAGACCGAGAGACACGTTTCGGAACGCTGGAGAACGTGAAGAGTTTCCGCGTCTACTTTGACGGAAAGGAGAAAGATCTCTTCCGTACCTATTTCGGTACCGTAGGCATCACGCGGAAATTCGGCAACGGCAAGACCAGCGTTTCTTTGTTAGCCTCAGCGTTCTCTACCAAGGAGCAGGTACGCTACGACATACAAGGACAGTACTGGCTTACACAGACCGAGACGTCAGAGAACCTCGGAGTGGGAACCTACATGCAGCACTCACGCGACTACCTTAACGCAAACGTGAAGAGTGTGAAGCTTATGATGAGGCACCGCACTGAGAAACACAACGTCGAAGGTGGCATCACTTACAAAATAGAGAGAATACGTGAGAACTCCGCGGAATACGAATACCGCGACTCGGCAGGTTACAGCGTTCCACATACCGGTCAGGACCTATATATGATCTATTCCCTCAGGGCACACAACAGACTCAACGGCAACCGAGTGGAGACATATCTTCAGGACAACTGGCATTTTAAGGGTTCTCAGGACTCCGTGCCTACGCTCTACACTCTTAACTATGGTGTCCGCTTCTCCCACTGGAACTTCAACGGCGAGAGCCTCTTCTCGCCACGGGTATCGCTGTCCATCACACCGCATTTCAACCGTAACGTTACTTTCCGCATAGCCACGGGACTGTATTACCAGGCACCATTCTACAAGGAGCTCCGCGATACGTCGACAGTCAACGGCATCACCTACGCCACGCTGAACAAAAAGATAAAGTCGCAGCGCTCCATCCACGCCATAGCCTCCATGGATTATCGCTTCGAGATGATGAACCGTCCGTTTAAGTTTACCGCCGAGTTATATTACAAGGCTCTATCACGCCTTATCCCTTACTCGGTAAACAATGTCCAGGTGGTGTATTACGGTGACAACGAGGCCAACGGTCATGCTATGGGCCTCGACCTGAAGCTCTTCGGTGAGTTCGTACCAGGAAGCGACTCGTGGCTCACCCTCTCGCTCATGGATACGAAGATGAAGCTTAACGGAAAGACCATCCCTCTGCCTACCGACCAACGCTATGCAGTAAACCTCTTCTTCACCGATTACTTCCCCGGCACCACACGGTGGAAGATGAACCTCAAGCTGGCCTATGCCGACGGACTGCCTTTCTCGGCACCGCACAGGGAACTGGAAGATGCGTCGTTCCGCGCCCCGGCATACAAGCGCGTAGACATTGGAATGAGCTACCGGCTCTACGACAACAGTGACAGGACAAAACAGAGCATCTTCAGAAATGTATGGCTAGGCCTCGACTGTCTGAACCTCTTCGGCATAAGTAACGTTAACTCCTACTACTGGGTTACGGATGTTACAGGACAGCAGTATGCCGTCCCTAACTACCTGACAGGCCGACAAATTAACGGACGTATATTAGTGGAGTTCTAATGTGAAAGCAAGAAAGAATAGATAACATGTGGCAGAACCCAACGTGATGGACTTTATGCCATCCTACAAGAGCTTGACAGAGACTTATCTTTCACCAGGACGTGAAGAGTTTATATAGAATTACTATATATGTCCATCCGTCTGCGAGATGGCTCTTGAGGTATATGCGTACTGCATTAATAAGGTTGGTTTTCGACTTGCCGTTCAGCACAGCGAAGAAGCGGCCCACATCACCGGTTGTGGTACTGTCGTAAATTTAACTATATGTCAAGGCGTCGTTGTTGGAAGAAACTCTTTGTGAGAAAGATGAAGAAGAGAAGCCCCAGTACCTGTACCACTGCAATCATCCAGAAGGCAGAAGTATATCCGAGGTGCTCTGCTACCACACCGCCGAGGAGAATGCCCAGTCCCTGCCCAACGTCCCATGCCGTGAGCACCGAGGAGTTGGCGGTGCCACGCTGGTTGTTTCTCGCCACATTTATCATCATGTTCTGATGTGCCGGATACATATGTCCGTTGCCGAAGCCTATGAGGAATGCAGACATGTAATATCCCGCCATCTGCGGATAAGCTACGAAGAGCACATAGCCCAAAGTGGAGATGATTATGCCCTCGAGAGCGTTATGCGTAAGATTTCCTTTCCTCAGCGACTTGCTTCCATGAAGCCGCGAGAGTATCAGTCCTATGGAGAGAATAGTGAAGAAGGTGCCCGTGCCACCGGTGATGCCCAGTTGTTCCCTGCCGTAGATGGCCAAATAGTTGCTGAGAACACCATAGCAGAACCCGAAGAAGACCAGATTGACGGCTATCGCCCACCCTCTCGTCAGGAAGAACCTATCCAGCGACAGCCATCGTCCGGAGCGTTTCACCGTGCGTTCCCTGATTTTCACCCTACTGGCCACTACCATGCCCAGTCCTGCCGCTATGAAGGCCGTCCAGAAAAGGATGTCGAAGTTATGAGTCTTGTGATATATGTAGATGCCTACTGTCGGTGCTATGGCCGTGGCGAGGTTGTTGCTCAGCCCGTAATAACCTATTCCCTCATTGCGCCGTGATGATGGCAGCACGTCGATGGCCACGGTGCTGCATGCCACAGTTGAGCCACCGAACGGTATGCCATGCAGCGTCCTTACAATGGCAAAGAGCAACAGCGTGGACGCGGCGAGGTATCCGCCGAAGAAGATAAAGTAAAGGAAAAGGAAGACTACAAGCATAGTCTTGCGTGAGAATGCGTCGACAAGGAACCCACTCAACGGCCGGAACATCAACGCCGTGAGGGTGTAACCCGACAGCACCAGCCCAATGACATCCTTAGTGCATCCGAAATTATCGCTTAGGTATAGTGGCAGTAATGGCGTCAGCAAGTAGAAGGAAAAATACATGCCGAAGTTGTTCACCATTATTTTTATGTATTCCGCATTCCATAGGGTCTCCTTTTCCTTACTCATCATATCTACGCTCATGCCGTCAGATTATCATCACGACTTCAAAAATATTAATCTGAAAGCCGTTGTATCAATATATCCTAATCTCATCACCCACCCGGACCTGGTACTGACGGACCATAAGCTGCGGGTTCTTCCTGATAATGCTCTTCAGTCGGATGCCATAGAACTGCGCTATGCTGTACAGGCTCTCGCCTTTGTTGACGTGATGCGGATGATTTTTGTATTGCTTTGGAGCTCTCTTCTGCTTTTTCTTCAGCCAGATAATCTCGCCTACTTGCAGACGGTCGTGATATTCGCGTTCATTCCATTTGGCAATCTTCCGCCCCGATATTCCAATTTCCTTGCCGATAGACTTAAAGGTGTCGCCTGGCCGAACCTTTATATAGTAGTTCTCGTTGTATTTTCTGATAGGATGAAGCGTCATTCCGGGACTGGCGGGACGGTCTTTCTCCGCGCGCTTCACCATGAAACGGTCGTAGGCGTTTGCCTGGTCATACTGGTAGAGCTTGTACAGCTCTATGATGTCTATGAGCCGTTGTGCATAACTGGGGTTTGTGGCATAGCCGGCGGCTTTCAACCCATAGGCCCATCCACGGTAGTCGCGGCGGTCAAGGTCGAAGAGGCTTCTGTAGCGTTGGCCGTTTCTTAGGAAGCGGCTGTGGTCCTCATAGCTTTGCTGGGCGTTGTCGTAAGCACGGAAGCACTCACCCTTGGCATCATCATCCTGATACACGGCTCGCCCATCCCATCCGTGGCATTTTATTCCAAAATGGTTGTTGCCTTTCAGAGCCAACTGGCTATACCCGGCACCGCTCTCTAGGAGTCCTTGTGCAAGGGTGATGCTTGCCGGGACACCATACTGAAACATCTCTTGTATGGCAAGGTCCTTGTACTGGTCGATATAATTCTGATATCTAGGATTCCATCTATATCTTGGTCCTGCCACAGAAGGCGTCAGGACTAAGACTAAAAGCAGTAAGGAAACAACTCTTCTCATCCGCAGTGTTTTGTTATTATCCGCAAAATTACAGTAATCTAAACACAAAACAAAATAAATCGGTCGTTTTTTTATTTCCCTTCGGCACACTTTTTCCAACTAAATGTCCGAAAATGGTGTGGAAAACAAAATATTATTGCTAACTTTGCACCCATGAAAGTTATTATTTCCCTCGGATCAAACACGAACCAAGAGGAGAACATACAACATGCACGAGAAATATTAAGCCACCTAATACCTGACGCGGAGTTTACGAAACCCATCTGGACGGACCCTATAGCTGAGAAAGACCGTCCCGCAGGTGAGAACCAGTATCTTAATTGTCTCGTGGAAGGTCATGTTCACCTTTCGGAAAGGAGTCTTCTTGCGAAGCTCAAACAGTTGGAAATCACCATGGGTGATTGTCATGAGAACCATGTTAAGGGCATCGTGAGCATTGACCTTGACCTCATACAGTATGGCGACCACAAGCTTAGGGACATCATCTGGCAATGACTCTATGGGCGAGGACAGCTATCGTGTGCCGGCTGTTGCTGGCATCACTGCTGCTGATGTTTGCCCTTGATGCTGCGGCACAGCAGACGAAGCCCGACACTGAGCTGTTGGGTAAGGCGCTGGAATACTTCCAGGGCGGCAAATACCATGAGTCGTTGCTCATATTTCAAGGTCTCGACAAGCGTTACAAGCTCAATCCACGGTTCCGCGCATATATCGGATTGTGCTATTATAAAGAGTGGAACTATAAGAAAGCGGTGGAATACTTTGACAAGGTGCTCCCTCAGCTTGGAGGATTGGCGCCCCACGAACTTAGCGTATATTATTATGCTGCAGGGGAGAGTTGCTTCCAGATGCAGCAGTACGGTCGTGCGCTGGCTTACTTCGAGAAGGATATCAGCGTGTGCTACAATCTGGAAAAAGGTGATATCTATTACCGTATGGGATTGTGCCACATGTTCATGAAGCAATGGCAAAAGGCCTACGACAGCTACTGCCTCTCAGAAGATTTTTACGGGAAATACCGGGATGAGGGTAGCCTTGAGGCGCGACTGGCTCAGATAACCAACATGAAAAACGGATGTCTGAGTGCCATATCGAAGATGACGGACAGAGAACGAAGCCGGATGCTGAGGCAATATAACGGCAAACGGGATGATGCCGGGGATGCGTCTGTTGAAAACTATAATCCTTGGAAATCAATAGTGATAAAACAGTTGCCACAGTGTGATAACTGACTAATCTGTCGTAGGAAACAAAAGGGCACAAAAAAAGACTGCCTCTCGGTAGCCTCCTTCTGTTGCTAAAACCTAAACTAGATGAAACAATCTCTTTTGTCTCTAAAAAAAATAACTAAAAACCTAAATCTACTAAAACAATCTACTAACTTTTTACATGTGCAAAGGTACTGCTGTTTGCGCACACAACCAACGGTTTCCCTCATATTTTCCTCAATACCAGCTTATTCTTGACAGATGTCAAAACAAATGACACATGTCAAGCCGGAATTGTCTGTAATGGAATTGAAAAAAATAATCTGTCAAAACTTTGTCGTTACATAATTTCTTATTACCTTTGCATCCGCATAAAGAAATAGGGGCGTAGCCCAGCTGGTTTAGAGCGCTGCAGTCACATTGCAGAGGTCATCGGTTCGAACCCGATCGTCCCTACCCTCATAGATAATATGTTTATTGGCTTGTCTGATGTGAATCAGGCAAGCCTTTTTTGTTTTTGTCATAATATTAACCCACATTGCAGATATATCTCATGTAACTGATTGATTCTCAGTATTGGCATTTTTTGAGGGTGGCTTTGGGTGTACCACGGATTTTATTTTTCCAAGGGGATGAGGATTGATTCCGAGCATG